>Ga0224508_10003310_pt1 | contig 13358 bp, 11 predicted proteins | sample SF_Jan12_sed_USG_4_FD_170157 | JGI IMG/M metagenome (GOLD analysis project Ga0224508, IMG submission 170157) | Sediment microbial communities from San Francisco Bay, California, United States - SF_Jan12_sed_USGS_21 | ecosystem: Environmental > Aquatic > Marine > Sediment | place: USA...
ACTGGCCCGTACGTCCTTGAAGCTCGGCGTCTTGCCGGGAACGATCAGCGCGGCTCGGAGGATCTGCAGTCCGAACGGCCCGGTGATCGGGGCAGAGGTTTCACCGCTCTTTAGCTTGAAGGCGGCATCGGCGAGCTCTTTCGGGAGATCGCTTTTTGTGAGCGTGCCGAGATTCGTCGCCGATTCATCCTGGTCCGCGACCGTCTTTGCCACGTCGATGAAGCTTTTCCCTTCTTTCAACATGGCGATGGCGCGATCCGCGGCCGCCGCATCCGGCACCAGCATCTGCTGCAATTGCCGTTTCTCCGGTACGCCCAGGGTTGGCAGCCGCTCCTTGTAGACTTCCTGCAGTTTTTCTTCCGATACCTTGATGGTTTCAGCCACTTTTTGGGGATCGAGATAGACGTACCGCACGCTTCGGTATTCGGGAGCGGTGTAGTCATGCGGTTTCGCCTTGTAATAGGTATCAATTTCCGCATCCGTCGGCATGCGCATCTTGCTTTTCGGATTGACCGGAATCGTGGCGAGTTCCGCTTGACGTTTCTCTTCCCGCCATGCGTAGAGCTGATCGATCAGCGGTTTCGGCGCCTGTGTTCCTTGCGTGAGGCTATCGAGGTATTGGCTGCGGATGATTTGGTTGCGAAGACGGGCGACGTATTGCTGCTCGGACACGCCGTTATTCCGCAATATATTCTGGAATTCGTTCGCGCTGACATCGCCAAGCTGGCGGCGAATGTTTTCGGCCAGCGCGTCGTCGCCGACGACCATCCCCATGGTACGCGCGCCTTCGTCGTAAAGTGTAGCCGCGATCAGTCGATCGAGAACCTGATCCAGAACGCCGAGCTGCCGTGCCTTTGCTTCGTCGATGTTGAGGGGGCGAAGCCGCCGTACTTCACCGCGAAAGGCGTCTTGTAGGGCATTCACCGAAATTCTTTGCTTGCCGACATCGGCCACCGAATCGCCGGGTTGGCCGAACATAGTGCCTTCGCCGCCGATGCCCCAAACCGCAAAGCTCAAGACGAGCAAGCCGAAGAGGACCTTGATGACGATGGAACCGACGGAACTTCGAAGAAATTGCAGCATGGTGGTTTCTCTTCGGTTGAGGGAGTGACCGGCGGGCGCCCGGCTTTTGATCCCGCCAGAGCAGCAGGCCGGCGCATGATAGAAGCGCCTCCATGAGCCCGCAACGTCAAATCGGGGTGGCGCTGTCGACTCCTGGCACGGCTATGCTAAGACGCAGAGACAGAAAATTCGGGCCGCAGAGGCGTTATACGATGAGCAAAACGAGAACCCCGGTGATCGCCGGTAACTGGAAAATGAACGGATTGTGCGTGACGGGCTGCGCGCTCGCGGCGGCCGTCGCCGACGGCGCGGCCGGATTGAACTGCGAACTGGTAATCTGTCCGCCGGCGACCCTGTTGGCGCCGGTCGGCGAGGTGTTGAAATCCGGCTCGATTCGGTTGGGTGCGCAAGATTGTCATGCAGCCGAATCCGGCGCCCATACGGGCGATATTGGCGCGCCGATGCTCGCCGATATCGGCTGCAGCGCCGTCATCGTTGGCCACTCCGAGCGCCGGACCGATCATGGAGAGACGGACGCCCTGGTCCAGGCGAAGACTGCGGCGGCGCACGCGGCGGGACTGACGGCGATCGTCTGCGTCGGCGAGACCGAGGGAGAACGCGACGCCGGGGAAGCGCTCGGCGTGGTGGGCCGGCAGGTATCCCTGTCGCTTCCCGATGGCACCACCGCGGCCAATACCATCGTTGCCTATGAACCGGTCTGGGCCATTGGCAGTGGGCGCACGCCGACTCCGGATGACGTTCGGGAAGTGCACGGCCATATCAGGGAAATTCTGGCGGAGCGTCTTGGCGGGGCCGGGGCAGATGGAATTCGCATTCTATACGGTGGATCGATGAAACCGACCAATGCACTGGAACTCCTGGCAATTCCCAACGTGGATGGCGGCCTCATCGGCGGCGCGAGCCTGGTCGCCGACGACTTTCTGGCAATCGCGAAAAGTTGTCCCTAGCCACGCGCAACAGAAGTGACTAAATACTCCAATAACGGAACGCTTCGATCCCGGTTCCGGCACGCGTTTTCCCGTTTCAACACTTTGCCGATTCGGATAGACCATTGGAAACCATCGTCCTTGTTATTCATCTGATTCTCGCGATCGGCATCGTTGTGACGGTGCTGTTGCAGCGTAGTGAAGGCGGCGGCCTCGGTATTGGCGGCGGCAGCGGCGGCGGATTGATGAGTGTGCGCAGCGCGGCGAACCTAATGACACGGACGACCGCGATTCTGGCTGCGGCGTTCATGGTCACCAGCTTGACGCTGGCGATCATGGCCGGTATGCGGACCGACCGGAAGTCGATCCTGGAACGGCCGGCGGCCACGACAACACCGGTGGAGCAGCAAGCGCCGGCGAAGCCTAAAGTGCCGCTTTCGCAATAGTGGGAGCGCCGCCAAGTGGGGCGCAAACGAGTGGGGCCGAATTTTTGGCAAGTGACAGGACGCTGACTTTTTCACGGTTGGTGATTTGAAGACGATGCCTCGATTTATCTTCATTACCGGCGGTGTGGTGTCATCCCTTGGAAAGGGCCTGTCCTCGGCGGCACTCGGCGCGCTGCTGCAGGCACGCGGCTTCAAGGTCCGCCTGCGCAAACTCGATCCTTATTTGAATGTCGATCCGGGCACCATGAGCCCCTATCAGCATGGCGAGGTCTACGTCACCGATGACGGCGCCGAAACCGATCTCGATCTGGGTCATTACGAACGCTATACGGGCGTTTCCTGCCGGCAGAGCGACAATGTCACGGCGGGACGGATTTACTCCAACGTCATTGCCCGCGAACGACGGGGCGACTATCTCGGCGGGACTGTCCAGGTCATTCCGCACGTCACCGATGCGATCAAGGAATTCATCGCCGCCGATCTGAGCGATGAGGATTTCGTGCTGGTCGAAATTGGCGGCACGATCGGCGATATCGAGGGATTACCCTTCGTCGAGGCGATTCGGCAGCTCGGCAACGAGGTCGGACGCGCGAACAGCCTGTTCATCCACGTCACGCTGGTGCCGTACATCAACGCGGCCGGCGAGCTGAAGACCAAGCCCACGCAGCATTCGGTCAAGGAACTCCTGAGCCTCGGAATCCAGCCGGACATCGTGATGTGCCGCAGCGACCGTGAAATTCCCGGCGACGCCCGGCAAAAACTCGCCTTGTTCTGCAATGTGGGCCCGGACCGGGTGATCCAGGCGCTCGATGTGGACACCATCTACGACGTGCCGATCGCCTACCACAATCAGGGCCTGGATGCCCAGGTGATGAAGCATTTCGGCTTGCACAAAGGCAAGGAAGGCGAAGTCGATCTGGGCCGCTGGCATGAAATCGTCAAAGCGATCCGCGCACCCGAGGGCGAGGTGACGATCGGTATCGTCGGTAAGTACACCAATCTGCTCGATGCCTATAAATCCCTCAGCGAAGCGTTGACCCATGGCGGCATCGCCAACAAGGTCCGGGTCAACCTCAACTGGCTCGAATCGGAAATATTCGAGGCTGACGGTGTGGCCGGCCGTCTTGAAGGCTGCGATGGCATTCTCGTGCCCGGCGGTTTCGGCGAACGCGGCGCCGAGGGGAAGATCAAGGCCGTGCAATATGCGCGTGAGCGGCAGGTACCGTATTTCGGCATCTGTTTCGGCATGCAGATGGCGGTCATCGAGGCGGCGCGTAATCTGGCGGGCCTGACGGCGGCGGGATCGAGCGAATTCGGTCCCAGCACGGAGCCGGTGGTCGGGCTGCTGACCGAATGGTCGCGGGGCAACGTGGTCGAGCGGCGCGGCGACGATGACGATCTCGGCGGTACGATGCGGCTTGGCTCCTATGCCTGCAATCTCCTGCCGGGCACCAAGGTTGCCGAGGTCTATAGCAACCAAAGCACGATCAACGAGCGGCACCGGCACCGGTATGAAGTGAATATCAATTACAAGCAACGGCTCGAGGAAGCGGGTTTGCGGTTCTCCGGTCTGTCGCCGGACGGCGAATTGCCCGAAATCGTCGAACTTGTCGATCATCCCTGGTTCGTCGGCGTGCAGTTCCACCCCGAATTGAAGTCGAAGCCGTTCGAACCGCATCCGATGTTCACCAGCTTCATCAAGGCCGCCGTCGATCAATCGCGCCTGGTCTAGCAAACGTAGGAAGCCCTTATGACAGAAGTCCGTCGCGTCAAGATCGGTAATGTCGAAGTGGCGAACGACCTGCCGTTGGCGGTGATTGCAGGTCCCTGCGTCATGGAGAGCCGCCAGCACGCGCTCGATATGAGCGGCGCGCTGATGGAGATGACCGGCAAACTCGGCATCGGATTGATCTATAAATCTTCCTACGACAAAGCCAACCGCACTTCGGCGGACAGTCCACGCGGCGTCGGTCTCGAGAATGCGCTGCCGATATTTCTGGAAGTGCGGGAGAGCATGGGCTGTCCGGTACTGACCGACGTGCATGACGCCGAGGCCTGCGCGAATGTATCGGAAGCGGTGGATGTTTTGCAGATCCCGGCTTTCCTGTGCCGCCAGACCGATCTGCTCGAAGCGGCCGGCCGGACCGGCAAGGCGATCAACGTCAAGAAGGGCCAATTTCTCGCCCCCTGGGACATGGCCAATGTGGTCGCGAAATTCGACGGCGTCGGCAACCGCGACGTCATGGTCTGCGAACGCGGCGCGAGCTTCGGCTACAACACGCTGGTTTCCGATATGCGGTCCCTGCCGGTCATGGCGCAGACCGGCTGTCCCGTGGTGTTCGACGCGACCCACTCGGTGCAGCAGCCGGGCGGGCAGGGCAGCACGTCCGGCGGCGACCGCCGTTTCGCACCGGTCCTGGCGCGCGCGGCCGTGGCCGTGGGCGTTGCGGCATTGTTCATGGAAACCCATCAGGATCCCGATAACGCGCCTTCCGACGGACCGAACATGATCCGGTTGCAAGACATGCCGGAGCTTCTCGAAACCTTGATGGAGCTGGACCAGCTGTCGAAAGCGAAACCGGTGGTCATCTAGCGGTTGAAGTGACCCGGTGCCGCGGTGTACGCAGTAAGACTCTGCAACAGTTCGTTTTTTAATCTTCTCAGGACACCCTACCCATGACCGCGATTATCGATATTCACGGGCGCGAAATTCTCGACAGCCGGGGCAATCCGACGGTCGAGGTCGACATCACGCTGGAAAATGGCGTCTTTGGCCGCGCCGCCGTGCCCTCCGGCGCGTCTACCGGCAAGCACGAAGCGGTCGAGCGGCGGGACGGGGGCACCCGCTATGGCGGCAAGGGCGTGCTCGACGCGGTATCGGCCGTGAACGGTGAGTTGTTCGATCTGCTGTCCGGCATGGAAGCGGATGATCAGATCCACATCGATGCGATGATGGTCGACCTCGACGGCACGCCGAACAAGGAACGGCTCGGCGCCAACGCGCTGCTCGGCGTATCGCTGGCGATCGCAAAAGCGGCCGCGGAAGATGCCGGCTTGCCGCTGTATCGATACATCGGCGGGGTGTTTGCCCGGACCATGCCGGTGCCGATGATGAACATCGTCAACGGCGGCGCCCACGCGGACAACCCGATCGATATTCAGGAATTCATGATCATGCCGGTCTCGGCCGAAACCGGCGCCGAGGCCTTGCGCATGGGCGCCGAGATTTTTCAGTCGCTCAAGAAAGCCCTGAGCGATGCCGGCCACAGTACAAATGTCGGCGACGAGGGGGGCTTTGCGCCGAACCTGAAATCGGCGGAAGAGGCGCTGGACTTCGTCATGCGCGCGACCGAGGCGGTCGGCTACAAACCGGGCGACGATATCATGCTCGCGCTCGATTGCGCCTCCAGCGAATATTTCAAGGACGGCAAATACGAGATGGCGGGCGAGGGCAAGAGCCTGGACAGTGCTGGGCACGCGGAATATCTGGCGAAACTGGTTTCGAAATATCCGGTGCTGTCGATCGAGGACGGCATGGACGAGGACGATTGGGACGGCTGGCAGGCGCTCACCGAACTGCTTGGCGAGAAGGTTCAACTGGTCGGCGACGACCTGTTCGTGACCAATCCGGAGCGACTGGCGCGCGGCATCGAACAGGGCGCGGCCAACGCGATCCTGGTCAAGGTCAACCAGATCGGCACGCTCACCGAGACCCTGGAGACCATGGAAATGGCCCATCGGGCCGGGTTCCGGGCGGTCATGTCGCATCGCTCCGGCGAAACCGAGGACGCGACCATTGCCGACCTCGCGGTCGCCACCAATTGCGGACAGATCAAGACCGGATCGCTGTCACGGTCCGACCGGCTGGCCAAATACAACCAGCTCCTGCGCATCGAGGAAGGCCTCGGCGACGAGGCGCTTTATGCGGGACGGTCGGTGTTGAAGTAGCACCATGATTGCCGGCCGTCCTTGGACGGATGGTTGGAAATGTGAGTCGCCGAACCAACGTCGTTTGTTAACCTTTTGACTCGCGGCAAAATTTTCCTCTTGACCCGGAATCGCGATCTGTGATTCGTTGCGGTCATCATGTTGATCCGCGAAGCGAAAAAACGGGCGAAACAGGTAATCCTGCCGGTGCTGGCCACGGCGATAACCGGGTATTTCGTCTACCACACCGTGCAGGGCGAGCGCGGTTTGTTCGCCTATGGCTCGTTGTCGGAGCAGGTGCGCGAAGCGCGGGCCAATGTCGCCGATGTGCGCGACCGGCGCCTCCTTCTCGAACACAGCGTACAATTGCTCCGGCCGGACAGCCTGGATCTCGACATGCTGGAAGAGCGCGCCCGCGCGGTGCTGAACCTGGTCGATCGGGATGACTTGCTGATCTACGACAGCAAGCCCCGCTGATCTCACTCGCCCACTGATTGTAGTCTCCTTTTATCGACGGCGCCGGCTATTAGGCCGTGCTCGTCGCGCGCCGCCGCGCAAGAATCTGTCGTGGCAGAGAGGCATTCCGACCAATTCCGTCCAGTCGTATATTTTTGCGATTAACAAAAATCCAGTTAATAATGAATTTATCAATTTTTAACAATGACTTATTATAATATTGTAGGGTTGGAATTTTGCCGTTAACTATGTCAATATTCCAATGGGATAGTCGAATTGCGGCAAATTTGCCGAAGGGGAGTTCCGATACCGATGCAAGCAACCGCTGGAAAACCGGCCAATCGCGGGCGCACTAAAAAAGGGCGCGCCAAGAAACCGGCCGCCGCCGCGACGCCCGAAGACCTTATGGAATTCTACCGCGGCATGCTGACCATTCGGCGGTTCGAGGAAAAGGCCGGCCAGCTCTACGGCATGGGATTGATCGGCGGGTTCTGCCATCTCTATATCGGCCAGGAAGCGGTCGTCGTCGGCATGCAGGCGGCAATCGGACCGGACGACGCGGTCATCACCAGTTATCGCGATCACGGCCATATGATTGCCTGCGGCATGGATCCGCGCGGCGTGATGGCGGAATTGACCGGCCGCGCCGGTGGATATTCCAAGGGCAAGGGCGGCTCGATGCATATGTTTTCCCGCGAGCGCAATTTTTACGGCGGGCACGGCATCGTCGGCGCGCAAGTGCCGATCGGTACCGGCATTGCCTTCGCGCACCGATACAACGGCACCGACAACGTCTGCCTGACCTATCTTGGGGACGGCGCGATCAACCAGGGGCAAATCTACGAATCCTTCAACATGGCGGCGTTGTGGGACCTGCCGGTGGTCTATGTCATCGAAAACAACAAATATGGCATGGGCACCAGCGTCGAGCGTGCTTCCGCGAATCCCGACCTTCATATCCGAGGGCAGGCCTACGGCATTCCCGGCAAACAGGTCGACGGCATGGATGTCATCGCCGTCCGCGCGGCGGGGGAAGAGGCGGTTGCCCACTGCCGTGCCGGTAAGGGCCCCTATATCCTGGAGATGATGACCTATCGCTATCGCGGCCATTCGATGTCCGATCCGGCGAAGTACCGAACCCGCGAGGAAGTCTCGAAAGTCCGGCAGGAACGCGACCCGATCGAGCGCCTGCGGGCGGTGCTGATCGAGCAGAAAATCGCCGAGGATAGCGCGCTCAAGGAAATAGACCGGGAAATCAAGGCGATCGTCTCCGACGCCGCGGAATTCGCGCAGACCAGTCCGGAACCGGATCCCGCCGAACTGTACACCGACATACTCTTGGAAGCGTAACGCGGCGCAACGCGTTCGTATCAGGGATACCCACAGGGAATTTGCCATGCCAATCCAGGTTCTAATGCCGGCGCTGTCGCCGACCATGACGGAAGGGAAACTCGCGCGCTGGCTTAAATCGGAGGGCGAGGCTGTTACGTCCGGCGATGTTCTGGCCGAAATCGAAACCGACAAGGCGACGATGGAGGTTGAAGCCGTCGATGAAGGCACGCTTGGCAAGATCCTGATCGCCGAGGGCTCGGAAGGCGTGCCCGTGAACACGCCCATCGCCCTTTTATTGGAGGAAGGCGAAGACGCGGGAGCGTCGATGGAAAGCACCGCTGAAGCGTCAGCCGAACCTGCGGCAGTCGGGGCCGGCGAAGCCGCCGCGCCGGTGCAAGCTCAACCGGCGGAACCCGCAAGCCAATCCGTGCAGGCGGAATCCGACTGGACCGGCGCGACCGTGACCCTGACCGTCCGCGAAGCATTGCGCGATGCGATGGCCGAGGAAATGCGGCGCGATGAGAACGTCTTTCTGATGGGCGAGGAAGTCGCCGAATACCAAGGCGCGTATAAGATCAGCCAGGGCATGTTGGACGAGTTCGGCGAGCGGCGGGTGATCGACACGCCGATTACCGAGCACGGCTTCAGCGGTCTGGGAGTCGGCGCCGCGTTCATGGGGCTGCGGCCGATCGTCGAGTTCATGACCTTCAATTTCGCCATGCAGGCGATGGATCACCTGATCAATTCCGCGTCGAAAACGCTCTATATGTCGGGCGGCCAGATGGGCTGTCCGATCGTGTTTCGCGGCCCGAACGGTGCCGCCGCCCGGGTCGGCGCCCAGCATTCGCAGTGCTATGCAAGCTGGTATGCCCATTGTCCCGGGCTCAAGGTGGTGTCGCCATGGTCGGCGGCGGACGCCAAGGGATTGCTCAAATCGGCAATTCGCGATCCCAACCCGGTTATCTTTCTGGAAAATGAGATCCTTTACGGCAGTAGTTTCGAAGTGCCCGACGATCCCGACTGGATCGTCCCGATCGGCAAGGCCAAGGTTACCCGCACAGGCACCGACGTCACCCTGGTGTCCCACTCGATCATGGTCGGCAAGGCGATGGAAGCGGCCGAGGCGCTGGCGGCGGAAGGAATCGACGCAGAGGTCATCGATCTGCGCACGATACGCCCGCTCGACATCGAGACGATCATCGAATCTGTCCGGAAAACCAACCGGATAGTCGCGGTGGAAGAAGGGTGGCCCTATGCGGGGATCGGTTCGGAAATCGCCGCCCAAATCATGGAACAGGCCTTCGACTGGCTCGATGCGCCCCTGGCGCGCGTCGCCTCGAAAGACGTGCCGCTGCCCTACGCCGCCAATCTGGAAACGCTCGCCCTGCCGCAGGTGCAGGACGTTGTCGACGCGGCCAAATCCGTGACCTATAGCGGCTAAGCGAGGACCGAGTAGATGCCCATCAAGATACTCATGCCGGCGCTTTCCCCCACGATGACCGAGGGCGCGATCGCCAAGTGGCACGTCAAGGAAGGCGACGCGGTGACGTCCGGCGACGTCATTGCGGAAATCGAAACCGACAAGGCGACGATGGAGGTTGAAGCCGTCGAAGAGGGCACCATCGGCAAGATCGTATTCGACGAAGGCAGCGCCGGCGTCGCGGTGAACGAAGTCATTGCATTGCTGCTGGAAGAGGGCGAGGACGCGGCCGCGTTGTCGTCTGTCGCCCTCGAAGCACCGGCCGCGCCGGCCGCCGCCGCGGAGCCGGTCCCGGAAGCCCCTGCGCCCGCCGCGCCCGCGCCAAAGCCGGCGCCTGTGCCCGCCTCCGCCTCGAATGGCGATGGCCGTGTTTTCATCAGCCCGCTGGCCCGTCGCATGGCCGAGCAGGCTGGGCTCGATGTGTTGCAGATCGCGGGGTCCGGACCGCACGGCCGGGTCGTCAAGCGCGACATCGAAGCCGCCCTGTCCGGCGCGGCCCCGATGGCTGTGCCCGCTGCCGCGACGGCATCGGCATCGGCGCGTGTCATGCCGAGCGCCGCGGTTTCGGCGGCGGCGCTGCCGTTCGAGCCGGATTTCGAGCTGCAACCGCTGTCGTCGATGCGCCGCACCATTGCCGCGCGCCTCGTCGAATCGAAGCAGACGGTCCCGCATTTCTATCTGACCGTGGATTGTCAGATCGACGATCTGCTCGCGCTGCGTAAGCGCTTGAACGACAAGGCGGATGGCGCCTTCAAACTGTCGGTCAACGACCTCATCATCAAGGTCAGCGGCATTGCGCTGCGTCGCGTGCCGGCGGCCAATGCGTCCTATACCGACGAAGGCATCAAGCTTTACAGTTCCGCCGATGTCGCCGTTGCGGTGGCCATCGACGGCGGTTTGATCACGCCGATCATCCGGAACGCCGCCAATAAGGGGCTCGAGCAGATCTCCGCCGAGATGAAGGATCTCGCCGGTCGCGCGCGCGAGGGCAAGCTGATGCCCGAGGAATACCAGGGCGGCACTTTCAGTATTTCCAATCTGGGCATGTACGGCATCAAGCAATTCGACGCGGTGATCAATCCGCCGCAAGGCGCGATCCTGGCGGTCGGCGCCGGCGAGCAACGACCGGTGGTGAAGGATGGCGCGCTGTCGGTTGCGACCGTGATGAGCTGCACCCTGTCCTGCGACCACCGTGTCGTCGACGGCGCAATCGGCGCGGAGTTCCTGGCGGCATTCAAGGCGATGATCGAGGAACCGCTCGGCATGCTGTTGTAGAAAGGCTTGGGAGGAAAGGCCGATGCCCGTTGGTGCCCCCATTATTGGACGAGTCGGCGTTGCACCTGCTTTGGGGATCGTCGCGCTGCTCGCTCTGGCCGGGTGCGCAGAGAGTAGTCGCGGCTGGGACGTCAAGGCACACACGCCGCAAAAAGCATTTGAGATTTATCGTGTCGCTTTATTGGAGGCCGATGGTGCGACCGCTGCTGGTATCGTGACGAGAAGGACGCACCGTTATTACGACGAGGTGCGTCAGGCAGCGCTGTATTCCAGGCGTGGCGAATTGGACAAGCTGTCGGTCCAGAAAAAGATGGTTACATTATTGTTCCGACTGCGATTCTCCGGTGAACAGTTGAAGTCGATGACCGGACGTGACGTGTTCGCCAACGCGGTGCAAAACGGCATGATCGGGACCGAGGGCGCCCGCCGCCTGCGCCTCACGGACTACGAGATCACCGGGCGCGTCGCCAAAGCGCATATTCTTGGCGCAAAAGGACCGGTGCGCAGATTCACCTTTGATATCAAGACGGAGGATGGCGGCTGGAAGGTCGATCTCATTTCGCTCTTGCGCCTGCTTGAGATGTTCATGTGGGTGTCGCTTGATCGTTCCGGCGCGGACAATGCGGACGACTTCATAATTTCCTCGTTGGAACAAACTGTCGGACGCAGGGTCGGTCCGGAAGTCTGGAAACCGCTTCTTCCGCGATGACACGAGCCACTACTACAACGACTGAGAGGCATTTGCATTGGCCGACACATCCTTTGATCTGATCGTCGTCGGCGGTGGGCCGGGCGGTTATGTGGCCGCGATCCGCGCGGCGCAGATCGGCATGAAGACGGCCGTCGTCGAGGCCGAGCATCTCGGCGGCATCTGTCTCAACTGGGGCTGTATCCCGACCAAGGCGCTGCTGCGTTCGGCGGAAGTGTTTCACCTGATTCAGAATGCCGAGTCGTTTGGCCTGTCGGTGAAGGGGGCAAGCTTCGACGTAAAGAAGATCGTCGCCAGGTCGCGCAAGGTCGCCAAACAACTGAACGGCGGCGTCGGCCATCTGTTGAAGAAGAACAAGGTCACGGTGTTCGATGGCTTCGGCAAGCTGGCGGGCGGCAAGGAAGGCGCGCGCAAGCTGACGGTCGAGAAGGACGGTAAGAAGATCGCCGACCTGACCGGCAAGCATATCATTCTGGCGACCGGCGCGCGGGCCCGCAGCCTGCCGGGACTGGAGCCGGACGGCAAGCTGGTCTGGACCTACAAGGAAGCGATGGTGCCGGACGCGCAGCCGAAATCATTGCTGGTCGTGGGCTCCGGCGCGATCGGCATCGAGTTCGCGAGTTTCTTCAGGACGCTTGGCGCCGAGGTCACGGTGGTCGAAGTACTCGACCGGGTGCTGCCGGTGGAAGACGCGGAAATTTCCGACTTCGCGCGCAAGGCGTTCGAGAAACAGGGGATGAAGATCATCACCGGCGCGACGGTGAAAGCGCTCGACACGGGCAAGGACTCGGTCACCGCGACCATCGAGGCCGGCGGCACGTCCAGCACGCTGACCGTCGACCGGGTGATCATGGCGGTCGGCATCGTCGGTAATGTGGAAAACATCGGCCTGGAGGGCAGCAAGATCAAAGTCGACCGGGCGCATATCGTCGTCGACGAATGGCTGCATACCGGCGAGCCCGGCGTCTACGCCATCGGCGACGTGGTCGGCCCGCCCTGGCTGGCGCACAAGGCATCCCATGAGGGCGTCATCTGTGTCGAGAAGATCGCCGGGCTCAAGGACGTGCACCCGCTGAACACGGCGAACGTTCCCGGCTGCACCTATTGCCACCCGCAGGTGGCGTCGGTCGGGCTCACCGAGGCGGCGGCGAAAGAGAAGGGCCATAAGGTGAAGGTCGGGCGCTTCCCGTTCCTCGGTAACGGTAAGGCGATTGCACTCGGCGATCCGGAAGGCCTCGTTAAGACGGTGTTCGACGCCGATACGGGCGAACTACTCGGCGCGCATATGATCGGCGCCGAGGTGACCGAGTTGATCCAGGGTTTCGGCATCGCCAAGACGCTTGAGACCACCGAGACGGAACTGATGCACGCGGTCTTCCCGCATCCGACCCTGTCGGAAATGATGCATGAGTCGGTGCTCGACGCCTATGGCCGGGTCATCCATTTCTAATCACGGTTATTTGAGTCCCGTGGCGGCACCCGCGCGTTAGGATTGCGCGAGGCACTACTCGGGAACCCCACAATGGGAGCATCGGCGTGAGCCAGTGGTTGGCGGATCCACTGATCCAAAGTGTGATTTTACCACTTTTGATTTCCGCAATCCTGTCGGGATTGCTCGGCTTTGGATCGGGCAAGACCATTGGTCCCAGGATCGCGGCGGCAGCGATCCCGATGGGTTTTATCGTTTGTTACTGGGCCATCGTCGGATGGCCTGCTTTCCCGCC
>Ga0224508_10003311_pt1 | contig 13355 bp, 8 predicted proteins | sample SF_Jan12_sed_USG_4_FD_170157 | JGI IMG/M metagenome (GOLD analysis project Ga0224508, IMG submission 170157) | Sediment microbial communities from San Francisco Bay, California, United States - SF_Jan12_sed_USGS_21 | ecosystem: Environmental > Aquatic > Marine > Sediment | place: USA: California...
CGCGCTCTTCGATGCCCTCTGCAGCTGGGCGCGCTCCCAACCCCGCCGCCCCGCGCTGGCCCACCACCGCGCCCTCTTCGACTGGCTCGCCGAGCGCCTCGGGCGACCCTGCTGGGTGGAGCGCTCGGGCTCCTCCTTCGACTACCTCGGCTCGCTGGCCGCGAACTTTCCCGAGGCGCGCTTCCTGCACATCCACCGCGACGGGCCCGAGACGGCGCTCTCGATGGTGCATCACCACGCCTATCGGCTGCCGATCTCGCTGCTCTACCGCACGCCGCTCGAGGACGGCACGCCCTTGTCCGAGCTGGGCCCCCTCGACGTGAACGCGCCCCCCAGCGGCGACGATGCGATTTCAAAGGTGCTGTCCTCGCGGCCCGCCCCCGAACACTTCGGCCGCTACGTCAGCGACCAGCTGCTCCACGGCTTCCGCGACCTCGGCCGCATCGACGCCGCGCGTTATGCCGAGGTGCGCTTCGAAGACCTGGTGGCCCGGCCCCGCGAGACCCTCGCCCGGGTCGGCGGGTTCTTCGAGCTGGAGGCGGGGGAAGGCTGGCTCGAGCGGGCCGCCCGGCTGGTGAAGGGCGCCCCGGCGCTGCGGGCGCCCGACCTGCCCGAGGGGCGCCGCCGGGCCCTGGACGAGGCCTGTCGGCCCGGACAGGTGCTCCTGGGTCGCGCCTGAGGCCCGAACGAGGGGGCCGAAATCGTCTCCCCGGCCTGACCTTCGGGGCGCCTTTGCGCTTCCAGATTGACTCCAACCGCGCGTAGAATCTAGCTTCCGATGCGGAACACCCCGAGGGAGAGTCCATGAGGATCCCGCCGTTGCGGCGTGGCCTGGTCGTCGCGCTGTGCAGCGCTGGCCTGCTGACGGTCGGCCTGCCGCTGAACGCCCAGTCGGGAGGCAAGCCGCTGCGCGCCCTGCGCCAATCGGTCGAGACCCGGGAGAAGGCGAACGCCAAAGGCGCCGCGGCGCAGAAGCGCATCGTCAAGCTCAGCGAAGAGACCGACGAGTTCTACACCCGCCACCAGAACGCCCTCGCCCAGCTCGCATCCCTGCGCGAGTTCAATCAGGGCATGCGCGACGTGATCCACGAGCAGGATCTCGCCATCGCCGACCTCACCGGCCAGCTCGATCAGGTCGACGAGGTGGCGCGCAGCGTGACGCCGCTGATGTTCCAGATGATCGACGCCCTCGATCGCTTCGTCGAGCTCGACATCCCCTTTCTCGCCACGGAGCGCGCCGAGCGCGTGGGGGACCTGCGCAAGCTGATGGTCAGGGCCGACGTCACGGTCTCGGAGAAGTACCGCCGGATCATGGAGGCGTACCAGATCGAGAACGAGTACGGCCGCACCATCGAGGCCTACCGCGCGCCGCTGCCCGGCAGCGGCGAGACCGTCGACTTCCTGCGCTTCGGCCGCATCTCCCTGGTCTACCTCAGTCTCGACGAGTCCCGGGCCGGCGCCTGGGACGCCGGCTCGCGCGCCTGGAGCGAGCTCGACTCCGGCTACGTCAGCGACGTGCGGAACGGACTGCGCATCGCCCGCAAGCAGATCGCGCCCGACTTGATCGCGCTGCCCCTGCCCGAGGCCGCGCATCGCGGAGGCGAGGGTTGATGCGACGCGCCGTGCACGCAGCGCTCGGTCTGGCGGCGGCCCTGGCCCTTGCGCCCGCGGTCCACGCCCAGGAGGCCGAAGAGGCAGAAGCCCCCGCGGCCGAGGCCGCAGCAGCGGCCGAGGTCGCCAAGCCGGTCGACCGCGATCCGCTCGGCACCCTGCTGCGCCGCGTGCGCGCGAGCAGCACCGCCGAGGGCGAAGAGGACGCGCAGCGCGAAGCGGCCTTCCTCGAGGCCAAGCAGAAGCAAGAGGGCCTCGCGCTGCGGACCGAGGCGCTGGTGCGCAACGAAGAGGCGCTGAGCATCCAGCTCGAAGACACCTACACGAGCAACGAAGAGCTGCTGGTCGAGCTCGACAACCGGCTCACCGACCGCATCGGCCAGATGGGCGAGCTCTTCGGCGTGGTGCGGCTGGTGGCCACCGACCTCTCGGGCGAAGTCTACACCTCGCTCACCAGCCTGGGCGTCGAGTCCCGCCAGCCGCTGCTCGACAAGCTGGGCCGCAACACCGGGCTGCCCTCCACCGAAGACATGGAGAAGCTCTGGTTCCAGCTGCTGCGCGAGATGACCGCCCAGGGCCAGATCCAGACCGAGCGCGTTCCGGTGATCGTCGAGCGCCCCGAGCCCGAGAACGAGAAGGCCGAGCTGCCCCCGCCCGTGACCGAAGAGCGGGAGGTCACGCGAGCCGGCCCCTTCGTCGCCTTCTCCCGGGGCGAGTACCTGCAGTGGGCCGCCGGCGAGCGCACTGTAGAGGTGCTCGAACGCCAGCCGCCGCCGCGCTACTCGGGCACGGTCGAGGGCTACGAGTCCGGCGGCCCGGGTTTCCGGCGCGTGGCCGTCGACCCCAGCCGCGGGGCGTTGCTGTTCGCGCTGACCGGCACGCCCAGTCTGCTCGAGCGCGTCAACCAGGGCGGCTACGTCGGCTACACGATCGTTCTCCTCGGCCTCGGCGCGCTGGCGCTGGGCCTGTTCCGCTTCGTGGTCCTGACGGCCACCTGGCGGCGAGTGGCCGAGCAGATGCGCCACGACAAGGCCTCGCCCGACAACCCGCTGGGTCGCCTGCTCGGCACCTTCGCCGAGCACGAGTTCGACGACTCCGAGATGCTCGAGATGAGGCTCGACGAGTCGCTGCTGCGCGAGTCGTCGGGCGTGAAACAGTATCTCTGGGTCGTCCAGACCATCTCGATCATCGCTCCGCTGCTGGGCCTGCTCGGCACGGTGACCGGCATGATCCAGACCTTCCAAGCCATCACCCTGTTTGGTGCCGGTGACCCGAAGATCATGGCCGGCGGCATCTCCGAGGCGCTGGTCACCACCACCCTGGGGCTGGTGACGGCGATCCCGCTGGTGCTGCTGCACTCGCTCTTGGCGAGTCGCGCGAGCGCGATCGTCGACGTGCTCGAAGAGCGCCGGGCGGCGCTGGTCGCGGCGAAGCTCGAGAAGGAGGGCATGGCGGCATGAGTCGCTACGCAGCCTCCGGAGCCATGGCCCTGCTGGTCACCTTCGCCCTGTTCTGGGCCATGCAGGCCCTGGTGACCGTGGCCTTCGAGCTCAGCGAGGGCGGTAAGGCGCTCAGCGTCGAGTTCGTGCGGCTGCGCCGCGACACCTCGCCCGAGGTGAAGAAGCGCGAGAAGCCCAAGCTCGAGAAGCCCAAGGTGGCGCCGCCGCCCCCCACCGTGCGCCAGACCAGTGTCAAGCTCGATGCCGGGGCCGGCGTCAACGCGATCACCTCCGGCATCGACCCCAGCGCCGACATCGGTGGAGACATGGGCCAATCGGGCGGCAGCGACCGCGGCGTGGTGCCGATGGTGCGCCCCGACCCCGAGTATCCGCCCCAACTCGAGGCGCGCGGCGTCACCGGCTGGGTGACCCTCGAGTTCACCGTCACCAAGATCGGCACGGTCAAGGACCCGCGAGTGGTCGCGGCGCGTCCGCAGCGGGTCTTCGACCGGGCGGCGCTCAACGGCGTACGCCGCTGGCGTTACAACCCCCGCATCGTGAACGGAGCAGCCGTGGACACCAACGGGGTCCAGGTCACCGTCGAGTTCAGGCCATGAGAAGACTGCGAAGGCTCCCGCTGCTCGCGTTCGGCATCGCGCTGGCGCTCGGCCAGGCCCCCGCGCCCGGCGCGATGGCTCAGGACGACGTCGAGACCGTCGAAGAGGCAGAGGAGACGGGGACCAACCGCTGGCAGCGGCAGGAGGACGACCCCTTCGCCCGCATGCCCTCTGCGAGCACCAAGATCCAGGAGCGCTACGAGAAGGCCCTGGGGCTCTACTTCGACGAGAAGTACGACGAGGCCGAGCAGGAGCTCAACAAGGTCTTCATGAAGCGCCTCAACCCCGTCGAGGAGGCGATGATCCACGAGGCCTACGCCTACGTGGCCAACGCCCGCGGCGACCGCGACGAGGCGCGGCGCCGCCTGCTGGCGGCCGTCGACACCGTCGACCGCGGTGGCATGCGCCCCGACAAGGCCCTCGATCTCGGTTACCAGATCGCCATGCTCTACGTGCAGGACCAGATGTGGGAGGAGGCCATCGACGCTCAGGAGCAGTGGTTCGACGGCGCCGAGCAGGCCTCGATGTTGGGGCTGGCCTCGCCGCCCAACGCGCGCTCCTACTACATGCTGGCGCTGTCCTACTACCAGCTCGAGGACTACGAGAAGGCGGTGGTGCCGGCGCGCAAGGCCATCGAGAAGGGCGACCCGCCGCAAGAGGGCTGGCTGCAGCTGCTGCTCGGCATCCTGCTCATCGACAAGAAGTACAAAGAGGCGATCCCGGTGATCGAGAAGCTGGTCGCCTACTACCCGTCCAAGGGCCACTTCCTCAACCTGTCGACGGTCTACGGCGCGCTCGGCGAGCTGGGCGACGCGGCCGTGCCGCTGCAGCTCGCCTACGAGGGGGGCTACCTCGACAGCGACGCCGACCTGCGCCGGCTCGGTCAGCTGCTGCTCTTCCTCGATCTGCCCTACCGCGCGGCCAAGGTCATCGAGCAGGGCATCGAGGGCGAGACCCTCGCCGCCGACGTCGAGTCGCTGAGCATGCTCGGCAACAGCTGGATCGGCGCCCGCGAGTTCGACCGGGCCCTCGAGCCCCTCGAGCGCGCCGCGAGCATGGCCGAGGACGGAGAGCTCTACGTGCGCCTCGCCCAGGTGCACATTCAGCGCGAGAACTGGCCCGGCGCCACCCAGGCCCTGCGCAAGGGCATCGACAAGGGCGGCCTCGACGACGTCGGCGACGCCAACCTCTTGATGGGGATCGCCTTCTACAGCCAGAAGAAGCCCGCCCAGGCGCGCCCCTGGTTCCAGCGCGCCGCCGGCTTCGAGAAGACCCGCGACGAAGCCAAGATGTGGATCGGGCACGTCGACATCGAAATCGCCTCGGCCCGGGCGGCGGCCGCGACGGCCGCGGCCGAGGCGGCCGAGGCTGCCGCCGACGCGGCCGCCTCGGCCGGAGGCTGATCGGGCCTCCACGCCAGCCGGGCCGCTCCGACTCGATCCGAAGCCGGGAGCGCTAGTCGGCTCGCGCCGACGGGGGCTGCATGCCCGCGATCAGCCTCGGCAGCTCGGCCCGGTGGAAGACTGGCAGCCGGGCCAGGCGCGCCCGCGCGGCTTCGGGCTCGAGGGCTCCGACCTCGACGGCGGCGAGGGCGATGGCGTGGGAGAGCGCGTCCCCGGGCGGGCGCGCGGCGAGGTCGGGGGCCAGCGCCTCGGCGCCGGCGGTGTCCCCCAGGCGCAGCAGGTTCCAGACCAGGCGGCGCAGCGCGCGCGGGTCGCCGCCGCGCAACGCCAGGTTGCGTCGATCCAGCGCCACGGCTTCTTCGTAGGCACCCAGGACCGTGTAGAGCACGGCGAGGCGCGCGCGCGCGCGCGGGAAGCCGCTGGACGCCAGCGCCCGGTGCTCGAGCTGGGCGAAGTCGCGGGGGGCCAGGCCCTGGGCCAGCGCCCACTCGGGCGCGGCGCGGATCGCCGCCAGCGGGTCGAAGCCGCGCTCGGGGTCGAAGGGCACGTCCAGCCCGGCGTAGTGCCGCGCGATGCGCGCCAGGTTCTCCTCGTTGCGCTCGTTGCGTCGCAGGTAGAGGGCCGAGTCGAGGTTGCGGAACACCTGGACCCAGCCCGGCGTGTCTTCGAGGTGCGAGGTGGTGGAGGCCCAGGGCCGGTGGGGGTTGCCCGTCTCGGGCAGGCGGATGCCGAGGAAGACGTCGATCTCGAGCCGGTCGAGCAGCTCGACGAAGCCCTCGCCGGGCTGCGCGCCGACGCGCTCGGCGACGGCGGCCAGGTCGTACAGCGTCGAATCGGCCACGTTCAGGCTGCCGTTGACGACGGCGCGCAGCGGCGTGGCGAGCCAGAAGCCGGCGAAGCCGCCCTGGAAGTAGTCGCAATAGAGATGGCCGCTCAGTCCGGCGTCGCGCAGCAGCCAGAGCGGACGGGCGTAGTACTTGCGCGCCGCATAGGGCTCGGCCCAGCCGGCGGCGTCGCGGGGCAAGCCGCGGGTGACCAGCGGCCAGTCGCCCACCCGCGCCAGGGCCACGCTGCCGAGCACCGGCACCAGCGCCAGCGCCCAGGCCACCCGGGGTCGGGCCGCGCGCGGGCCCAGCGCTCGGGCGCACAGGAGCAGTGGGAACAGACCCAGCCACAGGAAGCGCACGGCCAACACCATGCCGATCAGCGAGGCCAGGGCCAAGCCCAGCCAGGCCGGGTCGAAGCGACGCTCGGCCGGCGAGCGCCGCAGGTCGGCGACGGCGCTGGGCAGGCAGGCGGCGGTGCCGAGCAGGAGCCCCCACAGGCAGAGCCAGGCCAGCGGGGTGGGCGGCAGGGCCGTGCGCGGCGGGGCCAGGGGGTTGGCCGGCACCCACTCGTCCATCACCGCCGCCAGGCCCGGGGTGCTGTCGCCGGCGGCGAACCAGGCGGCGTGGGACTCGAGGCCGATCGGGTTGAGTGCGGTGGCGGCGAGACACAGGCCGAAGCAGGCCGCCAGGCGCTGGGCGCGACGGCGGTCGGCCTCGACGCCACTGCCCAGCGCGGCCGCCGCGACGGCCGCGGTGCCCGCCCCGAGCAGCAGCAGACCCACCGGGAAGCCCGCGTGCGTGTTGGCCCACAGCGCGAAAAGCGCGACCGCGACCGCCACCCGCCGCCAAGACGGCACCTCGCCTCGCTCGAAGAGCAGGCGGAATAGCAGTGGCGCCAGCAGCATGGACACCAGGTGCGGGCGCAGCTGGGCGAAGCGGTAGGTCGAGAGCGCGATCCATACGAAGAGCGCCGCGCTGGCCAGGGCGGCCGACTGGCCCGCGCGGCGGGCGAGCGACCAGCCCAGCGCCAGGCAGGCCGCGACCCCGGCCAGGAACGCGACGCGCAGCGCCGGGAAGCCGCCCGCCTGGAGCAGCCCGAAGGCGCTCAGGTCGAAGAGCCAGGCCGCCGGCGAGGGCGGGCCGGCGGCGCCGAAGAGCAGGGGGTCGGCGGCCAGCCAGGGGCCGTCGGCGGCGAAGGCGCGTCCCAGGCCCAGGTGCCACCAGATGTCGTCGGTGAACAGCGGCTGGGCGACGGCCAGGCCCAGCAGCGCACAGGCAGCGGCCGCGCCCAGGTGCGCGAGCGCTCGGCTCAAGGGGCGCCGGGGTCGGGGCGGTACGCCATGGCGCCCGATTCTACGGCCTGGCGCGGGGCGGGCCAACGCCGCCGTCGAGGTCGATGCGTGCCTTTCAGAGCACAGCGTGGTTGATTTCGCCGGCGAGATCGCGTTAGCTGGAACCCAGCAACCAGGCTGGCCCTGCGCCGGCGAAGGAGTCCCGCGTGCGCGCATCCCGAAACCACCGCTTCGCGAAGCCGAGGTCGGGTCTGGGCCGGGCCGTCGTCGCAGGGCTCTGCGGTTTCTCGCTCGCGCTGGCCGCGGCCACCCCCGCCGCCGCCGTCACCGTCGAAGAGGTCGGGCACAAGACCTTCGACGCCCTGGTGCTGCGCCCGCTCAACGCCATGGCCGTCGTAGTGGGCCTGGGCTTCTTCGCGATCACCGCCCCGCTGGTCCTGCCCACCGGCGACCTCTCGACGCCCTTCGAGGTCTTCGTCTACGCCCCCTACGAGTACGCCTTCGAGCGCCCGCTGGGCGACATCTAGAGCGCTGTCCGAGCGACCGCTGGGCGACAGCTAGGAGGCTGTCCGGACGCCCGCCCCGCGGCGCTCAGCCGCCCGGGATGCCGAGGCCGCGGAAGACACGTCGACGCAGCGCGACGATCTCGGGGTCGTCGGCGTCGGTTTCCTGGGCCAGGATGCGCGCGCGCTGGGTCAGTGCGGGGTGCTTCACGCCCGTGTCGCTGCTGTGCAGGCTCATCAGGAAGTGCGAGAGGGTCTGCAGCACGGCCGCATCCTCCTCGGCGGCCGAGAAGACCTCGGCGCGGATCAGCAGCGAACGCGGGTCGGGACGGTGGCTGAGAGAGGCCTCGCTGATGTCCACCGCCTCGCGAATGCGCTCGAGATCCCCGGTCTGCACGCGGCCCTGGGCGCGCAGCCGCGCCGCGTCGTGGCCCAGGGGGTGGGTGATCGGAATCGCGGCGAGCGCTTCGTCGAGCTGGAGCAGGGTCTCGCCGCTGGCGTCCGCCTCGCGCGCCCGCCAGCCCTGGGCCACCACCTGCTCGGCAGGGCTGAGCGGCTCGGCCAGCAGCTCGCCGGGGCTGCGCCCCTCGGCGAGCTGGCGCGCCGAGAGGCGCAGGAAGGCGGCGCGGGCCTCGCGGTGTCGGGGATCGGCTTCCAGGGCCTCTTCGAGCTTCTGGAGTGGCCCTGCGCGCTTGCCCCGCTCCATGTCGACGATGGCCTCGGCGGTGATCCGGTCGACCGGGTCCTCGAGGGTTTCGACCAGGCGCTGCTTGCGCTCGGTCGGACTGATCTGGCCCAGCAGGTAGAAGAAGTCGGCGTCGTCGGGGGGGCGAAGCGCCAGCGTATCGGCGGGCGCCACCAGCGCGTCGAAGCCCGTGCGCAAAGAGTCATCGCCGAGTCGCGCGGAGCGGTTCTGCAGGCGGTTGTGCCCGTCGCGGTTGGGCGTCGCGCCTTCGACGAACTTGCGCACGGCTTCGGCGTCGAATTGCAGGCTGGCCACCACGTCCTCGGGTGCGTGGATGCCGAGCAGCTGCATGTCGTCGGGGTTCTGGGCGATGGCGCGCGCCGCATTCGACTGCGGCTCGAGCGGCGCGTTCGAGGCGAGGAACAGGATCGAGCCCCCGGGCGGCGGCTGATAGGCCTCGACGTAGTCGAAGACCTCGGCGAGCGCGGCCAGCAGCGAGCGGAACAGCTCCTCGTCGACGAAGGGCAGGCCGATCCACTGCACGAAGACGCCGTCGTCGCTGAGCCGGCTCTCGACGCGCTCGAAGAACTCCTGGGTGTAGAGGTGGGCGGCGCCGCCCGCCCAGGGGTGCGAGGGCTGGGAGACGATGGCGTCGTAGCGGCGGTCGGCCAGCAGCAGCGCGTTGCGGGCGTCGTTCAGGTGCAGGTGGACGCGCGGGTCGGTCAGCGGATCTCGCCAGCGCTCGGGTCCGACGCTGCGGTTGGCCTCGATCACCTCGGGCTCGAGCTCGACGACGTCGATGCGCTCCACCGAGCTCGGCACCACCTCGAGGAGCATGCCGCCACCGAAACCGATCACGAGCATGGTGCGCGTCTCGGGACGCGCGAAGACGGGCAGGGCGGTGAGCCAGCGGGTGGTGGGCGAGGTGTTGTGCCAGTAGCCGGCGCGGACCATGCCGGCCTCGGGCAAGCCGTTGGTGCGCAGCGCGAAGCCCGAGCGTTGGTCGATCACCAGCACGGTCGACGAGCGGCCCACCCCGAAATAGGCGACCTGGCCCCAGGCGGTCAAGCCCGTGCTCATCGAGCTGGAGCGCAGCACGCCCCAGGGCCGATCGGGCGGTGCGAGGGTCAGGGCGACCAGGCCCACGGCCGCGGCGCCCAGCAGGAGCGGCCGCCGCGGCTCGAAGATCCAGGCGGCCGACGCGGCCAGCACCAGGTTCAGCGCCAGACACAGCGCCAGCGTGCCCTCGAAGCCCAGCCCCGGGATCAGGAAGAAGGCGGCGCACAGCGAGCCGGCGATCGAACCCACCGTGTTCCAGCTGTAGACGCGGGCGCTGGCCGGACCTGCGTCGTCGCTCTGGCGCGCCAGCATGCGCACGGCGAAGGGGAAGGTGGCGCCGATGCAGAGCGCGGCCGGAAACAGGGTGGCCATGCTCATGCCCGTGTCGGTCCAGAGCCGGTCGAGCCCCTGGCGCAGCAGCTCCTCGGAGAGCATGGGGAGCCGGTTGACCGCCCAGAAGGCCAGGGCCGAGAGTGCGGCGATGCCGAGCTGTGCGGTGGCGAAGCCCGCGGCCGCGCGCCGGGGCGAGCTGGCCAGGCGCGAGGCCACCGCCGCTCCCAGCGCGATGCCGAGCAGGAAGCTCGCCAGCATGGTCGCGAAGGCGTGCACGCTGGCACCCACCACGTGGCCCAGCAGCCGCACCCAGAGCACCTCATAGGTGAAGGAGGCGAAGCCCGAGAAGGTGATCAGGGGCAGGATCCAGGCGGCGCGTCCGGCGTCGGGATCGGCTTCGCGGGCAGGGGCCTCGTCGGGCAGGGGCGCGGCCGTACGGGCCAGGGCCCAGGCCGCGGCGAAGACCAGGGCGTTGATGCCCGCCGCAACGACGATGGTGATGCGCAGCCCGAGCCAGGGCAGCAGCACGAAGGCGCCGAGCAGCACGCCGCTGACGGCGCCGGCGGTGTTCACGGCGTAGAGCACGCCCACCCGCCGTCCGATCTGGCCCACCTCGCGGACGGCGTGCCGCGCCAGCAGCGGCAGGGTGGCGCCCATCATGGCGGTGGGCACGATCAGGATCGCGAAGGAACACACCAGGTAGAAGAGCGCTGTCGGCACGCCCCCGGCATCGGGCAGCACCTCGAGACCGCCGAACAGCGCCACGTAGAGCCAGCGCGACGCCGCGATGCCCAGCGGCACCGCCAGCGCGGTGATCGCGATGCCGAGCTCGAGCAGGCCGTAGACGAGCACCGGGCGCTGGATGCGCCGCGCCACCCGGCCCGCGACGGCGGCGCCCAGCGCCAGCCCGCCCATGTAGGCCGCCAGCACCGTGGCCACGGCGAGGTCCGAGGTGCCGAAGACGAAGGCGAACTCGCGGGTCCAGGCGGTCTCGTAGATCAGGGCCGCCAGGCCCGACAGGAAGAAGCACAGGAGCAGGAGGGGAAAGGTGCGATCCACGGGATTCAGTGCCGGGCGAGCTGGGAGTCGATGGTTTCGAGCAGACTCTGCGCCGCGTCGACCTCGTCGGGTCGGCGCGCGTGGGTGAGGCTCTTCAGCGCCCAGCGCCGCGCCGAGTCGCGTTCGCCCCGGGCCAGCTCGGTGCGCGCGACCAGGCGCTGCAGCTCGGGATCCCCGGGCAGCCTGCGGCGCGGCAGGCGCAGGGCGTCGACCGCGCGGTTCGGGTTGCCGGCCAGCAGCTGCGCCTCGGCCAGTCCGACGTGGAGGGCCGGATCGTCGCCGTCCCACTCGAGGGCGCGCCGGTAGAGCTCGCTGGCCGCTTCGGCATGGCGCTCGATCTCGGCGCGCTCCGCGTCGGAGCGGGCCATCGCGCGCTCCGCGTCGGAGCGGGCCATCGCGCGCTCCGCGTCGGCGGCGCGGCGCAGCACGGCCGGGTCGTCCGGCTCGGCTTCCAGGGCGCGCTCGATCTCGCCCGCCGCACCGGGATCGCTCTGGAGCGCGAGGGCGGCACCGAGACCCGCGCGAAGCGGTGCGGAGTCGGGCGCGCTCTCGAGCGCGTCGGCGAAGTAGCGCCGCGCCAGCTCGGCCTGCCCGAGCGCCAACGCCAACTCTCCCAGGGCCTCCTCCACTTCGGCCTCGCTGCGCTCACGGGGCGGCGCACCGCGGGGCGCCGACGCCACGGCCAGCACGGTGGAGTCGAAGCTGTCGCGCTGGGCGTAGCGGGGCAGGCGCCGCGACAGATCGCGCCCCATCACCGCGCGAGCGGCGGCGTCGGCGGGCACGCCCCGGCGCAGCTCGCCGCGAAGCGTCTCCAGCGAGTCTGCTTTGGAATCAGTTGCTTGGGTCTCAAACTTCAAGTAATGGGCGATCAGCCACGACTCGGCCTCGAAGAGCTCGCGTTCGCCCGGGGTCCAGCCGGCGAGGTCGCCCGCGCTCAGCACGCGCTCGACCGGCACCCAGTGGTCCGTCTGCAGGCGCTCGAGGTGGTCGAAGCGGGGCAGGCCGGTATGCACCCGGTGGGGCGGTTGGGTGGCGTTCTCGAGCAGCTTGAGCAGTGCGACCGGGAACACCAGCACGTCCATGGCGCCGATCCGGCGCGGCCCGCGCACCTCCGTGGTGCTGGCCATCTGGGCGAGGCCCTCGACCAGCCAGGGGGGCTGGCGCTGGGGCCGCGCGTTGCGGAACCAGCGGCGTGCCAGCTCGAGGCGCAGTGAGCTGGGGGCGTCCTCGCTCCAGCCGAGCCGCGAGCGGAACACGACGGTGTCACCGCCCGGGCCCGCCACGAGATAGCTCGCCCCGCGGTCGTGGAGGCGGAAGGGCTGGACGGATCCGTTGCCGTCGTAGGCGATCACCCGGGTGCGCCGCGCCGCGGCGGGGAACGTCCGGCCCCAGAGGTGCTCGGCCGCGGCTCGGAACTGCTCGAGCTCGCGCGCCAGGTGCTCGGCGTCGGCTTCGCCGTAGGTGGTCAGGATCTCGAAGTGGGGGGTCTCCAGCGCGAGCCAGCCGCGGCGGGGGATCGGGGTCGTGATGCACCCGAGCTGCGCGGCACACAGCAGCAGCACCAGGCAGGTGGCGGGCAGGGCTCGGAGGGAAGCACTCACGGAGCGCTGATCATATCCCACGGGGCCATCGCTCAGGGCTCGGATCGGAACCGGGCCAGCAGCTCGGCCTGAGCGGTGCGGGCCTGCTCCAGGCTGGCCTCGCGCACGTCCTCGAAGCCGCGGATCTGCTCGGGCAGGCTGGCCAGCTCGACGGCCAGGTCGAGCTTGTCGGGCCGCAGGCCGCCCTGCAGCTCGTCGATCAGGGCGTCGTACTCGCCTATCAGGCTGCGTTCGAGGCGCCGGTGGGCGGTGCGGCCCGGCAGGTCGAGGGCGGTGCCGCGCAGGAACTTGAGGCGCGACAGCAGGACCAGCAGCGGGCGCATCCACGCGAAGGGCAGCCGCCACTTGCGCATGCGGCCCGTGTCGGGGTCGCGGCGGGCCGTCAGCCAGTCGACGACCGGGATCGCGAAGGGCGGGGCGAAGTGCCAGTGCAGCCGGTAGTCGCCCTCGAATTCGCTTTCGACCTGGCGCTGGAAGGCCCCGTCGACGTAGAGCCGGGCCACTTCGTACTCGTCCTTGATGGCGCGCAGCTTGAAGGCGTAGCGGGCGACGGCCCGGGCCAGGCGCGTGGAGCCCGGCGCCAACTCCTGCTCGCGCGCCGCCACGCGCTCGACTCGCGCCCGGTAGTCCTCGGCATAGCGCGCGTTCTGGTAGGCGGTGAGGAACTCGACGCGCCGCGCCACGATCTCCTCGAGGCTCTCGGACACGCCCGCTTGCGCCGACTCGCGCTGAGCCGGCGCGGCTGCCGTCTCCACCGCCTCGAGGTCGTGGGCGGCCAGGCGTCCCCAGGCAAAGGCGCGCAGGTTCTGCTCGACGGCGCGCCCGTTGAGCTCGAAGGCGCGCTCGAGGGCCGGGCGCCCGACGGGCAGGCGACCGCGCTGGTAGGCGAAGCCCATCAGAAAGGGGTTGGTGAAGATCGCATCGCC
>Ga0224508_10003312_pt1 | contig 13354 bp, 17 predicted proteins | sample SF_Jan12_sed_USG_4_FD_170157 | JGI IMG/M metagenome (GOLD analysis project Ga0224508, IMG submission 170157) | Sediment microbial communities from San Francisco Bay, California, United States - SF_Jan12_sed_USGS_21 | ecosystem: Environmental > Aquatic > Marine > Sediment | place: USA...
CAAAGTAGCAAGCGTTTTGCATTGCTTTCAGCGCCTGCGCGGGGCACCATAACCCTGAGAACCATAAGACGAATCCGCTTTTACCGTATTTGTTCTGCGCTACCACGGAGAGTGAGCCATGAGCAGGTCGCCCTATCAGCCCTCATCACCCTTGCCGTTGATCCCTATCGCCGTCGCCCCTTTCTGAATAACGAGATCGCCACCTCAAGAGGGCCCCACGGACAAGGCCACACGCCATGAGCGATATCTTCATCAGCTATGCCAGCGAAGACCGGGAGCGAGCCAAAGCGCTCGCGGAGGCGCTTCAAGCGCAAGATTGGTCCGTGTGGTGGGACCGTGATCTTCCATTCGGACGTCCCTTCGACGAGGTGATCCGGACCGAGTTGAGGAGTGCCAGCTGCGTCATTGTCCTGTGGACCGAGAGCGCCACGAAATCTTGGTACGTTATCGGGGAAGCCCGTGACGGACTGCGCTTACAAAAGCTCATTTCCGTATTTCTTTCGCACGCTGAGCTTCCGTATGACCTGCAGGCCATACAAGGCATTGAGCTCTTCGATTGGCATGGCGAAATCGACAATCCTGATTATCAGCGACTGATAAGTGGGATTACTACCTTGATCGGCGAGCAGACGCAGAAGGAACATTCGGCAACAACCGAAGAGACACGCGAGGGCCGAGAAGAAGAGCAGAGGAAAACTGCAGTGGAGGCCAAGCGTCAGACCGAAGCGGAGCGCAAACGCAAGGAAGCCGAAAAGAAACGTCTGGCGAAAGAGCGTGGGAGAAAATCAGAAGAAGAGCGCAAACGCAAGCAAGAAGAGGAACGAAAACGCAAAGAGGAAGCGCAAAGGAAGGCCGAAGCCGAGGCGAAACGCAAAGCGGAAGAAGAACTTAAGGGCGCTGAGGCTGAAGCGAAACGGAAAGCCGAAGAACAACGCCTGCGCGAGGAAGAGCACCGGCGGGCCGAGGAAGAAGCCAGACGCAGGGCTGAAGAACAAAAACGTAAGGAGGCAGAAGAAGCCAAGCGCAAGGCGGAGCAGGAAACAGAAGAACGCAAACGCCTCGAGGAAGACCGCAGGCAACGCGAAGCACGCGAGCGCGCAGCGAAAGAAGAAGCGAGACGTGAGCCGGTAAAATCTCGGACAACGCCTTCCGCTCCGCCCATGAAGGCGCGTGAGACTGCACTGCCACGGACCGGTAAGCCCATGATTTGGGTCGTGGCTGGTGTCTTGCTACTGGTGGGGGTGGGGACGTGGTATATGTCGCAACAACATAACCGACGGGTCGAGGCAGAGGCCCTGCAGCAGGCGGCTGAGCAACAAGCGAGGCAGGCGCAGGCTAAACAGCAAGCGCTAGAGGAAACCCAGCGTCAGGCCGAGCTCCAGGCACAACAAAAAGCGGACGCTGAACGCAAGCGAAAAGAAGAACTCGCACGCCTGGAAGAAGAACGCGTGCAGCCCGCCATGGAGATTGCTCAGCTGCTCGAGCGCGCGAGGGAGGCAGAAAACGCATTGCGGCTCACCACCCCACCTCACGACAACGCCGCCAGCTACTACCGTCAGGTGCTAGACCGGGATGAAGATAACCCCGATGCGCAGCAAGGGCTTGCGCGCATCGCGCAGCGTTACCTCGCTTGGGCGGAGCAGGCGCTGGCCCAACGTCGTTTTGACAAGGTAGAAGAAAATTTGGAGAAGGCGGCATCGGTCGATCCCGACCATAGCGGTATCCGCGAACTCACCCAACAGTCGGATGCGGTGCAGAAGGCCGAGGAAGACGCCAAGCGCGAAGCAGAGCTAGAGGCAAAAACTGAGCGTCAGCGCAGAGCACTACTAGAAGCAAAACAGAAAGCGGACCTGGAAGCAGAGCTCGAGGCGAAGCGCCGGGCAGAGCTCGCGGCAAAACGTGAGTCCGAGCGGAAAGCGAAACGTGTCCCTGTTCCCGAGATGGTAAAGATCCGCCCCGGCGCGTTTCTGATGGGTTCGCCCAAGAAGGACCGCTATACAAGCTTTGGCTATGAGTTCCCGCAACACGAGGTTATCTTGCGAAGGCCATTCGCCATCGGCAAGTACGAGGTCACGTTTGAGGAATATGATGCATACGCACAAGCCACGGGCCGCACACTGCCGCCGGACGCCCGAGCTTGGGGCCGCGGCAAGCGCCCGGTGATAAATGTCTCCTGGGACGATGCGGTGGCCTACGCCGAATGGCTCTCGCAGCAGACCGGTCAGCGCTACCGGTTGCCCACCGAAGCGGAATGGGAGTATGCCGCGCGCGCCGGCACGACCACGCGCTACTGGTGGGGTAACAAAGTGGGAAAGAACCGCGCCAACTGTCGCGACTGCCGCAGTCAATGGGGTGATCAAACCGCGCCGGTCGGTTCCTTCCCGGCGAACCCGTTTGGTCTCCATGACACCGCAGGCAATGTTCAGGAGTGGGTGCAGGACCGCTTACATAAAGACTATGAAGGCGCACCCACTGACGGCTCTGCATGGGAGGACAAGCGCTCTGACTTGGGATACTTGGTATCCGACGACCGCGTGATACGCGGCGGTTCGTGGGGCGGCGACGCGGGGGACGTGCGATCAGCGGAGCGGGACGGGTACCACCCTCGCGCCCGGCACCTCTGGCTCGGCTTCCGCCTCGCCCAGGACTTATGACCCTTTGCACTTTGCGCACCTATGAGTTCGTCAGTCCAGGGGACTAAAATCTCGCCTCGCGGTGAGAGCTTCGCATTTAAGAGGTGATAACGTGAGATGTTTCGCAAGGCACTAGATTTACTATGCAAGCTGCTCGGTGCTTCAAGGGGCACGGACCATAATTCTGCGGCGCAAGTCGTGCTTAGCTGTGATGCGTCTACATTACACGCTAAGACTCCCGATGCGCTCAAACTCCCCCGGTTTTCCTCAGCGACTGGCGACCTGCCTGTAGCAAAGATCGAACTTAGGGTAGGTGACGCTCTATGGTCTCAAGTCTCGACATTTGACGGTGCGGGACCTGACCACAGGGCCTACGTTCTCGATCTTGACGCTGAAAAGAAATTGAAGATTAAGTTTGGAGACGGGATAACAGGTGCAAGGCCGTGCGACTCAGAACAACCCGGAAATAGTTGACGTCATCGAGGAGATTGAACAGTCAACGGATGAGGAAGAATAACGACGCTCTTTTTATGATGGTTTGGAGCCGGCGTTACTAACAGCATCCGATGAGATAGGAATAGAATGGCGGCTTCTGGAATTGGAGCGGCCGGTCAGATAATAGAATGCCGGCCGGCAGAAAACGACCCAAAGCGAGCACCTAGATATAGCGCCTTGGCGTTTGAAATAGCCGTTAGGCGATAGAATAACGAACAGGACAAAACGACAGGAAGCCGCATGTTGTTGATCAGAGGCCTGTTCGGTGCGCTATTTCAGATCGTACTATTCGCGGCCTTACTCTTCATTCCAGCCGGCACCTGGCAATGGCCACGTGCGATCCAGTTCTTATCGGTGTACAGCATCTTGGTACTAGTTTCCACTGTGCTGCTTGCGCGAATTGCGCCTTCCAGCCTGGAAGCCCGGCTTGAAGTGCCTTTTGCAAAAAGCCAACCAATGGCCGATCGTGTTATTACATTGTTCCTTATTCTTTCTATTCTCGCCTGGTTCGTGTTTATCCCTATTGACGTGTTTCACCTGCAAATGTCGCCGCTGCCACACTTCGTTGTGTCAGCTTTCGGGGCGATTCTATTCTTCAGCGGATATGGGATTCTTACACTTGCGTTGTTTCAAAATGAATTTTCTGTTCCGGTGGTCAGGGACCAATCGGAGCGGGGGCAAGTGTTGATTGATACAGGGCTATACGGATACGTGCGTCATCCTTTCTATCTAGGCTTTCTGTTATTTCTTGTCGGCATCTCATTGTGGCTTGAAAGCTATGCGAGTGTGTTCACGTTAACCGTGGTGTTGGGTTTACTGGTCGCACGGATTCTTGTGGAAGAGAAAGCGTTACGAGAGATGCTACCAGGTTACATTGAGTACGTAAAAAAGGTACGGTACCGTCTTGTTCCCTTTATTTGGTAGGGCGCGCGCAACATGCTGTTTCGGTTTTCCGGACGAATAATCGAGATTCTGAAGTGCTCCTAGCAAGCAACTCAAACCGAGCGAGACGCCCTACCGGGCTACGAAAAGATGGGTAAGGAGATCCTCGATCAGATCCAGAAACCCATCGACGCGATTTGCGGCGCGGTGGGAACCGCCGGCATGATCATGGGGGTAGGCGCCGTGATACGTGCCAAATGGCCAAGTGCGAAAATTGTGGCGCTAGAGCCCGATTCGTCGCCGGTCCTATCCGGCGGCGCGCCTGGCCCTCATGGCATCGATGGAACTGCGGCAGGTTTCATACCGCCGCGATTCAGCCGAGAAGTTGTGACCGATGTGCTAGCACTCCCGGAGCAAGAGGCGCGCACAATGGCGCGACGGCTCGCGCGAGAGGAAGGAATATTCGCTGGAACCTCAACGGGCCTAAACGTTGTCGCTGCACTCCAGTTGGCGGAGGAGGTTGGCAAGGGCGGCATAGTTGTAACCGCTGCCTGTGACTCAGGATTCAAGTATCTCGATGGAGCACTGTATCGTGACGATACGCGCCAAACCAACACAAGTGACACCTAACAATGGCGCTCAAGCTGACCTCTGCACGGCGCTGTGGCAGCTTAGCTATGCGTTAATACGAACGGCCGCTTTACAAATCTCGATTGACTCCTACGTTTATCTGAGTTCTAAAGCAGTCGAATAACCGTTTTCTCCAGCAGGCTGCTCGCTGAGCAGTCGGATACGCGGCCATGCCACGCAGGATGAGCGGCATTCCGACCCCCGCCGGTGATCTATACTCCAAAAAGGTATCACCGTAAGAACGAGGGGTTAGGGCATGGCTATGCGATCCAATTGGTTCAATGCACACCGTCTGCGCGCTATCGCGCTGGCCTTCAGCTGTGGCGTGCTAGTTTCTATCAACAGCACTGCTTTTGCCGCGGGCAGTATTAGCATTGAATGGGGAAAAGGCGGTGAGCCTGTAAAACAGAAAAGCGCGAAAAAACATTCAAAGACCGGACCCCCAGCTCATGCCCCGGCTCATGGATACCGAGCCAAACATCAATATCGGTATTATCCGTCGCATTCAGTCTACTACGATACCGCTAGAGGGCTTTACTTTTTCCTGGAAAGCGACAACTGGCAGATCTCGGCATCATTGCCGAGTAGGTTGAAAGTGAGCCTCGGCAGTTATGTCGACATGGAACTCGAAACGACTAAGCCTTACGTTCACCATAAAGAGCATGTCAAGAAGTACCCGTCGGGAAAAATGAAGAAAAAGAAGAACAGACACAAAAAGAAATAGACTGGCCATTACGTACAAGGAGACTAACAATGCAACGATTGCAGCGATTCGCCAGACCCATCAGTTCTTTTGTGGTGCTTTGCCTGCTTGGGGCTGACCTTTCTAGGCTACATGAAGGATAGCCTCTGGAGTGTGGACCTCTTCCGGTGCGAATCGATTACGCTCAGAAGCCACTGGGTTCTCGTGGTCATGGATCAGTTTACCCGCCGCATCATCGGCTTTGGCGTTCACGCCGGTGACGTCGACGGCGGAACGCTTTGCCGCATGTTCAATAAGGCAATCTCAGGGATGGGGTCCCCGAGATACCTCAGCTCCGATAACGACCCGCTCTTCGAATATCACCGGTGGAAAGCGAATCTTGGCATTGTTGATATCAGAGAAATCAAAACCGTTCCGTACACTCCAATATTCCATCCCTTCGTGGAGCGCCTGATCGGGGCGATTCGCCGAGAATTTCTCGATCATGTTCTGTTCTGGAATAGCGTGGACCTAGAGAAAAAGCTCTGGGAGTTTCAGCTCTATTACAGCCAAATCCGCGTTCATGCGTCGCTTGGTGGTAATACGCCAGCTCAATTCGCCGGCGAGTCGACGGCAAGTCAAGCACCGATCGATGATTTCCGTTGGCAGACACATTGCCGAGGACTCGTTCAACTACCGCTCGCGGCATAATTTGTAATTCGAGACCCACACGCTACAACGGAGGTCCTTTAGGTCTGCCGGCGTCCGGCTTACTGTAGTCGCATACCCCGGTCGGGAAAATGGCGCGCAGCCAAGCGTCTTCGGCGAAGTCAAAACTTACGTCGCCATAGGTGCCGTCGGCCACGGCCTCGTCCACCGATTTGAGCTGGCACTTGAACATGTCGCCAGCGTGACTGTCACCTGCCACCATTCGAGACGAAGCGAACACGGGGTATGTGCGCGTGCACACCCCCGGTCGGTTACTGTTGAGAATGCCGTCCCAGACATGCTCGCCGATGCCGATTGGGTTGCCGAGTTGATCAAAGCAAGCATCGGCAAATTGAGCCGGTGCCTTGCCCCCGTCTAGGTATTCGGTCAGTGTATCGAGGCCTAGTTCTATCTTAACGATCAAATCGATCTCGTTTCCTACGAACCAAATGGCGTGGTTGTCATGATGACCCTGGCGGCGGAGGATCCGCTGCCTCGCCGAAAACGACTGCCGCGAATTGTGCATGTCGAGATCTGGCTCCAGATAGGGTCGCAGGTCGATCATAGGAATTCGTAGTTTGCCGTTAAATACGTGCCCCGAGCGGTAGGCGTTCTCCATGGCGCTGAGGTCACCGCTTCGACGTGGTGACGGGATGCCGGCGCGGCAGGCGATGGCATGCTTTGTGGTGCTTCGCGCGTCGAAGGGGTCCACTGCCGGCTCGAATGGCTGGAAATCCTCCTGCTCGCTCCATGCTCCGACGCAGCTATTGAGCTTGAGGAACTCCCCCTTTTCGATGTTGCCATCAATCAACGCCTTGAGTCCGTACTGAACGCCCACATTGTCGAAGGGGATCGGCGCAAAGCCGTTTTCGTCGACACCGTAGATGTTCTCGAGATCGTTCCAGTGGGTCCAACGTATGTTCGAGATAACCTCCGCCGGATAGTTGTAGAACTGCAGGAAGGCGAAGTACTCCTCGGCAGCGGCGAGGGGGTTGAGAAGCGACGGCGCGGTGAAAAACCAGCCCTCGATGCACTCGGAGCTTCCGGGTTGGCCCGTGAGGCTATTGTCAACAACATCACTGGCGTTCAGTCCCTCGACCCATTGTCTGTTGCTCCAGGTCGTCCACGGCGTGGCGGGATTGAACAGTGTTTCTTCTAGAAAGTATTGCTCGAGAAGATTGCAATCGAGAATGTGAATGGTTTGCGTGATCATGTCGGGGTAGGAAAGCAAAGGCATGCCTGCATCGAGCAGATGTGGGCGGTTCTGCGAAATGATGTACTGCTGAATGGCACCGCCTGAGCCTCCCAAACCGAAGGTGTACCGCGGCTTGCCATAGGTTTTCTTGAAGTGTTTCTTGACCATCAAGGCCGTTTCTTCGGCCAAGCGCAGATTATAGTGAACGCCTGTGACATTACCCGTTGAGGTGGCGATGGCGTAGCCCGACGACAGAAGTTGGGCAAAGACGATCCGCTCAAGGCTCGATGGGCCTGCGTGCCATATATCTTCACCCTGCCAGTGCCCGATGCCGACACCACCGCCAAAGAAGTAAATCAGGTCCCCGTTCCATGCCGAATTGTTCAACGTTTCGGGCGTGTCCAATCGTTCAGGATAGGGTGCCAACATGGCAATGTCGTACATGAAGCGGTTGATGGTGCCGGTTTCGACCCGAACGATGAAATTGACCATCTCACCGCCGAACTCAATGTGCACGACATCGGCGGCGGGGTTTTGGGGATCCCAAATGCGAAACCTTCCGTCGGTAGCATAGTAGAAATAATCGACGCGGGTGCTCAAGCTGCAGTTTGCGGAATAGCCCAAGATGCCGCTGTTGGGGTCACCCTCGGTGGCGTACACCGCGTTGCCGATGCCGTCTTGGTTGTCGATAATCGGCTGCCCGAGGCCCGACTCGGATGTGAAGCAGATGAACGGGTACTGCTGGGGACCCGTGAAGCGCGGCCCGGTTGGACCCTCATCGCCAATCCAGAATCGATTTGACTGTGAACTGCCCGACTCGGCCTCAAAGTCCTTATCTTTATCTTTATTATCTTTATTGCTTCTCGCTTCCGCCGTTCCGAAAGATGCAATCAAGAGGCCACCTAGGATGGCCATCATCAATCCACTTCGTATCGTTGCCAACCCACTCGCTTTCTTTTCCGTTTTGGTTGTCATCTCTACCACTCCTGTTAAGTATTTGACTCGATAGGGGCGCACTCGACCCGAGTAATTCGGGCATTCGACAGCGCTCGGTCCAGCAAGAGGCTTGTTTAAACTAGGTGGGTGACTTTTTTCATGGCTGCCTCCTCCATGGTGGCCTTGCAACGAACCTTGTTGACGCCGATTGTTCCTACGAAAGGGTGTTTATCATGCTCCTCTCTGATGAGAGGTCAACATAAATCCGACAAACGGGCACCAACAGGAAACTCGTCATGCCCTTCTACCTTGTATATTCAACCACATGATAAGGTGTACGAGGTTTCGTATTCGCTGCCGCCAACTGCAGCGTAACGGTCGCGCAGACGCAATTGTTGCGGAGGACAAGGGGATCTTCTACATGCGCGTAGAGTTGTCGCGAATCCAGATAGCGAGCTCTTGCTCGTTCACTATATCTGAAGCCGCCTCTCTGATTACTACTGCTGCTTCTGCTTCAGACGCTGAGAGCTCGTAGCCATTCAGCTGCAGGAAAACGTCAACTGCAGCTAGGGCGACTCGCTTATTGCCATCGGCGAAACAGTGGTTTTTCGCAAATCCGTACCCATAGGAGGCGGCTAATTCGAAGATGGTTGGCGGTGGATTGCTATATGCCTCTAAATGTCGAGGGCGCGCCAGGGTTGAATCTAGCGCGCCCTCATTGACTGGTCCTTGGAGCCCCCCGTACCCACGGAGGAGTTGTGCATGAATGGCCTTGACGATAGTAGATGTTAACCAATGGGCCAAGCTTATCCTTTAGCAAGCTCGCGAAAAGCATTTCGGTACTTGCGATTGGTGCGTTCGAACGCCTCCATGGCCTTCTCAAAGTTCGGATCATAAGACGTGAGATGTACACCATCCTCCGACGGTGTGGCAAAAATAGTGTCGCCTACATTAATCTTAAGCATATCTACCAACTCTTTGGGCAGAGTAACGCCGTAAGAATTGCCAACCATTCTGACCTTCAGTGTGTACATAGCTACACCTCCGTTTCTTTCGTTCAGCTGCCCGCTCTCAAGTAATTATAACTATTGTTATAACAATTTCAAGGTGAACTTGTGCGGAATACTGTCTGCGATCTATCGGAACGGTGACATAAGTTATTGATTTTATCAAATAACCGCCTGTGAAAACGTGTGGGTGGCGAATTGGGGCGTTGGTGCATGGCTCGCTGCCAGGGGGCAATTGCGTCTATGATGCACAGTGCCAGCCAGCTACCGGAGTCCAACCGACCATGCCCCATTACTACCCGAAGCGTAGCCAGTACAAGTACACGAAAAAAAGCCCTATCGGGTCCGCAACTGGCGAGAATATGAAGCGGCATTGTGCAAGCGAGGCGAGCTGACACTGTGGTTCTCTGAGAAAGCCATCGAAGTCTGGCATGCACCGGCCAGCCCGAGACCCGGTGGCCGGCGCATCTATTCCGACCTCGCAATTGAGACCGCGTTGACCATTCGCTCGGTCTACTGGCTGGGGCTCCGGCAAACCGAGGGATTTCTAAGATCGGTGTCGGCGCTGCTCGGATTAAGCATTCGCATTCCCGATCACTCGACGCTATCTCGACGTGCGAAGCCGCTCGAATGTCTCCGCAGTCCCTCGATCACTAGGAAGGGCCCGGTTCATCTTCTCATTGATCGTACGGGACTGAAGGTCCATAGCGGCAACGATCCGAGTGAGGCCACCACCAGCAGCCATCGGAGTTGGCGCAAGCTCCACCTGTCCGTGGATGCGGGCACCGGTGAGATTCTTGCATCCGAGGTGACGACTCATCGGGTTTCCGACTCCACGCAGGTCCGGGAGCTCTTGAGTCAAATTCCCTGCGCACTAGCATCGATGACAGCCGATGGCGCGTATGACAGTTCGTCGGTCTACGAGGCGGTCGAGGAGCGTTGTTCCGATCTGCCGACCATCGTGGTCATACCCCCCCGACGCAACGCACGCATGCGCGGGAAGCCTGGCCCTGGCCAGCGCGATCAGACCATTCAGTCAATACGGGACATCGGTCGAAGACGCTGGCAAAAGGATTCGGGCTATACGCGACGGAGCTTGGTTGAAACCGCGATCTCTCGGTACAAGGTCCTTATTGGTCGACGTCTACGCGGCCGTACCCTACCGACTCAACGCACCGAGGCGAACATTGCTTGTGCGATCATCAACAAGATGACCCGGCTGGGGATGCCCGACAGCTATTGCGCGGCGTAAAGAAGGCCTTCACGTGAGAGACTTCGCCCTCGCTTACGCGATGCAACAAAGCCAGCGGATAACGGAAACGGATAGTGTTTATCCGCGACACAGGCGCCCAACGGCGTTTAAGCGCAGTCCAAGAAATTCCTAGTCTCAACATCATATCTATCCGGCCCAGCTCCGTAAGCGCCGTGTAACGATCGGTGGTGACACGAGTGACATCAACATCATTGGGGAGCACTCGTAGGTTCAAAACAGATTCGTCAAAAGGCCCCATAGGTTTTCGCCACAAAGACGAGATAATCACAAGGAGCAATCGTAATCGAAGCCTCATGACGGCAGAAATCTCCTGTTTTCCAGGTGGGAGCCATGCCACCGGTTGCTGCTGGTAATCGAAGTACGGAGGGCAAGGCCCCTCATAAGCGAAAGGACAGCACTAAGCAGGTGAATTAGCGGTTCGGGGTGGGCTGAACAGGGGGCTTAATAGCTTGGGCAAGCCGACTGGGCGTCCATCACCTGCCGAGCACAACAGGAAAGCGTTATCTTGTTATTATCATCCGCCTGCCCGTCGTCACCCACGTAAATGCGCCATTTGGCTAGGTCTTTTGATGCAAATGCTTCATGCCAGAAGACACTGCTCCATTAGGGGCGGCAGCCTCTGCCGATATCCTCACCGGCAAGGTCGTCAAGATCACGGATGGCGATACCCTCTACGTCCTCGACGCCAACTATCAGCAACACAAAATCCGTCTAGCCGGGATAGAAGGGGATGGTGGGTCTCCTGTTCGCGCTGCTTGTAGGCATTACCGCAGAGGACGTGTGGTGCGCCCGAGTTATCATTCGTTCTCGGGCCGTTTGGGTGAAACGGTAGCTACGTAGGTCAAGGACAGGCGCAACGGTCCGTTAGTGATCATTCGCCATACCTGCCGAGCATCCTCGTCGCTTCGTCGGAGTTTTAGATCACATTCAGTCGTCATGCCATCAGGCACAAAAAACTCATCGGGGACGATCGGCGTCTGCTCCAGTTGAGACACCACCCAGCCCGCCAATAAGTGTTCGGACCTAGCGTCCGCCGTCCAAAACGACAGTATGAAATGCAATTCGACTAATTCCTCCAGCCGCCTTATGCGGTGCAGGAAGAACGTCACCATGGGCGCACTATGAGGGTCGAAAAGGCCGAAATGGTCAGTGCCAACGACCTGCCATTGGACGACGCCCCCCGACGCGTCTTCCCTCTCGGGGCAGTATGAGCGTAGGTATTCAACGATTCCATAGCAAGCGCGCTCAATCATATCGGGATCCGAAGTCGCTACGCTCTGCGCCGCGAGAGCCCCCAGGATAGACTCAATCTTGGGCAACAGTGATTGCATGTGGGTGTGAAAATCATGCAATACGCTTACAGTGACAGCGTTTTGAAACGCGATCCTCGAGATCGATTCTGGCAGCTCCGCGGCGTCTGGCATTGGCGTATTGCCGATGAGCACCGGTAACACTGTGATGTCGTTAGCGATCGCCACTTCGATCTCCATTCGAACGTAATCATCGGGCTTGTCAATCTCCGTTAGCCATTGAGGGCCGATCAGTGCAATCAGGACTTTGCTTCCCTCTATCGCCCGCCTTATAAAATCAGTAAAGCTAACCGCAACGGGGATAGCTGCAACATCCATAAATACGGAGTCGTAGCCAAAACGTTGGCTAAGCCAGTCATACACCCGACAGGCTTGGGGAGCATCCGATCGCCGATAACACAGGAAAATCGTTGTCCTTGATGCGAAGTTGTGTGCACTCATTGATGCGCATACCGGTCCCATAGATGAGTTCGGCCATGATCTGGGGCATACCCTGCATTTGACTCAGTACCGCGCGGACCTCATTGACGGTGAGTACGGTGGGCAGAAATCGTTTGCGCTTTACCCGCTCAAGGTTTTCGAGCCAACCAGGCTCGAGTTCGAGCACCTGTCGATAGAGGAACATCAGGGCATTAAGTGCCTGAGATTGAGAGCTGGCGGATAAACGGCGTTGGGTAACCAGGTAATTCAGGAAGGATTCCATGGCAGATACATCGAGGTCACGGGGATGACGCTTACCGTGGAAGAGAATGTATTGACGACTCCAGTAGACATAACTGTCGGCCGTTCTGGGGCTATAGTGGCGGCGAAGACAAGCAAGACGGACTTGCTCCAACAGGCGGGGTTTACGGTTTGTGAGTGGTTGCGACGGACCCCATTAGGCTATCTCCTTGGAAAACCGTGACGATAGGAGTTGCTATGCTATTGGGCAAGGCTGTGTCCGTACTTTGTTCGCTTGATAAACGGACAATAGTTTAATAACGTGCTGATAGATTTGATAAATACCAGGAATATTAGAAAGTTCTAATTACTAGTTAGGCTGACCGACGGGTCAGCCTAATACCTGTTATGTTTATTGCTAGAGCAAATTACTAAGATAAGGAGAAAGAAATGCCTCAATACATTATTACTTATCTAGGCGGCGATAAGCCATCTAGCCCAGAGGAAGGTAAACAACATTTCGCGAAATATAAAGAATGGTTATCTTCATTGGGCGACTCAGCAGTTAGTCCTGCTAATCCGCTTAAGAATACGAGCACAGTAAACTCTGATGGTACTGTTACCACTGGAGGCACAACGTCAATGTCTGGTTTCACTATAATTGAAGCTGATTCTATGGAGGCGGCACTGTTGATTGCAAAGGGTTGCCCTTTTCTTGATATTGGCGGTTCACTTGAGGTGTCAGAGTTAATACAGATGCCAGGCCAAAAATAAACATAACAATCGCATTCACTCGGACCGCAAAAAGCGCCGCTCGTGGCTCGCTCTGCTTTTGGCGTCCGGTGATGCGAAGCGTTAGGGGGCATATAGATGAAAACCAAGGTAGCAATTAAAGGTGGATGTTTATGCGGCAGAGTTCGTTACGAAATCACTGGACCCCTCT
>Ga0224508_10003313_pt1 | contig 13354 bp, 13 predicted proteins | sample SF_Jan12_sed_USG_4_FD_170157 | JGI IMG/M metagenome (GOLD analysis project Ga0224508, IMG submission 170157) | Sediment microbial communities from San Francisco Bay, California, United States - SF_Jan12_sed_USGS_21 | ecosystem: Environmental > Aquatic > Marine > Sediment | place: USA...
TGCGGGCGAGTTCAGCGATTTCTTCGATGCCCTGTTCGGCACCGGACGAGCTAGCCGCCAGTCTTTCGGTCGCGGTTTCGAAGACCTGCGCACGCAGGGACAAGACGTCAACGCCGAGATCACGATACCGATCGAAGACGCCTACCGTGGCGGGTCGCGGCGCATTACGATCGAACTCCCGGACGTCGATAATCAGGGCCGGCCTGTTCGGCGGCAGCGATCCCTGGACGTCAAGATTCCGCGAGGCGTTGTTGCCGGCCAGCGAATCCGCCTTGAAAAACAGGGTGGACCGGGTCGCGGCGGCGGCAGGGTTGGCGATCTTTACCTGAAAATCGACATTGCGCGGCACCCCGTATTTCGTGCCGACGGTCGCGACATCCACGTAAGACTGCCGATTACTCCGTCGGAGGCAGCGTTAGGCAAGAGTGTCAAGACGCCGACGCTCGGCGGCACCGTGGACCTGAAAATCCCGGCTGGTTCCAGTTCGGGCAAAACCCTGCGGCTCAAAGGCCGCGGTCTGCCCGGAAAGACGCCAGGCGACCAATATGTCGAACTACAAATCGTCATGCCTGACACAATCGACGACAAGGTCCGAGCCTTGTATGAACAGCTCGAGCGCGAGCAGCGCTTCGACCCTCGCGCTAAACTGGGGCGCTGACATGAATCATCCGCATGAGAACAAACTACGCGGCGTCGTCCTCGATACCGAGGTGACATTGACGCTCACTGAATTCTGTAGCGCCTGCGGCGTTGAGATCGATCTCGTCCACGAAATGGTTGCCGAAGGTGTTATCGAAGCCCGGCGACCCGAGAGCGGCGATTGGCTTTTTAGCGGCACGTCCCTGGTACGGGCACAGCGCGCGCTGCGGCTGGTGCGCGACCTCCACGTCAACTGGCCCGGGGCAGCGCTCGCGCTCGATCTCATGGAAGAGCTGGAACAACACGAGCGGCGGCTGCGGTTACTGCACCATCTTTGAAGCCTGCTGCCTGCGTTCACAATCCACTGAGATACGGTCGCCTATTAGTTTTGATCACGGCAAACGCCCGATCATGAGTGTCCGGCTGTCGCCGCGCGGTAGTCGGCCTCGATCACCTCGCGAATCCCTTCGAGGTGCGGTGTCGGTTCGAAATCAAAGCGCTGGTTGAACTTGGCACTGACGAAATCGTAATCACGATCGTACTGGTAGGCCATTTCGCGGACTTCTCTTAACGCCGGGATGATCAGCCCCATCATTACCATGAGAAAATTGGACACGACCTGCACCTTGGGCTCGACGCCGAGTTCGCTGGCAATCGCCTCGATCCATTCTCTGCCGGTCGGCGGGTTTGCGGCCGTTGGCAAATGCCACACTTCTCCATAGGCATCGCCGGTATTTCCAAGAATTGCAGTAGCACGTGCGGCGTCGGGCGTGTAAGTGAACGAGTGTTTGTGATCAGCCGATAACAGCCACTGCCCCGCCCTGCCCGATGCAAGTCGCTCGAATACCGTTTGCGTCAAGACGCTGTTCTGCTGTTTGCCTGGGCCATAAAAATCCGCGCTGCGGGCGATCAATGCGTCTACCTCACCCCTGCCGCTCGCGTCCATGAGCAGATTGGCAATATCCGCCCGTACCTGCCCCTTCTTGCTCGTCGGACGAATCGGCGTGTCTTCGTCCATCGGGCTGAGGTGATCGCGGTCATACATGTAAATGTTGTCGAAGAAGACCAATTTTGCGCCCTGTTTACGGCATGCGGCGATGGTATTGCGCATGACTACGGGCCATTGTTCCTGCCAGATCCTGGCCTTGTAAGGCAGACCAGCAACGAGGTAGGCGACATCGGATCCGTCGACCGCTCTTTGCACTGATTCGCTGTCGAGCAGGTCGGCTGCGAAGACTTCGTTGGAACCAATTACTTTTTCCGGCGAGCGGCTGACGAGGCGCACCCGGTCCGTGAACTCGGCAAGTATTCTGCCCAGCTCCAGGCCGATAGTTCCTCCGGCGCCAAGCACGGTTTGCATGATTGTTATCTCCTTTCTAGGGCTCGCGCACGGCCACGGCCTTGACCTGCGCCTGCACGGTGTCGCCTGTTTGCAGGTCCAGCTCGTCGCAGGACCTGCGCGTTACCCGTGCCAACAACAGTTCATCGCCAACGCGGAGCCGCAGCAGCCGCGACGGACCGTCCGCCTCCTGCATCGCCTCGATCGTCGCGCCGAGAACATTCAGGATCGTCGTTTGCTCAGGCTTCTCCCGACACAGGCTGATGTCGTTCGCGCGGATTCTCAAACGCAGCGGCAATCCGGCATCACCGTGTCTGCCGGGCACGCGCAAATCGCCGCCCGAGAATCCGATCGTCGTCAGGTCGTAATCGGGGTCGTAGTCGACAACCTCACCGACGATCACCGCGCCAGCCTCGACTCCGCTCAGCAGCGGAATATCCATGCGCACGAGCACCTTCTGCAGATCGCCGCTTGCAACAATGCGGCCGCCATCAATTACAAGCAGGTGATCGCAGAGCCGACAGACCTCTTCAATATTGTGACTGACATAGAGAATCGGTATCGACAGTTCAGCGTGCAGCCGGTCGAGAAACGGCAGGATCTCGTCCTTCCTCGCCGCATCGAGCGATGCCAGCGGCTCGTCCATCAGTACCACGTGCGGCGCCCGCAGCAGCGCGCGCCCGATCGCGACCCGCTGCGCTTCGCCACCCGATAACTCTGCGGGATTTCGGTCCAGCATGGCGTCGAGTCCGAGCATGTCGATGACACGATCAAACTCGACTTCGCGGCCGTTGCTTGCGGCGCGTCGTCTCCCATACAGCAGATTGCTGCGTACATCCAAATGGCCAAACAGGCGCGGCTCCTGGAACACATAGCCGATTTCGCGCTCGTGCACCGCGCGCGCGCTGTTTGTGTCCGTGTCCTGCCAGACGTCCCCTGCAACGACGAGTTTGCCAGTCGCCGGCTTTTCGAGCCCGGCGATGCATCGCAGCAGGCTGGTCTTTCCCGCTCCCGACTCACCGAATATGCCCGTGATACCGCGCGTCGGAACCTCGACATCGACATTGAGATCGAACTGCGACCGTGCCAGCGAGTAACGCAGCAATATGGATTCCGCGGTCACGACTGCTGCCAGCGCCGATTGAGCAGAAACATCGTCAACAAGATTACGAACGCGAATACCAGCAGCACGGCCGAAAGCTGGTGCGCCGCCGCGTAGTTGAGAGACTCGACCTGGTCATAGATGGCTATCGAAATAACGCGCGTCTCGCCGGGAATGTTGCCGCCTACCATGAGCACAACGCCGAACTCGCCGAGCGTGTGGGCAAAGCTCAGAACGGCCGCACCGAAATAGCCGCGCATCGACTGCGGTAACGCGACGCTGAAAAACGCGTCGCGTCGCGTCGCACCCAGCGTCCACGCCGCTTCGAGGTCACCCCGATCGACGGCTTCGAACGCATTCATGAGCGGCTGCACGGCAAACGGCAGGCTGTAAAGGCAGGATGCAATAACGAGGCCGCTGAATGTAAATGTCAGCGCGCTGCCGGTTAGCTGTACCCACCATTGGCCGATCGTGCCGTTAGGGCCGAGTATGATCAGCAGATAGAAACCCATCACCGTTGGCGGCAAGACAATCGGCAACGCCACGATGGTTTGCACGACCGGCTTCGCGCGCGAGGCAGTTCGGGCCAACCACCAGCCGAGAGGTGTTGCGACGATCAACAACACGAACATCGTGATCCCGGCGAGCTGTACCGACAGCCAGAGCGGTCCGATATTCACTCGGCAACCCCGTAACCAAATCGGGTGATGATGTCACGGCCCACATCGCCAACCAGATAAACAGCAAAGTCCCTGGCAGCCGTGTTGTCTGCAGCACGTTGCAGTACAACGGCCTGCTGTTCTATCGGCTCGTGCAGTTCCACCGGTACTGCCCAGGCACAGCTTGCTTCGGGCAGGCGCGAATCGAGAGCCTGTGACCGTGCTATCAAACCCAGCTCGGCATTACCGCTGACGACAAAGTGCAGCGTTTGAGCAATGTTCTCGCCGTAAACGAGTCGCGGCTCGATTGCGTCCCACAAGCCTTCGGCGTGCAGGAACTGTCTGGCCGCGATGCCGTAGGGTGCGATAACGGGATTCGCGATAGCAAGCCGCATGCGACGCAGGTTATTCAATGCGGCGCGGCAGTCTCCGTTCGCCAGTCGCGCATCCTGCGACCACAGCACGAGACTGCCGGTCGCGTAAGTCTGTCGCGTACCACTCACCGCCAGACCCGACTCCTCGAGTCGCCGCGGAAATTCGCTGTCAGCCGCCAACAGGATGTCGAATGGTGCACCGTTCGAGATCTGTGCGAAGAGCTTGCCCGTCGATGCCGAGCTGATGCGGACCGTGTGCGCTGTGTCCAGCATGAATTGCGCAACGAGGGCTTCCGCCGGCGTCCGAAAGTTGCTCGCGACCGCGATGGTCACCTGCTCGGCAGCGGCCGGTGCGACAATGAACGTGGCAAGCAGTAAAGCAATGAATGGGCGCCGGATCATGCGTGCACGATAGCTGACGGCCCTGAAATTGTGTAGACACGTAGCGCGAGAGCGCCGTCGTGTTAGCGCCGATACGGCCAGCAGGCCCGGACGGCCGGCTTTCTACCGGTGCAAACTAAGGGTCGGGGTCGTGCTGCAGCGGCGACCCGCAGACGCCTACTATTCTTTTTTACCTCTGCTTAATGAGGCTGCGGAAGCGCGAAGATGCCGTCCGTTTCGTAGTCGTTGGCCTGCGGCTTCAGGTTCCTTGCGAGGGTCCGGCCCCAGCGACGAATGAGCATCTGGCTGCCATCCCGGGCAATGAACTTGCGCTGTCCCTTGCCGGACTGGGCGATGCGCACCGGCCGGCCAGCGTCCGTCTGCACTTCGACTCGCAGTCCACCATCCTGGAACAGGAAACTCCGTTTGCTCCGATCCCCGCACCAGGCGACGAACTGGCGGGCATCGCGCAGGCGCACCGTACGCCCGTCAGCAAGTTTGGCGAAGCACTCCGTATAGCGCATCGGGATATCGACAGCGTACTCGACGACGTCGGCATGACTCGCACCGTCGAGCGGGATCGTGCGATCCAGGAATTTCGCGTTACGGCTGTCTTTCGAAAAACGGTCAAGAGTTGCCATGTTCATTGCTCGATCTCCTGCTGAGTTTATGCAGCCGATTCGCCGCGCTCGAAGAACTGTTCTTCCTCGGTACTACCGGCCAGTGCCGTCGTTGACGACAGGCCATCCATGATCGTGTTCTGCACCGCATCGAAATAGCCGGCGCCGACGAAGGACTGGTGCTTGGCTGCACGGAAACCGCTGCGTTCCTGCGAGAACTCGCGTTCCTGCATCTGCGAATAGGCGTACATGCCTTCGTCTTTGTAGGCGCGCGCGAGCTCGAACATGCTCAGGTTCAGCGCGTGCCAGCCAGCCAGCGTGATGAACTGGAACTTGTAGCCCATCTTCCCGAGCTCTTCGCGGAAGTGGCGCATCGTGTCGTCATCGAGATTCGCTTTCCAGTTGAATGACGGCGAACAATTGTAGGAGAGCAGTTGATTTGGATACTCCGCGTGAATCGCATCGGCGAAGCGCTGCGCCTGTTCGAGGTCCGGCTTGGACGTTTCGCACCAGAGAAGATCCGCATACGGGGCGTAAGCGAGACCGCGGGCGATAGCCTGATCAAGCCCCGGCGTCGTGCGGAAGAATCCTTCCGGGGTGCGTTCGCCCGTGATGAACGGATGGTCACGTTCGTCAGAGTCCGAGGTGATGAGATTCGCGGCGTCGGCGTCGGTCCGCGCAATCAGTACGGTCGGAACACCAAGCACATCGGCCGCGAGCCGCGCCGCAGACAGCTTGGCGATTGCCTCGCTCGTGGGCACCAGTACCTTGCCGCCCATATGACCGCACTTCTTCGCCGACGACAGCTGATCCTCGAAGTGCACGCCTGCGGCACCGGCGCGAATCATGCTTTTCATCAGTTCGAATGCGTTCAGGTTGCCGCCGAATCCCGCCTCGGCATCGGCGATGATCGGCGCAAACCAGTCGATGCTGGTATCGCCGTTCAGCGCATGAATCTCGTCGGTGCGCTGCAGCGCGTTGTTGATTCGCTGCACCATCTTCGGCACCGAGTCGACCGGGTAGAGGCTTTGGTCCGGATACATCTCACCCGAGCTGTTGCCGTCGCCGGCCACCTGCCAGCCGGAGCAATAGATGGCCTTGAGCCCGGCCTGCACCTCCTGAATGGCCTGGTTACCGGTCAACGCACCCAAGCCGCACACCGGCTGCTCCTGGTTGACCAGGCGCCAGAACTTCTCCGCACCGTGCCGGGCCAGGGTGTGTTCCACCTGGATCGTGCCGCGCAGCTTGACGACGTCTTCTGCGCTGTAATTGCGCTCGACACCGCGCCAGCGCGGGCTTTGCGCCCATTCTGACTCGAGTCTCGTAATCTGTTCGCTCCGCTCCATGTTGAACTCTCCTTCGTACCTTTCTGCCAGCCGATAAGGGCTGGAGCCAATTAGTTACAGGTCATACTACTGTTTCACAGCTTGAAATTTCACAGTAAAAATTTTACAGTGTTAATTTTACAAATGGGGCCGCTATGACGACCCAACAGGGCCTGCGCCGCAAGGCGCATTTTCTCGGCACAAAGATCAAGTCCCTGCGCAAGCGCAATCACCTGACGCTCGAGGACCTGTCGGTGCGCTGTGTGCAGGTAGACGCGGAAGCCGGGCCGTCGGTGTCATATCTCTCGATGATCGAGAACGGCAAGCGGGTGCCATCGGAGCGGCTGCTGCAGATTATCGCCGACATCTTTCAGAAAGACCTTGCCTGGTTCTACGACGAGACGCTTGAGGACGCTGCGATCGATCCGGCGCCCGAGGATTCGGCCGTCAGCGGATTGCCGCTCGAGCCGAGCTTCCTGTTTTCAGAGAACCTGTTGCAAATCGCAATTCCCGAGTTGCTCGCACAAACGGGCACAACAGGACGCCAGTTCGCGCACCTCTTGATCCGTGCCCACCAGGAGTCCAGTCAAAACCGTTTTCCCGACCTCGAGCGCGCTGCCGAAAGTGTCGGCCGGAAGCGATTTCCGCTGAACGTCGAGGACGTCTTCGATATCGCGGCGGGTCTCGGACTCGAGATTCACTGGTTCGACAAGTCACCGTTGAAGGATCGCCGTGACACCGATGTGCCGCTAAAAACTGTGGTGCGATCATTTTTTGACGCACCGAACAAGATCTATCTCAACAGTATGCTCAAAAAAGTGCCGTCAAGACTGAAGTCTGCGCTCGCCAACCAGATAGCGCATAAAGTCCTGCATGACGGCGACGGCGCGCGTGCGCCGCAGGTATCCGGAGGCCGGGTATCGGGGCGTCGCCACGAGGCCGAATCGGCGAATGTCGACGCGCAGGACATCCTGTTTGCGTGGCGGGACTTCGAGTGCAGTTACTTTGCCGCGGCATTGCTCGCGCCCAAGACGCCGTTCCGGCAGTTTCTTGCCAAGCATGCCTACGGCATCGACGTCGGAGATCGGGTCGACCTCAGCACGACGCTGGTCATGCGCCGCATGTCGAGCGTCAGCCCCTATCCACACTGGCACTACTTCGACGCTTATCCACCCGGCAACCTGCGCGCCGTATACCGCGGCAACGGCATTCCGTTACCGTGGGGCAACATGACGATGGTCTCCGACCCATGCCAGCACTGGGCCGTTTTTCGCATGCTCAACACGCGCTCGACCAAGCCGTCGGCGCAGATCTCGGTGCTGCGCAGCGGCGATGACAAACGCCTCTATTGCTGTGAGTCCATACGCAGCAAGGATGCGGCCGGTAACCCGCACGTGCTGTGCGCGGGCATCGATCTTGCACCTGCACTGCGCGCACAGAACATCGATCCGCGCGAAACGATCGACTCCATTGAACGCAGCTGCAATGCCGGCGGCGGGTCTGGTCCGATTTCGCGGGAGGCGCAACAGCAGCTGCAAAGCATTGGCAAGATTCTCAACATCGGCTGGATCAGCCAGGGCGCTGAAAAAGACGCGACGATTATCTGCCCGCGAAGCTCCGCCTGCCCGCGTGAGCAGCACTGCCTCGGCAGTCAGGCACGCCGTGCAAGACCGCAGATCGACGAGATACGTGAATCGCTGCTGGCGAGTTAGGCGGGCGCTTTACCTGCACAAGACGGTGACAAGGGCTGGCTTGAGCACGGCAGGGATCAGGGCGAGCACCAGTACGCCGATGACGATGGCGTTCACTGGGAACGCCGCGTAGGACAGGGAGCCAACGGATGCCACAACTGCACGTGAACAACCTGCAGATCGAATACGACACGTTCGGAGAGCCGGGCGCCGATCCACTATTGTTGATTATGGGGCTTGGTACACAGATGACCGCGTGGTCGCCCGATTTCTGTAACGCGCTGGCAGCGCACGGCCACTACGTGATTCGTTTCGACAATCGGGACATTGGCTTGTCAACGAAGTTCGATAACGCCAAAGCGCCGAGTCGGCTGCGCTATGTCATGAACCACCTGTTCCGCACGTCGTTGCAAGCGCCGTACTCTCTCGAGGATATGGCATCCGATGCGGCGGGCGTGCTCGAAGCACTGGATATCGGTTCCGCCCACGTCGTCGGTGCATCAATGGGCGGCATGATTGCGCAGCTGGTGACCGTGCGCTATCCGCAACGCGTCAGGTCGCTCACGTCGCTAATGTCGAGCAGCGGTGACCGACACCTGCCGAAACCGCGTCCCGATGTCGTCCATCACATGTTCGAGAGCCGACCGGAAACCGGTGATGCGGAGGCAATGTTGAAGCACGTGATCAAGACGGCGAAGCTGATAAGCAGCCCACGCTATCCACGCAGCGACGAGCAATGGCGTGAGCTTATAGCGGCTGCACTGCAGCGCAGTTTTTATCCAATGGGATTCGCTCGGCAGATGGCGGCGGTGATCGCGGATGGCAGTCGAGTGCAGCGGCTCAAGACGATCGATACACCCACACTGGTTATCCATGGCAGCGAGGACCCGCTGATACCCGTCGAATGCGGCGTCGATACGGCCAGGCATATAAAAGGCGCCAGGCTGGAAATCATAGAAGGCATGGGTCATGACATTCCGCCGCAGCTCGTCGGCACGCTGACCGAACTGATTGCCGGCCATACTCGCACTATCGAGCGAAAGAACGCTGCTTAGCGACGCCGCCGGCCTTGCAGCCGAGCCCTGTGCGCGCCGGTGGTTGGTAATCGCGCCACCGTCCACGGGAATCACGGCCCCGTGAACGTAAGCACCGACACGAGCACTGCGGCCCCTCCGCTGCTACGATCTGGGACGGGCTCTACACCGGCAGCCAGTCACGCAGGTGACAGGCGCCGCGATTGCGATTATGCAAAGATGGATAGTGGCGTAGCACGTTCGGGCAGCGCTGCTCGTCCAGAGCGGCTGGAACAGCAAAGAATCAGGCAGACAAGGACAACAACATGAATATCGGAGTGACCGATCGTCTCCGCCCAATTCTTGATGCGGTGAAGAGCTTTATTGACGAACGGGTGCTACCCGTCGACGAGGAATTCCTGGCCGAGATAAACAACGGCGATCGTTGGTCACTGAATGGCCGGCAGCAACAGATCCTCGACAGCCTGAAGAACGCGGCCCGTGAGCAGGACTTATGGAACTTCTGGCTGACCGACAGTGCACAAGGATACGGACTCAGTACCGTCGAGTACGCGTATATCGCGTAGGAAACGGGCATGCGAGAACTCACGAGCGGATTCGAGCAATCCACTAAATTTGCGGTTAAAGCGGCCGAGCACCTCGGCATCGACCTGTCCGGGTAATCCGGCAAAGGAACAGAAATGAGAGAAGCAGTCATTGTATCGACAGCGCGCACGCCGATCGGCAAAGCCTATCGCGGCGCATTCAACAACACCGAAGCACCGACACTCGGCGGTCATGCCGTCAGGCACGCCGTCGAGCGCGCCGGACTGGATCCGGCCGAGGTCGAGGATGTCATGATGGGTTGCGCCATGCCGCAGGGAACGCAGGGCCATAACATCGGCCGGCAGATTGCGCTTGCGGCGGGGCTGCCGGTAACGACGGCCGGCATGACCGTCGACCGGCAATGCTCGTCCGGAATGATGGCGATCGCCATGGCTGCCAAAACCGTAATTTGCGACAACGTGGATATCATGGTTGGCGGCGGCCTCGAGTCGATTAGTCTCGTGCAGAACGAGCACGCCAATACCTACCGCGTCGCCGACCCGCGATTGCTCGCCATGCACGAACACATCCTCATGCCGATGATCGACACGGCGGAGGTCGTGGCCAGGCGATACAACGTAAGCCGCGAAGCGCAGGACGAATACGCTCTGCAGACCCAGATGCGAACCGCGGCCGCGCAGGAAGCCGGTAAATTCGACGATGAGATTGTGCCCCTGCCGTCGAACAAGGGCGTGATGAACAAGGAAACGAAGGAAATTACCTTCGAGGACGTCGTGCTCGAGAAAGACGAGGGTAATCGGCCAACTACGACGATCGAGGGACTCTCGGGCCTCAATCCCGTGCGCGAGAACGGCTTCATCACCGCCGGCAACGCCAGCCAGCTTTCCGACGGTGCCTCGGCATCGGTAGTCATGGAAGCGAGTGTCGCCGCAAAGCGCGGCCTCGAACCGATGGGCATCTATCGCGGCACCGCGGTTGCTGGCTGCGAACCGGACGAGATGGGTATCGGTCCCGTGTTTGCAGTGCCGAAACTGCTCGAACGTAACGGACTGAAAATGGACGACATCGACCTCTGGGAACTCAACGAAGCGTTCGCCGTGCAGGTTCTGTACTGCCGCGATACGCTCGGCATACCGAACGAGATCCTCAACGTCGACGGCGGCGCGATTTCCGTCGGCCATCCTTACGGCATGTCGGGCGCTCGGCTGGTGGGCCATGCCCTGATCGAAGGCAAACACCGCGGCGCCAGATACGTCGTTTGCACAATGTGCATTGGTGGCGGTCAGGGTGCGGCGTCGCTGTTCGAGGTCGTGTAATGCGCGCCCTGGTCTGTAACGAGTACGGTCCGCCGGAATCGCTGGTCATCGAGGAGCACCTCGATCCTGTTGCGGGCGACGGCGAAATCGTCGTTGACATCGCTGCGGCAGGTATCAACTTTCCGGACGTGCTCGCGATCGCTGGCAAGTACCAGGTCAAGACCCCGCCGCCCTTCGTTCCTGGCAACGAAGCTGCTGGCGTGATTGCGGCAGTCGGTGCCGACGTCACGCAGTTTGCCGTGGGCGACAAGGTCATCATCAACACGGCGGGCGGTGCGTTTGCCGAAAAGTGCGTCGCCGACGTTCACGCCACTGCGCCGCTACCGGACGATCTCAGCTTTGAGCAGGGCGCCGGTTTTACGGTCACGTACGGCACCAGCTATCACGCGCTCAAGCAGAGCGCGAAACTGCAACCGGGCGAAACCGTTCTTGTACTGGGCGCGGCCGGCGGCGTGGGTATCACCGCTGTCGAAATCGCCAAGGCCATGGGTGCGCGGGTTATTGCTGCCGCCAGCACCGATGAGAAACTCGAGTTCGCGCGGTCAGCCGGCGCCGATGAGACGGTTGATTATTCGCAGGTTCCGCTCAAGGAAACGGTCAAGGAACTAACCGGCGGCAATGGCGCAGACGTCGTATACGATCCGGTTGGCGGCGAACTCGCCGAGCAGGCATTTCGAGCAACGGCCTGGCACGGCCGCTATCTCGTCATCGGTTTTGCGAGTGGCGACATCCCGAAGTTTGCGGCAAACATCGCGCTGCTCAAGGAGGCGAGCATTATCGGTGTCTGGTGGGGCACATGGGCGATGAAAAATCCGAAATTGCAGATTCAAAACATGATGGAAATGGCGGACCTGATCAAGAAAGGCACACTGACACCTCGCGTGACTGAGTCATACACGCTGGATGACTACAAGGACGCATTCGCGGCTATCACCGAGCGGCGCGCGCGCGGCAAGGTCATTCTGCGGATGAACTGAGAGGTCGGTATTGGCCTGTCGGCACCTGTGCCATGGCGCATTGACCTCACATTGCGGGAAGCAAGGGCTTCAACACCATGATTAACAGGGCGAAGACCGGCGTCAGCAGTGCTGCGAGGCCCCAAAGCTCCCAGCTCCTGTACAACTTCGCGTAAGCAGCCCAGGTTTGCTCGGACGAGTCAGCCGACTGCGCTAACGCAAGAATCTTTTGTTGCAGTGGCCCGACTCGTATTGCGAAGACGACACCGGAGATCAGGAAGAGCAGGGCCGGCCAAAGAATCCATCCGGTGCCCAGGATTGGCAGAGAGCCAGCCATGGCACCTGCAATACCACTGATTAGAATCCCTATTACGCCGGGGACGGTTAACCAGCGGTCACTCAGAATGATGCCGTCGAATGTCGACTGTATCTGACTGAAGTTGCGGCTCCTGTGGGCGTGGGCGGCCCAAAACAAGCCGGTTGTGATGTTTCCCAGGAAGATGATCACCGAAATAATATGGAGAAGCTTCCAATGCAGATAGCTCATCGATACTCACCGTCCTTTTTCGGCTCGGCGGTCGGACGACCGCCCGTTGCGTCAGCATAACAAAAGGGAGTAGCTCTGGGTCGGTTGCTGCCTGCTACCATACTGACCGCTACCGACCCGGAACGTTCCGCTGTCGTCGATCGAGGAATTGTCGGACGTGCCGCGCAGCTTGACGCCTGCCCGTCCGGTTCGGACCTGATCGACGCGGGGCTTGTGCCGCACTGCGGCTCATGGATTGCCAGTAGTTGCGATATGATGCCGAATCCCGCGTTTTACGCCGAGTGTCTGCACGAGTCTTTTGATGCGCTCAAAGCCGCGTACGCGGAGGAACAACCAGTCGCCCGGAACGGCTGATACTTCGAGGGAGGTCTTTCGATATGACTGCGGGCTACTTGCATATTGATCGCGTCCTGTCGACGGAAGACGCCGACAGTATGCTGCGCATTGCCGAGTCCTTCGGTTCGTTCGGTACCTATGCGGACGAAGCCACGAGTGAAGGACTCGGCGAAGAACTGCCGCAGCGCTTCGATGCCGCTCTCCACTACATTGCCAGCGGCATAGACGGAGCCGGCAACGAAGACGACCCCGATACCGCGATCAAGCGGACGAATTACTTCCGCGAAACCTATGCCTACGGCAGTGATGTCCAGGCCACGGGCATTGAACCGTTTATGGATCATCCGGCGCTAAAGGACACCGCGCGCAGGATTTCCGGCCGCGACATCATTGTCCCGGCGATTGTTTATGCGAACATCCTGCTACCGGGCCAGGAGCTGGCCATACACACCGATGTCCCCGAATTCCGCGGCGCCAACCGCAAAGTGC
>Ga0224508_10003314_pt1 | contig 13354 bp, 15 predicted proteins | sample SF_Jan12_sed_USG_4_FD_170157 | JGI IMG/M metagenome (GOLD analysis project Ga0224508, IMG submission 170157) | Sediment microbial communities from San Francisco Bay, California, United States - SF_Jan12_sed_USGS_21 | ecosystem: Environmental > Aquatic > Marine > Sediment | place: USA...
CGAACAGCTTCCCCTGTTCGGCGAGGCGCTCGTGGTACTTCTCAGGCCCCCCGGCGATTGCTTGCTCTGCTGCCTTGTCAAAGCGATCAGACATGGGTTCTTCTCCGTGAGCGGGTTACCAGCCGCAGCGGCGTTCCCGTCATCTCGTACTGCCGTCTCAGCCGGCCTTCTAGGAACCGAACGTAGTCCGGCCCAAGCTCTCCTCCGCGGATAAACATCACGATGGTCGGCGGCGCCACCCCGGCCTGAACTGCGTAGATGACACGACTGCGCTTTCCCTTGCGGACGGGGGCCGGATGGGCCTCCTGCCAGCGCCGGATGTTGCGGTTGAGATCGGGGGTGGGGATCCTCTGTTCCCGATTCTCCAGGACCAGGGCGATCGCCTCACCGAGCCGATGCGTCCGCGACCCGGTGAGGGCCGAGATACGCAGCACGGGCGCCCACGCCAGAAAGGCGAACCGATCGGCGACCCCGTCTTCGGTGACGGCTTTCTGCTCGGTGTCGACCACGTCCCACTTGTTGAGCAGCACGATGACCGCGCATCCCGATGCCGCCACTTCGTCGGCGAGCCGCTGATCCTGGTGGGTTACTCCCGAAGTGCCATCTACGACGAAGAGGGCGACGTCGGCACGGTCGAGGGCTTTCTTGGCGCGCAACACCGAATAGAACTCCTCCGGCTCGTCGACCTTGGCTGCCCTGCGGATCCCGGCAGTGTCGATCAGGGTGTAGGTCGTGTCGTCGATGACGGCGATCTCGTCAACAGGGTCGCGGGTGGTCCCTGGTACTGGAGACACCAGGACTCGCTGCGAACCGACCAGGTGGTTGAGGAGAGTCGACTTGCCAACGTTGGGTTTCCCGATGATGGCGATCGTCGGCGGTTGCTCCTCGGAGAGCGCCGCAGGATCGACACTGGGTAGAGCGGAAGCGACCAGATCGAGGATGTCGCCCGTGTTGCGTCCGTGCAGCGCGCTGACCGGGTGCGGAGTCCCCAGGCCGAGGCCCCAGAGTCGGTCGAGGTCCATCTCCTGAGTCGGGCCGTCGACCTTGTTGGCGACCAAGATGTGGGGGACCTCGGAGCGCTGTATGAGCCGGGCCACGGCGATATCGTCCTCGGTGACAACGGTGGTGGCGTCTGCGACGAAGACGACGAGGTCGGCAGCGGTCACCGCGACCTCGGCCTGGGTCCGGATCCCCTCGGACAACTCGCCGCCCTCGACTTCCCATCCCCCGGTGTCGACCACCATGAACGACTTGCCGTTCCACTCCGCGGCGTAGTTCTTACGGTCTCGGGTGACGCCCGGATTCGACTCGACGACGGCGGCCCGTGATCCGATTATGCGGTTCACCAGCGTCGACTTGCCGACGTTGGGCCGACCGACAACCGCGACAACGGGAAGGCGACTCACGCTACCGCTCCTGCCACCAGCCCGGCGGCGGTCGTCTCAACCACTCGAACCTCCGCAGTGGCGACGGAGGCGACCTCCGCGATCGTCATCTCGTCGAGGAAGCGATCACCCGACAATGCGATGTCGGGAACCAGATAGCGGGCGGCCGGCGTCGCATCGGCGGCCAGCGCCCTCTTCAGGTCTTCGCCAACCACAAGACCGGATACGGCGACATTGCCTCCGAAGAAGTCGTTCTGGACAGGCAGCAAGCGGAGCTCTGCGCCGGCCAGAGCCGCCAGCCGCGCCAGCACCGGTTCGAGCACCCTGGCTCCATAGGCGCCGGTGGCCACGACGACCGGACCCTCACCTGGACTTCCTGCGGCACCGCCACCACGGGGGGCTCGATAGCCCTCGGCCACCGCCGCCGGCAGCGACCGCCACTCCCCCGTCGGGAGCCGCAGAGCCGGATCCTGGCCCTTCTCGAGGGTCTCGATCTCGGTGTAGAAGGCCTGAGCCATGCCTATCCCGTTCTCGTGCTGGCTGAAGTCCTCGTAGGTCTCAACGGGCGGGAAGGAGCGCCCAGCCGTCAGGTACATCTCGTCGGAGGCGAAGAACAACCGCCTCCCCAGCCGCTCGAGGGCGATCTCCTGCCACGCTTCGATGATGTCGAGATCCGCTGCCGCGGTGGCGGCGTCGTGGGCGACCAGGTTGTCCTCCGTGTTGAACTTGGAGAGGCCAAGGGGCACCACGCCAACGGACGCCAGCTTGGAGTATGAGGAAACGATCTCGGCACAGGTGCGCTCCAGGATGTCGGCGTTGTTGATTCCTGGGCACAGCACCACCTGGCCATGCACGGTGACGCCCTCATCGAGCAGCGCCCGCAGCCAGCGCAGGCTGGTGGCACCGCGTCGGTTGCGCAGCATGGACGCCCTGACCTCGGGATCCGCGGCGTGAATGGAGACGTAAAGAGGCCCAAGGCCCTCGGTGCGAATGCGATCGAGGTCGAGCTCGGTGAAGCGGGTCAGGGTCGTGAAGTTGCCATAGAGGAAGCTGAGGCGATAGTCGTCGTCCTTCAGATAGAGCGAACGACGCATCCCCGGCGGCAGCTGATAGATGAAGCAGAAGGAGCAGTGGTTGTCGCAGGTCTGGACCCGATCGAAGATCGAAGAGCTGAGGCGCAGCCCCAGCGGTATTCCGTGCGTCTTGGCGACCGCGATGGTGCGCTCGACTCCGGCGCGACGGATGGTCAGCTCGGGATCGGCCTCGTCGACGAGGACCTGGTACTCGATGACGTCGCTGGGCCGCACGCCGTTGACGTCGAGCAGCTCGTCACCGACGGCAACACCGGCGACAGCAGCCGGGCTGCCCGCGACGACTTCGAGCACGGAGGGGTAGGACATGGCATCAGCTTAGGAGTTGACAGATTTCGCGTCCCTACCATGAGCACATGCCACGAACGGTCCTCCTTGCGGCACCGCGCGGCTTCTGCGCAGGGGTCGAGATGGCGATCAAGGCTCTCACCTGGATGGTCAGGGTGTTCGAGCCTCCGGTCTATTGCTACCACGAGATCGTTCACAACGCTTCTGTGGTGGAGGCTTTCGAACGCGCCGGGGTCGTCTTCGTCGATGCCATCGAGGATGTCCCCGAAGGCGCTCCTGTGATGCTCAGCGCCCACGGCTCGGGGCCCGATGTGGTCACGGCTGCGACCTCGCGGGCGGCCGTGACCGTCGACGCCGTTTGCCCGCTCGTCACCAAGGTGCACCACGAGGTCAAGCGCAAAGCCTCCGAGGGCTATGACATCATCTACATAGGCCATCACGGACACGACGAGGCCGTCGGAACGGTGGCAGAAGCCCCAGGCGCGGTGACGCTCGTTGACCCCGCCGACGGCTTGGGCGACTTCAGCCCTGCAGACCCCTCCAAGGTGGCTCTCGTCGCCCAAACGACTCTCGGCATGTACGAATGGGAGGAAGTCCTCCGCGAGGCGGACGATCGCTACGCGTCGCTGTGGACCTCGCGCAAGAGCGACCTCTGCTACGCGACCACTAACCGTCAGCAGGCGATCGAGGTGCTCGCCGATCGATCTGATGTCGTCCTCGTCGTCGGCTCGGCAACGTCGTCCAACACCAACGCCCTGGTTCGGGTGGCCGAGGCCAGCGGAACCCCTGCCTATCGCGTTGACGGTCCAGACGCCATCGAAGCGGCGTGGCTCGATGGCGTCGACGTCGTCGGTGTCACCGCAGGGGCCTCTGCCCCCGACCAAGCGGTAAGGGCGGTCATCGAGGCGGTGGGGCCATCGGAGGGTGTAGAGGAACTCCGCACCGCAACAGAAGACGAATACTTCCCGCTGCCCCCTTCGCTACGAGCCTTTCTTTCGGCTCTGCAGTCCGTGGTCGAGGCCGGCTACGGCGCCCCCGCCGCCCAAGGAGGGCCGCTCGACTCCGACCGCGAGTGGACGGCTACGGCCGCCCTCGACCTGCTGGGCACGGGTTCAGCCCTCTAGCCCGACAGCTTTCTTCACCGCGGAAAGCACTTCTTCTTCGCTCAGATCGGTGGTGTCGATGACGGCGGCGTCCGCAGCAGGGCGTAGCGGCGAAGCGGTTCGTGAGGAATCGAACTCGTCACGACGGGCTAGATCGCCTGCTACTTCGCCTTGCGGCCGATCGGCAATATCACCAGATCGCCGGGCGGCCCTCACCATTGGATCTGCGGTCAAAAAGATCTTGCGTCTGGTGTCGACGAACACGACCGTCCCCATATCCCGCCCCTCTGCGACCGAAGGGCCATGGTGCCCAACCCAGGAGCGTTGCAGCTCGACCAGCCGGCTCCTCACCTGGGGTATCGCCGACACCGGGGACACTGCAGCATCGACCTCACGCGACCTGATGCTCGCAGTGACATCGCGCCCGTCGAGAAAGGTCTTCCCCTTCTCGTAACCGATGTCGACACCGCCGACGACCGCGATCACTCCCATCGTGTCTTGCGGGTCAACGCCGTTCTCGAGCACGGCCAGGGTGGCGGCTCGATACATGGCACCGGTGTCGAGATGCGCCCTGCCGGTCGCCGCCGCCAGAGCGCTGGCGATCGTCGTCTTGCCGACGCCGCCGGGACCGTCGATGGCAACAACGTCGAGCGCTTGCTCATCTCCATCGTCGGCGATTCCGTAGAGAGCGCGTACCTCAGTCAGGCTGAGCTCCCGCCACGATCCGGGTTCCAGCCGCTGGTCGCGCACCGAACCGATCGCGGTCCGGACCAGCGCTATCACGGGGTGACCGATAGCGGCCATGAGCCGGCGCACTTCCCGGTTGCGGCCCTCCCCCATAACGACCTCGACGAGTGATTCGCCGCCCGATGAGTCGATCAGCTTGGCCGCCAACGCTGCGGCATGGCCATCTTCGAGTTCGACACCTTCGAGTAATCGGCCGATCGCCCTTGTCCCAGGCGACCCGCTGACACGGACGAGGTAGGTCTTGGTGACCCCATACGACGGATGCGTAACTCTGTTGATGAAATCGCCGTCGTTGCTCAGGACGATGAGTCCCTCCGAGTCAACGTCGAGTCTGCCGACCGGGACCACCCGGGGTTCCTTCGGCACCAGGTCAACGACGGTTGGCCTGCCATGGGGGTCGGATGTCGTCGAGACAACGCCGGTCGGCTTGTAGAGCAGGTAGTAGACGAGGCCGGGGCGCAGCGGGAGAGGAACCCCATCGACCTCGATCTCGACGGTGTCAGCGTCGACTTTCTGCCCGAGGTGAGCCGGCGAGCCATCGACCGTCACTCGCTCCTGGCGAATGAGATCCTCGGCAACGCGCCGGGATACCAGACCCGACCTGGCGATCAGCTTGTGGATTCGCTCGATGGTGGCTCCGCCGCTCGGAAAGGCTTCTCCAAAGCCTCGACGATATCTGGGGGCGGTACATAGTCGGCGAGCGGCGGCAGCTCTTCCAGGTCGGCGAGCCCGGTCTTCTCCAAGAAGAGCGCCGTTGTCGCATAGAGAACAGCCTGGCCCGGCCCCGGAAGGCGGCCGGCGTCCTCGATGAGCCCGCGGTCCTCCAGCGTTTGCAGAGCGCTCTCGGCGTCCACCCCTCGGATCTCTGACACTTGGGCCTTTGTCACCGGCTGGCGATAGGCCACAACCGCCAGGGTCTCCAGCGCCGGCTTGGAGAGCCTCGAGGCCCTCGCCGACTGGGCGAAGCGTTCGAGGAAGGGACGGGCCTCCGGTCTCGTGTAGAGGCGCCAGCCGCCACCGACGTTGCGCAGCACCAACCCGCTGCCGCGCTCGTCGAGATCGACGCCAAGCGCCTCCAGCTCCTTGCGAACCTGGGCCTTGCTCAGCTCGACGAGGCCTGCCAGCTCCGTCTCGGGGATCGGCTCCGGCGCAACGAAGAGAACGGCTTCCAGTGCTGCTCGCGTATCAACCATCATGCCCACTCACTGGCGAACGCCTGATCGGCGGCTTCCGGCCGATAGTCCACTTGGATCGCAGCTTCGCGGTGCTCCTGGTTCACGCCGACCAGCCCCCACCGGGCCAGCTCGAGAAGGGCGAGGAAGTAGGCGACGACGTGCACGGGACGGTCGAGGTGGGCGGTGAGACTCTCGAAGTCGCTCTTCATCTCGGCGGCGATCCGTTCCCTGAGGTCGGTGATGGCGTCGTCGACGGAGGGGAGATCGAACTCCAGGTGGTCAAGACCGACATCCCGAGGACGGGCCGCGATGCGGGTCATCAGGGCCGCCAGATCGTCTGCCGTCGCATGGAGCACCAACTCGGGAGGTGCCGGGCGGATGTCGCGGTCAAGACCGACCGACCGTCCTAGGTAGCGGTCGGCCGCCTCCATACGGTGAGCGAACACGGCGGCCACGTCCTTGTATGTGAGGGAAGCCAGCAGGCGCGACAACAGCAGGTCCCGCTCGTAGGCAAGGGCCAGCTCTTCGTCGAGGTCGATCTCCGCGTCGTCGGGGAGAAGCGACCTGGCCTTCAGTTGAATGAGCGTTGCCGCGATGAGGAGAAACTCGCTCGTTGCCTCGAGATCCATCTGCGCCATGGTGTCGACGAAGGCGACGTACTCAGATACGAGATCGGTGAGGCTGAGGTCGGTGATCTCCACTTGATGCGAGGTGATGAGCTGCAAGAGGAGGTCCAGCGGACCTTCGAAAATGGGGGTTTTGACTTCGTAGCTCACGGGGCGCGCAGTGTATGACACACCCCTGCCCGGCAGCGGGAAATCAGGCGCCGTCGGCATCGATGAGAGACGCCCAGTCGGCGACCGATATCGACTGAGGCCGTTGTCGCCCCGAATGGGCTCGCGACCACTCGACGACGATGTCTTCGGCGGCCGCGGAGCGAAGCTCTTCGGCGCCGACGCGGCCATGGTCGTAGTACGGACGCCACCTCTTCGGCCTGATGCCTATGAGCCCGAGCCCTGACGCCAGTGACCTCCCGAATACTCCGAGCCGGGCGTGGCGTTTGCCGACATCGTGGAGAAGGGCGGCGCGAGCTACGGAACGGTCGCCGGGGCGTTCGCGCAGCACATGGCGCGCTCCCTCAAGGCCGTGCCGCTGATCTTCGGGTGGCTGCGACCAGAACAACGATCGCTCGGCGACAGTCAACAGGCCTTCGGCTTCAGCCTGTTCTCGGGGAGTCAATGGCTTGGCGCGCAGGGTCCACAAGAAGCGCCGAACCAGGTGGGTGAGATGTCTCAAATTCCTACCACCCAATACAGAACGAAGTCGATGGGCCCACCGAAGATCGAAACGCCGGCGCGGCGACTGATGATGATGAACCCAAAGAGAATGAGGATTCCGTATTGCTCGACCTTGGCGTAGATGCGCCTGCCGTTGTCGTTGAGCACAAGCGGGAGGAGGCGGCTGCCGTCCAGCGGCGGGATCGGGATCATGTTGAAGATGGCGAGCGCCACGTTCACAACGGCGAAGACCACGATGAGATCACGAACGGTCCCCGTTGGGTTGACGAAGTCGAGGACGATCCCAGATGCCCACGCCAATGCCAGGTTGGTCAGCGGACCGGCGATCCCGACGATGGCCATGCCCTTGCGCGGGTTGGCGAAATAGCGAGGCATTACGGGAACGGGCTTGGCCCATCCGAACACGGGAGCTCCACTGAAGGCGAGGAGGGCCGGGAGCAGCACCGAGCCGAAGGGGTCGATGTGGGGCACCGGGTTCAGCGTCAGGCGCCCGGCATCGCGGGCAGTGGGATCACCGAAGTTGAAGGCGACCGCGCCGTGAGCGATCTCGTGAAGGACGATCGCCGGGATCAGCAGGCCAACGAACGCCAGTGCGTTGACTAGATCACTCTCGAAGATATGTATCAACGAGAGGGCTCGCTAGTGCTTCGACTTGCAGTCGACGCAGAGGAGAGAGGACGGTCTGGCCTCGAGGCGAGCCGCGCCTATCTCCTTGCCGCACTCCTCGCACACTCCGTAGGTACCAGCCTCGATATGCGTGAGGGCGTTGTCGACGGACTCCAGCATGGCCGACAGCGAGTCGGCGATTCCGAGACGCTCGGTTCGTTCCGACGTGATGGCGGCAGCATCCGCGAACCCCTCCCCCATGTCGACATCCACGCGCAGCTCGCCCTTCTCGTTGGAGCCGAGCTCGTCGAGCTGGTGCACGAGCTTGGCTCGCTCCTCTTCGAGGACGGCTTTTGCAGCTTGGGCGTCGAATCTGGTACTCATCGGCTCCGTGGATGACAGGCTATGTAGACCTCTTCGAGGTGCTTGGGGGAAACCCTTGTATATACCTGCGTCGTACTGATGCTAGCGTGCCCCAGCATTTCCTGGACGGTACGCAGGTCGGCGCCGCCTTCGACCATGTGGGTGGCCACCGAGTGCCTGAGCACATGTGGGGAAACGTCATCGAGGCCCACCTTGGCCCCATATCGCCTCAGGATCGCCCACACTCCCTGCCGGGTGAGGCGACCGCCCCTGGCGTTCAAGAAGACGCCCCCAGGGTCCGGGCTGCGTCGCAGCGTCATCCGATCGGGCAGGTAAGCCTCGATGGCATCGACGGCAAACGCTCCCAGAGGGACGACGCGTTGTCGCCCTCCCTTGCCATGGAGAAGGGCCGTTCTCTCTTCGAGTTCGAGATCAATGAGTTCCGCCCCGGTCGCCTCGCTCACCCTGGCCCCGGTGGCATAGAGGAACTCCAGCAGCGCCCGATCGCGACGCCCGAGGGGCAGCGTCGGGTCCGGCGCCACCAACAAGGCCTCGACCTCGGTATAGGTGAGCGCCTTGGGCAGCGGTTGCCCGCGGCGCGGCGCTTCCAAAAGGACGGTCGGATCGTTGTCTGCGAGGCCTTCGGCTACGAGGAACCGATGTAGCCCGCGCACGGCCGCGATCTTGCGAGCGATGGTGCTCGCCGCCAGCCCCTCTGCGGACAGCGCCGCCACGAACTGGGACGCTTGCGCCTCGCTCGGCCAGGCTTCGTCGAGGAAGGCCGCGTACCGATCTAGATCGCGTCGATAGGCGACGACCGTGTTCGGGGACAGTCCTCGCTCGGAAGCCAATGCCGTAAGGAACTCGTCGATGCCGCCGCGCAGGTCCATAGTCCCGCTCGAGAGCGACTACGCGCGCTCGCTGGCGGCGGCGTTCACCGTGTCGTCGGCGGCAGCATGCTGACGTCTCGCCTTGGCGGCAGCGACGAAGCCGGCGAACAAAGGGTGCGGATCCGTTGGTCTGCTCTTGAACTCAGGGTGAAACTGCGAACCTATGAAGAAGGGGTGCCCCTCGAGCTCCATGATCTCGACGAGTTGCCCATCTGGGGAGATCCCCGACAGCTTCAGACCGGCTGCGTCGAGATCTGCTCGGTAGCGGTTGTTGACCTCCCAGCGGTGGCGGTGTCGTTCGTAGATGACTTCTTCGCCGTAGAGACGTGCGGTCTGCGTGCCTGCGGACAGCTTGGCCGGATACAGACCGAGCCGCATCGTTCCCCCAAGGTCCTCGACCTCCTGCTGCGTCTTCATCAGGTCGATGACCGGGTGCGGTGTCGTTGGGTCGAATTCGGAACTGTTGGCCTCGGTGAGCCCAAGCTCTGATCTCGCGAACTCGATAACTGCGCATTGCAGACCGAGGCACAGGCCGAGGAACGGGATGCCGTTCTCGCGCGCGTGGCGAATCGCCTGGATCTTGCCCTCGATGCCCCTTACTCCGAAGCCACCTGGGACAAGGAGGCCGTCGATGCCCTCCAGCGACGATGCGGCGAGGAGGCCGTCTGCGTCGTCGCTGGCGATCCACCGCAGATCCAATTGGACGTTGTTCGCCGCCGCGCCGTGGCGAACGGCTTCGGCGACCGACAGGTAGGCATCCTGGAGGTCGACGTACTTGCCGACCAGGCCGATCGTGACGACATCCTCGGCGCTGGCCACCCGCTCCACCATCGCGGTCCAGTCGGATAGCTCTGGAGGCGGGGTCTCGAGTTGCAGTCGATCTGTGATCACGTCGTCGAGCCCGGCCTCGTGGAGCAGCAGCGGGATGCGGTAGATGTTGTCTGCGTCGGGTGCGCTGATCACCGCTTTGGGGGCAACGTCACAGAACAGGCTGATCTTCCTCGTAACCGCCTCGTCGATCTCGCGATCGGAGCGAAGAACGATGATGTCGGGCTGAATGCCGCGCGATCTGAGCTCGGCAACCGAGTGTTGCGTCGGCTTGCTCTTCAACTCGGCCGACGGACCTATGTATGGAACCAGCGTCACGTGGATGTAGGCGGTGTTACCGGCTCCGACATCGTTCTTCAGCTGACGAACTGCCTCGAGGTAAGGCAAGATCTCGATGTCGCCAACCGTCCCACCGATCTCCGTGATGACGACGTCGACTTCGTCGCTCTCGCCAAGCTTGCGGATACGCGACTTGATCTCGTTGGTGATATGGGGGATCACCTGGACCGTGTCTCCGAGGTAGTCGCCGCGTCGCTCCTTGTTGATGACGGCCTGGTACACGGATCCAGTCGTCACGTTGGAGTCCCTGTGCAGGTTCTCCCCGGTGAAGCGCTCGTAATGCCCAAGATCGAGGTCGGTCTCGCCGCCGTCGTCGGTGACATAGACCTCGCCGTGCTGGAATGGATTCATCGTCCCGGGGTCGACGTTGATGTAGGGATCGAGCTTCTGGTTGACGATCCGCAGGCCGCGAGCCTTGAGGAGTCGTCCGAGGGAGGCGGCAGTGATGCCCTTGCCGAGGCTCGAGGTAACTCCGCCTGTGACGAAGACGTACTTGGTCACGTCTCTCCCGTAGAAAAAGGAAGAGTAGCACCCGCCGTAACGCCGGCTGCGGTTACTCCGGAGAGATGCCGAGGTTCGTTGACAGGCGCGCCGCGAATCCGACGCTATCCAGGGCGACCAGCAGAGCGGGCTTGTCGCCGCGGCGGATCCGCAACAGATCTCCAGACTCAGCAACGCCGAGATCCTGCCCATCGACGTTGATACGGGCGGGCCGACCTGCCAGCACCTCCAGCTCGATCAGGCTGTCAGGCTGCAGGACCAAGGGCCGAGAGAACAGGTTGTGGGCGGCAACGGGAACGAGCAGCAGCGCCTCAACTGAGGGGTCGACAACTGGCCCTCCTGCCGAGTAGGCATACGCCGTCGAACCCGTTGGGGTGGCGAAGATGAGGCCGTCGGCTCGGTAGGTGATTAAGGGCTCGTCGTCGATCACGCACCGCAGACGCAAGGCGTGCTGCGACATCACCTTCTCGACCACAACGTCGTTGAGCCCGGTGAACACGGTGCCATCGGGGAGGTCGACGGCGACGGTCATGTGCTCGACGACCGCGTACTCCCCCGCCGCCAACGAGGCTATGAGGCCGGTGATGGCATCTGGTTCGACGTCTGCGAGGTAGCCGACGTAGCCGACGTCGACTCCGACGACGGGCCGGGACGGCCCTGCCGCCCGCACCGCTCGCAACAAGGTGCCATCGCCACCGATACTCACCACGACATCGGCATCGGCCACATCGACGATGGCGACACCACTGGCCGCAGCAGCGGTTCTCAGGTTGGCGTCGACTGCGGTGACCTCGGCGCGGTCTGGATGGGCGACTATGCCGATCTTCATGACGCGCCGACCACCTTCTCGATCTCTTCGGAACCAAGCCCGATGCCGTCTGGCGAGCACCACAGCAGGAATTCCCGATTCCCTGCCGGTCCGGTCAAGGGCGACGCCACGACTCCGCGTGCCGGGTAACCGACTCTTTCCATGGCCATAGCCACCCTTTCGATGCACTCAGCGTGCACATTGGGATCTCGGACAACGCCGCCCTTGCCAACCCTGCTCTTGCCGGCTTCGAACTGGGGCTTGACCAGCAGTGCATACTGCGAGCTCTCACTACCGAGGCCGGCCAAGGATGGAGCCACCGTGGTGAGCGAGATGAACGACAAGTCGGCAACGATCAGATCGAACGGTGCGCCGATCTTCGCCGGATCGATGGTGCGAACGTTGGTGCGTTCGATAACGGTGACTCGCTGGTCCTGACGAAGCTTCCAATCGAGCTGGCCATAGCCAACATCGACGGCAACCACTTCAGCCGCTCCTCGCTGCAGCAGGCAATCGGTGAACCCTCCCGTCGAGGCTCCGGCATCCAGGCAGCGCAGCCCGGCCACATCGATTCCGAAAGCGTCGAGGGCTGCGTCGAGCTTCTCCCCGCCCCGAGAAACGAAAGGCGCCGGATCCCCAACCATTTGCACTGAGGCATCATCTGCAACGAGCGACGCTGCCTTGGGCGCGGGAATGCCGTCGACGCGCACCCGGCCGGCCTCAACCGCCAGCCGAGCTGCGGTGCGCGACGGGACTAGGCGTCGTCGAACGAGCTCCTGGTCAAGTCTCCTGCGCGTCAGAGTGCTCACCTTCCGGGCTTTCGGGTGCCTCCAGCTCGGGTCCTGACGAACCTCCTTCGGCACCGGCAGGCTCTGCTTCGTCGTCGGCGGGCTCAGCGAGGCTCGCTTCGAGTTCATCCGCGAGCGCCTCGGCAGCGTCGACGGCCTCTGCTGGGTCCTGGTCGGCGAGCTCGGAGATCCGCTGGCTTATCGGCGTAGTATCCATAGGCCCATTATCGCCCTCCCGCGAGGCCACACCATTGATTCCGCTACGCGACATCAACCCAACCGCGACATCGCCGGTGGTGACACTCGGCCTCATCGCGGCCAGCGTTGTTGTGTTCTTCTTCGTTCAGCCGCAAGCTGAGGCCGAGTCGGAGACCTTCGCCTACGAGAACGCGGCCATCGCCTGCGAGGTCGTTACCGGCGACCCCCTCGATAGCTTCGAGGTAGAGCAGGAAGTCTGCGAGGACCAGCCGACCGGATCTGCGGTGTTCCCCGACAAGAACGTGTACGCGGCGGTGCTCTACTCCATGTTCCTGCATGGGAGCATCGCCCACCTGTTGGGGAACATGTGGTTCCTGTGGATATTCGGTAACAACATCGAGGAAGCGTTCGGCCGGGTGGGCTACGTGCTGCTCTATCTCGGCACCGGCCTCATCGCCACGCTCGGGTTCGTGCTGAACAATCAAGACTCGACGGTGCCACTCGTTGGAGCATCGGGAGCCATCGCAGGAGTCATGGGTGCCTATCTCGTGCTATTTCCAGTACACAAGGTCATGACGATCGTCTTCTTCGTCGTGACCGCGATACCGGCCGTGGCGTTTCTTGGGCTCTGGTTCTTCACCCAGTTCGCCCTCGTCGGCCAAGAGAGCGGAATCGCGTGGGAGGCCCACGTCTTCGGCTTCATCGCAGGCGTTGTTGTTGCCCTTCCCCTCAGGGTGCTGCTCTTGCGAAGAACGGCATCCGTCAGGCTGCGGCCCTTCAAGGACGCTCGCTAGAGCCTCGCCAAACGAAGCCTCTCTAGAGGAGTGGCGGCAAGTCGGCGATGCTGTCGATGACGGCGGTCGGTGCCGGTGAAACGTCTCCGGCATCGGTAGTAACGCCGGTCAGGACGAGCGCCGTCTTCCAGCCCTCAGCCTCGCCAAGGGCC
>Ga0224508_10003315_pt1 | contig 13353 bp, 15 predicted proteins | sample SF_Jan12_sed_USG_4_FD_170157 | JGI IMG/M metagenome (GOLD analysis project Ga0224508, IMG submission 170157) | Sediment microbial communities from San Francisco Bay, California, United States - SF_Jan12_sed_USGS_21 | ecosystem: Environmental > Aquatic > Marine > Sediment | place: USA...
CCGGGCAACGGAGCCGCGGGTAACTATGGCGTGGTTCGGGTAGCCTGGCCCCGTAGTTTTGAAAATGGACAATATAAAATCGGGGGTGGTGACTCCTGGGTGAGCATTATTGAATTCGGAGAGAAGGTAAAAGCCAATGTTTTGTTAAGCTATGGCAATTCAACCCAGGAGGGCTCCAAGCACCGGGGCGATCAGCTGCAATTATTTTCAGATAAGAAGATGCGGGATGCACTGTACTATCGGGAAGACGTAGAAAAAAATGCCCAACGTATTGAGGTGCTGCATGATGGTGTATTTAGGAATGAACAAAAATAACTGGGGTATTGGATCAATCCAGCGGGGATATGGCACAAAGGAACCTGTTATGGACCATTCTGATTATCAATTTTTCGTTCTTTCTTATTGAAATAATATCCGGCTTGATCTCCGTATCCATGGGACTGGTGGCTGATAGTCTGGATATGCTGGCAGACTCCATGGTCTATGGCTTGAGTTTGATTGCAGTTGGTGGCACGGCCTTACTAAAAAAAAGGATTGCCAAAATCGCAGGCTATTTACAGCTTACTCTGGCCTGTATGGGTTTCTTGGAGGTACTGAGGCGCTTCTGGAGTGTGGAAGAGCTACCAAATCCAAAAACCATGATTATCGTTTCATTTTTTGCTTTGGTTGCCAACATTATTTGCTTATACCTTTTACAAAAATCAAAAAACAAGGAAGAGGCCCATATGAAAGCCAGTATGATATTCACCGCAAATGATGTGATCATCAACTTTGGAGTTATCGCTGCTGGATTATTGGTAATTTTGTTGAACACAAACAAACCAGACCTTATTGTCGGAACTATAGTGTTCTTATTGGTTATAAGAGGTGCTATAAAAATGTTGAAACTAGGTAAAACATAGAATTCACAATATCATATAACCATGAAACTGGCAGTAGCTCAATTTGAACCTAAGGACGGTGATAAGGCCTATAACCTCTCGGTGATTAGGGCTTTGACCGCTCAAGCTAAAGAACAAGGTGCGCAGGTGATCAGCTTTCACGAGATGTGCATTACTGCCTATACCCATACCAAAGACCTCAGTCGGTCCGAGATTACCGCACTGGCTGAGCAGGTTCCTGGAGGAGATAGCACTGAAGTCCTGACCAGAGTAGCTAAAGAAAATGATATAGCGATATTGGCCGGTTTAATAGAAGTAGAACAGGACATGCTTTATAATACCTATGTTTGTGTAACCCAGGAGGGACTGGTAGCCAAGCATCGTAAGTTGCATCCTTTCATCAACACGCATCTAAGCGCTGGGAATGAATATTGCGTATTTGATCTGGGTGGATGGAAATGCGGTATTCTAATTTGTTATGATAACAATATTATTGAAAACGTCAGGGCTACCACCCTGTTAGGTGCGGAGTTAATCTTCGCTCCCCACGTTACCGGTTGTACTCCCTCCAGCATGCCCGGCCGGGGATATGTCGATGATAAACTTTGGCAAAATCGTCATAACGATCCGGAATCGCTAAGGATTGAATTCGACGGACCCAAGGGCAGAGCATGGTTAATGCGCTGGTTACCGGCACGGGCTTATGACAATGGTGTTTACTACGCCTTTAGCAACCCTGTAGGCTACGATGGAGAGCATCTTAAAAATGGAAACTCCATGATACTTGATCCTTACGGTGAAGTCCTATCGGAAATCAAATCATTCGATGACGGAATAACTCTGGCCACGTTAACCAAAGATAAGCTGGAGCTAGCAGGCGGGTTTAGATACCGAAAAGCCCGCCGGCCAGAGTTGTATAAGGAGATCATCGGCAAAGAACATGAGTCCACAACCTCCCCTATTTGGTTAAAAGAAAAATGAAAATACTAGTTACCGGCAGCAGCGGACATTTGGGTGAAGCTATTATGCGATTGGGAAGCGTTTTGGGCCACCAGATGACTGGCCTCGATATAAAGCCTTCTCCATTTACCGATATTACCGGTTCCATAAAAGACAAAGAGTTTGTCGGCCAGGCACTATCCGAAGTTGATGCCGTTATCCACAGCGCCACCTTGCACAAACCTCATATAGCCACTCACAGCTATCAGGATTTTATTGATACCAACGTTAATGGCACTCTGAATTTGCTGGAAGCCGCAGTAAAAGAGCAGGTTAAAGCTTTTGTTTTTACCAGTACCACCAGCGCCTTCGGCCAAAGTTTAAATGCGCAACCCGGGGAACCGGCCGCCTGGATAAACGAAGAGGTCCCCAGTATTCCCAAGAATATCTACGGTACTACCAAGCTAGCTGCCGAAGATCTTTGCGAATTGTTCCACTACCAGCATGCACTTCCCTGTTTGGTGCTTCGTACATCACGTTTTTTTCCGGAGGAAGATGATAACCAACAAAAAAGACAGGCTTTCTCGGCTGATAACCTCAAAGCCAACGAGTTCTTACACCGACGAGTGGACCTGGAAGATGCCGCTAAGGCTCATTTTTTGGCCTTAGAAAAAGCCGCAGAGATCGGTTTTACCAAATATATCATTAGCTCCACCTCTCCGTTTCGCAAAGAACACTTGTCCGACTTGCACAAAGATGCCGGCGCTGTGGTTGAGAAGCTATACCCGGAGTTTAGTGAGATATACCAAAAAAACCATTGGAAGATGTCTCCCCGGATCGACCGGGTCTATGTTAACGAGAAAGCACGGAAGGAATTGGATTGGCAACCCAACTATGATTTTGCATGGGTATTGGAACATATTAAGAACGGCACCGACTTCAACAGCGAATTGGCCCGCAATGTGGGCATCAAAGGATATCACCCACGTAAATTTCAAGAAGGCCCTTACCCTGTGAAAGAATAATTCATATATAGATATTATCCGTAACTTATACTAATAACCTGCAAACCTGCATGAACCTTAAAATACTTTACCTGAGCTTGATTTTAGTGATATATGGTGTTGCCGGATGGGGTCAGGTATCGACGGAGCACTCTCCCGATATCAATATCCTGTGCATCTTGGTGGACGACCTGGGCTATGGCGACCTTTCCATTCAGGGAGCCCAAGATCTTCAAACTCCCCATATTGATAATCTCGCTCAACAAGGAATTACTTTCACCAATTTTTACGCTAATAGCACGGTCTGTTCACCCAGCCGTGCTTCCCTGTTATCTGGTACCTATCCTGATCTGGTAGGTGTACCCGGGGTAATCAGACAAGATCCTCCCAGCAACTGGGGGTACCTGGCTCATAGGGCGGAATTGATCCCCAAACTTCTCAACCAGCAGGGTTATCACACCGCCATCATTGGCAAGTGGCACCTGGGCTTAGAAAGCCCCAATACTCCCAATGAAAGAGGTTTTCAATACTTTAAAGGGTTCCTGGGAGATATGATGGATGATTACTGGACACACTTACGTGGGGGCAAAAACTGGATGAGGTATAATGAACAGGAAATTGACCCCAAAGGACATGCTACAGACTTATTTACCGAGTGGACTGTTGAGTATCTCTCCGAACGCAAATCCCAGACCCAGCCCTTCTTTTTATACCTGGCATACAATGCTCCCCATTTCCCAATCCAACCTCCCCAAACCTGGTTGGACCAGGTCGAAGCACGTAACCCGGAACTCGATGAGAAAAGAGCAAAAAACGTAGCGTTCATTGAACATCTGGACCATTCTATAGGCCGGGTGATGCAAACATTGAAGGAAACGGGACTGATAGAAAACACCTTGGTGGTATTTACATCCGATAATGGAGGAGCCCTGCGGTTTGCTCAAAGTAATGGGCCACTGCGAGGAGGTAAGCAAGATATGTACGAAGGTGGTATTAAAGTGCCGGCCTTTGCGTTTTGGAAAGACCACATTGTGCCTGGCTCTACTTCAGATAACTTCGGAATGCTTATGGATCTTTTTCCAACGTTCTGTGAAGTGGCTGGGTTCAAGGCTACTCAAGGGCTTCCATCCCTAAGTCTGTTACCAACCCTGCTGGGACAGGAACAAGATACTGACGATCGTACGGTATTTTGGGTACGGCGTGAGGGGTGGAAGTACGGGGGACAATGTTATTATGCGGCGCGAGAAGGTCACTTTAAAATCCTACAAAACAGCCCCTACGAAGCCATCCAGTATTTTAACCTTGCACAGGATCCCTACGAACAAAACCCTTTGGAAGGGCAAGATGATCCTGTTTATCAAAAACTAAAAGCTGCCTTACAGGAACACATAAGAACTACCGGGGCTATTGCCTGGCAAAAGCCCGATCCCTAAGAGACTTTAGATATTGCTTATTTACTTATCAATAACATCATGCAAAGACGAACATTCCTAAAACACTCCTGTGCGGCTGCCTTAATCAGTGCATTCCCGCAGCATACCTTATCCGGTTTGCATCTGAAGTCGAAACTTCTTAAAAGCATTGGAATCCAACTATTTTCACTGCCTAAACTGTTGGAATCCAGTTTTGAGGAGGGCATAAGGCTACTTGCGGAGATGGGTTATAGAGAAATTGAACTTTACGGACCCTATTCTTTCAGCGCGCAATCCGCCAAGGACCGCTGGAACGCCATAACTCCTATGTTGGGTTTCAGTGGAAGTGGGTTTTTCGGGCATACATTACGTGAAATAAGAACGATACTTAAGAAACACAGCATTAAGGCTACCGCCATGCACACCGATCTGGAAACCCTCAACCAACATATGGATCAACTGGGCGAAGCCGCTGCCCGTTTAGGGGTGGAATTTGTAGGTATTCCCGCTATACCTGAAGAAAAAAGGGGCTCGCTTGAAGATTATCAGCGCATGGCGGTAGAGTTTAATTCCATTGGAGAAAAAGCAAAAAATGTCGGAGTAAAGTTTTCTTACCACAACCATGGCTACGGGCTGCAAGAGCTGCAGGGACAAATCCCTTTTAATGTAATATTGGAGCAAACCGATCCCCAACTGGTGTTTTTCGAAATGGACCTGTACTGGACCACTGCCGGTGGAGCCGATCCAGTGGAGTATCTGCAAGCATATCCCAATCGTTTCCGACTGATGCATGTAAAAGATATGCGGGAAAAGGTCCGATTTAGTGGAGACGGAGGCAGCCCCAAAGAATGGATGGAGCTGTTTCCTTATATGACTACCGTGGGTGACGGTGTTTTGGATTTGAGCGCCATCCTGCCGGTAGCCAAGCGAATGGGGGTAAAGCATTTTTACGTAGAACAGGATATGGTCGCCAATCCCCAAGTAGCATTGAAAAGAAGTATTGACTATCTAAAATCACTGTGATCCAATAACTGGATGGTCTGATTATGAAGAGGACGGATAAACTATTCCTCAAAATCGCCGCCCTTGCTAGTTTTAGCACGGTATTGACTACATTCTTGTTGTGGTTACTGCCAAACTTCTATCACGCCCATGGATCATTCTCTGAGGGAATCGATCTGGCGGCCAACCCATTTTACATGGGTCGCTTGTGGGTAAATTTCTGGCATATCCCGCTGGCATTAACGGCCTATTTCGGATTTGTATATACTCTGCGCAATCGTGAATTACCCAAAGTGTCATTAGGAATGATTTGGTTTTTGATTTGGGGCACTGTGGAAATGACAGGTATTGCGGGAATAATATTCGCGGTAAATAACCATTGGAGGTCAGCTTTTAATTCCGCCTCTGCCACTCAACAAGAAGTATTGAGGATGCAGATTGAAAACTATCTCACCAATTGGGACAGTTGGTTCTTTGTACTGCTTGTGGCGTTTTTATTAGGCATGGCTTGTTTTGGTTGGGCCACCTGGAAAGGAAGAGGCATAGAAAAAACCCTGAGTTATTTGTTTTGGCTGGCCGTTCCCCTGACCTTACTGATCATCCTCAGTAAATATCTAAGCTTGGAATGGGCGGGCACTGTGGTGGCCTTTACCTACCCCATTCTACAATCGGTTTCCAGAGGTTTATTGGGTGTCTACCTTTGGAAAAATGCTAAATACGATCAATATTGATCTTTAATCCATCTTAAGATCCGCTACCTGAAGCCTGACCCATTTTATGAAGGTCATCAAGAAAATAGTCTTCCCTATCATCTCCGCATTTCTACTGGTCAAGACCATTGAATTGATCAAGGAATTGATAGCTCATGATCCCCAAAAACTAGCTCTGATATGGGCTTTCTTGTTATGTTTATATATCACTGGGATCTTTGCCTTTTTGGGGTTTGCATATGCCACTCACCAACTGCTTCCAAGACGATATTTTACCCTGAATAACCCCCGGCGCCTACAACGGGCTTACCGATCACTGGGAGTGAAGCATTTCAAAAAGATGCTGTTATGGGTCTTTTGGGGAAGGCATAAGAACCGACAAAAGTATTTTGACGGTTCTCGTAAGGGCTTGAATAATTTTGTTTACCAGACTAAGCAATCGGAGGTTGGGCATGCCACCGCTTTTATCACCATTCTGGGGGTATCGCTGTTGCTTTTATTGCACGGGAGGGTTGTGGTCTTTGTTGGTATGTCCATCATAAATATTATCGGAAACCTATACCCGGTGATCCTGCAACGATATCACCGCCTGAGGATAGAGCGATTAATCAAAAGAGCTCCATATTTCAGGGCCGAGGTATCGGTAAATAACTAACACTATTCCGTATTGAAGAGATCAAGAAAAATGCCGCAGCCAAGCACATCACGGTACGCACACCCAGTTTGATATACCCGTTTTATCAAAAGTTAGGATTTGCTTTGCAAAAAACCGAAAAAGACTTTTGGGCGCCCGGCATGGACTTATATCAAATGAGTATGAACCTTAATGATTAGTCGGTGCTCATGGCGGTTACCGCTAATTTCACCTCATCGCCTACTTTAATGGTTCCCGCTTCGATCACTCTGGCACAAATGCCCCCATGACCTCGCATGGCATTCCAGCCTCCTGGTCCTAGGTTTTCCTCCATCCGTGAGCAGGGAGCACAATTGCCGGTACCCTCAAATAAAACCTCCCCAATAATAAAGCGACGATCTTTCAGAGCATGCAGGTTGATACCCTGGGTCACAATATTTCGACGGGTGAGATTAGGATCCACTTTTTCCAATCCCATGTATGAGGCTACTGCTTGCAGATGCTCCTTTTGAATTAAGGTCACTTGCCGCTTACTACCTAGTATTCCTTGAAAATGGTCAGCAGCCAGCCCCTTATCTTCCTGGACCTCTACCTGGTCCACGGCCTTGAGGTCCTCATAACGTTCCGGCCTCACCCCAATCCATTCAACCCTCCCGATCTGCGGTAAACTATCCTGTAATTCATTCATATTCATAGATTCAAATATAACGGTTTTCCTGAAAGTAAGGAGTTTTCAAAACCTCCTAACCTGAATTTGCGTTTTTTAGACTGAACGATACCGTAACTTACTCGTTTGTATCTGATACTTCTGGGTTGCACCTGGGAATTTACTTTAATGATCACTTACCTGTGTATGCCGATCCCTTGGAGGAAGAGCTGTGGCTGGAGTTCCAGGAGGATATGAACGGGACGGATCTTGATCAATGGTTGTTCAATGCAGCCACTGTTAGTGATAGGCCCGCCGACCTAGGTTATTATGTGGGATATAAAATTGCAGAGCATTATTACCAACAACAGGTCGACAAGTCACTTGCACTGCAAAGTCTTATGGAGATAAGGGATGCCGGGGAATTCCTGGATGTAAGTGGCTATGCTCATAAATTTAACTGATTCAATCATTAACGAACATCAATATGAAACCACTACTGCTTACTGTATTATCATTCTTAATTTTAAGCACCTACGCCAACCACCCGCCCAAACCTGGATTTATAACAGGTACACCAGATATCCAATCCATTAGTACTATGGAATTTGGGCCTGATGGTATTTTATTCATCGGTGATTCATACAGTGGAAAGATTGTTGCTGTTGATACCAAAGATATCACAGAGAACACCACCACAGAAGGAATAAAAGTAGAAGATCTGCATGGCAAGATTGCCGCATTACTAGGTACTACCGCCGATAATATTATCATTCACGATATGGCGGTAAACCCAATTTCTCAAGTCCCCTACCTGGCCGTTTCTAAAGGAAATCGTCGGGAATTGGGTTATTGGCGACTACCTAATGATGTATCCAAAGCCAACCTTATCATCAAAGTGAATTCGGGTGGCAGCATGGAGGAGTTTTCTTTGGAGAACATTTCCTATTCTGAAACCACCTTATCCAGTATTATCGAGATGGATAAAGGAGAAACCTATCGCAAAAGTTCTCTAAGGGTGGATGCCATTACAGACCTGGTGTACTTTCAAAATAAAGTATACGTTACGGGTTTATCCAATGAAGAATTCGCCTCAAGTATTAGAATTTTGGACTTCCCATTCAACGACCGACAAAATGCTTCCTCTTTGGAGGTATATCATGCGGCACATGGCGAGTATGAGACTCAGGCGCCGGTACGTACTTTTGTACCCTATGAACATCAGGGAGCCTCTCATTTAATAACCGCCTATACTTGCACCCCATTAGCTACATTCCCCCTTGACAAACTAAAAGACGGAGGCCTTGTCAAAAGCAAAACAGTAGCGGAATTTGGAGCCGGTAATATTCCCATGGATATGATCGTCTACCAAAAGAACGGCCAGGATTACTTAATGATAGCCAACAGCACCCGAAACCTCATGCGAGTGAAGATCGAAGATGTGTTCAACATGGATACGGGTCTATCATCTGAGGTTGAAGGATTCGATACCGCCGGGATTTCATTTGTGTCGCTGCCCAGCAACGGTGTTCAACAAATTTCCTATCTGAATTCGAAAAATATCCTGGCCCTGGTGCTGGCCCCCAATGGATTGGTGGATCTGCGATCACTGAGTACTAAATGGTTTTGATCAAGTATTGTGTACTCGCTTGGTTGTTAGGCCTTGGTCCCGCTTTGCTCTGGGCCCAACAGGTTACCCTGATTGAGGATTCCAGCCATGTTTATTTTGGTGAGTTAATTGTTGAGGGAATCAACTGGTCCGAAGATGAATGGAAGGAAATGGCCCAGGATCCTCAAAATATGGGGGCAAATTACCTGCAGGTATACGTCGGCAAGGACCCTTCTGGTCATCAGCAACCTGCCATGTGGGGAAAGTATGCGGCAAGTGAGCACGCTATGCGTTTCAAACCCCGATTTCCTTTTGAGTTTGACCAGGACTATTACTACCGCTTTAAGCATAACCAGCATAGAACAGAAGGCTCTTTCAGGGTAGAAGACCGCTATCCTGCTACCCGTCCCCGGTTGCTCTCCCTGGAACCAAAAATTCCGGTAGTACCAGCCAATATCCTACGATTCTACTTGCATTTCTCAACTCCCATGCGGCGGGATTCCCCCTATCAATACATACACTTGATCGATCAGCAAGGAGATACCGTGAAACAGGCATTCTTCCCAGCGGAACCACCTTTGTGGGATCGCCAGGGAAAACGGTTAACACTTCTTTTTGACCCTGGAAGGATAAAAAGTGGGTTGGAAAGTCATGAAGCCTGGGGTTTGGCATTAAAGACAAACCAGCAATACCACTTAGTAGTAGAGGAGAAATTTAGCAGCTACCGTGGCCAAACGTTAAGCAGTTCTGTCAGCCACAGTTTTGTGGTGGGACCTTTGGATATTCAATCTCCCCAGATCAATAATTGGAAGATATCCGCCCCCAAGGCACATAGCCAAGATAGCCTGATGATAACCTTTGATGAGCCCATTGATCGAGCTCAGGCTATGAGATGGATCCAGGTACAGCAATCACAGGATAAGCCCACAAAAGGTAAGGTTCATTTCTCAGGAGAAGGAAACTGGGTATTTAAACCGGATCTACCCTGGGGAATACAGCCTTATGAAATAATGGTAAATAACCAATTGGAAGACTTGGCCGGTAACAGCTTAAGGAAGCCTTTTGAAATGAGCGCTGGAGGCACAGATACACTGACACCTGCGGGTTGGATAACCTGGCCTTTTCATCCTGTTGAATAAAAAAGCCCTGACATCCCGGACTTAATCCGAGATTGTCAGGGACTTTCCCATCAAAACTACTATCAACTAACAATCAATCTCTTTTGTGACAGTCAACGTTGACCAGTTTGCTTTCACCACTTTTGGTAATAGTAATCTGGTTCTCACATTCACCGTCTCCGAAGTCAACCAGTACATCGGGATGATCTACGATAGTGAATAATTTCAATCCTTGTACAGGAACACAGATTCCTCTTACTCGGCAAGAACGTTTCCAAATTATGGTGGAAAGAATTTCCATGTCATACACTACGCCGCGACGGGTCTGTCCGTTGGCAACTCCAGTTACGTGTACCTCATCCAACAAAGGATTACTGGCACGGTACCAGGTAAAGGTCTTGTCAGAATCACGGGTAGCATAAGTACCATCGGGCCAGGTGATCTTACCACCGGTCAGTACTTTGTTGAAACTAACATTGTCCTGTAGGTCTTCAGAAACATTAGTAATGGTTTTGGAACCTTCGATGGCCAATCCATTGACCGTATAATTTTCCAAAGTAATGGTCAAAACCGCCCCTGGAATGAACATGCGCTTGGTGTAACTAATGAAAATAATGCCGCTGCGGATCTTGCCGTCGGGGCCTTCACAACCATCGCCAAAATCAATGGTAATGGTTTTGGCTTCTTTATCATGGGTTATGGTTGCACATCGGGTTAGCATATCGGTTTCATCCATCTGCTCCCGGCCACCCAGATCACCATCTTCGGTACGATCATTGGCTTCCACACTGATCAAGTCGATATCTTCAAAAGTGGTTTCTAACTGCTCTTCAGTGGCAACATCTTCAACGTCAGCATCACTAATAGCATTTTGCAAGGGAGCTTCATCTTGATCGTCGCAAGAGGTTAGTCCCAGGAAGAACGCAAAAACCAGCAAGAACAGTACTCGTAGGGGATTTGCGGGGGTTAAACTTATCAATCTCATTATTTCAGGAATTTCGTTAAATAAAAATTTGATCTACTACTTTGATGCTCTAAGGGGTCCAGGGTTTAAAGGAGAAATGAAAAAAAATGTTAAATACTATTAATTATTTGATTACTAATATGTTAACGGCATAAATTATTGACAAAATCCTCTCTGCGGGTAGTGCTCATGGTGTATATTTGCGTATGCGAGGTAAACTGATATTTCTTCTGAGCTTATCGATGCTGTTCGTTTCACCTATGAACGCTCAGCAGAATAACCTGAAGATCGCCAAGTTGAAATACCAGGGCGGAGGCGATTGGTATGCCAATAAAACGGCCTTGCCCAATCTTATAGCTTTCTGCAACCAGGAATTACGCATGAGTCTGGCAGCAGAAGAAGATATCGTGGAAGTAGGAAGCAAAGAGATCTTCTATTATCCCTATGTATATATGACCGGACATGGTAATGTGGTATTTTCCGATCAGGAAGCTGCCAACCTACGGGCCTACTTGATCGCCGGAGGCTTCCTGCACATCGACGATAACTACGGCATGGATCCCTTTGTTAGGTTGGAGATGAAAAAGGTTTTTCCGGAACTGGAGTTCATGGAACTGCCCTTCAACCATCCTATTTATAAACAGAAATTCAGCTTTCGAAGCGGCCTGCCCAAAATACACGAACACGATGGCAAAGCTCCTCAAGGACTGGGCTTGCTTTACCAGGGCCGACTGGTGTGCTTTTATTCGTATGAGTCCGATCTGGGTAATGGCTGGGAAGATCAGGGCGTGTACAACGACCCCCCTGCCATCCGTCAACTGGCCCTTAAAATGGGCGCCAATATTCTCTCTTACTGCTTTACGCAAGAATAAAAACTAAAGTCATAGTTGTTAAACTAAAACTTTAGTTATACCTTAGGTGTATGAAGATCCTAGGTCTATGCCATTGCCTATGCCTTTTACTTACCCCCTGTCTTCTTTGGGCACAACAAACTGCGGACTCAGAATTTACACCACCAAATAACCGGCCTGCTTATGCTCAGGAAAGTGGCCCGCTGGTCTATATCGACGACGGACATGGTAATTTTCATACCGCGGACTTCAGATTTGAGCCATTTGTAAAACTATTGGAGCGTGACGGTTATCGAATTGCATCCGGCAGCTCTTCCTTTACCCGTCATTTGCTGGGAGAAATAAACATCCTGGTTATATCCAACGCGCTACACCAAAGCAACCTGGAAGATTGGATTTTGCCCACACCATCGGCATTTACCATGACGGAGGTCCAACTGGTCCATCAATGGGTAAAGCAGGGAGGCCGTTTACTATTGATTGCCGATCACATGCCGTTTCCCGGTGCTAGTGCGGCCTTAGCAACTGCCTTTGGGTTTACCTTCTGCAATGGATTTGCTATGGCGGAGCCAGGACAATGGCCCCCGGCACTTTTTAGTTTAAATAACGGTACCTTAAAAGACCATGTCATTGTTAATGACCAAAGCCATGGGGACCCTGTACAATCAGTAGCTACTTTTACCGGTCAAGGTTTTCAGATTCCGGAAAATGCTGAAAACCTATTGGAGTTTGATGAACGCTTCTATTCCTTAATGCCTGATACTGCTTGGCAGTTCAATGCCCATACTCCGAAAATAAACCTAAACGGATGGTCTCAAGGCGCTGTCATGAGGGTTGGTAAAGGCAGGGTAGCAATTTTCGGAGAAGCCGCTATGTTCACGGCCCAAGTGGCCGGACCTACAAAAACCAAGGTAGGATTTAACGCCCCGGAGGCCCCACACAATGCCCAATTTGTGCTGAATGTAATGCACTGGTTGGACGGTAAAATATTGACCCCAAAACAATGAAAGATCTAACCAAAGCAGAGGAACAGGTTATGAAAGTGCTATGGGAACTGGATCAGGCTTTTGTTAAAGAAATCATTGACCGACTCCCCCCACCGAAACCGGCTTATAACACGGTTTCAACCATCGTACGTATTTTGGAGAAAAAAGGATTTGTGGGTCACCATGCCTACGGTAAAACCCATCAATATCACCCCCTCATTTCAAAATCAGCATACAGCAGTTACTGCTTAAAGAAACTTCTGGGCAATTATTTTGGGGGTTCCTTCGAAGAGTTGGTGAGTTTTTTTGCCAAAGAACAGGATATGGATATTGCTGAATTGGAAGCATTGCTAAAACAGGTTACTAAAGACATTAAACCCAGTCATGACTAATTGGAAGGTAATACTGTTACAGAGCAGTTTTGTTCTCCTGGCATTTGCTTTGGTTTATTTCATAGGTAAATGAGAATCCCCGTTTCAATTACCATCGCTTCTACCTGGTGATGGTTGTGATGATCTCCTAATCCATTCCCCGGTTAGGATTCTTATCCTGATTAAATTATCCTAAGAGGCGGCTTCTTTCAAAGCTTTTACCAAT
>Ga0224508_10003316_pt1 | contig 13351 bp, 8 predicted proteins | sample SF_Jan12_sed_USG_4_FD_170157 | JGI IMG/M metagenome (GOLD analysis project Ga0224508, IMG submission 170157) | Sediment microbial communities from San Francisco Bay, California, United States - SF_Jan12_sed_USGS_21 | ecosystem: Environmental > Aquatic > Marine > Sediment | place: USA: California...
GGCCGGGCTTCATCGGCTTGCGCTCGCCCGGTTGCCGGACGAGCACTCCCCGGCGCTCGAGCTCGTCGAGGCGCTCCTCGAGCGTCTGCTTCTTCTCGATCGGGCGGATCTCGGCCACCGGTTCTCCGTGGTAGGAGATCGTGATCGTCTTTCCCTCACGGACCTGCCGCAGGATCTCCGAGAACTTCGCCTTGGCCTCGTAGGTCGAGTACATCTTGCTCATGCCTCCAATAAAACTAGTCAGACTAGTCTATGCAATGATCGTACCCGGGTGTGGTCCCGCATGGTCCCGAGCGGCATCATCCGGGTCGCACCAGGGGCGGGTGGCGACAGGGTTGAGGCGCCAGGCGCGGGATTCTGACGGGAGCGACGAATGATCGGACGACGGGCGACTGCGACGCCGCTCGGGGAACGCCCGGGTGCGGTGGGCCCGGTCGGGGTGGCCCTTATCGGGACGGCTCTGATGGGCTGCGTGCCCGCCGAGGATCTCACGGAGGCCGTCGACAATCTCCCAACATCCTCGAGCGCGACCTACGACCTGCTCTTCACCGGCGGCACGGTGGTCGACGGCACGGGCGAGCCACGCTTCGTCGCCGACGTCGCGGTCTCGGGCGACCGGATCGTCGCCGTTTCGACCGACGGGATCGACCCGACAGAGGCCACCGTGGTCGTCGACGCCCGCGGCCTCGTCGTGGCGCCCGGATTCATCGACAACCACGCGCACATTCAGTCGACCATCCACGAGCACCCGCTCGCCGAGAACTTCACCCGGCAGGGGATCACGACGATCCTCGCGAGCCTGCACTCGCACGATCAGCCCTGGCCGCTCGACGAGTACGCCGCGTCGCTCGACATCGCGCCGAACGTCGGGTTCTTCGCCGGCCACACGTGGACGCGAAAGCGCGCCGTCGGCCTCGAGGACCGCGCCCCCACGCCCGACGAGCTCGCGCACATGATCGCGCTCGTCGACTCGACGATGCAGCAGGGGGCCCTCGGGCTATCCACAGGGCTCCAGTACGTCCCGGCCAACTACGCCGAGACCGAAGAGATCGTCGAGCTCGCGAAGGTCGCGTCGCGGCACGGCGGGATATACACCTCGCACATGCGTGACGAGGCGCGCGGGCTGCTCGACTCGGTCGAGGAGCTGATCCGGATCGCACGTGAGGCGGACATCCCGGCCCAGGTCCAGCACCACAAGGCGATCGGCCCCGGGCAATGGGGGTGGAGCGAGCGATCGCTCGAGATGATCGAGACCGCGAACTCCGAGGGGCTCGACATCCGGCATGATCTTTACCCATACACCGCCGCATCGACGCACTCGGGGATCCTGTTCCCCCAGTGGGTGTTCGCGGGCGGCTCCGACCAGGCGGTCGCCCGGCTCGACGACCCCGAGCTTCGGCCGCGCCTCGTCGAGGAGATGCGCGAGATCATCTACATGGACCGTGCCGGCGACGACATGAGCCGGATCCAGTTCCGGACGATCGACTCGCGCCCCGAATACAACGGCCTTCGGCTCTCGGACATGCTCGAGGACCGCGGGCTCGAGAACTCGATCGACGACGCGATTCCGGTGCTGATCGAGCTCCAGAAGGACGGCGGGTTCAGCGCCATCTACCACTCGATGGACGAGGCGGACCTGATCCGCATCCTCCAGCACCCGCTCGCGATGATCGAGACAGACGGCGATCCGGTGAGCTACGGGTTCGGGTTCCCGCATCCGCGGAGCTATGGGGCGTTCCCGCGTTTGCTGGGCCGCTACGTCCGCGAGATGGGCGTTCTGACTCTCGAGACCGCGATCAGAAAGATGACACGCATGCCGGCTGAGCAGGTCGGACAGTTCGAGCGCGGGCTGATCGCGGACGGGATGGTCGCGGACATCACGGTGTTCGATCCGGCCACCGTCTCGGACATGGCGACGTTCGTAGAGCCCCATCAATATTCTGTGGGCATCCATCACGTGATCGTCAACGGAGAACCCGTGATTCTCGACGGCGCGTTCACCGGCGCCCGCCCGGGCCGCTGGATCAAGGGCCCGGCCCGGCCCGATCGCGTGCGATAGCCCCAGTGCCCTCGTAACCTCGAGGCGCGATGTACACACCACTACTGATCGTCGGCGCCGGTCCGTTCGGGCTCGCGCTGTCCGCCTACGCGAAGCACCTCGGTGTCGAGCACGTCATGCTCGGTGTGCCGATGGGGTTCTGGCGCGACCGCATGCCGGTGGGGATGATGCTCAGGTCCGACTGTGAATGGCACCTGGATCCGTTGGAAGAGCTGACCATCCATGCCTTCCTCGAGACGCGTGGCGAGACCCCCGACAGCGTCGAGCCGCTCACCCTCGAATTCTATGTCGAGTACGCGGATTGGTTCGCGACCGCGCGGGACCTCGAGTCTCATCCCGGGCTCGTGAGGAGCCTCGACAGGAGCGGGATCAGCGGGCGTTTCTCCGCGCTTCTCGACACCGGGGACACGGTGACGGCGGACGCGGTCGTGATCGCGCCAGGATTCGGGAGCTTCGCGCACATCCCCGACGAGCTTGCCGCGATCCTCCCGGAGGACGGGTTCTCACACACGTCGACTGCTGTGGACTTCTCGAACGTCGCCGGCGACCGCGTGGTCATCGTAGGCGGGAGACAGAGCGCGTTCGAGTGGGCGGCGCTGATCGCCGAGGCCGGTGCCGAAGCGGTCGATCTCGTGTACCGTCACGACACGCCGTCCTTCGAGGAGTCCGACTGGTCGTGGGTCTCGGCGCTGATGGACGCGACCGTGGAGGATCCGACTTGGTATCGCGGTCTGAGCCGGGCCGAGCAGACGGACATCGAGAACCGTCTGTGGAGCGAGGGCCGCCTCAAGCTGGAGCCGTGGCTGGCCGAGCGGGTCGAGCGCGACGGGGTCACGCTCCGGTCGGGTCGCACGCTCGCGCACACCGGTCCCGGCGAGGAGCGTGAGATCGCTTGTCGTCTGGACGACGGTACGGTCCTGCAGGCAGATCGGGTGATCCTGGCCACCGGATACCGCCCAGACATCCGACGGCTGCCGTACCTCACGGACGCTCTGTTGCGGGAGATCGAGGCCGAGGAAGGGATTCCGCACCTCGACGAGTCGTTCCAAACCTCCGCGCCCGGGCTCTACATCACGAGCATGCCCGCCGTGCGCGACTTCGGACCGTTCATGTCGTTCACAGTCGCGGCCCGCGCGTCCGCGAGGATCATCGGAAACGCGCTGGCCGCGAAAGGATTTCCCGGCTAGAACGACAGGGTCAGGTACACCTGCGGTCCCTTGAAGCCGTAGTCGAAGAAGAGGTTCGCGTCGAGGTCCGTGTCGTCGAGGTTCCCAGTCGCATCGACCTTGAGATTGACGCTCCGGTACCCGGCCCCGACCGCGAGATTTCTGAGGAAGTAGTACTCGATCCCGCCCCGGAACTCCGACCAACTCCCGGTGATCCCGGAGATCGTGATGCCGAAATACTCGACCCCTCCATTGAGGATGAGCTTTCGAGCGATCGCCCATTCCAAGTCGGCGCCAAACACCGGGAGAGGGAGGTTGATCGAGCTTTCCTCCGTGCCCTCCCCCTCGGAAGCGATGCCAGCCTTCGAGAACATGGTGAAGAACCCAAGCGAGAGGCCGACGTCCACGCGCTGGTTGCGAAACACCGCGAACCGCCAGTTGACCGGCACGAGACTCAGGTTCAGCTCCGACGTAAGCTCGGTATCGATAACGAATGTCTCATCGCCCCACTGGATCTCCTCGTCAATGACGAGCGACGAGTTCCGACTGAGCGAGATGTAACCGACCTTTATGCGGTGCCGCTTCCCGAGTCGGATTTGACCGTCAAGCCGCATGTTCTGCGTGTTCGAGTCGAATCCCAGGAGGTCCTCGAACCGGATCTCGGTTCCGACACCGAGCGTCTCCGAGTCGAGCCGGGCGGTCGTCGAATGCGACCCGAAGAGCGCCCCACCGGTGAATTCGAATCGGTTGGGGACGTCACCGTACAGCACGTAGGGGTCGTACTCATCCTGCGCAGCAAGCCGATCCGGAGCGAGCAGGCCCCCGGCCCCGACGAGCGCGAGAAACGCGACGCGCGAACGGCGCCAGAGTGTCGTCGATAGCATCACAGCCTCCAACGAGAGGGGCACGAGGTATCCGGCTACACGGTGTTATGAACGCGCAGCCCGGACAAGTGGCCAAGTCCCGTTCCGGGGTGGTCGAGCTTTTCGTTGCTTGAACCTCGGTTCATTTCACTGGGTTGGCTAGGTATCGCACCGTGTCGTGAGGCCCGCGATACGGTATCACGGACGGGTGGCGGGAGTCCCAGCGCCAGAATACCGTCGGGACCATGTCCTTCTTCGAGTACATCATGGTGATCGGTGCGATCCTGCTCGGCCTCGGGTTCGCGCAGCTCATGATCGGCGCCTCGGCGATCGTTCGATCGCGGCGCTGGGATCTCGTGCACGGGACGTGGGTCCTGGCGCTCGTGGTCACCCACCTACAGCTCTGGTGGGCGTTTTGGGACCTGGAAGCGCTGCCAACCGAGGCGTGGAACGCGGGCAAGTTCGTCTACTTCGTCATGGGTCCCGCGATCCTGTTCTTCTGCACGAACGTGTTGAGTCCACACCCGGTCCCGGACGACATCGACTGGCGAGCCCACTTCGAGCGGTCCCGCAGGCCGTTTCTCATACTGGTCGCGCTGTTGCTGGCCTGGACTGGCGGGTTGGCGATGGTCATGTCCGGCCAGCCCTTCGTGCACCCCGCTCGGATCAATCAGAGCCTGGCGCTCGGGACCGCGCTGGTCGGGCTCTCGGCCCGGTCACGGCGCGTGCACGTCGTGGTGGCGATCGTGTTCCTGGCGATCCTGGTGGCGAACTGGTTCCTCGTCCGGTGGACGCCGGGCGCAATGACGGCCGGCTAACCGGGGAACCGCGAGGCGTCGATTCCGGGGATCACCCTGAGCGCGTTCTCGTAGTAGACCTTCCGCAGGACCTCGTCGGCGAGGTCGAGACCGTACATGCGCCAGAACGCGTGGTATTTGCGGTAGTAGGGGAAGTACTCGTCGCCGCTCTCCAGGACGCGGAAATAGGTCGGATACTCATCGGGTGCCCAGGAGTCCTTCCCCATGAAGACGCGGTCCTGATACTCGGTGAAGAATTCGCGGGCGAACTTCGGCTGACGGCCCGGTTCGTAGATCACCGCCCCCAGCCCCACGTTCATGTTCGGGATCTCGTCCAGCAGCTGCCCGAGCCGTCCGAGATCGTTCCCCAGCCACCCCATGTGGGCCGCGATGAACGTCGTGTTCGGGTGGTTCCGGAACATCTGGTGCTGCTCGCCGATCAGCTCTTCCCAGGAAGGAGGACCCTCCTGCTTCCGGCGCTGCCGCAGCTTGAGCTCGAGCCAGCGTTCGTTGGTCTCGTCCATCGGAGCCCAGAACTCGGCCGGGTCGGCCGTGTGGATGAGGACGGGGATGCCGAGCTCGCCGGCCATGTCCCAGATGGGCGCGAGGCGCGCGTCGTCGGTGCGCACTCGCTCGCCGGACGCGTCCGTGATCCACATCCCGAGGCTCTTGAAGATCTTCAGACCCACGGCGCCGTTTTCGACATCGATGCGCAGCCGCTCGGCCGCGATCGCGCCGAACTCCGGATCATCGATGTCGCTGAAATCCACGTTCGCGAAGACGACGAACCGCCCCGGATAGCGCTCGTTGAAGATCCGGACCTGGTCGGCGAGACGCTCGCCCGTACCCCCGCTCAGGTTGACTCCGACCGAGAGGTTGATGGCGTCCATGTCCGCGACCATCTGGTCGAGGCGCTCGGGCTCCATGCCGGCGTTGATGTGCAGGTGGACGTCGACGAACGGGAACCGGGCGCGCACGACCTCCTCGCCCGGCACGACGAGGGTCGACCGCGGCTCGTACGCCTCGACGGTCAGATCCGGGAGGGTATCGGGCGGGGGCGGTCCACCCGGAGGCCCGCGGCGTGTTTGCGCGTCCCCGGTCGTCGGGACGAGAAGGAGCGCGCACGTCGCCGCCAGCAGACACCGCTCGATTCCGAATCTTCGCTTGTCGATCACAACAGCTCCTGTGCCTGTTCTCTCAGTCGCTTCGCCATGACGTCGGCCAGCGAGTCGATCAGCGCTTCGCCGAGAGCCGCCGTGGCACCCCTCGCGTCGCCCAGAATCCCGTTCGGCGTCACGCTCGCGAACCCATCGGCGATGATCCTCTCGACCAGCGCCGCGCTGGCCACCGGATCCGGGTCCGGCAGGACCCCCGCCGTCGCCAGATCCTCGCGAACCAGCGTCGGGTGCATCGCGAGCATGACGGCGGTCTCCGCGATGTCGGCGTGACCGCCGACCCTGTCCCCCAGCCCGGTCGCGTTTTCGGCGACCGCACGCCACGTGGCGATCACCTCCATCAGATCTGTGTACGCGAGAACAGAACACCGCTCCCCCGCAGCTTCGTTGAGCGCCGGCATCCCCTCCTGCAACGGCTTGAAGTTCCCGCCGTGAGTCGGGATGAAGCAGATCTGCTGAAAGCCGTGTCTCGAAAGGCTCGCGCAGTAGTCCCGACAGACTGCCAGGAAAGTGTCTTGCTCGAGGCTCACGGTCCCCCGAAACGCCATGTGATGCTCCGAGCACCCAACGCGGATCGTCGGCGCCACGAGCGCGCTCTCCAGACGTCGAGCGATCTCCGGGCCGAGCCGGTCACCGTGCTCGGCGTCCATGAACATCGGCAGGTGGGGCCCGTGCTGTTCCACCGCACCCGCCGCCACGATGACGGTCGTCCACCCGTCGTCGATCGCGCTCGCGACTTCCGGGGACGTCATGCGTTCGAGTCGAATCTCTTCAGGCACGCTCGCTCCAGGCTCGAAGTGCGTCGGAGAGCCGGTCGAGGGCTGGACCGACCGCGGCGGGATCCCCGCCGACCGCCACCCTGACGTGGTTCGGTCGGCCAAAGAAGCGGCCGGGCACCACACCGATCCCATACTCGTCGAGCACCCATTTGACGAAGCGCGCGGCGTCATCCGTGCCCACGAGTCGCGGGAAAGCGATCGATGCGCCGGCCGGAGGTCGCACCCACTCGACGATCTCGTCCCGAGCCGCGTCCTCGAGCACTTCCGCCAACGCTCGCGAATTCCGGAGCAGGATGCGTCTCGATCTCTCCTCCAGCCTGTCCATCTCATCGAACGCGACGACCGCGATCGCGTCCGATGGGAAAGACCCGACGGCATCCACCGCGTCCCGCGCCCGCCGCATCATCTCCGCGACGTCCGCCTCGCCGAGGGCCCAGCCGCACCGGAGTCCCGAGAGACCCCAGGCTTTCGTCAGACTATTGGTCGAGACGAAGGTGCTCGAAATACAGACCGCCGGGCGGGTGTCCTCCTCGAACGCGGTCTCGCGGTACACCTCATCGACGAGCACGCGGGCGCCGACCGCCGCCGCGTGCTCCCCGATGTCGGCGAGGACCGGCTCCGGGGTGAGCGCCCCCGTCGGATTGTGGAGGTTGCTGAGAACGACGAGCCGCGTCTGGTCCGTCACGGCGGCCGCGACATCGGCGGGGTCCGGAACGAACCGATTCTCGAACCGGCGCTCGAACCGCCTCACGCGCGCCCCGAGCATGTCCGCGATCCCGAGAAACGGGTCGTACGCCGGCGATTCGATCAGCACCTCGTCGCCCGGCCGGAGGATGGCGGCCATCGCGATGAAGTTGGCCCCGGACGTGCCGGGCGCCGTGCAGACTCGATCGGGAGTCACGCCGTACCGAGCGGCGATCGCCTCGACGAGCGGCGCATAGCCATCGTCGTTCGGGCCCGAGAGCCGTACGGCTTGCCGGGCGCCCGGAAGCTCCTCGAGGGGGACTGGCAGGAGGTTGCTGCCCATGAGGTCGTGGGTCGCGTGGGGGTGATGCTTCGCCCAATGCATGTAGGGCGCCCGTACGATTTCCCGCTTCATTCCATGCCCCCCCCGCCGCTCGGTCTCCGTCGATCTGCGCTGCCAGAAGAGGTAGGCGGGCACGCCGAGGACCAGGATCCCGAGTCCAATGGACGACCCCCTCGGGTTCGTCCACAGCACGCTCGCGATGATGAGCAGGGCGACCAGCACGAAGAGGCCGGGGACGAACGGGTAGCCCGGGGTGCGGAACACACCGGCGTCGCGCTCGTCGACCGGGAACCGTCTCCGGAAGATGAACAGGCTCAGGCCGGCGAGCCCGAAGAAGATCCAGTCGGCGAAGACCACGTAGTCGACGAGCTGCGCATAGGTCCCGGTCAGGACGAGCGCGATGGCCCACACGCTCTGGATCACGATGGCGAGCGAGGGCGTGCCGAAGCGCGGGTGTATTCGCGCGACGCTCTCCATGAACACCCCGTCACGGGCCATCGCGTAGTACACACGGGTGGGGGCCAGCATGGTGAGGTTCAGGAAGCCGAACGTGGAGACCGCGATTGCCCCAGCGATGATCCGGTCGCCGGCGGGTCCGAAGACGATCCGTGCCGTGTCGGATGCGGGGGTGAGGGTGCTCGCGAGCCCGCCGTGCCCGAGCGTGCGGAGATACACGAAGTTGATGAAGCCGTACACCACGACGACGATCAGCGTCCCGATGATCAGGCTTCGGGGGAGATCGCGCCGGGCGTCCTTCATCTCTTCGGCAACGTAGTTGGCGTTCTGCCAACCCCCGTACGTGAACATGATTGGGATCAACGCGCCGCCGAACGCCACCAGCAGACCGAACGGGCCGAGCGCGGCGATCCCGGACGCGCCGCCGCTCGCGGCACCCGTGACGCCGACGGACTCTGTTCCGGCCGGAGGTGCGACGATCAGACCCGCGACGACGAGCGCCGCGATCGCGAAGATCTTGAGCATCACGAACGCGTTGAGCACGCGGCTTCCCGGTTTCACGCCGAGGTAGTTCACGAGAGCCACGATCGCGACGGCGAAGACCGCGAGCGACGTGCCTCCCGTCGTGGCGCGACCGAGAGCTCGCAGGAAATACTCGGCGAACGTGATGGCTACGGCTGCGATCGCGCCGCCCTCGATCATGAGGAGCAGCCCCCAGCCGTAGAGGAACCCCGCGATCGGGTGGTACGCCCGGCGGAGGTAGGCGTAATGTCCGCCGGCTTGTGGAAACAGCGTCCCGAGCTCCGCGAACGTGAACGCGCCGGCGACGGCTATCATCCCGCCGGCCAGCCACGCGCCGAGGACGAGGGTGACCGAATCCAGACGCTGAGCGACGATATAGGGATTGATGAAGATGCCGGCGCCGATGATCCCGCCGACCACGACCATCGTCGCGTCGAACCGGCTCAGCTCCTTCCGAAAGCCAGCCCCCCGGGTCTCCTCGCTCGAGGCCAATCAACCTCCCGTCAAATCGCGATTCGTGGTTCAAGAGCGTACGCAGGAACCAGCCTCGTCGCGAAGGCCCTGTCCCGTTAAGCGATTTCAGACATCCTTCTGTTTCCCTATTGTGCGGTTGGTCGGGTGGGGTGGTCGGTGTTCTGAAGCCCTGTCGAGCCCGGCGTCCTCCCCCGTTCGGAACCCCTGTCATGAGGTAATCCCATGCGGTCCCACGCGAATTCGCGGCCGAGCCTGCTCGTCGCCGCGGTAGCAGTTCTGACACTCGTCACGATGTTCTTCCCCAGCGCGGTCCTCGCTCAGGCTTCGCAGATGGAACAAGCGACGGCGGCCCTGGAGTGGCGGCAGATCGGACCGACGATCATGGGGGGGCGCGTCGCCGACCTCGCCGTCGTCGAGTCGAATCCGTCGACCTTCTACGTCGGGACGGCCACCGGTGGCGTGTGGAAGACGATCAACGGCGGCACGACGTTCGAGCCGATCTTCGACGACCAGCCGACGGCCTCGGTGGGCGACATCACCGTCGCTCCGTCGAATCCCAACGTGGTGTGGGTCGGGAGCGGTGAGCCGCAGAACCGTCAGAGCTCGCCGTGGGGCATGGGCGTCTTCCGCTCGACCGACGCGGGCCGGACCTGGGCGCACCTCGGGCTCGAGAATACGCACCACATCTCGCGGATTCAGGTGCACCCCAGGGACCCCGACGTGGCGTACGTGGCCGCGGTCGGCCACCTGTGGGGAGCGAACGCCGAACGGGGCGTCTACCGCACGACGGACGGCGGGGCGACGTGGGACCACGTGCTCTACATCGACGAGCACACCGGGACGATCGACCTCGCGATGGACCCGAACGATCCGATGACGCTGTTCGCCGCCATGTATCAGCGGCAGCGGACGCTCGGCGGGTTCAACGGCGGCGGCCCGGGAAGCGGGATCTATCGGACGCTGGACGGGGGAGACAGCTGGACCGAGGTGACCGAGGGTCTTCCGGAAGGCGACATGGGCCGGATCGGTCTCGACATCTACCGCGGCGACTCGAACATGGTCTTCGCGATCGTCGAGGGTGACAAGCGCGTTCCCGGCCAGGGATTCGGCGGCGGCGCGGGAGCGGATTCGAAGAACGGGGTGTACCGCTCGATGGACCGCGGAGAGACCTGGGAGCAGATCAGCACGACGAACAACCGTCCCATGTACTACAGTCAGATCCGGGTCGATCCGACGGATTCCGAGCGGATATACCTCGGCGGCGCGAACCTGTACCGCTCGTCGGACGGCGGCCGGAACTTCACGTCCGACGCGGCGGCCGGTGTTCACTCGGACCACCACGCGCTCTGGATCAACCCGGAGAATTCCGATCACCTGATCCTCGCCGGCGACGGCGGCGTGTCGATCAGCTGGGACCGCTCGGACAACTGGCGGCAGTTGATGAACCTGCCGCTGGCGCAGTTCTACGAGATCGGCGTCGACAACCGTGAGCCCTACCACGTGTGCGGCGGGCTCCAGGACAACGGGTCGTGGTGCGCCCCTTCGGACACCTGGTCGAACCAGGGGATCCGGACTCGCGACTGGTACAACATCGGGGGCGGCGACGGCTTCTTCACCGTCATGCACCCGACGGACCCCGTCGTCTTCGCCGAGTCACAGGGCGGAAACATCATGCGGGTGAACCTGGTGACGCATGAGCAGCTTCGAATGCGCCCCATCGGCCGCCCGGTCGTGAACGACGAGGGCGACGAGGAGATGCCTTCGTTCCGGTTCAACTGGGACTCGCCGATTCTCCTCTCGGCCCATGACGAGAACACCGTGTATCACGGTGGCAACGTTCTCTTCCGGACGACGGACATGGGGCAGAACTGGGAAGCCATCAGCGGCGACCTGACGAAGAACATCGACCGCGATGAGCTCTTCATCATGGGCGTGAAGGGGTCGGAGGGGATGATGTCCCGAAACGACGGGACGTCGACTTTCGGGAACCTCACCGCGCTCGCGGAATCGCCACTCGACGCGAGCGTCCTCTACGCCGGCAGCGACGACGGGAACCTGCACGTCACCCGTGACGGCGGAGACACCTGGACCAACGTCGCGACGAATATGCCGGGCCTACCGGATCAGGCGTACATCACGCGGATCGTCTCGTCGCATGCGGACGCTGGCACGGTCTGGGCGGCCGGTGACAACCACCGCAACGACGACTTCGGCGCGTACGTCTACGTGTCGAACGACTTCGGCCAGAACTGGCGGCTCATCACGAGCGGGCTTCCGGACGGCTGGTCGATGAACGCGCTCGCGCAGCACCCGCGGGCGTCGAACCTGCTCTTCGCCGGCAACGAGATCGGTATCTATTTCTCGATCGACAGCGGCGACACGTGGAATGAGCTCCGGCGCAACTTGCCGACGGTGCCCGTCGACGACATCAAGATCCAGGCGCGCGAAAACGATCTCGTGATCGGCACCCACGGTCGCGGAGTCTGGATCATGGACGACATCACCCCGCTCGAGCACATGAGCCAGGCGGTACTGGCGTCGAACGCGCATCTGTTCCCGATGCAGGACGCCGTGTCCTTCAACGCGTGGACCCCGCAGGGCTGGACACCGGGCGTGTGGGTCGCGCCGAACCCGGCGGCTGGAGCGCGGATTCGTTACTGGCTGGGCACTGAGCTGGTCGGCGATGAGATGGTGGCGACCGAGGAGGGCGACGAGATGAACCAGCCACCCACCGGCTCGGGGCCGAGCGCCAACGGTCAGAATGTCACGCCCCGCCGGAACGCACGGCTCGACCGTGGGGCGGCGAACGGCGGCAAGGCCGCGATCACGATCACGAATGCCGACGGCGCGGTGGTCCGTGAGCTGGATGGCGGCGGTACCGTGGGGCTCCATGAGGTCGTCTGGGATCTTCGCATCGAGCCCGCGTACGAGCAGCAGGGCGGTGGCGGCGGGTTCGGTGGTGGCGGGTTCTTCTTCGGCGGTGGTGCTCAGGGGCCGCGGGTACTCCCGGGCACGTACACCATCACGCTGGACGCGGGCGGCGAATCCATGTCGACCGACGTGGAGGTACGGCTCGACCCGCGCGTCGAGATCAGCCGGGCCGATCTCATGGCCCGTCAGGAGGCCATGCATAGCGCCTACACGCTGGCGGGGCCGGTCAACGACGTCTCGCAGGCGATCGGGAAGGTCCGCGAGCAGCTGACCGCAGTGCGTTCTCAGATCCGCGGGCACGAGGACGCCCCGGAGACGCTGGGCGACGCCGTGGACGCGATCGACGAGGAGCTGGACGCGATCAACGACGATTTGGGCGACGCCAGGCGTGGTGCGGGTGCGCGCGGGGGAATCGAGCGCTACCACAGCGCGCCGACGGCTGACGCTCTCTTCCAGATCGAGCGCGGCTGGGACGCGATTCCGGGCGTGATCGAGCGGGTGAACGAGCTGATCACGGATCGGATGCCCGCGCTGCACGACATGGTCGCCGCGGCCGGACTCCGCCCGGATCTCGGTGAGCCGATCGAGGTGCCGGTTCCGCCCCGCGGTCGGTAGGTTGGACGCGATCGGGCACTGGGCACGGCCCGATCTCGACGCGACTGAGCACGTACGCGGCCGGATCGGCTTCGTTTCGATCCGGCCGCGGTTCATTCACAAGAAGGAGCACGGGATGTCAGGGATGATTTCGTCGGTCCTCGAGGGCCGTTCGCACGGGACGACCCGAGGCGGTTTCGCGGTTGCCCTGGGCGTTCTCCTGCTGTCGCTGGCGGTCGAGCCGACCGCGGGGCAGGACCTCACGACGCCGGAGGAGTTCTTCGGTCACGAGATCGGCGCGGACTACGAGCTGCCGAACTACTCGCAGCTGACCGACTACTGGCGAGCGCTGGCCGTCGAGTCGGACCGCATGACGCTGCGATCGATCGGCAAGACCGCCGAGGGACGCGATCAGCTGATGGCCATCGTCACGTCGCCCGAGAACCATCGGGAGCTGCGTCGCTATCGCGAGATCTCCGCACGCCTCGCGAACGCCGATGGAGTGTCA
>Ga0224508_10003317_pt1 | contig 13345 bp, 12 predicted proteins | sample SF_Jan12_sed_USG_4_FD_170157 | JGI IMG/M metagenome (GOLD analysis project Ga0224508, IMG submission 170157) | Sediment microbial communities from San Francisco Bay, California, United States - SF_Jan12_sed_USGS_21 | ecosystem: Environmental > Aquatic > Marine > Sediment | place: USA...
GTCAAGAAAATCACGCTGGCATCTTCACGCGGATCGATCCAGAAAACCGTGCTCGCAGCACCGCCCCAACCGTATTCGTCTCTTGAACACAACACCTGGGTTTTGGCGGGATCCAGCACCACGGCAAAGCCGAGTCCAAAGCCGATGCCTTCATAAGATGTCTCATTAAACGTCGCCTGGCCCATATCGGCCAGATCGCCGGGCAAGTGGTTCGCTGTCATATATTCCACGGTTTTTCGCCCGACCAGTCGATCGCCATTGAACTCACCTTTGCGTCGCAGCATTTCAGTGAAGCGAAAATAGTCGTTCGCGGTTGAGACCATTCCTGCGCCACCGGAGTAAGTTGTGACTTGCGATATAAATCCGCTATCGCGCGGCGACTCAAGAAGGTTCAGCGGATTATCTTCGGTGAATTCATACAGGGCAGTCAGGCGATTTGATTTTTCGTTGGGTAATGAAAACCCGGTGTCGTGCATGTCGAGTGGCTCGGTAATTTTTTCTTGAATGAATTGAGCAAGTGATTTACCTGAAACGATTTCAACAATACGTCCCAATACATCCGTTGATACACCGTAGTTCCAGCGTGTTCCTGGCTGGAATTCTAATGGTATACCCGCAAGACGATTAACCACTGTTTCAAGGTCATCGATACGATGATTAAAGTCAGTTTTTTGTTTGACATACAATTTCGCCACCGGCGAATTGTTCAGTAAACCATAAGTCAAACCAGATGTATGCGTGAGCAAATGTTGGATTGTGATGCCCTGAGTGGCACTCATCGTCCGCATGGCATCACCTTCGCCACCGTCGTAGACGAGCATGTTTTTAAATTCAGGAATGAACTCATAGACGGGATCGTTGAGTTGAAAAAATCCATCCTCAAGAAGCATCATGATTGCGACCGAGGTAACCGGTTTGGTCATGGAATAGATACGGAAAATCGTATCTTCGGTTATGGGTAAATCATTCTCAACATCGCGTTTTCCACAGGTTTCCAGGTATTCGATTTCTCCATGCTGGGATACCAGGGTCAGCGTTCCCGCCAACTTGCCCCTATCGATATAGCGCTGCATCCACGGCCGAATCTTTTTCAGCCGCTCGATGGAAAACCCTAATGGTCGGGGCGATGTCATGCTGCGTGATTTAAATTTGTAGTCAGTTGTCAAAGTAAATTCGTGTGAAGGGCGTGAACAAATTTCTGAAATTCAATTCCTTTATTATTGCTGATTGTATAACATTCATTTAACAGTTAGGCGTATGACCATGGTTCGCCAGACAGATTAACCAGCCACTCGATAGATACAAGTAAATAGTCAATGAAGGCTCAAATACCGAATTTTAACGACCTGATATTTTCTGGTGCCCAGCAAAATACAACCAACATCCCCGGGTTGCCGGTTGATCTGGATGACTACCTGCGTGATTCCATTGGCGAGGCGGCGGCCACGTTGCCGGAAAGCGGCATTATTGAAGTGGTTAATTATGGCAGGGAACGCGAGGGTTTGGTTCCGTTCTGGGTGGGTGAGGGTGATGTGCCGACACCGACATTTATTTGCGAGGCTGCGATTGAAGCGCTGCGTGCTGGCGAGACTTATTACACATACCAACGCGGGATTCCATCGTTGCGTGAGGCGATAGCGCGTTATCACCAGCGCCATTTCAACATTGACCTCGATCCCGAACGCGTAATTGTTACTGCATCCGCCATGCAGGCGATGATGGAAACCATGCAGACCCTGGTCAGCGCCGGCGACGAGGTCATTGTTATCTCGCCGGTGTGGCCAAATATTTATGCCTGCATTCACATGCAACAGGCCGTCGCACGTTCAGTGCCTTTAGATGTTGATGGTAATGAATGGCGACTCGATCTTGAGATGTTATTCGATGCATGTAACGAAAAAACAAAAGCGATCTATATCAACACACCTGGAAATCCAACCGGTTGGGTGATGTCGAAAGATGACATGCTCGCGTTACGTGATTTTGCTCGCGAACGTGGTTTGTGGATTGTGGCGGATGAGGTTTACGGTAAATTTGTCTACGACGACATCGGGGCACCGTCTTTTTTAGAGATTATGCAACCGGATGAACGTCTCATTGTGACGAATAGTTTTTCCAAAAATTGGGCGATGACGGGTTGGCGTGTGGGCTGGGTCGTCATTCCAAAAGGTCTTGGTCAGGTGTATGAAAACCTGGTGCAGTACAACACGTCTGGCGTAGCGTCGTTTTTGCAAAGTGGTTGTGTCGTCGCGATTGACGAAGGCGACGAATTTATTCAGCAACAGGTTACCCGTTGTCAGACGAACCGGGATTACGTTTGTGAACGCTTGCAGTCTTCGCCCAATGTGCGTTTGATTAAACCACAAGGTGCTTTTTATTTGTTTTTTCGTGTTGACGGAGAACCCGATAGTGTCAACCTGGCAAAATGGCTTGTGGACGACGCCAATGTCGGATTAGCGCCGGGTACAGCGTTTGGTGCGGGTGGCGAGGGCTATGTGCGATTGTGTTTCGCGCCGTCACCAGAGACCTTACGAACAGGTGTCGAGCGAATGGTCGAGGCGCTCAAATAATTAAGGTCAATCAGGGCTGATAGAAAGTCAGACCTTCAATATCAGCCGGGTTTTGTTCACGTCCACGTAGCTCGATAACATTCCGATCCGGATCGCGCACGAAAATCGATATATGTCCATCGTTAGATTCTACTGGGCCAAAGGTCACTGGGCCTTGCGTAATTTCTATTTTATTCTGGTTTAAGGTCTCGATGGTTTCTTTAATCGAAGCGACGCGCAAGGCAAGGTGCGTAATACCTGTGTGTTTGGTATCGATATCCATGAGAATATTTTTACCATCGTTTGGCTCCACGCCATTTACGATTAAATTCAACTCGACGTCGTGTGGGTTCTTTAAAATCACCACTGCATCGAAATCGACCTCGGCTAAAACTTTAAATCCAAGTAACTCATAGAATGCCACTGCTCTTTTCGCGTTGACCACACGAATACCAACGTGATCGACCGTTTCAATCTCGATCATTGAGTTATGCCTGGCAATGAGTCAAGGACGACGATGCGTACGCCGTTTTCGATTCCCGCCGTTGTTATCTTTTGCTCGAGCCACGCTCACGACCAAATTACGGCCGCTAAAATCTTCACCATTCCATTCGAGTGCTGATTTTACGGAGTCATCACTTTCATAAGTGACAAAGCCAAAGCCCCGTGATCTTCCCGAGTCTTTGTCGATGATCAATTTGACTTCCGTAGTAGCGCCGAGACTGGCAAATTTCTCCCGAAGATCGTCTTCTGACACGGAAAAAGATAAATTGCCGACGTACAATTTTCTTCCCTTCATTTAATCCCACGTCTCGATCTAAACTATAAATAGTTAAGACGTTACCCAAATGCATGATCTGGCAACAACACGTCTAACCTCCGAATGCAGAATTATAATCCAAACGTAATTGATTATCTTGTCTCTAGTACAAATTATTAAACGAAATTTTTCAAACAGGATTTGTGGATCAATAATAGGATAAGATGATTCCAATGAAGGACAATCAAAATGTCAATAACACAAACATGCGTCCAACCGGACTCAGAGCTGATGAATCAATAGACACACGCCTGGACATTGACATCAATGCGCTGATTGATTCTGTTTTGCGTCATCGTCAGGAATCGCCGGTGGTGCGAACAGCGTCCGTAACCGAGTTGCAGGCAGCGATTCCGCAAGCGATGCCTGAAGCGGGCATGGATCTCGATGATGTTGTGAATGAAGTGAAAGCCGTTGTCGAAACCTATATGCGGAAAAATTCGCATCCGGGTTTCTATGGTTACATCGCGTCGCCGGCGTTAGCCACCGATCCGGCGTCGCACGCGTTAACCGCGGCGTTGAATCAAAATGTAGTAGGTTACCCAGGGGCGCCAGGAGCAGCGACGATAGAGCGCACAGTGATTCGCTGGATGACTGAACTTATGGGTTATCCTTCGACCGCCGATGGAGTATTTCTCAGCGGTGGTTCGATGGCAAATTTTTCCGCTTTGGCCGCCGCGTTGTACGACAGTCTGGGCGTTGACGCGATAAACGATGGTTTGTCACTTGAGAGTGAAAAGGGACGTCCGATGATATTTGCCGCTTACTCTGTTCATTTCTCGATTCAACGTGCCGCCGTCCTACTCGGTATCGGTAAAAATAGCGTGAAAACCATCGCGACGGACCAGTCATTCTGTTTGCAGGCCACTGAACTAGACAAGGCGTTAACAGAAAGTAAAAAGAATGGTGAGTTACCTTTTTGCGTTGTCGCGACTGCAGGATCGACGACAACGGGAACTATCGACCCGATTGATGAAATTGCGAATGTTTGCCAGCAACATGACGTCTGGTTGCATGTCGATGCGGCTTATGGCGCCGCGGCGATGATGAGTAAAGAGTTGAGACCGCAATTCAGTGGAATCGAAAAATCCGATTCCATTGCCATGGATTTGCACAAGTGGTTTTACATGGCGTTCGCCGGCTCGATTCTGTTGTATAAAAACCCGGCCAGTGCGCGTCAGGTATTTTTTCAACAATCCGACTACGTGCAGTTTCCGAAAGAAGGAACCCCGGAACAACATATGTTTTTTCATTTGAGTCCGGAATTGTCACGCCGCTTTCGCGCTCTGCCTGCATACATCGCGTTGCGCTACTACGGTATCGAACGCCTGGGGCGCAATGTTTATCATAATTTCGAATGTGCGCGTTACCTGGCTGCTTTAGTTAAAGATCATGAGAACCTCAAATTGTTGAATGAACCCGCATTGTCGATTTGTTGTTTTCGCTTTATCGATTCGACGTTGACTTCAGAACAAACAGATATGGTGAACACAACGATTCGGCAGCAACTTGAACAAGAGGGAGACTTTTATTTATCCGCTACGGATATGGATGATCGCCCGGTGTTACGGGTTTGTATTTGCAGTCATACGACACGACCACAACACATGGAAGATCTGGTCGATGCCGTTGTGCGAGTCGGTCAGAAGCTAATTGGAGAAATCAGCATTGCCTGAATCACTTCCCGCTAACTGGTATGTGAACGAAGATATTTATAGTCGCGAACGCGAGCGTATTTTTGCAAAAAACTGGTGGTTGCTCGGGCCGGAACATGATCTGGCCCTACCCGGCGCTTATCTATGCGATGTTATTTGCGGTTGGTCGGTGTTCGTGCTGCGTGGCGAAGATGGACAACTGCGTGGGTTTCATAACGTGTGCCGTCATCGCGCATCTGAGCTGTTGCGGGAAGGCGCGGGTTGTGTGCGTGAAGTGCGCTGTCCTTATCACGGTTGGCTTTATGATTTAACCGGAGTATTGGTTAAAACACCAAACTTTGGTGACGATTCCGTTTTAATGGATAGCCAACACAACCTGTTTCCGGTTCGGGTAGATACCTGGCATGGTCTGGTATTTATATGTATCGATCACGAAGCGTCTGACTTGCGGAGTTGGCTGGGCAGTGCGGATAAACTCTGCCAGCCGTTTCCATCTTTAGCTGCATTGGACTATCGCGGTGAATTCATTGTTGAAGGTCAGGCCAACTGGAAGACTTATTGCGACAATACCGTCGAGGGTTATCACTTGCCCCTGGTGCATCCTCGTCTGGCCAAGTCGCTGGCAAAAGGTGCGGTGGAAATCAAATCGTACGATGACGGACGTGCGGTGGCGTTTCACGTGAACTACGGCAGCGGCAGTGACGGTGCGAGCCTTCGTGGTCAGGAAGGATTGTGGTTGTACCTTTTTCCGGGTTTTCAACTGGTTGCCGGCGCAACCACATTTAAGGCCGAACGGGTCGAACCCATCGGACCGCATGCACTACGTTCGAGAAACTGGGCATGGTATCGGGATTTATCCAAAGAAGATCGGCAAGATGCGTTTAACTGGGCGCGACGAATTGTTGAGGAAGATCTCGGTATTTGCGAAAGAGTGCAGCGCAATCTTGAATCCGGTATGTTTACATCAGGTCCGCTGTCACCGGCTCAGGAGATCCATGTTATTCGTTTACAGGAGTTGGTGCGCACGGCTCTTGAGGGTGACAACAGCTGACAGTAGTCGTCATTACTGAATCGATAGTTTAAGTTCTTGGTGTTAGTTATTGGTTAAACTGAATTCGCTGTGAGCCTTTAATTGTAGTGACGACATTTCTTCTTGCTCTGGCCGCAGCGATTCTGTTCGGCGTCTCCGGCATTACCGCGAAGCGTGGTCTCGCACATGCGGACGCACATACCGGTTCACTGGTGCTTCTCGCGACGGTAGTTGGTATTTATCTCCTGTGTTCTCCATTTTGGATGCAATCCAGCGATTGGTTTAGCGCCGGATTCTGGGTGTTTGTGTTGAACGGGTTTTTACATCCAATGTTGTCCATGTATTTTGCGTTGGAAGCCCATGCGCGCGCTAACCCAACCGTTGCAGCCACGTTTACCTCTACTGCGCCGTTGTTTGCGGCGATAACAGCCATCTTGTTTCTCGGTGAAGACATAAATTTGATCATCGGTGTGGGTACATTATTAACGGTTGCAGGCGTGATGACGTTGTCCTGGTCACCCCAGGGCGTTACAAAACTCATGCGCATTACATTGTTGTTTGCCAGTGGCGCGGCGTTAATTCGTGGTTTGAATCATACCGTCGGCAAGTGGGGTCTGAACCTGTTGCCCAATGTATTTATGGCGGGTTTCGTTTCTTTTTCAGTTGCACTGATCGGCGGTTTAATACTTTATCGAATGCGTCATGGTCGCATGCCGGCATCAGTACCCAAGCTCGGATTGCATTATTTGATGGCCACGGGGGCTTTGATTGCGGTTGCGATCGTGTGTATGTACGGTGCTCTGGGTCTGGGCAAGGTTGTCGTGGTATCACCTGTTGTCGCGTCATATCCGGTGTTCACTTTGTTAACTGCATTGTTAATTGGTCAGGAGCGTTTGTCGGGAAAGTTGGCTGCAGGTGTAATGTTGGTTGTTGGTGGCGTTGCGGCCATCAGTCTGTCCAATTCTTTCTAAAACACATAGAAGTATTTAACGAGCTATACTCCGCCAAAATCTAGTCTAAAGAAATGTAATCAGAAATCGTGACCGTTCTAGCGCAATTTACCGGTGAAAAACGGCGCGACATTGTAGTTGTCACCATATCGCTGACCATCGCGGCGTTGATTCACGGTTTGACCATGCCCTTATTGTCACTGGTGTTGGATCAACAAGGCATCAGCAGCACGATGATTGGTATCAGCACGGCGGTACAGTATTTGTCGGTGTTTGCCATCGCACCATTCGCGCCAAAGCTCATGCGCACCATCGGCCCGGCCTGGATGATGTTATGGGCTATCATCGCTATGACGTTTGTCTTGTTGTTATTTCCGTTGATGGTCGATGTCTGGGTGTGGATGCCATTGCGTTTGGTGTTGGGCATTACGTCGGCTATGCTCTGGATTGCGGGTGAAGCCTGGGTAAATCATACGACGGAAGAAAAAGTTCGTGGCCGCGTCATCGCCATTTACACCATGGTTACGGCGGCGGGATTCGCCATTGGACCATTGATCATTACCGTTACCGGCAGCGTCGGTTGGGCGCCATTCATCGCGTCAGCGTCTATCATTATTCTGGCCGCTATACCGTTAGCATGGGTGCTCGGTGATGCGCCACGATTGTCAGGGGGCAGCAACGCACCGTTAACCAAATACCTGCGCCTCGCACCTGTAGGGCTTATCGTGTATCTGACTTTCTCGATGACCGACGGCATATTGCTTACCTTTCTTCCCTTGTATGGTAAGCAGGCAGGTTTATCGGAATCCGACGCGATTTTACTGCTGACTATTATGGCGATTGGCGTGATTGTATTTCAGTGGCCAGTGGGCTGGCTCGCGGATCACATGGATCGCATGTTATTGACCGCTGTCGCATTGGTGTTAATGTTTGTTCTCTCCTGCGGCATGCCTTATGTGATCGCACATTCGCCGTGGAATGGAATCTACGCGCTTGTATTTGGTGGTGTGTTTGGCGTGCTTTACACCATGCCCATGGTGATGTTGGGTCATCGATTCAAGGGTGCGGACCTGGCTGCCGCCGCAACAGTGTTCGGCGTTATGTTTAGCGTCGGTTCCGTTATCGGCCCGCCTATCGGCGGCGTGGCCATGGCGTATCTGGGCGAACATGGTTTAGCGATTTCACTTGCGGTAATTTATCTTGTATTTTTACCCCTGCCGATTTATGGATACATCCGCAAACACCTTGTATAAGTCATGTCTGAAACAAGAATATTAATCGTCCAGGAAAATTCTGAAATCGCACGGTCCATTGTTCAGGAAAAATTTCCCAAATGTGAAATACAAACCTGTAGCAAAACTGATGATCTTAAACAGCTAGTCGTCGAATTTAAACCTGACAGTGCGCTGTTGTATAAGTTGCCAGGACTGACTCCCGAGAAACATCAACCGTTATTCAATTGTAAAACTTTGAAATGGGCGCACAACGGCGGTGTTGGCATCGATCATTTGCCACGATGGGATGCTAACAAGTTAGCCGTCACCAACGGCTCCGGTGTGTTGGCGGACTTTATGGCGGAGTATGTTACCGGCGCATTGTTAATGGCAAATATTGGCTTTCCGCAATACTTTCGTCAACAACGCAAGCACAAGTGGAAAATGCACGACTGGCGTTCGGTTATCGGCCAAAACCTGCTCGTCGTTGGTCTGGGAAATATCGGTCGCAGGGTGGCGATCAGGGGGAAACAACTGGGTGTGAATGTGAGCGGCGTGCGGTCGAAACCGGAACCCACACCTGGTATCGATAAGGTGTTTGCAACGGATCAGTTAATAAGTGCAGTACAGGATGCTGATTTTGTGTGCGTACATGTTCCGTCGACACCGAAAACCCGGCAGTTGATAAACGCAGAAGTTTTCGATGCCATGAAACCCAACGCGTTGTTTATCAATACCGCACGCGGCGGCGTGGTTGATCAGATTGCGTTGACCAAAGCACTGCAGGAAAAGAAGATTGCCGGAGCGGTACTCGATGTGACTGAACCTGAACCGCTGCCCCAGGACGATCCGTTATGGGATTTAGATAATGTAGTGATAACACCACACATGTCAGACTCGGTCTCAGATTGGGAAGAACGCTTCGCCCATTATTTTTGCCAGAACCTGCAACGTTTTATCAACGGAACACCGCTTGAGAACATCATCGATCCTGAACGTGGCTACTGAAAATTGTCATACTGAACGATCGCAGCGAGTGAAGTATCCACTATTTGAAAAGATGAATTCTGGACCCTTCGCTGCGCTCAGGATGACCGAGCATAGTGTCATTTCGAGCGTAGCGCGGTATTCTTTTTTTATCTCGATGCTCACAATAATCTATTCTTGCCATGTTATTCCCCGGAATACCACAATGGTGTGGGAGCTGCACCCTCGCCGCGAAAAATCTGTAGAGTGATGCTAGAGTCGATTCAATGACCTGGGAAGTCTACATAATCGAAACCGTGTCCGGTAAATACTACACCGGCATCTCGACCGACGCCGAACGCCGTTTTCAGGAACATACAGAAGGTGGTGTTAAAGCAGCGAAATATTTTCGCACTGACCCAGCACAAAAAATAGTCTACCGCGAGCAATGCGTCAACCGATCTGAAGCTAGTCAACGCGAAGCGCAGATCAAAGCATTATCGCGATCCGACAAAATAAAACTTGTCAAAGCAACTTGCCAGTGAGGTAAACCATAAGTGAAGAAATTCGACCGAGTTATCAAACTGCAACGATACCTTGTGTCACGACGCACACCCGCGACCATGCAGCAAATCCTTGACCAATTGGAGTGTTCACGTCCGACCGCTGTTCGTGTCCTGGCGGAAATGCGCAATACATTTAATATGCCGCTGAACTACATACACGGGCGCGGTTATGCCTTAAACGAGACGGACGACAATTAAATAAAGAACAAGGTTGTATAATATAAATTAAAAGGACAAACTAATTTTAAATCAGTAACTTACGAATTTCTTCGCGTCGGAACAAATAAAGGTAAATAGGTTGGTTGTCACGATTGTCGCGTATACCCAGTTTGACGCCGCACAGGCAGCGTAGAAACCTCAACTAAAACCAATATTGGGGTTGTTTTAGTTCACTGCCGCACAGGCAACTTAGAAATAATGTAATCCAGATCGAACGCGTTTTAGTCATGCGTCCACCCAAACCCCCCCTTCCCTAACCTTCCCCCGGTGGGGGAAGGAATTTAACATTTCCTGCCCTCGGGAGTCAGGTTAGAGAAAGGCCGACAAACGCCGACTGTGTTCTATTATTCCCCCGATCTAACGTTCCATCAAAAATAAATAGGATTGCATGAAGAGAACTTTTCACTCCCCATCCAAACCTTCCCCCGATGGAGGAAGGAAATTGGTTTTTGGGTTTTTCGCTGCACATACAATGACAATCTGTAAAAATGAATTCGTTTGTACAAAACCAAAACTATGTTATTGCGAGACAGAACGTCTGAGTGATCGCGTCCAACGCTTTTGACCGTTATCGGCGTTTAGTTCCAAATTACTCCTTCGGCGGAACGTGTTCCGTCCTACAAGTTATCGCTTGTTCCACTTACATTAGAGGTAGTTCAATATTAAAAAAAGGCAGTACAAAGTACGCCCTTTTCATATCTTAAAGTCAAAAATATTATGCAGTCGAACGCGTTTCGCTGCCTTCCATTAGCGGTTTGAGCGTCGCTTCAAGTTCCGCGGTGAGTTCCTTGTTTAACGGTTGAACCGGCATACGGCAATCACCCATGTTATAGCCACGCATGTTGGCGGCGGCTTTTACGGATGAGTTATAGACATGACTCCACAGAAATAATTGTGACGGTAGTATTTTTTGCCATAAAACATTTGCTTCATTGAACTGGCCTTTTTGTACCAGGTCGAATAGTTCTACTGCTTCGTCTGGCAGAAAATTGATCGAACCCCAAACGCATCCTGGGCAACCGGCTTGCAGTGCCTGAAACGTAATCGGGTCGCCACCGTTAAATATTTTTCCACCGGTTTGCAGCAATTCTTGTATGCGGACAAAATTACCGGTGCTGTCCTTGATATATTGAATCTGGTCAATCTCCAATAAATTTGAAAAATCGCCCGGCGTAATATCAATTCCCGAATGGTCGGGGATGTTGTACACCATGATGGGTGCGCTGGTGTTGGCGGCAAGATGTTCGTAGTGCCAGTAAACTCCTTCCATGTCCGGTCCTTCGAAGTAGGGCGGCAAAACCATTACCGCGTCGGCACCGTGATCTTCGGCATGTTTGGTGTTGTCTATGGTGTCTGTGGTATTGATTGCGGAGGTTTGTACTAGATAAGTGGCGCGCCCTTCGACATGTTTGCCGGTTATTTCGATCAAGTGGCGTTTTTCTTCCGGGCGAAGATAGGCGAATTCACCCGTGCCGCCGCAAGGCAAGATCATATCGACACCTGCGTCGATCATGGTATCGATATGAGCAAGGTATCGGCCTTCGTCGATAGTTTCACCGGATGAATCGAATGGTGTACATACCGGAACGCAGGTGCCTGCGAGTTCTTTGAATTGTGACATTTGATCTCTCCTCTTTTTCTAAATTTTCAGTCGGTCGAACTGGTTGTGTTTCGATATTATCACTGCGTGAATGAGGCGTCAGTAGTTTCCTTGGCGACGCTATTACGCTGTTACACGGCCGTCAATCGTACAGTCTCACAGGCGCAGTCGTTATAAAAATAAAAGCGTGCAATGAAAAAACACGCAGTAAACTATTTAGTGGTATAACATCAGCCCATTAGTGTTTTTTGCCCGGCGGAACGACTTATACACATTTTCGCGCGGCGCAGAATCGAATACGCCGAGTCCGGGTTTCATAAAATTTCAAATTACTTAACCAGAAGGCATGTTGTCACGCAGGAACTCAATATGAACAAAACGCCGAATCAATCCTTAACTGCGGCCATCGGCGCATCATGGGCGTTGTTACTTGGTTTTGGCATATTGATGTTAGGCGACGGTTTGCAGGGAACATTGCTCGCGGTACGCGCGTTTCGAGAAGGGTTTTCTACGACTATCACCGGTGTCGTGATGTCATCGTTCTATGTCGGGTTTTTGGCCGGGTCGTTGTGGGCGCCAAAGATCGTTCGACAGGTTGGCCACATACGGGTTTTTGCGGCACTGGTGGCGCTGGCATCCGCCAGTATTCTGGTGCATGCACTATACATACATCCCGTCGCTTGGGTTGTGTTGCGTTTGATCAGCGGGTTTTGTTTTTCCGGTATCTATATTGTAGCTGAGAGCTGGTTGAATGATAGCGCGCCGAACGAATCACGCGGCCAGCTGTTATCCATTTATATGGTAATTACATATGTTGCCGTCGGTGTTGGCCAATTGTTTCTAAATCTGTCAGATCCCGTAGGTTACCCACTTTTTGTTTTAACCTCCGTTTTGATATCGGTCGCCGTTGTACCATTGTTGTTATCCGCAAGTCGCGCACCCAGTTTCGAAGAATCCAGTTCAGTCAGATTGATTGACCTGTATAAAATCTCACCGCTTGGCGTTGTTGGCATGTTTGGCGAAGGCCTGGTTACCGCTGCGGTGTTTGCACTCGGGCCTGTCTACGCCGCATTGCAGGGATACAGTAACGCAGAGATCTCATTCTTTATTACGGCACCTGTATTGGCGACTGTCTTGTTGCAATGGCCCATCGGACATCTTTCGGATAAATATGACCGACGTTGGGTCATAACCATTGTGACATTCGCTGCAGCGTTGGCAGCCGTTGGTTGTGTTTTTGCCGCACAGTTGTCCGTATGGTGGGCGATTGTTGCGTTTGGTGTTTTTGGTGGTTTTGCTTTGCCGATGTATTCGTTATGTATCGCGCATACCAACGATCACCTGCAACCGGAGCAAATGGTTGCGGCCAGTGGCGGACTGATACTAGCCGGTGGGGCCGGTGCGATCCTCGGGCCGTTTGTGATTTCGCTGGTAATGAATATATCGCAAGTAGGATTTTTCTGGGCATTAACGAGTATTCATGTCTTTATCGGGTTGTTCGCTATTTACCGCATGATAAAGCGAAAACCCACTCCACTGGATCAACAAGGCCATCACGTGCCGGTAACATTACGACCATCCAGCCGTGTTGTTGAAACCATCCAGGAACACCTGCGTGACGACTATCCGCATAATGAGGCAGATAACACCGACAAATAACTTCACGCATGTGAGAGCTTGCACGCGAACAGATCGGATACAAATTATCGCGACACTGCCGCTTGCTCCTGCAGCGCCTGCACTTCCACCGTCCCTGGCGGTCGCCACTCGCTCCTA
>Ga0224508_10003318_pt1 | contig 13344 bp, 11 predicted proteins | sample SF_Jan12_sed_USG_4_FD_170157 | JGI IMG/M metagenome (GOLD analysis project Ga0224508, IMG submission 170157) | Sediment microbial communities from San Francisco Bay, California, United States - SF_Jan12_sed_USGS_21 | ecosystem: Environmental > Aquatic > Marine > Sediment | place: USA...
AGCACAACTGCCTGAAGATGCATTCGATCATGTGGGCTTCGCGCCCGCCGGTCGTCTACTGGAACAGCGCAACAATGGCCTGCTTGGGGACGGTACGGGACCTGCAGGCGCAAGGACTCGGCGTCTTTTTTACGATGGACGCCGGACCCCAGGTGAAAGCCGTCTGTCTGCCGGACCACGCAGCACAGGTCAGAGAGGCACTTGCCGGCACCGCCGGCGTCGTGGATCTGATGGAATCCGGCCTCGGCGAGGCGGCCCGCCGGATTACGACGCCGTGACGGTCATCGTGGCCAGCGCACCCGGCAAGGTGGTCTTGTGCGGCGAGTATGCCGTGCTGGACGGCGCGCCCGCTGTCTGTATGGCGATTGATCGGCGCGCAAGCGTGCGGGTGGACGACGCGGACACCGACCACCACAGCGTGCTTGCACCCGGCTACTCTGATGTCGAAGGACGTTTCCGCGTAGCTGCCGGCGGCGTCGAGTGGATGCAGGGCAAAGACGAATATCGGCTGGTCGATGCAGTGCTGCGCACGATCGATTTCACGCCGTCACGTCCGCTGCGGATCGAACTGGACACCAACGCGTTCGTGGATCCGGCCACGGGCAGCAAGATAGGCGTTGGCAGCAGCGCCGCGTTGACGGTCGCCGTGGTGCGCGCGTTGACAACTGGCGGGAACGTGCCGGGAGACGCGATGGCGGCACATAGACGGCTGCAGGATGGTGCGGGCAGCGGCGTCGATATCGCAGCTTCGGTTCATGGCGGACTCATCGAGTTTCGAATGGATGATCAGCGAGTCACCGCGTTGGACTGGCCGCAGGGACTTTGTTTTCGGCTTGTCTGGTCGGGCGTCGCGACCGACACGCGCACGAAACTCGCGAGACTCGAAAATGCACCCGAGGCGCCATCGCGTGCGGCACTCGTCAGGTCGGCTACGCAAATGGCCTCCGCGTGGACGTCAGCTGACACCGTGCTTGCTGCGTATCCGTCCTACATCGAACATCTGCGAGCATTCGGTGTTGACCACGGTCTCGGCATATTCGATGCTGGTCATGAACAGTTGTCGCAAGAGGCTGCCGTTGCAGGGCTCGTCTACAAGCCTTGCGGCGCGGGCGGCGGTGACGTCGGCATTCTCCTTGGCGCATCCAACGCACAGCTGGATGAATTCATGATCGGCAGGGCTGTCGACCTCGCAGCCGATTTCGATTCCGTTGGTGTAACGCTGGAGCAGCATTGAAGGATTCGCGATTATCCGGTTTTTACAATCTGAGTATTGCCGAGCGTATCAGTGCGCTGCAACGGCAAGGCTGGTTGACTGCCGAAGATGCAGAGCGCCTCAGGAATGGCCGGCAGGTTCTCTCGAGCGCAGCCGCGGACAAGATCATTGAAAATGTTGTGGGCGTCTTCGGCCTGCCGTTCGGCATCGCACCGAACTTCCTTGTGAATGGCAATGATTTGATGGTACCGCTCGTTGTTGAGGAACCATCGATCGTCGCGGCACTCAGTGGCGCGGCGCGACTTGCGCGCAATACCGGCGGTTTCACAGCCCGTTGCGAGGAATCCTTGCTCATCGGTCAGATCCATGTCACGAGTCTCGACGATCCGGACGCGGCGCTGGCGGCGCTCGACGCCGCCAAAGCGATGATTCTCGAAGACGCCGATGCCGTGCATCCGCGGCTGGCCGCGCGCGGCGGCGGCGTGTGTGATCTCGAACTGCGGAGTCTCGAGTTGCCCACCGGCGAGCCGCTGGTGGTAGTCCATCTGCTGGTCGATACCCGGGAGGCGATGGGCGCGAATCTCGTCAATACGATTTGCGAATCGGTGGCACCGCGCGTTGCCGAACTGTGTGGCGGCGAAGTCGCACTGAGAATTCTGTCCAACCTTGCGGATCGTTCTCTGGTGACGGCAGCCGTACGATTCGCGGTTGATGATCTTGGCAACGGCAAGAATTCGGGCGCGAATGTGCGCGATGCGATCGTGCTTGCCAACGATATAGCCATGGTCGACCCGCACCGGGCTGCAACGCACAACAAGGGTGTGATGAACGGCGTGGACGCGCTGGCGATCGCAACCGGTAACGACTGGCGCGCGATCGAGGCGGGCGCCCACGCCTATGCGGCGGGTAGTGGGCAATATCGGCCATTGACGCGCTGGAGTGTCGCCGAGTCGGGCGACCTGGCGGGCGAGATTACGTTGCCGCTCAAAGTCGGCACGGTTGGCGGCACCTTCGAGGCTAATCGGGCCGCGGCCCTCGGCCTGGCGATCACCGGTGCAGGATCATCCACGGAACTGGCGATGCTGATGGCGGCCGTGGGGCTCGCGCAAAATTTCGCCGCGATTCGGGCGCTGGCCAGCAGTGGTATTCAAGAAGGCCATATGAAGCTGCACGCCCGCAGCGTAGCCGCCGCCGCGGGCACACCGGAGGCGGATTTCGAGGTGGTCGTGTCACGGCTAATTGATAGCGGCGACGTCAAGACCTGGAAAGCGCGAGAAATACTTGGGCAGCTGCGCGCAAAGCAGGCAAGTCCGGAAGCGCCGATGGGAACGGCCGCAGGCAAAGTCATTCTGTTCGGAGAACATGCAGCCGTCTACGGTCGCCATGCACTGGCGCTGCCGGTACCAGGCGCGGTCACAGTCAACATAAAGCCGTCCAGCGGTGGTACGTCGATGGCAATTCCCGCCTGGGGAATTGCGCGAAATATCAATCACGACATTGCGACCGGCATCGACGCTGCGATCGGTCTGATCCTCGAGCGTCTGCAGCAGCCGTTGATCGATTATGCGATTCGCGTTGATTCGACCTTGCCGCCCGGCATGGGACTGGGTTCGTCGGCCGCGATCGCGGTTGCTATTACACGCGCGTTTTGTCGCTACCTGGACCTTGACGTCGACGACGAGCGCGTCAACGCAATTGCATTCGAGTGCGAAAAGCTCGCCCATGGCACGCCATCCGGCGTCGATAACACGCTATCGACTTATGGCATGCCGATGCTGTTCCGCAACGACGGCACGCTGCACGTCGCGACCTTGACGCTGGCCGAACCGCCCCCGTTGCTGATCGCTGTCAGCCATGAAACAGGTCTGACGAGTGAACAGGTCGCCGGAGTCCGACGTCGATATGAGCGGTCACCGCAACGTTACAATGCAATATTTGACGAAATCGACGAGCTAAGCCGTAGTGGCGCGGATCTGTTGCAGGCCGGTAATTATGACGAGCTCGGCTTGCTGATGAATATTTGTCACGGGCTGTTGAATGCTCTCGAAGTGTCAACGCCGCAGATCGAGGATATCGTTATGATCGCGCGCCGCGCCGGCGCGGTCGGTGCGAAGCTGACAGGTGCCGGCGGCGGTGGGTCCGTGGTCGTGTTGTGTCCGACGGAGCCACATCGCGTGCGCGAAGCCCTGCAAGACGCAGGCTATCGAGCGCTGGATCTATAGCCATGAATGAGCAGCACAGAATTGTTTCGTCGGAGAGGGAGCAGCTGATCCTCGTCGATCGCAATGACAACGAACTCGGCTTCCTGTCGAAGGCCGCATGTCACGACGGTGCCGGCGTCCTGCACCGGGCGTTCTCGCTATTCCTCTTCAACGACGACGGGAAGCTGTTACTGCAGCGACGCAGCGGCAACAAGCGGCTGTGGCCGGAATTCTGGTCCAACAGCTGTTGCAGTCATCCACGCCGGGGCGAGAGCATGGAGGTTGCGACCAGACGCCGGCTGCGCGACGAGCTGAATTTCGAAACCGCGCTCAAGCATGTCTACCGGTTCTGCTACACGGCGGATTTTGGGGCGGCCGGCGCCGAGAACGAATCGTGCCACGTCTATCTCGGCCGAGCGCCGTCGGAGTTGCACCCGAATGACAGTGAAATTGCCGCGATACGGTTTGTCACCGCCGCCGATTTTGAAGATGAAATGGCTCGCTTTCCGGAACGTTTCACGCCGTGGTGCAAGCAGGAATGGGGCGAGCTGCGTAGCCGCTACCGAGAGCAGCTGTCGCGCTACTGCGCATTAACCTAAGCGATATACTTGTAGTACTCGATGCCCAGATCGGTGAAATGGCGCTCTTCAACGCCGCCGACACGGTCGATGACGAATTCGTTGTTGGCGATGTAGTCCAGCCCGGTGACACGGCGCCCGTCATGCAGCGCTTCGTATTGCTTGCGGTTGAGATCGACTGCGAATTCCATCGCCCTGGAGAAACCTATCTTCGCCGTCGCTTCCCGCCAGTTTTCCGCCATGAAGAACGGGATGACTTCCGCGGCGTCGCCGCTGCCATAGCCCAGCGTCAATACCTCTTCGCCGGCGCTGAGTGAATCTTCGTCGAGAGCCTGTTCGAAGCCGGCGGCCATCCAGGCGGGCAACGCCGCCGTGTAAAGATTGCCGAGATCGAGCATCATGTCGCTGCCCAGCGCCATCTTGTCGAGGATCTCGCGGCGGAAACGCCGAGAGGCGCGGAACGCGCGCAATGCTGCCATTGTGAGCGGATAGGCCTCGAACTGGTGTTTCTCCGGCGTGGCCAACGTCGATACCGACGGTTTGCTGAGCATTTCTGCGCGCATCGCGTCGACATCGATACCGGCTTCGTAACAGTATGAGGCGAGTTCGGCACGGTCTGCGTCGCTGCCCTGGCCGAGTGCGAAGAGATACGACACAGCCCAGCCTGTTTCCGGCATACGACGGTACGGGCGGTGCATGAATACGGTACGCAACGAGCGCAGGTAGTCGCTGGCGTCGAGTGCACGTTTGACGTACATGTCCTGCAACGCATGCAGCGTTTCGTCGATGTAACAGGTGGTCGAATACTTGCCGTTGAACACCGGGAAGTCCTGCACCTGGTGCGACTCGGAACGGTCCTGACCGCAGAAGCGCATCATTGGCTTGCGAAAATCCATAATGCGGTAGTCAGATGCGGAGCCCGACCCGATCAGGTCAACGACCGCAAGCTGCGGATCCTCTTCGAGCAGCATCGCGACCGCACCGGCACCCTGCGTGGGCTCGCCCGAACTGCCGCGCGCATACTCGGCGATGTCGGCGCAGACGACAATCGCCTGGCTGCCGGCCCCATCGAGCGCCAGGTGGCGGATAGCCCCTTTCATGCCGTAGACGCCGCCGAGGCAGGCATGTTTGAACTCCGGGACTTCGCAGCTTCTCGAGATCGGCGGTTTGCCGCGCGCAATCAGCGCCTCATCGACCATGCCTTTCACGACAATCGCGCCCGCCGAGTTGTCGGTGCTTGACTCGGTTCCGAGGCCCAGGAACTTCACCCGCACCGGGTCGATGTCGTATTGATCGATAAGGCGAATGACGGCGGTTGCGGCCATCGTATAGACGCTGTGATTCGGCCCGCGGACCCGGAAACTGCGCCCGACGACCTCGCGGATCTTCGGCCACTGGCTGTCGGTCCAGCCGCACCAGTCCTCGAGCCACACGCGATACGGCGGGAGGTAGGCGGCGAGGCCGCTGATTCCGATGGGCTTTTGAGCTGTCGTCTGGTTCATAGTTGCGGTTCGGTTAGCCCGGCGATTTTAGTGCCCCGGGCCTTGTCACTCAACCACTTATTGGACCGTAATGGAAATTATGTCGGATGCGACCGGGGGCTCGTGCGGCACGTGTCGGTAATCGCCGAGCAGCATTCTGAGCGTGTGGCTACCCGGTGACAGGCTGATTTCGGTGCTCGTACTGCCGTCCCCGAAATGGATGTAGTTGGCGTCAGCCGGTATCGGCAGGTTCAGCGCGGGCAGCCCGGTATCGATCAGCAGGTGATGGTGTCCGGAATTGGCCAGATCGGTGCCAGCTTTTGCAATGTCCATGCCTTCTATGCCGAATTCGATTCGGACTGGATTAGCTACATTATCGCCGTCGGCAGGCGTTATGAAAAATACGCGCGCGCCAGCCGGTGACGGCGTGCGTTGCAGATCGGCGCTCGCGGCAACGGGCGGGGCCGCAGCCTCGCTCGCACCCGGCGTGGTCGCCGCCGGTTGCTCGTCGCAGGCGGCCAGGCAAGTCGACAGGATTGCGATAACGGTGGTTACTGGTTTCATCACTGGGTACCTCCAGCACCGGTAGAGACGGCCAGCACCGCGAACAGAATCGCCCCGAGCATTGTCAGTGAGACTCCTAGCCAATAGGCGACGACAAGAGCGAAGTACTTGATTATCGTCAGAATATGGCGCTGATCATAAACGCGGCGCATCGCCATGTACAGGTAGACCGGAATGTAGAGAGAGGCAGCGACCATCACCAGCGTCGACACGCCTCCCGCTACGCCAACCGCGTTCGTCAGGCGCGAGAACAGGATTTGCAGTGTGAGTATCAGGAAGAAGAACGCATGAAAGTGCACGATGAATAACAAATGCTCGACGAAGTAGCGGCGCGACAGCGGATACAGGATCTTCAATACCAACGCCATCAGCGGCAACAGTACGATCAGTGCTATCGGTATGTTGTCGACCAGGAGGTCGAGGAATGTCGCACCTTCGTCGGCGACAATGCGGTCACAGACCACTTCGAGACGCGCCGGCGTCAGCCGCCGCTTGAACCACTCTGGCCAGCCGGCGATGCTGTCACTATCGACATCGCACTCTGCTTCGCCGTCGTTGACGTCCCATCGAAGCGTACCGCCGGCACCATCAGGCGTGGCATCGGGCTGTTCGTCGGATTTGTCGAGCCGATCGGCAGACACAGCGTCTTCACGCCCGATACCGGCCCGTTGGAACTCGTCAAGAATTTCCTCTTTTGCCTGCTGGGCTTCCGATTCCCGAGCCGCCTCTTCCGCAGCCGTTGGCGGCGGCTCCGGTTCGAAGAGCAGTCCGAGTTCCTCACGCGGATCGAAAAAGGCAACGACAAAAAAGATCAGGCTGAGGACCAGGTACATACGGAACGGCGGCATATAGCGCGCGCGCCGGCCGAGCAGGTAATCGCGGGTCAGCTGACCTGGCCGAATCAGCAGTGGGATCAACGTGCGCCACAATCGTGAGTCGAGCTCGAACAGGTCGCCGAAGGCCTCCGCCAATAGCTGCCAGATGCTGATCAGCCGCGTTGCAGATCGCTGCCCACAATTGCCGCAATACTGGCCACTGAGGTGCGCACCGCAGTTCAGGCAGTCCGGGTTCTCGATCGAAACTACATCGCGGCTGTGATCCTCACGCAGGCAACGTCCGACGGCACTGGCTGCATCGCCAAAGGCATCGGCGAGCGAGATGTCGATCTCGGCGAAGTAGGAATCGAGAAGTTCATCGACAATCGAGTCATCGCGACAGTCAAACTGCAGAATCGTCCTGACTCTGCCGTCCTCGCCGGTACCCGTATCCCTTTGATGGACGGCTTCGATGCCGTCCAGCTGCAATGACGCTCGCACGAAGCGCTCCAGCCACGACTCGAACTCTGCCGCACGCTCGACATCGACGACGAATGTCGACTCGTAAACGGGCCCGCTGCGATTCGCCACCAAAGTGAATCAGGACTTGGTTGTTTTCTTGCGGGTGCTGCGCTTGGTTGCGGCCGGTTTCTTCTTCGCGGCGCGTTTGGCTGATTTCTTTTTCGCGGCTTTCTTCGTCGCCGGTGCTGCATTTTGCGGCGCTCGTGCGAGTTCTTCGGGCGCGAAGTCGTCGACATCGAGCAGTGCAAGCACCTTTGCATGATAGTTGCGCAACGTGCGTGCCTCGGCCTTGCTGATAACCTGGGCCTTCTCACCGTCCTCGATCTGTTCGCCAATGTAGTCCGAACCGATCAGGCCCTCCTTCCGCGCCAGACGCAAACGCTTTTCGAGCGGCGCCATCTCTCCAGAAAGTTCCAGTGCTTCCTGCAGCAGTCCGAGCGGATTGCCCGGCTCGAGCGTCGTGTAGGCCAACGCGCTGAGTCGATCGCGAGCTTCGCCTGGCGTCGTCACCAGCTCGACGACCTTGGCGGCGATTTCGTCGGACGGTGCCGAATAGGTGCGGCCACGCGGAAATATGAACATGCGCAGTACCATGGCGACCCAGCGATTCGGAAAGTTGCGCAAGAATGCGTGCAGCGCTTCCTGCGCCCGATACATCAGCGTTCTTACCGACCATTCGACGAGCGGCAGATCGGTGGCGCGCCGGCCCTGATTTTCGAAATGCTTCAGAACACTCGAGGCGAGATACATCGAGCTGAGCACGTCGCCCAGGCGCGCCGACAGCAGCTCTCTCTTCTTCAGCGCACCGCCCAGAGTCAGCATCGCAAAGTCTGACGCCAGTGCGAATGCCGCGCTATAGCGGTTGATGTTCTGATAATAGCGTCGAGTCGGCGTATTGAGAGGCACCTTGCTGAACTTGGCATGCGTCAGCGCGAGGAAGAATGAGCGCGCCATGTTGCTGATCGCATAACCGATGTGCCCGAATAGCGCGTCGTCGAACTCTGTCAGGCCACGATCCTGATCTTCATCGCCCGCCGCATGCAGTTCACGAAGAACGAACGGGTGGCAGCGAATCGCGCCCTGACCGTAAATAATGAGGCTACGCGTCAGGATGTTCGCACCTTCGACGGTTATCGCGATCGGCGTAGCCATATAAGCGCGGCCGAGGTAGTTGTTCGGGCCCATCATGACGCCTTTGCCGCCATGTACGTCCATGGCGTCATTCGCAACTGTTCTACCCATTTCCGTGCAGTGGTATTTCAGAATTGCCGACGGTACGGCCGGCTTTTCACCCTGGTCGATGGCGCCCGCCGTTACCGCGACGGCAGCATTCATGATGTAGGTGTGCCCGGCGATCCGGGTCAGCGCTTCGCCGACGCCCTCGAAATTGGCAATCGATGTATTGAATTGCTTGCGTATCACAGCATACGCACCTGTCGAAAAACTCGCAGCCTGACCGCCGCCAGAAGCCGTCGACGGTAAAGTGATAGCGCGTCCAACCGACAGCAGTTCAACCAGCATCTTCCAGCCCTTGCCGGCCATTTCTGCGCCGCCAATGATGTAGTCGAGCGGTACGAACACGTCTTTGCCCGACGTCGGGCCATTCTGGAACGCGATCGACAACGGATGATGGCGTCGACCGAATTCGACTCCCGGCGTGTCCGTCGGGACGAGCGCCGCGGTAATACCATATTCATCGGTATCGCCGATCAGGTGGTCCGGGTCGTACAGCTTGAATGCCAGTCCGAGCACGGTAGCGACCGGCGCAAGCGTGATGTAGCGCTTGTCCCAGGTCAGGCGAATACCGGTAACCGTCTTACCTTTCCACTTGCCCTTGCAGACGATGCCCTTATCAATAATTGCCGCCGCGTCGGAGCCTGCCTGCGGTGACGTTAAAGCGAAACACGGTATTTCAGTCCCTGCCGCAAGGCCCGGCAGGTATCGCTGCTTTTGCTCCTCGGTGCCGTAGTGCAACAACAATTCTGCCGGTCCGAGCGAGTTGGGCACGCCGACCGTCGATGACGCAGCCGTGTTTCGGCTGGCCAGTTTGGAAATGACCGCCGCGTTCGCATACGCCGAGAACTCGAGGCCGCCGTACTGTTTCGGAATGATCATCGCGAAGAACTTGTTCTCGATGATGAAATCCCATACCGGCTTCGGCAGGTCCGCCAGTACGTGGGAGATCTCCCAGTCGTCGAGCATTCTGCAGAGCTCTTCGCAAGGCCCGTCCAGAAACGCCTGCTCGTCGTCGGACAGTTTTGGCGCCGGGAATGAGATCAGCCGGTCCCACTCGGGCATGCCGGAAAACAGCTCGCCGTCCCACCAGACGCTCCCGGCCTCCAGGGCCTCGCGCTCGGTATCCGACATCGACGGCAGCATCTTTCGATAGATATCGAGCAGCGGACGTGTAACTTTTTCGCGGCGCACGTCGATCAGATTGGGTATGACCATGATCCCGAACAACAGCGTCAGGAAGAGTTTCCACAGGAAGGCGCCGTCGCCGAATATCCAATAAGCGAGAAGAGCGATGCCCGCGGCGATCGTCGACGTACGCAAATCAGTGCGTTGATACGCAAGATAAATTCCGCCGCCGACGAACAGCAGCAACCAGAGCAAACTAACGATCAACTCGGACAATGTCGTGTACCTCGGTTAGGTCTCTCGGAAGATGGTCAACTCATACTGACTTTATAGCAGGTCCTCGATGGCAGCACGCTCCTCGCGAAGCTCGGCCTCTGTCTTTTCCATGCGTTCGCGGCTGAAATCGTCAATCGTCAGGTCCTGCACTATCTCGTAACGACCGCCGCTACAGCGAACCGGGTACGAGTAGATGATGCCGGGCTCAATGCCGTAGCTGCCGTCGGCGGGAATGGCCATGCTGACCCAGTCGGCGTCGGGCGTACCCAAAGCCCAGTCGTGCATGTGATCGATTGCAGCCGAGGCTGCTGAAGCGGCGGACGATGCGCCCCGCGCCTCAATAATCTTGGCGCCGCGCTGCTGCACTGTCGGGATAAACGAATCCGCCAGCCACCGCTGATCGACCAGGCTGGTTGCCCAGTCGCCCTTTACCGTCGCGTGATTGACGTCCGGGTACTGCGTCGCAGAATGGTTTCCCCAGATCGTCATGCATCGAATATCGCTGACGTGAGAACCGGTCCTGGCGGCGAGCTGCGCCGTCGCACGATTGTGATCGAGACGCGTCATCGCCGTGAAGTTGCTCGCATCGATATCCGGCGCATTGCTACTGGCTATCAATGCATTGGTGTTCGCCGGATTGCCAACCACCAGCACACGAATGTCGCGGCTGGCATGATCGTTCATCGCTTTCCCCTGCACTGAGAAGATCGCTGCGTTTGCTTCCAGCAGGTCCTTGCGCTCCATGCCCGGACCGCGCGGACGGGCGCCAACCAGCAGCGCGTAGTCGCTGTCCTTGAAGGCGACATTCGGGTCGTCCGTCGCGACGATTCCGGCGAGCGTCGCGAAAGCGCAATCATCCAGTTCCATGACGACGCCACTGAGCGCGCCTAACGCGGGCGGAATTTCCAGGAGCTGCAGAACGACAGGCTGGTCGGCGCCAAGCATTTGTCCTGAGGCAATGCGAAAAGCCAGCTGATAGCCGATTTGGCCAGCAGCGCCAGTGATGGTGACGCGAACGGGTGTTTTCATTTATTGGGTTCCTGCTTGGCTGTGCGCAGAATTGCGAACCCGATTTTAACACCGGCGCGGGCGGTCGACACCGGTGTTATTTACTTATCCGTGTCAGGAATCGGGTAGTCAGGAAATTGTTCGCGAAGCGCCCCTATTTCCCTGTCTATGGCTTCTGCCGGATTCGAAGCGCGTATCGTTTCGATGCAGCGATACCATTCGTCGGCCGATTCCCGGGCGCTCGCTGGGCACAATAAGGGCCCCGCCATCAGCATCTTCTCCGCTTGTACAGTCATCGATGACACCGCAGCGGTATTGCTGACACGACTGGCGGTGCCGTCGTCGGCATCGGTCGCAGCCTGTCCGTCCGCGGTCGCCGCGGCCTCCCGAAGTTCCGGCGCGTGGGATATCGCCTGTGCCGCGGCTTCTTCTGTGACGGGCATTTCCGCGCGATGCACCTCGGGCTTGACGTCGCGCCGCTCCCTGGGCCTGACTTGCGGTTCCGTCACGTCCAGCGGCTCTGCAACGGCTGACTTCTCCGCTTGAACCTGCCGGTCGCGGCGGTCGTCCAGCTCGGTTTCTGACAACGTTTCGTTGCTTGCGGGCACGAGCATGCCGGGCTCGTCGGTCGACACCGACGGCGATATGGCATCGACCCCAGGTGGTGTTTGCGCCACCTGCGTCAGCTCGAGGACGATGGCCAGGCTTAGTCCGATCGTCGCGGCCCATGCGACCGGTTTCATCCACGGGCCGGGAATAAGGCTCCGCAGCGGTTTCGCGCTGGCAGCCATCCGCAAGACCTTGTCGTTCAGGGATTGCGGCGCACGTTCGTCAGCCACTTCCCGGTAGGTATCGCTGACCAGTTGGTCGGCGGTTGTTCTGTCACGTTCGTCGTTCATGCTGTTTCTGCCGGTTCTGCAATTGCTTCTCGCAGTTTGCTGTTTGCATAGCGCAGCCTGCTCTTGGCCGTCTCGCGCTTGCAGCCGGTTACTGCTGCAATCTGCTCGATGGTCAGGCCGGCCTCTTCATGCAACAAAAAGGTATCTCTCTGATCGTCGGGCAACTCAAGCAGTGCCCTGTTCAACCGTTGCCTTGCCAGTAATCGCTCCGTGCTGACGTCGGGTTGTTCCCCACAATCGGCTTCACGTTCCTCGTGCAGCTCGAAGTTATCGGCGTGGCGCTTGTTGCGGCGCAAATGGTCAATGAAGCAATTGTGGGCGACGCGATAGAGGAATGTGCTGAACTTTGCGCTCGCACGGTAGTTGGCGCGGGACTTTATGATTTTTCCCCAGACCTCCTGGAAAAGATCCTCGGCCGTATCCCGGTGACGGCAAAGTCTCAGCAGGTAACGATAAAGCGCGTCATTGTGGCGGTGATACAGCGCGTCGAAAGCCGCGGTATCGCCGTCCCGATAACGCAGCATCAGCGCACTGTCGTCCGGAATAGGGCCCATCGCGGGAGCATAGGCCAGCGCTTCCCTGCTGCATAGCGTTGGCCCGGGATTTACGGTTGTCACTAGGTTCGTCACTCTCGAGTTTTTCCTGGTATTTCAATGGTTAAACGCCAATCAGGCCCACGAGGGGTCAAAAAAGGTGAAAAGAGCTTGCATTCCACTTATTTGGTGTTATAGTTAACTACAACACTAGTCAACTAACAGTCAATAGCACCCGGACGGGTCCGGGAGGAAATCATGTCAAGAACAATGTTTTCGATTAATGACATCGTCAGCCTCAGCGTCATGTTTCTGATGATAATCGCCCTGGTCGCATCTCAGGCCAACGCGACGGACTACCAGGCGGCCGTATCCGAGATGGCCGCAACAGCCGGTTCCGGATACGAAGAGACTGCGCAGCCACTCAAGGCACGCATAGACGCACGATTCGACGCAGCGACTTTGTCGATTTCCATCGACGCATCGGCCGAAATCAGGCAGTTACTGCTTGACGATGAGTGAGTTCGCAGTGAGCGCAAGCACTCTGCAGAGAATTCTTTCCCCTTAACCGCCAGGCAGATACCAGGAACCGCGAATCATATGGATCCCAAATGGAATGAAGACCAGCCAATCTATCGGCAACTGCGCGATCGCGTGGTGACGATGATTCTCGAAGGCAATCTGACCGATGGTGACGCTTTGCCATCGGTACGGAATGTGGCGGCCGAGTATCGCCTCAATCCGCTGACTGTCCTGAAGGGATACCAGGAGCTGGTGGACGAAGGCCTGGTTGAAAAGAAGCGTGGCCGCGGAATGTTCATCAATGAGGGGGCGCAGTCGCAGTTGCTGCAGGACGAGCGCCAGCGATTTGTTGATAAGGAGTGGCCAATGGT
>Ga0224508_10003319_pt1 | contig 13340 bp, 8 predicted proteins | sample SF_Jan12_sed_USG_4_FD_170157 | JGI IMG/M metagenome (GOLD analysis project Ga0224508, IMG submission 170157) | Sediment microbial communities from San Francisco Bay, California, United States - SF_Jan12_sed_USGS_21 | ecosystem: Environmental > Aquatic > Marine > Sediment | place: USA: California...
CAGGGGCTTGATGCTGTGGGGCTACCAAGAGTTGAACTTGGGACCTCACCCTTATCAGGGGTGCGCTCTAACCAACTGAGCTATAGCCCCGAGCGAGGTCCAACGCTAGCGCTCGAGCGGGCTGGCGGCTACTCATTACGCCGGCGGCGGACCCGAACGACCTCTTCCTCAACCACGGTCAAGCGGATCCCGCCAACGAGGTCGGAGATCAGGTTGAACACCACGACGAGCAGCACGACCATCACCGAGGCCGCCAGCGTGAGGATGCCCGCAATGACCATGGCGGCACGGAAGACGACATCGCCCTTGATCTCGTAGGTCTGGTAGTCGCCGATCTCGCGGATGAAGCTCTCGATGTTCTCGATCGTGCCGGCGGCCACGGCGGCGTTCCAGACGAGCACGCTCGCCAGGAGCAACGCAGCGAAGAGGCACAAGAAGAACAAGACCGAAAACGTCAGCACCGACCACGGGTCGATGTGGCGGACCACCCGCCGAACCTTGCGAGCCCGCATCCGGCGGGTCCGCTTGAGCAGCCCGGAATCGAGGAGGTGGGGCATCCGGGCCGCCAGCTCTCCTTTGGACGCGGTGGGACCACCGGCTCGGTTGGTGACGATGGCACCACCGGCAACCCCGGCAGCATCGATGACGGGCCCCGGCGGTGAAACGGGATCACCGACGAGCGGAGGCGGCGGACCGGTGACCCGTGCTTCGGTGACGAGCCCATCGCCCACCGGCAGCTGCGCGCTGTCGGGCGGGGTAGGGGGCGGCTCGGTGATGATCGTCTGGGCAGCCAGAGGGCCACCGAGGATCCCGGCGTCGACAGACAAGGTGTCGGCGACAGGAGGGGGCGGCTCGTCGAGCTCGTCGAGGATGTTCGGCACGCCGCGTGAGCTCTGGTCGTCGAAGGAGCCGGCCGGCAACGGACCGGTCTGATCGACCGAGCCGACGGGCACCGGTCCGGTGGCGTCCGCCTCGGCGAGGATCGTCTCGGCCGCGATGCCACCGTTGTCCGACGGCCGCGGGTAGATGTCGAAGTCGACGTCGACCGGCCTCACGCCCGAGGAATCGGCATCGATCAGCTCGGCCGGGTCGGCATCGTGATCGAACCCGACCCCGAGATCGGATCCGTTCGAGTCGACCCCGTCGACCCCGTCGCCGTCGGCTGCCGGCCTTGAGCTCCTGTACGTCCGTGGGCCCTTGCCCTTGCCTTTGGGAGGACTCATCGAATCGTCAACCTTGGCGGTGGAGGTCAGATCGGATGGGCCCTGAACAGCCCCATCGGTCGGCAGCAGCCCGCCAGGAGCATCGATCGACGAACCGTCCGCCGACCCCGCCTCGGTGCCCGACCAGTCGAGCGCATTGCCGCTGCCGTCATCGATGAGCACGGTTGACGGATCATCGGCCATGCCGGCGGTCGGCTCGAAGCCCAGCGCCGCGACCAGGGCGTTCTCCACTTCGGGAGCCCCCGCTTTCGTGCCGTCGTCTGCACTCATACGTGGTAACGAGTGTAGGCCCGTGGCGGAGGGTCACAAGGTCACCCTGAACATCCTTTTGGCCGCGTGGGTAATACTACCCGCGTCGACCAATCATCAACCTAGCGTCGACCGAATCTAGGGCCCGGAGGCCGGTATCGAGACCCAATCGAGCCGGGCCCAGGCCTCGGCTCGCACTCCGTCGACGGTCACGACGACCCGAACGTCGTCGCCGATCGACTCGAACACGACCAGCACCGCCCCGTTCCGGCCGGCCAGCTCCTCGGCCCCCCGTTCACCTTCGAACACCCCGGCCAACGCGGCGGCGTCGGCCGCCGCCTGCGCCCTCGCCCTTCGGGCGGCCTGCGCGCCGAGCGTCGACACCACCAGCATCATCACGACGGCAACGGCGAGCATCACCGCCACGATCGGTACGATCGAGCCACGTTCCTCGTCCGTCATCGGACCTCACTTCCGCGGCAACGCCGCACACCAGCTGCCCGGGCTCGGCCCGCAGCTCGGTCAGTCGGGGGAAGCGAATCGAGGACGAGGTGTGGAGCTAGTCGCCTTCGGGAGCGTTCGGAACGTCGGCCCCAGGCTCGGCGGCGCTCGGCTCGCCTTCGCCGTCGACCGAGAACAGCCGGGCGACAGCCGAGACCTGGTCGTCAGCGTCGAGGTTCATGACCCTGACCCCTGTGGCGTCGCGACCCTGCTGCGAGATGTCGGCCACCGCGGTCCGGATGACGACCCCGGCGGCCGAGATCAGGAGGACCTCGTCGTCTGCGGCCACGAACATCGCCCCGACGACCTGGCCCCGCTGCTCGTTCACCTTGACCGCCCGCATGCCGAGCCCAGCCCGCCCCTTGCGGCTGAACAGCTCCGGATCGGTCCGCTTGCCGAACCCCTCGCTGGTGATCACGAGCAGCTCGGTGTCGCCGGCGAACACGTCGCACGACACGAGCTCGTCGCCATCGCGGAACTTCATGCCCCGCACCCCGGCTGCGCTGCGGCCCATCGGCCGCACGTCGTCTTCGGAGAACCGGAGCGCCTGACCCTGACGGGACGTCATGAAGATGTCGTCGGTGCCGTTCGTCGGCACGACGGCCACGAGCTCGTCGCCGTCGTTGAGCTTGATGGCGATCAGCCCGCCCCGCAGCGACGAATCGTAGGCGGTGAACAGCGTCTTCTTGACCCGACCCTGGCGGGTGGCGAAGAACAGGAACCGGTTGGTCTCGTAGTCGCGGGTGTCGACGATCGCCTGGATCCGCTCGTCCGGCTGCAGCTGGAGAAGGTTGACCAGCGCCATTCCTCGCGACGTCCGGCTGGTGATCGGGATCTCGTGGGCCTTGATGCGGTACACCCGACCCTGGTTGGAGAAGAACAACAGGTAGGCGTGGGCGGTGGTGTGGAGGAGGTGGGTGACGAGATCCTCCTCCCCGTCCTTGAGCTTGGCCCCGGTCACCCCGCGACCGCCGCGGCCCTGGGTCCGGAACTCCTCGGCCGCCACCGATTTGACGTACCCGCTCGACGACAGCGTGACGACGAGATCCTCGTCGTCGATGAGGTCTTCGATGTCGAGCTCGCCGGGATCCGGCACCAGGGCGGTGCGACGCCCGTCGCCATGGGCGTCGCGAATCTCGGTCAGCTCGTCCTTGATCACCTGCCGTAGCCTGCCGTCGTCGGCGAGGATCGCTTCCAGCTCGGCGATCGTTGCCTGCAGCTGGGCCAGCTCCTCTTCGAGGTTGGCCCGGGCGAGGCGGGTGAGACGGTGGAGGGGCATGTCGAGGATGTAGTCGGACTGGATCTCGCTGAACTCGAACCCCTCCCCCATCAGGCGCTGCCGGGCCTCGGCCCGGTCTTCGCTGGCCCGGATGGCGGTGATGATCTGATCGATCAGGTCGAGCGCCCGAAGCAGGCCCTCGATGATGTGCGCCCGCTTCTGGGCCTTGTCGAGCCGGTACTCGCTCCGCCGCCGGACCACCTCCCGCTGATGCTCGACGTAGGCGACGAGCGCCTCGCGCAGGTTGAGGGTTCGGGGGATGCCGTCGACGAGGGCGACCATGTTCACGCTGAACGTGGTCTGCATCGGCGTGTACTTGAAGAGGTTGTTGAGCACCACGAGCGAGGTGGCGTCGCGCTTGAGCTCGAACACGAGGCGGGTCTGGCCTTTGGCCGACTCGTTGCGGATCTCCCGGAGCCCGGTGATGTCGCCCCGCTCGACCAGCTCGGCGGTCTTGCGGGCGATCTGGTCGACCGAGGTCTGGTAGGGCACCTCGGTCACCACGATCTGGTCGTGCGTCTTGCCCTCGACGATCTCGGCCACCGCCCGCAACCGGATCGAGCCCCGACCGGTGCGGTAGGCATCGCGAATGCCGACTCGGCCGAGGATCTGGGCCCGGGTCGGGAAGTCGGGGCCCTTGATGAACTCCATCAGGTCGCCGGGGGTGGCGTCGGGGTTGTCGATCAGGTGGATCGTGGCGTCGATCGTCTCGCCGAGGTTGTGGGGTGGGATGTTGGTTGCCATCCCCACCGCGATGCCCTGGCTCCCGTTGACGAGCAGGTTGGGAAACCGGCTCGGGAGCACCGTTGGCTCCTCGTGCTTGCCATCGAAGTTCTCCCTGAAGTCGACGGTGTCCTCGTCGATGTCGGCGAGGAGCTGCATCGCCAGGTTGGTGAGCCGGCACTCGGTGTAGCGGTAGGCGGCCGGAGGGTCGTCGGGCGAGCCGAAGTTCCCGTGGGGATCGATGAGGGTGTGGCGGAGCGAGAACGTCTGACCCATCCGTACGAGCGCGTCGTAGATGGCGCTGTCGCCGTGGGGATGGAAGCGGCCGATGACGTCGCCGACGACGGTGGCGCACTTCACGTGGGACCGGTCGGGCCGATGGCCCGAGTCGAACATCGACCACAGGATCCGCCGATGGACCGGCTTGAGGCCGTCCCGGGCATCGGGGAGCGCCCGGGAGATGATGACCGACATGGCGTACTCGAGGAACGAGTCCTCCATCTCGGCCTGGATCTCGATCGGCTCGATCCCTTCGGCCGGTTCGACCAGCTCGTCGGGGCCGTCACTGGGAGGTGGCGTGTCACTCATGAGAACTCGTTCGTCTCGCTCAGATGTCGAGGAAGCGGACGTCGTCGGCGTTGGTCTGAATGAACTGCTTGCGGCTCTCGACGTCGTCGCCCATCAGCACCGCGAACACCTCATCGGCGATCGCCGCCTGCTCGACGGTGACCTGGAGCAGGGTGCGCCGCTCCGGGTCCATCGTGGTTTCCCACAACTCCTCGGCGTCCATCTCGCCCAGGCCCTTCAGCCGTTGGAACTCGGCGTTGGGGTGCTCCACCAGGTAGGCGTCGCGGGCGGAGTCGTCCTTGAGGTACAGCTTCGACCGCCCGACCTCGGTGGAGTACAGGGGCGGTTGGGCGATGTACACGTAGCCGCCTTCGACCAACGGCTTCATCTGGCGGAAGAAGAAGGTGAGCAGCAGCGTGCGGATGTGGCTGCCGTCGACGTCGGCGTCGGCCAGGAGCACCACCTTGTGGTAGCGGGCCTTGCTGATGTCGAACTCCTCCTCGCCCAGCCCGGCCCCGATCGCCTGGATCAGCGAGATGATCTCCGCGTTCTTGAACATGCGGTCGACTCGGGCCCGCTCTACGTTGAGGATCTTGCCCCGGATCGGGAGGATCGCCATCGTCCGGGGGTTGCGGGCCTCCTTGGCCGAACCGCCGGCGGAGTTGCCCTCAACGATGTACAGCTCCGACTCACGCGGGTCCTTGCTCTGGCAGTCGGCCAGCTTGCCGGGAAGGCCGGCGCCATCGAGGGCCGACTTCCGGCGGATCGTCTGGCGGGCCTGGGTGGCGGCGATCCGAGCCTTGGCCGCCTGGCTCGCCTTGTTGACGACGGCCCTGGCTTCCTTCGGGTTCTCCTCGAACCACTCCCGCAACTTCTCGTTGGTGGCCTTCTCGACCAGCGATCGGACCGACACGTTCCCGAGCTTCGACTTGGTCTGACCTTCGAACTGCGGCTCCTGCACCCGCACCGAGATGATGGCGGTGAGCCCCTCGCGGATGTCCTCCCCCTGGAGGTTCTCTTCCTTCTCCTTGATGAAGCCCTTCTCCCGGGCGTAGGCGTTGACCGTGCGCGTGAGCGCGGTGCGGAACCCTTGCTCGTGCATCCCACCCTCGATGGTGTTGATGCCGTTGGCGAAGCTGTGGATCCCGTCGGTCTGGTACCCGGTGTTCCACGAGAACGCCAGCTCGACCGCTTCGCCGTCGCCCTCCTCCTCGAAGTGGCCGACCTGGTCGAACAGGGCTTCCTTCGAGCCGTTGAGATGGCGGACGAAGTCCCTGATGCCGCCGTCGTAGCGGAGCACGACCTCCTCGAAATCGGGGTCGCGAGCGTCGATCACGTGGAACTCGAGCCCGGCGTTGAGGAACGCCATCATCTGGAACCGCTCGAGGAGTGTCTGGGTCCGGAACTCGACGCCTTCTTTGAAGATCGTCGGGTCGGGCCAGAACCGCACGGTTGTCCCGGTGCGGACCCCGGCCCCGTTCGACTGCCCGTCGGCGGCCAATGGTGGTGCATCGCCGGTGACGATCAGCTTCTGGTCGGACATGCCACCATCGCGAAACGACAGGAAATGCCGCTTGCCGTCGCGATCGATATCGATCTCGACCTTCATCGACAGGGCGTTGACCACCGAGACGCCGACACCGTGGAGGCCACCCGACACCTTGTAGCCGCCGTCGCCGAACTTGCCCCCGGCGTGGAGCACGGTCAGCACAACCTCGGCCGCGGTCAGGTCCTCGTACTTGGGATGAAGGCCGACCGGAATGCCCCGACCGTCGTCGACCACTTCGACCCCGCCGTCGGCCCGGACGGTGACATCGATGCGGCTGCAGTACCCCGCCATCGCCTCATCCACAGCGTTATCCACAACCTCCCAGACCAGGTGGTGGAGACCGGTAGGACCGGTCGAGCCGATGTACATCCCGGGACGCTTCCTGACCGCCTCCAGGCCCTCGAGGACCTGGATGTCAGCGGCGCCATATGAGTCCTCTGACCTGGGGATTTGTTCGTTTTCGATGGTGGAATCGTCCATGTGATCTCGCGCTCCGCCGAACGGAGCCCTCGGCTTTCACCGGCTCTTCAGCCTACCAGCTGCCGGGCCCGCGAAGACGCAGGTCAGCCCTTCTGAGCCCTCGATCTGTGAGGAGACCGGGCGATGGCCCCCGGTCGTCAACGCAGGGTGCGGGCGGTGACCCTGGAGACGACGACGTCGGGGAACACCTCACCGAACCGCTGCGTGATCTGTGCTTCCATCCAGCCGATCTGGGCCGCCCACGCAGGATCGTCGCAGCCGACGACCAGAACCCCGTCGATCAGCTCGACGGGCCGGGTCGCCGTGGCGAGGGCCGGTCCGACGATCTCCTCCCACCGGTCGGCGAGGTCCGACAGCACGTCGACCGGCGGCGCCCCGAGGTGCTTCAGGAACAGCTCGAGCCCGTGGCGCAACGGCTGGGGATCGTCGGACCGGCCCATGTCATCCGGCCCCGACCAGCTCACCGTCGGCGGTGAGGGCCAGCACCTGGTCGGGCACCGCCGCTGGCGGGAGCTCGCTGGCGCTGGTGATGATGCTCTGGCCTGTCGGCAGGTTCGTCAGCAGCGCACCAGCCCGGCGAGGATCGAGCTCTGAGAGCACGTCGTCGAGCAACAGCAGCGGTGCTTCCCCCAACCGGTCGGTCACGAGTCGATGACCGGACAATCGCAGCGCAAGCGCCAACGTCCGCTGCTCACCCTGCGAGGCCTCGGTCCGGGTGGTCAGCCCACCGAGCCCGAGGCGAAGCTCGTCCCGATGAGGTCCGAGGAGGGTGACGCCCCGACGGACATCGTCGTCGCGCCCGGCGACGAGCGCGTCGGCGAGGCCTGGGCCCGACCATGAACGCTCGTAGCGGGCCGACAGCGGGGTCGGGGCGCCGGCCAGCATGGCATAGGCGTCGGTGATCAGCGGCAGGAGCGACTCGACCAGTGCCTCCCGGCGCCGAGTCAGCTCCTCCCCCGCCGACGTCAGCTTGGCGTCCCACACGTCGAGGGTCAGCGCCGCCGCGTCGTCGAGACGCCCGTGCGATTGCCGGAGCAGGGCATTGCGCTGACGCAGGATCCGATCCAGATCGGTCACGACCCGATCGGCGGCCGGGTCGAGCGCGACGAGGATCTCGTCGAGGTACGTCCGCCGCAACGCCGGACCGTCCTTGATCAGCGCCAGATCGTCGGGGCCGAACACGGTGACCCGCACCGCCCCGAGCAGGTCCCGCGTGCGGCGGAGCCTCTGCCGGTTGACCTGAGCCCTCGTCTTGCCCTTGGCGAGCTCCAACTCGATCAGCACCTCACGGTCGTCGCGTGTGCCCTCGGCTCGCACCACTGCCGACTCCGCCCCTTGCCGCACGAGGCTGTCGACCGGGGCACCCCGGAACGACTTGAGCGTGGCCAGCATCCCGAGCGCTTCGAGCAGGTTCGTCTTGCCGACCCCGTTCGGTCCACAGATCGCAGTGAGCCCGGTGGTGAGCGAGAGCTCGAGGCGGTGATAGCTGCGGAAGTCGGTCAGCCAGAGACGATCGATCTGCACTGTCGATCACCCCTCGAGGCGCCGGCGACTGCGCACTCGCTGCTGGTTCAGGAGACGCGCACCGGCATCAGCAGGTACAGGAAGTCGTCGCTCCCCACCGCCCGGACCAGCGCAGGCTTCAGCTCGTCGATCGTGGCCAGCACGATCTCCTCGGCTGGGGCGACCTCCACCCCCTCGAGGAGGTACTGGGGGTTGAACGCGACCACCAGGTCGCTACCGACGTAGGTGCTCTCCAGGCTCTCCCGGGCGGTGCCGACGTCTTGGGTCACCGCGACCAGCTCCATCCCGTCGGTCGACATCTCGATCCGGATCGGGGTCGACTCCCGGGCCAGAAGCTTCACTCGACGCAGCGCGTCGAGAAGCTCTTCTCGGTTGACGGTGAGGCTGTTCGGATGCGACTCGGGGATGAGGCCCCGGTAGTTCGGGAAGTCACCCTCGATCAGGCGGGTCACGAGCTTGACGGCGCCGACCTCGAACGAAGCCTCGTTCTCGCCGAGGCGGAGCGTCACCTCGTCGTCTTGGGCGAGCACCCGGTTGAGCTCCCCGAGAGCCCGCGACGGGATGAGCACGCTCTGGCCCTCGGCCAGCACCGACACGCCCGACACGTCGCGCATCGCCAGGCGGTAGGAGTCGGTGGCGACGAGCCGAAGCCCGCCGTCTTCGGCGGCGAGCAGCACTCCGGTCAGGATCGGGCGAGAGTCGTCGGACGACGCAGCGAGCACGACCTGCTTGAGGGCGGCAGCCAGCTGATCGCTCGCCAGCGTCACCGGCTCGACCTCGAGATTGCTCAATTGCGGGAACTCGTCGCCGGCGATGAGACGGATGCTGAACTCGCTGCGACCGGCCCGGATCGTCAACGACTCGTCCTCGGCGGCGAATGCCACCGCCCCCGGCTGCACAGCCCGGACGATGTCCGACGCCAGTCTGGCCGGAATGATCGCAACGCCGTCGGACTCTCCCGACACCGTCACCGTGGTCGCGATCGTAAGATCGAGGTCGCTGCCGGTGAGGGTCAGATCGTCGCCGCTCAGCTCGGCTCGAATACCGGACAATCCTGGGAGCGTGCCTCGACCACTGACGGCTCGCCCCGCAATGCCGAGCGCTTCGACGAGTACATCTCGTTCACATCGGAACTTCACGGCATGAACTCCCTTGATCCGCTTGTTGTCCTCATTGCTACGAGTCTTCCGTTTGAACTGGTGGTAGTGGGTAATAGGAGCTGTGGACTGTGGATCAACCAGCGTTCGACCAGTTCACAGCCCCTGTCACTATCCAGAGCCTCGATCGTTGATCCCCACCGGACCGGTGTGTGGCGAGCCGGGCTGGGGATAGCTGGCAGCGTATCCACCGATGGTCGGCCTCCTGTGCACAGTAACTCGGGCACCATGCACAGCTCACCGGGCGCCGTGCACAGGAGCTTGGGCGCAGTGCACAGCTACTCCGATGCGTTGTGCACACAGCTGTCCCGCTCGGCACAGTCCGCGGCATCAGTAGTCGCCGGCCTGGGCCTCGGTCCGGACGCGCTTCTCCAGCGTCATCACATCGTTGTAGATCTGCGAGCGCTCCTTCATCAGCGCCGAGATCTTGTCGCAGGCGTGCATGACCGTCGTGTGGTCGCGGCCGCCGAACTCCCGGGCGATGACCGGGAAGCTGAGGTCGGTCATCTGACGGGTCACGTACATCGCCATCTGCCGGGTTATGACAAGCGGCCGGCGGCGGGATTTGCCGGTGAGCTCGTCGATCGTGAAACCGAACTGGGCGACCGTCGCCTCCAGGATCATGCCGACCGTGATCGGTCGGGGCTGACGGTCGGCGATGAAGTCGCCGAGCACCTGCTCCGCGATCTGGCGGGTCATCGTGTGACCGTTGAGGGTGGCGAACGCCGTGACCTTGTTCAGTGCGCCCTCGAGCTCGCGAATGTTGCTCGTGATATTTGTGGCGATGAACTCGCTGACCTCATTGGGTAGCACGTGACCGTCGCGGTCGGCCTTCTTGCGGAGGATCGCCATCCGGGTCTCGATGTCGGGCGGCTGGATGTCGGTCAGCAGTCCCATCATGAAGCGGCTCTTGAGCCGGTCTTCGAGGGTGGGGATCGCATCGGGTGGACGGTCCGACGACAACACGATCTGACGATTCGAGCCGTACAGATCGTTGAAGGTGTGGAACAGCTCCTCCTGCAGCGAGTCCTTGCCCTCGATGAACTGGATGTCGTCGACCAGCAGCACATCGATCTGGCGGTACCGGCGCTTGAAGTCGTTGCCGGAGGAGTTCTTGATCGAGTCGACGAACTCGTTGAGGAACGTCTCGGTCGACACGTACAGCACCTTCAGCCGGGGATAGACGTCGTTGACGAAGTGCTCGATCGCTCGGAGGATGTGCGTCTTGCCGAGACCGGCTGCGCCATAGATGAACAGTGGGTTGTACGACCCGCCCGGCCGCTCGGCCACCGACAGGGCTGCGGCGTGAGCGAATCGGTTCGACGGCCCGATGACGAAGCCGTCGAAGGTGTAGCGATGGCTCGGGTCGGCCGCAGTGTCGGGCCCGTCGTAGTCGAAGCTCGGATCGGCGGCGAGGGCGGCGGCCACGCCCCCATGGGGTGGCGTCATCCCCGACCTCGGGGTCGGCGTCCCGTTCGGACGCTCGTAGGTGACGTCGGCACCGTTGTCGGCGAGGGTCAGGTCGAGGTCGGGCCCGTCCCGTCCCGCAACCGCGTCGAACAACGTCGGGAGGACGAGCTGGAAGTCTACGGCGAGGTCATGCCCAGCGGCTTCGGCCACCGCGTCTTCGACGAGTGGCCGGTAGCGGCCATCGACCTTGTCGCGAATGATGCCGTTGGGGAGGCCGAGGATGAAGCGGTCGGCGGTCAACTCGAGCGGAGCAGCCTGAGCGAACGTGCTCTGCCAGACACCGTCCGAGACCTGGCTCTTGAGGAGATCGGCGGCATCTGTCCATAATTGCTCGGCTGCTAACACGATGTCTCCACCAGCGGTTTCTCCCCAATTCCCACAGGTTTTTCCACAATCCTCGGCGAGCGGTTCTGCCCTTGACCTGACGGGGAACCTGCTCCGTTTTCCACCCGGCCTCGATTGGGGACGCTTGCCCTCCGGACAGCCACAGTGCTCCCGGGGCAGACCGACGGTAGCACTGCCGAGGGCCCCCGCCCACCCCCAGCTGTGGAAAAGGTGGTTGTCCCAGGCAACTGCGGTACGATCGAAAACTCGGTCCGGGTACGGGCCGAGCACCTAGCCGTGTACGACACGTTCGGACCGCTCCGGAGACCTACCTCGGGAGACCAGCAACCGGGACGCCAGCATCGGGAGACCGGTGGCGGGAAGCCCGAGGCGCCTGCCGACCAGCGGTTCCGGCCTGTCGGGCACGAGTCAACACGGGTGACCGCACCCCCTCGCTCGCCACTGGGTCTCCCAGGTAGGGAATGGGCCCGGGTGCTCGCCTCAGAGATCTGATCAGTGCCGTGAGTCGGCCTGAGGGAGTGTCGTTTCGTGAAGCGTACGTTTCAGCCCAACAACAGGAAGCGGGCCCACAAGCATGGGTTCCGCGCCCGCAAGGCGACTCGGGGTGGTCGCGCCGTGCTGCGCGCCCGCCGGGCCAAGGGTCGCCGCCGCCTGAGTGCGTGATCTGGAGGATCAGGAGACGAGCGATCTTCACCGAGCTACGGTCCGAGGGGCAGCGGGTGCGCAGTGGCGGCGTTCGCATGACGTTTTGTCCACAACCTGATCCTCAGCCCCTGGTGGCCTTTGCATTCGGGAAGAAGTTCGGCAATGCCGTCGAGCGCAATCGCGCCCGACGACGCCTGCGCGCTGCGTTCGAATCGGCCTGGGATCCGGACTCCGCTCCTCTCGGCGCCTACCTCCTCGCGGGGGACCGGTCGGTGCTGTCCGCCGAGTTCTCCACCGTGCTTGCATCGGTGAGCGGATGCTTGGCACAACTAGCGGACACGCAGGGAACCGGTCGGCGATGAAGTCGGTCCTGTTGCGGCTGATCCGCATGTATCAAGCCACCTCCTCGGTTCGTCGACCCCGCTGCCGCTACCTGCCGACCTGCTCGGCCTATGCAGCCGAGGCGATCGAGCGCCACGGTGCCGGTCGAGGTACGTGGTTGGCCCTTCGACGTGTTGCCCGCTGCCACCCCTTCGGGTCGTTCGGTTTCGACCCGGTACCGGAGAAGTAGACCATGTTCGAACCCATCGCCAGGGTGCTGGCATTCTTCTACTCTCTGCCGGTCGTCGGCGGGTCGGTAGGGATCGCCATCATCTTGTTGACCGGAGCAGTGATGATCCTGCTCATGCCGCTCACCCTCCGGGCCACCCGATCGACGATCAAGATGCAGGAGGTGCAGCCAAAGCTCAAGGAGCTGCAGAAGAAGCACAAGGACGACAAGCAGACGCTCAACGCCGAGCTGATGGCCCTCTACCAGGAGAACGGCATCAACCCGGTCGGTGGGTGCCTGCCGATGGTGGCGCAGCTTCCGGTGTTCCTCGTGCTGTTCAACGTGTTGCGGGGTTTGTCGCGGCGTGTGTCGGAGGCCCCCTTCTACGGCATCTCCGAGCAGGCTCGAGCCCAGGTCGGCGGGCCGTCGATCCCCGGCGATACCTTCGACCCCCGCTACCTCAACACCGATTCGTCGCTCTACGTCGACCTGAGCCAGGAGACCGAGATGTCGTTCGGTCCCTTCGACCTAGCCCAGCAGGCACGCGACGTGATCCAGAGCGACATCGTCGCCGGCATCCCTTATGTCATCCTGATCGCCTTCGTAGTCGCCACCAGCTTCTATCAGCAGCGGCAGGTGTCGTCACGGCGCAACGGCGCGATCGGCATGAACCCCCAGCAGGAGATGATCCTCAAGGTCCTGCCGCTGGCATCGGGTGTGTGGAGCTTCCTGTTCCCGGCCGGCCTGGTGCTCTACTGGGCCACCTCGAACGTGTTCCGGATCGGGCAGCAGAGCTACATCACCCGGGCCTTCTACGGCGACAAGAAGCACGCGATCGCAGCGAGCGGCGACGGCTCGTCGTCATCCAGGGATGACGACGGCGACCATGATGACGACGCCGGCGCCCAACGCCCGTCGAAGTCGCCGGCCGGCGATGCCAAGTCCGGGGCCGGCACCTCCGGTTCGGACAAGTCCGGGGCGAACCGGTCCGAGCCCGGGAAGAACGGGGGCAAAGCCAGCGGGAAGAACAAGGCCAGCGGGAAGAACAAGGCCAGCGGGAAGAACAAGGCCAGCGGGA
>Ga0224508_10003320_pt1 | contig 13339 bp, 11 predicted proteins | sample SF_Jan12_sed_USG_4_FD_170157 | JGI IMG/M metagenome (GOLD analysis project Ga0224508, IMG submission 170157) | Sediment microbial communities from San Francisco Bay, California, United States - SF_Jan12_sed_USGS_21 | ecosystem: Environmental > Aquatic > Marine > Sediment | place: USA...
TCCTTGTCCATCTGCACCGCTGAGCCCAGCACGCCCGAGCCCACGTAGGGCAGCTCGGCCAGCTCGAGCAGACCCTGCAGCGTGCCGTCCTCGCCGCCGCGGCCGTGCACGATGGGGAACAGCACGTCGAGGGCGGGCGTGTCGGCGCCGAGCAGGCGTCGCTCGCCGGGCACCGCCGACAGGCGCACCTCGGGGCCGCCCTGGCCGGCCGGCGGGGCCAGCGGGGGCTGGGCCAGGTGCCAGCGGCCGTCGTGGTCGACGGCGAGCAGCGTCACGTCGTAGCGCGCCGGATCCAGGGCGCGCAGGATCGAGCTCGCCGACGCGATCGAGACTTCGTGCTCCACCGAGCGTCCGCCGAAGAGCAGCCCCACGCGCAGCTTGGTCATGCCCCCCCCCTCCTGCGACCGGCAAGGCTATGGGATCCGCCGCCGGGCGCCACGCCCCGTGCCTCGCTTGACCGCCCCGGGGTCGCTCCGTACTCTGGCCACGTGGCGGCCATCCCCTCGGAACTCCAGCGGAAAAGCGACGCGCTCCGAGACGTGCTGCGCTCGGCCGGACGCGTGCTGGTGGCCTACTCGGGCGGCGTCGACTCGAGCTACCTGGCCTGGGCCGCCCACGCGGCGCTCGGCGACGACAGCCTGGCCGTGACGGCCTTCTCGCCCTCCTACCCCGAGGCCCACCGCGAGATGGCCGAGCGGGTGGCCCGGGACTTCGGGATCCCCCACCGCAGCGTCGACACCTCCGAGATGGACAGCGCCGACTATCGCGCCAATCGTCCCGATCGCTGTTACCACTGCAAGTCCGAGCTCTTCAACGTGCTGGGCGGGCTGCGCGAGTCGCTGCGCTTCGACGCCGTGGCCTACGGCATCAACACCGACGACACCGGCGACTTCCGCCCCGGGCACCGCGCCGCCGACGAGCGCGGCGTGCTCTCGCCCTTCCTCGACGTCGCGCTCTCGAAGTCCGAGATCCGCGCGCTCTCACGAGCGGCGGGTCTGCCCACCGCCGACCTGCCGGCCTCGGCCTGTCTGGCCTCGCGCCTGCCCTACGGCACCGAGGTCACCGAGCAGCGTCTGCGCCAGGTGGAAGAGGGCGAAGCGGCCCTGCACCGGCTGGGCTTCCGCCAGGTGCGTCTGCGCCATCACGGCGACGTGGCGCGCATCGAGGTGGATCCCGAGGAGCTGCCCCGCGCTCTCGACCCGGCCATGGCGCGGCGTATCAGCGAGGCGGTGAAGCCGCTGGGCTTCCGCTGGGTGTCGCTCGACCTGGACGGCTACCGCAGCGGATCGCTCAACGCGGTGCTGCAGATCCAGAGCCAGCCCTCGGGGCGTTAGGCGATGCAGCGCTACGAGTGCCGCGGCGCGCCGCGCGACCTGGGCCTCGACCAGGGCTTCGCCCTGCGCGCCGGGATCCGCGCGGCGCTCGGCGCGGAGCGCTGGAGTCGCCGACTGGCCTGGCTGCGCCCCGACCCCGAGGCGGCGCGCGGCCTGCGCGACCTGCGCCGCTACTTCCCCCACCAGGCCGAGTGGCTGGACGGCATGTCGCTGGCCGCCGGCGTGCCGCTGCGCGCGTTGGTGCGCGACCTCGACCAGCGCGTCGGCGCCGGCGCGGCGCGCGCGCCCGCCCTGGGCGCCGGCGTCGCGCCGCGGCTCGCGCGCCCGCTGCCCGCCGGCCTGGCCCTGCGCGACTGCGCTCCCGAGGGACGCTTCCGCAGCCTCGAGCTGGCCTGGCTCACCGCGCCCTCGCCCCTGCTCGGCGTGAACGAGGCGGGCCTCGCCGTGGCGGTGGTGGGCGCGCCTTCGCGCGCCGAGCCCGTGGCCGCCCCCTTCGCCTGCTTCGCCCGCGACTGCCTGGAGCGCTTCGACGCGGCCGACGCGGCCCTCGAGTGGTGCTTGTCGCGCCCCGCGGCCGCCGGCGGGGGCCTGCTCTTCGCCGACGCGGGGGGCGAGCTCGTGGGCGTGGACGCCGAGGGCCCGCGCCGCCGCGTGCTGCGCCCCGACGAGGGCTGGCTCGCCGCCGGCGCTGCCGAGCCGTTGCGCCCCGACAAGCCCGCGCCCGGTGGCGGCGCCGAGCTCGACGCGGCGCTTCGCGCGGCGCTGGCGCGCCTGGCCCCGAGTGCCGCGGCCGTCGTCCGGGTCGATCCCCAGGCGCGCGCGCTGTGGCTGGGCGACGAGGTCTTCGCCGTGGCCGCGGCTCCGGAAGGCGGCGCCGCGTGATGCGCCGGGCGCGTCTCGCACCCGCTCTGGCCCTCACACTCTCGCTCGCGCTCGCATCGCCCGCGGTCGCCGCCGACCTCGGCGGCGACTGGGTGCGCTCCGAGGCGCGTCGCGGCGCCGACCGAGAGGCCCTGGAAGCCGAGATCCTGCGCTCCACCCATCCCCTGCCGCTGTTGCTGCGCGGCCTCTCGCGCGTCTTCGTGCGCCGCAACGTGCGGCCCACCGAGCGCTATCGCCTGGTCGACGAGCAGGGCGTGTGGATGATCCACGACCTCGACAGCGACACCCGCTGGCGCGCCGATGGCGTGCTCGAGCTCCGCGAGAACGGCGACGTGCACAGCCACTTCCAGCCGCCCGACCGCATCCACCAGAGCTGGCGCCACGGCGAGACCGGGGGCACCACCGAGTGGCACTTCGACCTCTCGGCCGACGCCCTCACCATCACGGTCACGGTGAACGAGGCGCGGCTCCCCGAGCCGCTCCGCTACACCACCCACTACGAGCGGGTCCCGTCGCCCTAGCTCAGCTCTCGGCGCACCAGGCCACGGCCCGTTCGGGGTCGTCGGTGACGCGCAGGTAGTCGCGCACCGCGGGCTTGTCGAAGCCGTCGGCGATGGCGCGCTCGAGCCAGGCGACCAGGGGCTGGTAGAAGCCGTCGGTGTCGAGCAGCACCAGCGGGCGCGCGTGGAAGCCGAGCTTGCGAAAGGACAGCACCTCGGCCAGCTCTTCCAGGGTCCCGAGCCCGCCGGGCAGGGCGATGAAGGCGTCGGCGGCCTCCTCGAGGCCGCGTTTGCGCGCGCGCATGTCGCCCACGAGGTCGAGGCGCGCCAGGCCGCGATGGTGGTGGTCGCTCTCGACGAAGGCGTCGAGGATCACGCCCTCCACGACGCCGCCCTCGGCCAGGGCCGCGTCGGCGGCGCTGCCCATCAGCCCGGAGCGTCCGCCGCCATAGACCATGACGTGCTCGCCGCGCGCCAGGGCCGCGCCCACCTCGCGGGCCGCGCGGTGGTAGCGCTCGGCCACCCGTTTGCTCGAGCCGCAGTAGACGGTGATGCGCATGGAGGTCGCCGCGCCCGGGCCGAGGCCCGCTAGCGCCGACCGCGTCCGCGTCCGCCGCCTCCGCGCCCGCCTCGGCCGCCGCCGCGTCCGCCCCCACCGCGTCCGCCGCCGCCGTCCCGGCGGCGATCGCCCGGGGCCTCGTGGGCGCGGGCGTCGGGGTTGGCCTCGGGCTCGCCGGTGTCGGCGGGGGTCTCGACGCGGTGCTCGTGCAGGTAGATCGCGCAGATCGTGGCCAGCTCGATCACGCCCTGGTCGCTGCCGGCGAGGTCCTTCACCACGGGCAGGAAGCGCTCGAAGAGGGCCTGCTTCTCGCGCTCGCCCAGGTGGCGAAGCTGCTGCTCGGCCTTGTTGGCCAGCCGTTCGCGCAGGCGCGTGGCGATCTCGGCATCGGTGGGCACCTTGCGCTCGTCGATCTTGATCTTGTTGACCGTCTGGATCGTGCGGAAGTTGCCGATGTCGAAGCCCGACACCAGCGAGATGGCGGTGCCGGTCTTGCCCGCGCGGCCGGTGCGGCCGGTGCGGTGCACGTAGACCTCGGGCGTGTCGGGCGCCGCATAGCTCAGCACGTGGGTGAGGTCGCTGATGTCGATGCCGCGCGCCGCCACGTCGGTGGCCACCAGGATGCGCAGATTGCCGGCCTTGATGCGGGCCATGGCCGCCTCGCGCGCGGCCTGGGAGAGATCGCCCGAGATCTGGTCGGCGTCGAAGCCGCGTCGCTGCAGATAGCTGGTGACGTAGCGGACGTCGTCCTTCGTGTTGCAGAAGACGATGGCGCTCTCGGGGTCCTCATACTCGATGATCTTCAGCAGGTTGTTCTCCTTGTCCTGCTGGGTCGAGATCATGTAGTAGTGCTCGATCTCCTGGGGAGATCCCTCGTCCTCGTTCATCGTGATGAACTCGGGGTCTTCCAGGAAGAAACGCGAGAGCGACTTCACCTTCTCGGGGATCGTCGCCGAGAAGAGACAGGACTGGCGCTCTTTGGGCAGATACTTGGCGATCTCGCGCATGTCGGGCCAGAAGCCCAGCGAGAGCATCTCGTCGGCTTCGTCGAAGATCAGGATGCGCACGCCGTCGAGCTTGAGGCGGCCCGAGCCCAGGTGGTCGAGGATCCGGCCGGGCGTGCCCACGATCACCTGGCGCCCCTCTTCGATCCCGTCCAGCTGCTGCTGGTAGCCGACGCCGCCGTAGATCTCGAGGGCCTTGATGCCCTTGGGCTTGCCGATCTGCTCGATCTCGGCGGCCACCTGCTTGGCGAGCTCGCGGGTGGGCGCCAACACCAGGGCCTGGCAGCCCCGGCTGTCGGCGTCGATGGCGTCGACGATCGGGATGCCGAAGGCGCCGGTCTTGCCGCTGCCGGTCATGGCCTTCACGATCAGGTCGCTGCCCGTGCGCATGATCGGCACGACCTTGGCCTGGACCGGCATGGGCGAGGTCCATCCGAGCGCCTCGATGCCGCGTTGGAGCGGCTCCGGCAGCGAGCTGAAGATGGACTCGTCGGACATTCGTGGCGCGCAGCCTATCCCTCGGACGGGAGAACCGCAAACGGGCTAGATTCGGGCCATGTCGAGGATCTCGCGCGAAGAGGTGGAGCGCGTGGTTTCGCTTGCGAGACTCTCGCTCGACGAAGCCGCGCTCGACGCCATGCAGCGCGACCTCGACGCCATCCTCGGCTATGCCGAGGCCCTGGCCGCCGTCGACACCGAGGGCGTCGAGCCCACCGCCCACGTGATCCCGCTGGCCACGCCGCTGCGCGACGACACCCCCGAGCCGCCCCTCGACCCCGCGCTGGCCGTCGCCAACGCCCCCGAGGCCAGCGGCTCGGCCTTCCGCGTGCCCGTGGTGATCGCCGGAGAGGAAGAGGGCTAGTGGCCGCCGCCGAGCCGCTCGGAACCCTCTTCGAGCTGCGCGAATCGCTGGACGCCGGGGCCGTCAGCGCCCGCGCGCTGATCGACCGCAGCCTGGCTCGGGCCGAGGCGCTGGAGCCCGCGCTCAACGCCTTCGTGTACCTGCGCGGCGACGCCGCCCGCGCTGAGGCCGACGCGTCCGACGCGCGCCGCGCCCGCGGCGAAGGCGCCGGCCCGCTCGACGGCATTCCCGTCGCGATCAAGGACAACCTGGTGATGCGCGGCGAGCCGACGAGCTGCGCCTCGCGCATCCTCGAGGGCTTCGTCTCGCCCTACGAGTCCACCGCCACCGGGAAGCTGCGCGCCGCAGGGGCCATCGTGATCGGCGCGACCAACCTCGACGAGTTCGCGATGGGCTCGTCCACCGAGAACTCGGCCTTCGGCCCGACGCGCAACCCCTGGGACCCGAGCCGCGCCCCGGGTGGATCCTCGGGCGGCTCGGCAGCGGCGGTGGCAGCGGGCGTGGTGCCGCTGGCGCTGGGCAGCGACACCGGCGGCTCGATCCGACAGCCGGCGTCGCTGTGCGGCGTGGTGGGCGTGAAGCCCACCTATGGAAGGGTGTCGCGCTGGGGGCTGGTGGCCTTTGCCTCTTCGCTCGACCAGGTGGGCGTGTTCACGCGCGGCGCCGATGAGGCGGCGCTGGCGCTGGAGGCGCTCTGCGGCCACGACCCCCGCGACTCGACCTCGCTGCCCGAGCCGGCGCCGGCGCTGCGGGAGGCGCTGTCGGGCGACGTCTCGGGCCTGGTGATCGGGCTGCCCCGCGAGTACTTCGAGGCCGAGGGGGCCGACCCCGCGGTGATCGAGGCGGTGCGCGCCGCGGTGGCCGAGCTGGAGGGCGCCGGCGCCAAGCTGCGCGAGGTCTCGCTGCCCCACACGCGCCACGCCATCGCCACCTATTACCTGATCGCCACTGCCGAGGCCTCGAGCAATCTCGCCCGCTACGACGGTGTGCGCTATGGGCGCCGCGCCGAAGGCGTGCGCGGGCTCGGCGACCTGTACCTGCGCTCGCGCAGCGAGGGCTTCGGCGCCGAGGTGCAGCGCCGCATCGTGCTCGGCACCTACGTGCTCTCGGCCGGCTACTACGACGCCTACTACCGCAAGGCCCAGCAGGTGCGCACCCTGCTGCGCCGCGACTTCGAGGCGGCCTTCGGCGGCTGCGACGTGATCGCCACCCCCACCACGCCCGAGGTGGCCTTCCCCTTGGGCGACAAGGCCGGCGATCCGCTGCGCATGTACCTCTCCGACGTCTACACGGTGTCGGCCAACCTGGCCGGGCTGCCCGGCGTCTCGGTGCCCTGCGGGCTCGATCGGGGCCTGCCCGTCGGCCTGCAGCTGCTCGCGCCCGCCCTCGACGAGGCCACCCTGCTGCGCGTGGCCGACGCCTACCAGCGCCGCACCGAGCACCACCGCGCGCGTCCCCCGGAACCCGCGTGAACGCCCCCGCCCCCCATCCCGACTACGAGGTGGTGATCGGCCTCGAGGTGCACGCCCAGCTCGCCACGCGCTCGAAGCTCTTCAGCGCGGCGCCGGTGGCCTACGGCGGCGAGCCCAACACCAGTGTGTCCCCGGTGTGCCTGGCGCTGCCCGGGGTGCTGCCCGTGCTCAACCGCCGCGCCGTCGAGCTGGCGATCCGCGCCGGCCTGGCGGTGCACGGCGAGGTGCGGCTGCACTCGGTCTTCGCGCGCAAGAACTACTTCTACCCCGACCTGCCCAAGGGCTACCAGATCTCCCAGTTCGAAGAGCCGGTGATCGCCGGGGGCTGGCTCGACATCGCCGTCGACGGGCCGGAGCCCTATACCAAGCGCGTGCGTCTCACCCGCATCCACATGGAAGAGGACGCGGGCAAGTCGATCCACGCCGGCGACGCCACCCACGTCGACCTCGACCGCGCCGGCGTGCCCCTGCTCGAGATCGTCTCGGAGCCCGAGCTGCGCTCGCCGGCCGAAGCCAGCGCCTATCTGCGCACGCTGCGCTCGGTGCTGCGCTACATCGACGTCTCCGAGGCCGACATGGAGCGCGGCCACTTCCGCTGCGACGTGAACGTCTCGCTGCGACCCCACGGCAGTGAGGCGCTGGGCACGCGCACCGAGGTGAAGAACCTCAACTCCTTCAAGTCGGTGCAGGCGGCCCTCGAAGCCGAGATCGAGCGCCAGGCCGAGCTGCTCGACGCCGGTGGCGAGGTGGTGCAGGCCACCATGGCCTTCGATCCCGACACTGGACTCACCCGGGTGCTGCGCCTGAAGGAGAACGCCGACGACTACCGCTACTTCCCCGACCCCGACCTGGTGCCGCTGCAGCTCTCGGAGGCCCAGATCGAGGCGGTGCGGGCCGAGCTGCCCGAGCTGGCCGACGCCCGCTGCGAGCGCTTCCAGAGCGAGCACGGGCTCTCCGAGTACGACGCCCGCGGACTGACCGCGAGCCGCGCCCTGGCCGACTTCTTCGAGGCCGCGGCCCGCCACCACGGCCAGGCCAAGCCCGTGGCGAACTGGGTCCTGCGCGACGTTCAGCGCGCCCTGTCCGACCTCGGCCTCGAGATCGAGGAGGCAGCCGTGCGCCCCGAGGCCCTGGCCGACCTGGTCGATGCGGTGGAGAATGGCCGCACCACGGCCCAGAGCGCGCGGGGCTTGGTGCCCGAGCTGGTGCAGACCGGGGGCGACCCGCTGGCCTGGATCCGCGAGCGCGGTCTCGAGGCGGTCAGCGACGAGGGCGTGCTCGAAAAAACGGTCGCCGCGGTGATGAAAGACAACCCCGAAGACGTCGAACGCGTGCGCGCCGGGGAGGCGAAGGTGTTGAACTTCCTGATGGGCCAGGTGATGAAGCAAACGGGTGGCAAGGCCAACCCCAAGGCCGTGCGCGAGCTGCTCGCCGCACGCATCTCGGGCTCGTGATGCGCTGGCTCCTGCGCGGTGCGCTCGCTCTCGTGGCGGTGCTGACCCTGGCGCTGGTCGCCCTGCTCGTGGTGCTGCCGCGCCTCGCCGAGAGCGAGGGGGTTCGCGAGCGCATCCAGGCCGCCAGCCGCAACGCCCTGGGGCGCGATGTCGACTACGCCTCGATCGGCGTCGGGTTGCTCCCCCCCTCCCTGCAGCTCGAGAAGCCCCGGGTCTCGGGCGAGAGCCCCGACGCGCCGCCGCTGGCGCGGGCCGAGAGCATTGAGCTGCGCGCCGGCCTGCTGGCCCTGCTGCGCGGCGAGCTCCAGGTGCGATCGCTGGTGGCCGACGGCTTCGAGCTGAACCTGGTGCGCACGGCCGACGGCTTCGTGTTGCCGGGTCCGGCGCGCGATCCCGAAGGCGAGGCGGCGCCCGGCGAGTCGGGGGGCGGGTCGGAAGAGGGCGGCGCGCCGGCCGGCTCCGGCCGGCTGCCGGTGGACGTGCGCCGCGTGCTGCTGCGCGACGCCCACCTCGTGGTCGAAGACCGCAGCGTGCAGCCGACCCAGACCTGGGATCTGCGCGACTTGCAGCTCGACGCCCGCCCCGACGGCTCCGGGATCGACGTCGTCGGCTCGACGCGGCTGGCCGACGGCGGCGAGCTCGCGCTCACGGGGCGCGCCGACCTCGAGGGCGAGTCCGACCTGAGCCTGGAGCTGCGCGACTTCGCCCTGGCCGCGCTCGGACCCTACCTGGGGGAGCGGGTGGCCGGGATCCTGGGCGGCCGCCTGAAGCTCCGAGGACCCACCGCCGACCCCGCCCTGGAAGCGGAGCTGAGCGGCGTCGACGTCGCCTACGGCGAGACGGTTCTCAGCGGACCGGTCGAGCTCGAGGCCCAGCTCGAGAGCCTCTCCGAGCTGCGCGGTCCCTTCACACTCGTCCTCGACGACGCGGCCTATGCGGGCTCGGGGCTCTCCAAGCCCGCTGGCACTCGCGCCCGGCTCAGCGGCACCCTGGGCGCCGACGCCGCCGGCAAGACCGCCATCGACGACCTGCGCCTGGCCCTGCACAACCTCGAAGCCAGCGGACACCTGCGCACCGCGCCGCGCACCGCCCTCACCCTGAACGCGCAGCCCTTCGAGCTGGAGGGCTGGGAGCGCCTGATCCCCGCGCTGTCCCTGGCCGCACCGAGCGGTCGGCTCTCGGCTTCCGAGCTCGTCGTGAGCAGCGCACCGCTCGAGGCGCGCGGGACCCTCGAGCTGCTGGACGTATTGCTGCGCCCGTCGGGGCGCCCGCCGGTGAACCTGGCCGGCCAGATCGAGCTGCTGGGCGACGCGCTGCAGAGCCGCGAGCTGGCGGTGGGGGCCGCCGACCAGCGCTTCGACGTCGACGCGCGCATCGACTCGCTCTTCGCGACGCCCCGCTACCAGGTCGGTTTCCAGACCGCTCCCGACGGAGCCGAGGTGAACGCCCTGCTGGCGGCCTTCGCCGGCCAGCCCGACAAGGTCTTCGGCCCGCTGGTGGGCGGCGGCACGCTGCGGGGCACGCTGGGCGGCGACACCGACTTCTTGAGCGCCCTCGACGGCGAGCTCGAGTTCGGCATCGAGCAGGGGCGCATCGTCGGGGCCTCGCTGATCGAGGGCGTGCTGGGCCCGCTCGGGGCGAAGCTCGCCGAGCTGGGTCGCGACCGCGCGGGCGGCGACCTCGAGCGCTTCTACGGGGAGTCCTTCGAGTCGCTCGAGGCGGCGCTGCGCATCGAGAACGGGCAGGCGCTCGCGCGTCCCCTGACCCTCGACTACCAGGGCTATTCGACCACCCTGGAGGGTCCGGTGTCGCTCGTCGACCTCGTCCTCGATCTGCGCGGATCGCTCACCGTCCACGAAGAGCTCGACGCCGAGCTGGCGCAGGCCTTTGGCGCGGGGTCGGACTACACGCCGCGCCGCCGCACCCTGCAGCTCGCCGCGGTGCGCGGCACCCTGGGCGATCCCAAGGTGCAGCTCGCCGGCGGCGCGGTCCGGCAGATCGCCTCGGCCTACGCGGTGGACGCCTACAAGGACGACCTGCGCAAGAAGGTCGAGGACGAGCTCGGCCCCGGAACCGGCGAGATCGTCGAGCGGGGACTGGGCGTGCTCGACGGACTGTTGGGCAGAAGGCGGTCCGAAGCGCCCGAGGCGCCAGCGGAATCGGCTCCGCCGGAAGCGGCCCCCGATCCCCCGCCGCCGGTGGCGGCCGAGTCGCCCTCCGAGGCGCCGGCGGAGACCCCGCCCGACGCCCCCACTCCCGCCCCTCCGGAGGGCTAGGAAGGTCAAGTCGGGCCCCCGACCGGGCGATCCCACAAGCTGGTTTCGCGTGGAGTGGGGGCGGATGGCCAGCACGGTTCTGTACGTCGACGACGATCGAAACCTCTGCCAGATCGTCGCCAAGGCCCTGGTCGGGGAAGGCTACTCGGTGCGCACCTGCCACGACGGCGAAGAAGCGCTGGCCGTGCTGCACGAGGCCCCCCCCGACCTGCTGCTCCTCGACCTCATGCTGCCGCGCCGCGACGGCTTCGAGGTGCTGAGTGAGGTGCGGGCCAGCGGGAGCCCGCTGGCCGAGCTTCCGGTGGTGCTGCTCTCGGGCGCCTCGACCACGCCTGCCTACGCCGCCCGCGCCAACGAGCTCAACGCGCTCGAGCTGCTGGCCAAGCCCGTTCCGCTGGAAGAGCTGCTCGAGGTGGTCGACCGCACCGTGGGTCACACCAAGCGGCCTCAGGCGGCCGCCCCGGTGCGCGGCGGCTCCTCCAGCCGACGGGGCTCCTCGGACAGCTTCGAACGTGTCTCCTTTCCGGCCCTGCTCCACCACCTGCACGGCTTGCGGGCCAGCGGAGTGCTGCACCTGTCTTCGGGCAAGAAGCGCAAGTGGGTGCAGCTGCGCGAGGGCTACCCGGTGTCGGTGCGCTCGAACCTGCTGCGCGAGACCCTCGGCAAGCACCTTCTGCGCTGCCGGCGCATCGACCGCGGCATGCTCGAGGAGTCGGAGCAGACGGCCAAGCAGCGCAAGATGCGCCACGGCGAGGTGCTGGTGGCCATGGACATCCTCTCGGAAGACCAGGTCACCACCGCCCTGCGCGAGCAGGCCGACGAGAAGTTCTTCGAGATCTTCGCCTGGAAGACGGGCAACTTCCGCTTCGAGCGCGACGCCCAGCTCCAGCGCGCCAACAGCCTGGCGCTGGGGCGCAGCCCCGCCACGCTGATCCTAGAGGGCGTGCGCACGCGCTTCCCGCTGGAGCGCGTCGACCGATTCCTCGAGAGCCAGTCGGCGCGCTACCTGGCCCCCGCCGACAACCCCTTCTACCGCTTCCAGGACCTGCCGCTCGACGGCGAAGACACCGAGTGGCTGCGCAGCATCGACGGCAGCCGCAAGCTCGGCGAGCTGCGCCAGTGCGAAGAGGGTCTGCGCCGCGCGATCTACGCGTTGCTCGCCTCGGGCATGCTCGAGCTGGCCTCGGAGCCCGTCGCGGGGGGGCAGCGTCCCGCACCGGCTCCCGCCGAAGCCGCGCCCGTCGCCCAGGCAGTCGTCGAAGAGCGAGTGGCCGCGCCCCGCAGCCGCGATCCGCGGCGCGAGGATCCCCGCGAAGCCGAGCTGATGGCGCTGGCCGACCGCATCAGCGACAAGGCCGCCCACGAGGTGCTGGGCGTGTCGGCCTCGGCCGCCGAGAGCGAGCTGAAGCAGGCCTACGAGAAGCTGTCGGCCCGCACCCACCCCGACCGCTTCCAGGACGGCAGCCAGGCCCTCCGCTCGCTCTCCAAGGACGTCTTCGGCCGCGTCCGCGAGGCGTTCGAGCACCTCGTCGATCCGCGCCACCAGCAGCTGGTCTCCCTGCAGCGCAAGAAGGAGCAGCGCGCCGACGAGGAGCGCGAGTTCCACGAGCGCGCCTTCAAGGCGGTGGTCGAGGCGCGGCACGGTCAGACGGCACTCGACTCGCGCTCCTACGAGAAGGCGCTGGTTCACTTCGGCAAAGCCCTCGAGCTGTATCCCGAAGAGGGCGACTACCACGCCGCCTACGGCTATACGCTGCATCTCTGCAATCCGGGCGACGCGAGCATGGTGGCCGAAGCCATCGAGCACGTCCGTCGCGGCCTGAAGACTGCGAGCCACCGGGAGAAGCCCTACCTCTACATCGGCCGGCTCCTCAAGGCGGTCGGTCGTGCGGGAGACGCCGAGAAGATGTTCCTGCGCGCCGTCCAGATCGAGCCCGAGTGCGTGGAGGCCATCCGCGAGCTGCGGCTGATCCAGATGCGGCGCGAAAAGTCGAAGGGGCTGTTCGGAAAGCTCTTCCGACGCTAAGCGGGCGGCCCGAAGCCGAGCGCCGTCCGAACGGGTAGGCTCTGGATCCATGACGGCAGTCAGCGGCGAGAAGATCTGGCTCGACGGAGAGTTCGTCGACTGGGACGCGGCGCGCGTCCACGTCCTCACCCACACCCTGCACTACGGGCTCGGGGTCTTCGAGGGCATCCGCTGCTATGCCACCGAAGACGGGCGTTCGGCCGTGTTCCGGCTGAGCGAGCACATCCGCCGTCTCTTCGACTCGGCCCACATCAACCTGATGGAGGTGCCCTACGGCCGCGAAGAGCTCGAATCGGTGTGTCTCGAAACTCTGCGCCGCAACCACCTGAAAGAGGGCTACCTGCGTCCGCTGGTCTTCATTGGCGACGGCGAGATGGGCCTCAACCCCGGCGGCAACGCGATCCGCGCGGCGGTGATCGCCTGGGCCTGGGGCAAGTACCTCGGCGCCGAGGGCATGGAGCGCGGCATTCGCGCCAAGGTCTCCACCTACAGCCGGCACTTCGTGAACTCGAAGCTCACCAAGGGCAAGACATGCGGCGACTACGTCAACTCGATCCTGGCCAAGCGCGAGGCCCTGCTCGACGGCTACGACGAGGCCATCATGCTCGATCCCCAGGGCCTGGTCTCCGAAGCCTCGGGCGAGAACCTCTTCACGGTGCGGGACGGGGTGCTCGCCACCCCCAGCCTCTACGGTGTGCTGGACGGCATCACCCGGGCCACGCTGATCGAGCTGGCCCGCGACAAGGGCATCCCCGTGGAAGAGCGCCCGATCACCCGCGACGAGCTCTACGTGGCCGACGAGGTCTTCCTGACCGGGACCGCGGCCGAGGTCACTCCGATCCGAGAGATCGACCGTCGCCAGATCGGCTCGGGCAGCCGGGGCCCCATCGCCGCCTCCTTGCAGCAGGCCTTCTTCGACGTGGCCCAGGGCCGGCAGCGCAAGTACGAGAGCTGGCTGACCTATCTCTGA
>Ga0224508_10003321_pt1 | contig 13336 bp, 16 predicted proteins | sample SF_Jan12_sed_USG_4_FD_170157 | JGI IMG/M metagenome (GOLD analysis project Ga0224508, IMG submission 170157) | Sediment microbial communities from San Francisco Bay, California, United States - SF_Jan12_sed_USGS_21 | ecosystem: Environmental > Aquatic > Marine > Sediment | place: USA...
CGGCTTGCCGTACCCCCGAAGCGCCCTTCAGGTGTTCAAGCAGGTCTACGGTGGGTTTCTAGTCGAGGGACAGATCTACGACAAGCTGGTTCGCGGCTCGGACGGACGCCTCTTTGTGGTGCTCGAGAACGGGGTGCCCGAGGAGGAAGCGCTCGCGCAGCGCTTCCTGGGCGGCGACATCCGAGTGACCTCACCGGTGGGAGCGGCGGAGTCGGCGGTGGCGATCAGCCCGGCGAATCGCGATCTGGTGATCGCCGGGTCCAACGGACCCTCGGGCGGTCAGAAGATGCACTACTCGATCGACGGGGGAGCGAGTTGGAATGGCGCCGCCGCGCTTCCCTTGGGTGGCAGCTGTTGCGATCCGACGGTGGACTGGTCCTCGGACGGCAGCCTGGCCTACACTGCGACTTTGGGTGGATGCGGCGGTGGCCCCTTGCTGTGCAACATCTGGCTCTATCGCTCGGGTGACAACGGCCAGACCTGGAACCATCTGGAAACTGTTACTCCGGGCGATCCGCGTCGCGAGCTGACCAACTCGCAAGACAGCGACAAGGAGTATCTGCACGTCGACCGACACGCGGGCTCTGCCTACAAAGACAACGTTTATCTCACCTGGCACGACAACAATGTGATCCAGTTTGCGCGTTCGACCGACAGCGGCAACACCTGGTCGACCCAGGCTTTCTCGGCCGCTGCCGACAAGCTCGGCATCGGCAACGACCTGGCGTCGGATAAGAGCGGCAACGTCTATGTCTTCTGGCCGGCTTTCAACAGCCAGAAGATCTGGGTCGCCAAGTCAACCGACGGGGGCGTGAGCTTTGGCACGCCGGTGGAGGTGGCGACGACCCTGGGGAGTTTTATCTTCCCCATCCCGTCGATGGATCTCCGGGAGGTCTTTATCTATGTGTCGGCCGATGTGGATCTGACCGCCGGTCCATATGCCGAGAGGATCTATGTCGCGTGGACGGACTCGACGGCGGCGACGAACCCAGGGGTGCCGAGTGCGAATCACGCTCGCATCCAAGTCGCTCATTCAAGTGACGGCGGCGCCACCTGGAACGTCACGACGCCGCACGAGACCGCCGATGCCGCGACCGTCGATCGGTGGCACCAGTGGTTGAAAGTCGGATCTGACGGCACCGTTCACGTGGTCTTCTACGATACCCGGCAAGCGTTACCGGGACGCGACGCGGTCGACATGTACCACAGCTTATCGGCAGACGGCGGGGTGACCTGGACGACGCCAAACCGGTTGTCTACCGCTTCCTCGCCGTCTATCGCCGACAGCTTTGAATTCGGCGACTACAACGGGCTCGATGTTCGCCAGACGGATCTGATCGCCATCTTCACCGACAACCGCAACGAGGGGGGCCCACCCGGCGATTCGGTGGACGTCTACGCCACCGGGGTCCAAGGCTGCTTCTCCCAAGTCGAGTTGAACCTGCCGGTCCTTCCGCCGGAAACGGTGAATCACCCTCGTACGGAGGAGGCCTGCGATCGAATTAATGCGGGAGACGGAGGTTACGCGATCATTTTCCCAGGCAACGTGACCTTTGGAGCCGGTCTGGAGATCGTGCTCGAGAACGGTTTCGAAGTCCAGAACGGCGCGCTCTTTTCCGCCGAGATCGGCCCAGTGAATTGAGAGACCAGGTGCGCGCGAGTCGATGGATTGGTTTGTTTGGGGCAACCGGCTTGGTGCTGGGAATATGCAGCCCCGCTTCAGCGGGCGTCGTTGTCTACGAAGAAGGCGACAAGAAGATCGAGATCGGGGCTCGTATCCAGCTCCAGTATCTCTACACGGATCCGAGCAGCAGCGACGCCGAGGATGAGATTTTCTTCCGCCGTCTGCGGCCCTACATCGCCGGCACCGTGTCCGAGAAGTGGTGGGGCAAGATCCAGTTCGACTTTGGGAAGTCGCTCGATGAGAACGAGGTCGCGGTCAAGGACGCCTATGTGCAATACAAGGGCTGGGAGAAGATGACCCTGACGATTGGCAACTCGAAGACACCCTTCTCTAGAGAGTTTCTGACCTCATCCAAACGCCAGCAGACTGTCGAGCGCGGGTTTGTGGGAGATCACAACTTCGGGACGCCGGACTGCCAGCTGGGTCTCAAGCTCGAGGGCCAGAATGATTCGAAGAAACTGACCTGGGCGGTCGCCGCGGGTGCCGAGCAGCACGATCCCGATATTCGGCGGATGGACTTCGACTCGCCGGCGAACAACGCCGAGGATTGGAACCAGGGCCTGGTGGTCGCGGGACGGCTTGATTTCCACCCCCAGGGCTTCGTCAAGTTCGACCAGGGCGACTTCCACAGCGACGAGGTCAAGTACAGCTTCAGTCTGGCGGCCTTTTCGTGGTCGAACGACGGCGACAACAACACCCGTACCGACCCGGCCACGGGTCTGAGCACCAGCGGCTCCAAGGCCGACCTGGACAGTGCTGAGGGCCTCGAGGTGAGTGCCGGTCTGCGCGGGCGGGGTGTGTCGGTCGACGCCGAGTACCACTTGATCTCGGGTGACACGGTGGACCCGACGCTTACCGGCGGTCTCTACAAGAACGGTACGACCGATCTCGACAAGTTCCAGATCGAGGGCGGTTATATGTTCAAAGAGAGCCCGTTCGAGTTCGTCGGTAAGTGGGAGATGCTCGACGCCGATAACTACCAGGACGCCTGGGAGGCGACCGAGGTGGGGGTCAACTACTTCTGGAACGGGCACAAGGTCAAGGTCCAGCTCACCTATCGCATGGGAGAGAATGTCTTTGGCGTCCGCGGCGACGACCGGGACAACATCTTTCTGCAGTGGCAGTTCGTCTTCTAGACTCCCGGGAGTTTCGGCAGACAGTGTCAATACATCTGTATTGACAACGAGGCGTTGTGCCGTCTAAGCTGAAGGCCCATGAGCCGGAAGTCAGATTACCTGCAGATTCGCCTATCTCGACAACAGAAGGCGGCGCTACGGCGCGCCGCGCGGCGCGCCGGACAGGGTATGTCGGCCTACGTCCTGGCACGCCTGCTGCCGGAGGCCCGTCTCCGCTTTAGTGCGCTGGTTCAGGCGGTGGGCAACGACAAGGAGCGCAGCTACGCGCTGGCCGAGCTCAACGATCTGCTAACGGGTCTCGCGCCGGGTGAGTTCCTAGAAACGGTCGAGGCTTCACCGCCACAAGAGCTCTCCCCCTACCGACAGAACTACGTCGCGGCGATGGTCGAGCAATCGGCCAACCGGAAAGGCGTGGCTCCCCCCGCATGGGTTGCCGACGTGAAACCCTTGGAGGAGCCTCGTTTTGTCGAGCCTCTTGCCGGGCTGCGCTTACACCTGCTCGCTTCGGCACCCGTGCCGTTTCGGCGGCGCAATATCTTTATCGACTCGGCGGTTGGCGATCGCGTCTGACTCCCGGTTCAACCCATGACGCGACTGACGAAGACGGACATTCGCCGCCTACTCGAGCTGCTCGACGCGGAATTGGCCGCGGTCGATGAAACCGGGGAGTTGTACCTCGTCGGCGGCGCGGTGATGTGTCTCGTATTCAACGCACGAGAGGCCACGCGGGACGTCGACGCCTTCTTCAAACCGACGAAACGGATACGCCAGGCGGCGGCTCGCGTCGCTGCAAAGGCCAATGTGCCCGACACCTGGCTCAACGACGCCGTAAAGGGGTTTCTGAGCCCTCACGGCGAATTCGACTCCTACCTGGAGCTTCCGAATCTGCGAGTGTACGTCGCCGAGCCGCACTATCTGCTGGCGATGAAATGCGCCGCCATGCGTCTTGGTGAAGAGTTCCACGACCTCGACGACGTGCGGTATCTGCTGCGCTATCTGAACATCGAGCGCGTGGAAGACGCGCTCGCTATCGTGACCCGATACTTCGACGAGGAGCAGCTCCACGCCAAGACACGCTTGGCTCTAGAGGGGCTGCTGCCTGGTCGCCCTTAGTCCGGTGCTCAGAGGCTCTACTCGTCGGTCTCTTTACCATGGATCTCGGCAAGGACGGGATCGCGGTTTTGTCTTAGTATGATTTATTGTATGATCGATCATACTGTTATGCCGAAAGCACGCATCACCGTCACTCTGCCCCACGACATCGTGAGCGACATCGATCGGCGGGAGAGGAACCGGAGCCGGTTCATTCTCGAGGCCGTCGAGCACGAGCTCGAGAACCGGCGCCGCCAGGAGCTGCTCGCGTCGGTCGAGAACCCCCATCAACAAAGCGAGGAGATCGCAGAGGCCGGCCTCAAGGAGTGGGGCGATTGGGCCGACGACGAAGACGAAGATCTGCTCGATGCCGAGGCCGGGAGGTCTGTTCGCTGGTCTCCCGGCCGGGGTTGGGCCGAGACGGACTAGTATTGCTCGATCGAGGCACCGTTGTGCTGGTCAGTCTCGATCCCACGCGTGGACACGAGCAACGTGGAGTGCAACCTTGCATCATCGTGAGTGATCCCGACGTGACCGAAGACCAGCGCTACCCGCTCCTCTGCGTAGTTCCGCTCTCCGGCAGATCCGGGCGGGGTGCCCTCTATCCAGCGCTTGCTCCGGGCGCCAGCGGCCTGCGAAAGCCCTCCTTCGCGTTGTTGGATCAGGTGCGCACGGTCGACAAGCGACGGGTTCTCAAGGTGTTCGGCAAGATCGCGGCCGGCGAACTGGACACCGTCGACGACGGGCTCAAGCTGCTTCTGGGGTTGTCGTAGGCGCTCCGAGCGTTGAAATGCGGTGACAGGCTACTCATTTCCGGTCGGCTAAGCGTGTCGGCGCTCCAGGTTTGGGAATTGAGTAGCCTGTCACCGCATTTACTCCGGTTCGGCGTTCCGTCGAGCCGACGGTTCCCTATTCGACCGGTGTCTTGCCGTGGATCTCGTCGAGGCGCTGTCGCAGTAACCTGGCCCACTTGGACAGCGCGCGCTGGGCTTCGGTTGAGTTATTGACCCGGGTGGAGTGTTGGAAGGTCATGCTGTCCCGGCCGGCCTGGCGATCGATGGCTCGCGCCAGAATCTCGCCGCTCACCGAGTCGTAGAGCTCGATATAGAGGGTGGCTGCGCCGGCCGAGCTGGTGTACACGCGGCTCCTGGCCGGGCGATCCACATCGGGCGCGGTGAAGTCGAGATCGATGATCGCGGGCCTCAGTAGCAGAACGTCGTCGTCGGCCTTGCGGACTACCGGGTATCCATCACCGGCGGCGAGTGTTCCTTCAAACACCTCACGGAACAGTTTCGCCATGCGGGTCTTGATCTCTTCCATGTCCTTCTTCGAGACCCGGAAGAGAGTTGTGCCGCCCCGGTGGTCGCGCTCCCAGCCCTTCTTGAAGGCGACATACGGCTCGAGAATCATCACCCGTTCATAGATCGAGAAGTCCGCTTCCGGTTTGACGTAGGCGAGCGCTACTTCGCTTCCCGGAACGAGGTGCAGCCCGTCGTGGGTCACCTCGACGGGTTTCTCCTTTTTAGCTCCGGCGGTTTGGGCCAGGGCCAGGGTGAGCACAAACGCTGCGAAGGCGAAAGCGATCGTTCTGCTCTTGGCTTTGTCACGAGTCATCATCTTGGTTCCCTCCTGTGTAGCTAGTCGGCACCGTCTTCCGTAGTCGTTGCCGCGACGTTCTCCTTGACAACCCACCCTCGCTGCTCGAGCTCGAGTCGGCAACGCTCGGAGACACCGCCGCGAAACCAGAGCTCCCTGGAATCGATCTCCAGATCGGCTCCGACCTCGCCGAACGGCCCATCGGCGGCGGCGGCGATCTCCTCGGTCCAGGAGATGAAGTCCGAAGGTACCTGAAAGATCAAGCGACGATCGGTGGTCAGGGCGGCCGGGAGACCCGTTCCCCCCAACAGCCTTGCCACGACGGCAGAGCTTCCTTGAAAAGTTTCGAGCATCCGCACCGCGTCGACAAAGAACAAAGCCTCCTCAGAGGATTCGACCTCGGTGGCCTGCTGGACCGCGATCTCGAACCCGGCAACGGTCTTCAGCTCGGTGAGTGCGCCGATCAGATAGGTCTGAAGCGTCGGGCTATACCAGGGACTCGCGAAGAGCTCCTCCACCATCTCGGGGCTTACGCCGGCCGCGGTCAGGGTCTTGATGTTCTGCTCACGAAGCTCACGCGGGTCCATGCGCCAGACCAGGTTGTTGAGATCCTCGACGGCACCCACTCCCGGGATGCGAGGGATCGGCGCCAGCTTCACCGTGAAACCGCCGGCAGCGTCCACCTTGGCGACTTTCTTGATCTCACCGAGAAGAGCTTCGTTCGAAGTGTAGGGGTCGATGCCGAGCTTCTCGGCCCAGAGGCGCTCCGCCCGGGTGGCGCCAAAGTACTTCTTGCCGTACTTGGTTCCCGCCTCCGCGCTTTCCTTGGCCAGCCCCTTCTTCTCGGCGCCTGCCTCGTCTCCATCCTCCCCTTCGCCGGAGTCATCCGTGCTCAACTCCTTGACGGTGTCGACTCCCTCATCGACATCCCGCTTGACCCGTTTGAACATCCGCTTCACCCCACCCGGAACCCCCTTGACGGTGGCCACCGGGTGCGTTGCGAGGTCCCCGACCGCCGTCACTTGACTCATCGCGGCCCTACCGAGAGCGTCCACGAACACCTTGCTCAAGGCACCGCGATGGGTGGTGCCGAGCTCAAGATCGATAAGAAGACCGGCCGGCTCGAGATCGAGTTCGCCGGTACCCAGCCGACGCGGCTGACAAACGTGAAACGGCTTAAGGCCAAGAAGAAGAGAGACTAGTCGCTCGGGAGCCACCCCGGTTCACGACCGGTCTCCGGCCTGAACGAAAGCCCGCTGCAAGAGATCGGATACGGCCAAGACTTGAGCCGCACGACGAAGATAGACTACGTCAAGTGCCTCTCCCTGCACCAGAACGATTCCAATGATGTCGCGCCACTGCCGATCGGACACTTCGTTACCCATCCGATACCACCGCAGCTTCTGGAGGAGAATGTCCTCCGGTGTGTAGACAAACAGGTACCGATCGGGATCGGTGGTGACTCTGAGACGCTGGCGACGATCCATCTGCTCTTCGTCTATCGGGGATCCTCCCATGACGAACAGATCGATCTTGATCGAAGTTGCGAGGTGAATGAGATTGGCGCTTGACGTCTCGCGAATCGCCTGGCGGATCCTGTCGGCGTCGGCATAGAAATCCTCACCCAGAGCCGCGACGAGAGGCGCGACTTTGTCCTCATTCATCTCCACGATCAAATCGACGTCGAGGGTCGAACGCGGCTCGCCACTGATCGAGCTGGCCAAAGAACCGCCCACGACATATCGGACGTCTTGCTCTTCGAGCACACGCGCAACACACAGCGCAATCTCGATCGGGTCGGGAGTCACTTGGGCTCAGCTGCCGGAGATCTTGTCGGCCTCGGGATAAGCCCTGCCCGCAAGCTCGCGCCCAAGCGTGATCTGCGCGTAGCGCAAAAGGCACTCGCGCGCGGACGCCGATGGATGACGCTGCCGGATACCCGCCAGGGACAGCTCCCGAACGCTGCGACTGACCTGCTTCACGACCTGCGCCTTCTCGAGCGACGACATCTTGCGCCACAGATCCACCTGGATGTGTTGCACTTCGGGGGCCGTGTCGGCATTGAGCAACGAGGTTGCAGCCTCTTGCCTCGACTTCCTACGATCGCGCGGCATTGATCGGAATGTTACCCGACTACCAGCCGACTGAGGAACTAGCAAGGTTGGGGCCGCGTCAGTTGCCCACGTCCGCTTGCTCCAGAGCTCTCGCGACCTCCTCGTGGCCTTTGGTCGACGCGTGATCGGCGGCAACGTCGCCGTCGTCATCGACAAGGCGCGGGTTGGCGCCGTGGCTCAGCAACGTGCGGACCACCTCCATCTGACCTTCACCGGCGGCGAACATCAGGGACGTAAACCCCTCGCTCTCCTCCACCGCGTTCGGATCCGCGCCGCTCTCGAGGAGGAGCTCAACGGTGTCGCCGAAGGGACCGGTCGAGGCGAACATCAGCGGCGTGCGTCCCAGACTGTCGCGGTCGGCCACTGACGCTCCGCGCGCGAGTAGAAGACGGACGGTCCCGGTGTAGCCGTTGAAGGCCGCCAGCATCAGAGCCGTCCGACCGTCGGGGTCGGCGGCCCCGACGTCGGCGCCGGAGTCCAGCACCTCGCGGACCGCCTCCGCGTTGCCGTCGAGCGCGGCGGCCCACAGCGCCTGCGCGGCGCGAGCTGCTTCGAAACCGCTCAGGGCCGGCGCGGCGGCCCGCGCCGCCGGCTTTTCGACCGGTGGCTTCTCGACCGAGGCCACGGGGGCTTCGGTCCCGGACGAGCAGCCGGCCAGGGTGATCAGGATGGCAAGCGAGAGAAAGAGATGTCGCATCGTCAGAGAACTCAGAGGGTACATCAGTCTTCGAGAACCTCCACCAGCAGGTCGCCGTGTGCTCCTGAGGGCGCCTTGATCCCGAGGTAGGCGGCCAGCGTGCCGGCGATCGCTGTCGGGGCCACCTTGCGATGCACTACCCGCGGCCGAATCCCCGGACCGGCGAAGAAGATCGGCACGAAGGTGTCGTAGGCCCAGGGCGAGCCGTGCATCGACGCCACCCTCAGGCCGTCCATGTCGCCGACGAAGCGGTGCGGCTCGAAGACCACGAAGATGTCACCCGATCGCTTGGGATGGTAGTTGTTGAGGACCGAGCGCATCTGCGGCGTGTCGGGCACTCGTCCTGCCGCCAGGTCGTAGCTCGAGACAGCCGCCGAGACGCCGTCGAGCTTGGCGACCTCGGCTGCGACCGCCGACGCCACAACCGCTGGCTCCAACCCTTTCTTCGCGAGCAGCTCGAGATCGAGGTAGACGTAAGGATGAAAATAGGTGGCGATGAGCTCTTCGGCAATTCCGAACTTCGCCTTCAGAGCCGCGATTCCGGGCTCTCGATTCCAGCTGTCAGGCTGGACATAGTCCGCCTGCAATCCCAGAGACGTGAGGTAGCCGGGCACCTCGGGGCCGCCATGATCGGCTGAGAGCACGATCAACGTGTGGTCCAGCCCGACCTTCTCGTCGACAAAGGCCAGCAGGCCGGCGAGCGTCTGGTCGAGGCGGAAGAGGTTGTCCTCGGCCTCGAGACTGGCGGGGCCGAAGAGGTGTCCCACATAGTCGGTGCTCGAGAAGCTGACGCTCAGGAAATCCGGAATCTCGTCCTGCCCCAGCTGCTCGTTCTCGAGCACCGCCTCGGCCAGCTCACGGGTCAACTCGTCCCCGGCCGGGCTCAAGGTCAGCAGCGTGCCGAAGTACTTGCTCTCGGCGTCGCCATAGGCGTGAGGAAACACCGCTCCGTAACCCGGGAAGTCGGTTTCCCAGGCCCGGTCGTCGGCCGTGCCCGAGCGATAGCTCTCCGCCGGCCGCGACAACTCCCAGGTCTTGCCGGCATAGCGCCGCGGACGCCCTTCCTGATTCCAGGCTTCCAGCCACTGCGGATACTGTTCATAGTAGTAGCGGCTGGTGACGAACTCGCCGCTCGACTTGGAGAACCAGAACGCCTTGCCCGCATGGCCGGCGAGCGAGATGGCACCCCGGTCCTTCACCGAGACTCCAAAGATCTTGGCCTTTCCCGCGGTACTGATCGCGAGCTCATCCGAGAAGGTCGACACCAGCATCGCCATCGGCGAGCGCCCCTGGGAGCGAGCGGCCTTCTGCGTGGGGTCGATCTCGGTCTTCTGATCGACGCCCGCTCCTGCCGTGAGCAGCGGATAGCGGGCGTCCTCGACGTTGTAGGTCAGCTCACCCGTTCCGCGGTCCAGCCAGACGTTGCCCACCATCCCGTGGTCCGCGGGATACGCCCCGGTCGCCAGCGTGGCGTGGCCGACGATGGTCTCCGTATTGGCGTGCTCATAGTGGGCGTTAGCGTAGCGGGTGCCCTTTCTGTAGAGGTAGCGGAAACCACCCGGTTCGAGACGGTCGAGAACCCGAGCGGGAAGATCCCCGCGCAGCTGATCCACGGTGATCTGGAGCACCAACCGGACCTCGCTTGCACCCTCCGTTTGCGCCACTGCCGCCGTGCCGGAGGAAACCAGTAAGGCCATCATGAAATATCTGGTCCACATCGAGTCTCTCCCGTCGAAAAGTTTCGTTCTGCTGTGATTATCTTCTATGGGGCCCCGTCGACCTATTCAGAAGCCCTTGCCGACACTCAACCCGTAGACCAGGGTCTCCTCGTCGTCTACGAAGTCGAGGTTGACGGCTGGAGCTACGCTGATGCCGCCCACTTCGAACTCGTACTCCAGCCCGGCGCGCACCATGAATTCGGAACCCTCATGCTCTCTCTCTTCGATCCCCGGAGCCAGAACGAGCTTCAGCCGCTCGCTCGCATGGATGAATACCGGAACGCCCAACACGCTCGTGCGGAAGTCCTTGCCGGCGTAATCGACCAGAGCGCCGATGCCCCAGCGCCGAGTGAGCCGGTACTCGTAGTCGAGGCCTACGGTGAAGGCCTGCTCGTCCTTGACCGTGACAGGGCCGGGCCCGCTGTCGATCGTGACCTCGCCGTCGGTCACTCCCAGAAAAACAGAGACATGATGCCGATGGAATTCATGTTCTTCGTGCTCGGCTGAGTGCTCTTCCCCGTGCTCCTGCGCCACGGCACGCGCTCCAACCGATGCCGCAAGGACCAAGGCACAGGCCGAAGCAGCGACCGGGTGGCGCCAGAAACTATTGCCCTTCTTCATTTCGTCACCTCATCCAGGGAATCGTAGGATCCGGGCCGTCGGATCAGCTATGCTGAGGAAGTCTCGAGCCGCGACTCGAAGTCGCCACATAACAACGAGCTCGAGCGCTTCGGTCCCGAGCTCGGAACCGATTTATCAATCAGACAGAGGAGCGAGACCATGCAGCACAAGCTACCGGACCTACCCTACGCACACGGTGACCTGGAGCCCCACATCGACGGGCCCACCATGGCCATCCATCACGGCAAGCATCATCAGGCCTATGTGAACAACCTCAACGCCGCGCTCGAAGGGCACACGGATCTGCAGGAGAAGAGCGCCCTCGAGCTGATCATCGGTCTGAACACGATCCCCGAGAAGATCCGTGCGGCGGTTCGCAACAATGGTGGCGGCCACCTGAACCACACCATGTTCTGGTCGCTGATGAAGCCCGAGGGCCGGCACAACCCAGGATCGATCGTTGGGTCCGCGATTGACAAAGCGTTCGGCTCGTTCGACGACTTCAAGACGCAGTTCAAACAGGCCGGCATGACGCAGTTCGGGAGCGGCTGGGCCTGGCTCGTGGTCAACGGCGAAGGCAAGCTCGAGGTCGTGAAGACGCCGAATCAGGACAACCCCCTCAGCCAGGGCCAGGTGCCGATCCTCGGTGTCGACGTCTGGGAGCATGCCTACTATCTGAACTACCAGAACCGTCGAGCCGACTACATCGATGCCTGGTGGAACGTCGTCGACTGGTCGCAGGTCGAGGCCTACTACGGGCTGATCAAGATCGCCGGCGGCATCGCCGATCTCGACACCTGGGCCTCGGCAAAGCTCGCCAGGCTCGAGAGCGCCCTCAGCAAGATCAAGGGCTGAGAATCTCCTTGGAAGCGCATGGAAGGCCTCTTCTACCTCCTTGCCGGGGCGGTTTTCCTCTTCTCGCTGGTGGTGCGTCGGAAACTGAGTTCGACCTATCAAAAGTGGGGTCGAACCCGGAATAGAGCCAACATCACCGGGGCGCAGACGTCGATGGCGATTCTCGAAGCCAATGACATGCGTCGAGTTCGGATCGGACAGATTCGCGGCAAGCTGAAAGACCACTACGATCCGCGCAACAAGACCATCCGACTCTCGGACCCGGTCTATGAAGTCCCGAGTGTCGCCGCCATGGCCGTGGCGGCACACGAGACCGGACACGCGATCCAGGACAAGGTCGACTACGCACCTCTGGAGATACGGACCTTCCTCGCGCCCGTGGCGGCCGCCGGAGCCCGGTTCGGCTTGCCGGCGGCCATTGTGGGCTCTTTTCTGGGCACTCCTACGCTCGTGCTGGTGGGCCTTCTCGCCTATGCCGGTGCTCTACTGCTCCAGTTGCTGACGTTGCCGGTCGAGTTCAACGCCAGCAAACGGGCGATGCGGCAACTCGAAAAGCTGGGGGTGATGGGAAAGGAGGAGAGGAAAGGCGTTCGCGAAGTTCTGCGGGCCGCCGCCATGACCTACGGCGCCGGAGCCGCGTCGTCGGCGGGCTACGTCATCTATCTGTTGATCATCGGTGGGAACGCGCTCTTGCGGAGGCCGGCGTTGGCCAGTCCTCCCTTGAAGCCGCCGCCGGCGCTCTTCTAGGCGTCGCCGCAGGGCATTCTGAGGGGCGGCACACCGCCTAGCTCACGGATCCGGTTCAAGGTCTTGCCGACCGCCGGCTGGCAAACGATGCGGCGCTCGGCCGCGTACTTGCCGGGGAAATTGGTCAGCGCCAAACCGATCAGGATGGTGACAGCCCCCTGGCCCGGAAGCACGAGCATGGCGACGCCCGCCAGGATGAGGACGATGCCGAGGAGGTTCTTGAGGACCGAGAGGGCCGCCCACAGAACCGGATGCTTGCGCGCTATGCTGGCCGACCCTCGTCTTGCGGCGGTGAAGTAGTTCTCGGGGAGCTTGATGACGACGACCGGCAACACCACCACCGTGATCGCGAGCACGACGAGCGAAACGATACCGAGCTGCTCCAACAGGGCCTCGTGACCCTGGATCCACTCGGTGAACTTGTCCATCTTTGGATCCTCCGGTTTCAGTTACCCTGAACTCGGAGGATCGACTCCTACCCGCCTCATCTCGGCCTCGAAGAAGACGCGTTTGACTTCCGGAAGTGCGGCCTTGAGCTCGGCGTCGAGCTGTCTGGCCAGAGACTCCACTTCGTCTGCCGTGGCTTCGCTCGAGAAGTCGACGCTGAGGTTGACCAGAACGTACTCGGGACCCATGTGCATCGCGGCCACATCATGGACGCGCTCGATCATGCTGTAGCGGCCGACGACCTGCCGAATGGCCGCCAGAACCTCCGGGTTGACGCCCTCGCCAATCAGCAGGCCGTGGGTCTCGACCGCGAGCCAGATCGCGGTGCCGCCGAGGATCAGGCCGATGACGACCGAGGCGGCGCTCCATCCGCTCGCGAGGCATCAGCCACAAGCTCTTGACCCCGCCCCGATAGAGAAAGGCCTCCTCGCTTCCCGAGAGCCTCTTGCCAAAACCCGCCTCGACGTACGGCTCGAGCTGCCAGTTGTCACGAAGCGGGATCTCGAACTCGACCCCGATACCCAGAGCGACGGTTTCGACGGTTTCTTTCAGCGGCCGGCCGAGGCCCTCTCGGATCTCGAACTCATGAGCTCCAAACGAGAGTGGGAACTTGAGCTTGGCCCCCCAAT
>Ga0224508_10003322_pt1 | contig 13326 bp, 8 predicted proteins | sample SF_Jan12_sed_USG_4_FD_170157 | JGI IMG/M metagenome (GOLD analysis project Ga0224508, IMG submission 170157) | Sediment microbial communities from San Francisco Bay, California, United States - SF_Jan12_sed_USGS_21 | ecosystem: Environmental > Aquatic > Marine > Sediment | place: USA: California...
GCAGTCGCATCCGGCTTTCTCGTATCGGCCTGAAACCGGGGAGGAGCGCTATCACTCTTTCCTCGGCGTGCCGATCCTGCGCGCCGGGAAGTCGGTTGGTGTCCTTGTCGTACAGAACCGCACCCAGCGCAGCTACTCGGACGAGGAAGTCGAGGCGCTGCAGACGACAGCCATGGTGCTGGCCGAGCTGGTCGGGTCGGGGGAGTTGGCGGCCGGGCCAAGCGTCGATGACCCGGAACGCGACGGCACACGGCACCTGACGGGTTTGACGCTGGCAGAAGGGATTTCACTCGGCCATGTCGTTCTGCACGAGCCGCGCGTCCTGGTGACGCAGCTGATAGCGGAAGACATCAGTCATGAGCAGGATCGGCTTGAGCAGGCAATCGAAACACTGAGAGAGACGATCGACGATATGCTCATGCGCGGTGATTTGGCGCCCGCCGGCGAGCATCGCGACGTGCTGGAAGCCTACCGCATGTTTGCCCATGATCGCGGGTGGAACAGGCGTCTGGGGGAGGCCGTTGCCAGCGGCCTGACGGCCGAGGCGGCGGTGGAGCGGGTCCAGAACGATACCCGCGCGCGCATGGTCCGCCAGACTGATCCCTATCTGCGTGAGCAGCTTCACGATCTGGACGATCTGTCAAACCGGTTGCTCAGGGTGCTGGCCGGGAGGACCACCGCCGCTGAGGAAGATCTTCCACAAGATACCATCCTGTTTGCGCGAACCATGGGACCGGCCGATCTTCTGGACTACGACCCTGACCGGTTGCGCGGGCTGGTCCTGGAGGAGGGTGGTTCGGCGAGCCATGTCGCGATCGTCGCCCGGGCGCTCGGGTTGGCATCGGTCGGCCAGGTCCAGGGTGCGGTTGATTATGCCGATACGGGCGATGAGGCGGTCGTCGATGCGAGCTCGGGCGATGTGTTCATCCGGCCATCGCAGAATGTTCTGACGGCCTATGCCGATAAGGTTGAGTTTGAGGCGCGGCGGCAGGAGCAGTATGCAAAACTGCGCCATGAACCGGCGATCACGCTGGACGGGCAGCTGATCGCGATGCACGTGAACGCGGGCCTGCTGGTCGATTTGCCGCATCTTGAAGAAACCGGCGCCGACGGCATCGGCTTGTTTCGTACCGAACTGCAATTCATGATTTCGGCAACTTTTCCCAAGTCCGAACAGCAAAGAGAGATCTACGCGTCGGTTCTCGACGCGGCGGGCGGCAAGCCGGTGGTCTTCCGCTCGCTCGACATCGGCGGCGACAAGATGCTGCCCTATCTGCGTCACGCAAAGGAGGAAAACCCGGCCCTTGGCTGGCGGGCGGTCCGTATGGCGCTCGACCGGCCCGGTTTGTTTCGGGCGCAGATTCGCGCCTTGATGCGCGCTACGGCCGGGAGCGAACTCAATATCATGTTGCCGATGATCTCCGAGGTTGCGGAGTTTGAACGAGCGAGCGCTCTGGTGGACAAGGAGCTGGCACATTGCGAAAAGCATGGTCACCCGCAGCCGAACATGGTGAACCTCGGCGTCATGATCGAGGTTCCGGCGTTGCTCTGGCAGTTGGAAGAGTTGATGGCCGCGGTTGATTTCGTTTCCGTAGGAAGCAACGATTTGCTGCAATTTCTGTTTGCCGCGGACCGGAGCAATATACGCGTGGCCGAGCGGTTCGATCCGCTGTCGCCTGCGGTGCTGCGTATGCTGCGCGATATCGCGGGTGCGGCAGAAAGACATCGGGTGCCGCTGACATTGTGCGGTGAGATGGCCGGGCGTCCCATCGAGGCAATGGCGCTCATAGCGCTCGGATACAGATCGATCTCCATGGTTCCCGCCTCCGTCGGACCGGTCAAGGCGATGATACGCAGCCTGGACGCGGGCGCGGCAGCGGGCAAACTTGATGCGTTACTGACGCGCGAGGCGGTGGATTTGCGCCAGGAATTGACTGCGTTTGCGACCCGCTCCGGCGTGGCTATCTGACACGCCGGGGACAGCGGGCGTTGCGGCGATCACCCCGATTGGGTTTAATTGGGCTGCAACATGCGAGCGAGGCGCCGATTTACGGGCGTTTTCAACCTATCGTGCGAGATTACTGGGGGCTTTACGGTTAAGATGTCGTCCAAAACCGGCGCGTCTGCAGGGTCTACCACCGGAGAAGATGATTCCGGCGAGCGTCTGCATATCCATGCCATCAAGGAATTGCCTTCCGACCAGGATGCCGAGATAGCGGTCATCTTTCGCGAGATGAGACACGCCTTAGAGCTTTCCCTGGAGCAGCTGTCGGCGAAACTGAACACACCTGTGGCGACGTTGCAGGCACTTGAAACGGGCGCCATTCGCGCGCTTCCCGACTGGACCGAAACCAGCCGTATTGTCTCGTCCTATGCCGGATTGATGGGCCTTGATTCACGCCCGGTGCTGCGCCGGATAAAGGCGCAACTGCAGGCGCGCGGCGCCAAGACGGCGCCACCGCCCGCGCCCCAGGCAGCGCCGCAACCGTCGCCGGCACCGGCACCCGCAGCTCCCGGGGCTGGGCAGCCGGCGCCTGCTCCAGGCGCACCGAAAGCAAGCCAGACAGGCCTTCCCCCTGCCGGGCCGCCATTGCCGCCGGGCGCCAAGCCGGGTCCGCGCGCACCTGTTCAGCCCGCCGCTGCGGCGCCCGCTCAATCGCCCCCTTCCGCGCCGGCCGGTTCGCGTCGGAAAGGCACGAAAAAACCCGCAAAGCGCGCAAGGAGCATCTGGGGTACACTCGTGACCTGGCTGATTGTCCTGATTTTGTTTGTTGCCATGGGCGCCGGGGTTCACTATGCCGCGCAATACCCGAACCGCGTTTGGTCGATCGTTAACGCGCTTCCCGACCCGGCACCACAGATCATACGATCGGCCTGGGAGATCGTGAGGCCGCTTGACGATAGCGAGCCGGTTTCCCCGGCGGTCGATCCAAAGGGGCACAAATCGGATAAGGTTCCAGGTGACCAGCCCCCCCGGGCGAATTGAAACGCGTCGAAGCAAAAAAGCCGGTTATTGCATTCCATGTCCGCCATTCCTGAGAAGAAACTCGAGCAGGTTGTCTCCCGCTGGGAACGCGTGCAGGCCGACCTGGCCGCGGGAGCCGATCAGGACGCATATGTTCAGCTGGCGCGTGAATTTTCCGAGCTTGACCCCGTAGTCGCGGCAATAAAGGAATTCCGCGCGGCGGAGAAGGAACGCGCCGGTTTGCAGGAAATCGTAGCTGATCCGGGCTCGGACGCAGAAATGGTCACCATGGCCAAGGAAGAGCTCGGCGAGTTGGAGCCCAGGCTCGGGACCATGGCCCAGGCGGTCAAGGTGCTGCTGCTGCCGAAGGATGCCGCGGACGACAAGAGCGTGATCCTGGAGGTTCGCGCCGGCACCGGTGGCGACGAGGCGGCCCTGTTTGCCGGCGATTTGTTCAGAATGTACCAGCGCTATGCCGATCTGAAAGGATGGAAGGTGCAGATCCTCTCGGCCAGCGAAGCGGCGGTGGGCGGCTACAAGGAGATCATTGCCAATATTTCCGGGAAAGGAGCTTTTGCCCGCCTCAAATTTGAATCCGGCGTGCACCGGGTGCAGCGGGTCCCGGAGACTGAATCGGGGGGAAGAATCCATACCTCGGCGGCAACGGTGGCGGTTCTTCCCGAAGCGGAGGAGGTCGATATCGATGTGGACGAGAAGGATCTGCGTGTCGATGTCTTTCGCGCCAGCGGGCCGGGCGGTCAGTCGGTCAATACCACCGACAGCGCGGTGCGGATCACGCATTTGCCGACCGGGCTTGTGGTGTCCCAGCAGGATGAAAAGTCACAGCACAAGAACCGGGCCAAGGCGATGACGGTGCTCCGCGCCCGGCTTTACGATATGGAGCGCGAAAAGCAGCATGCCGAGCGCGCCGCCGACCGGCGCGACCAGGTCGGGTCCGGCGACCGCTCGCAACGAATCAGGACCTATAACTTCCCCCAGGGGCGCGTAACGGACCATCGTATCGGTTTGACGCTGCACAAGCTCCCCGAAATTCTTCAGGGCGACGGCCTTGATGAAGTTGTCGATGCGCTCATCACCGAACAACAGGCGAGCCAGCTCGCCGCAATCGATGACCAGCCCGCAGCCTGACTGTCTCATGCAGACGGCGCCGGCAACCGTTGAAACCGTTTTCCGACGCCTCGCCGGGACGTTCCGCCAAAACGGGATTGCGACCCCCGCGCTGGATGCGCGGTTGCTCGTGTGCAGGGCCTGCGGGATCTCACATGAGCAGTTTGTCGCCATGCCCGAGCGGCCCGTCGGCGCGCCGCAGGCGGCCTTGATCGACGAATTCGAACAGCGCCGCCTGTCCGGTGAGCCGGTTTCACGACTTGTTGGCCGGCGTGAGTTCAGCGGGCTGCCGTTCGGGCTGGGGCCGGCGACACTGGACCCGAGGCCTGATACCGAGACGGTCGTCGAGGCGGTGATCGAACTGGCGCGCGAAACGCGCGCGCCGACGTCGGGCACGCTTCGTATCCTCGATCTGGGCACGGGCACGGGCTGTATCCTCCTAAGCGTTCTGCATGAACTGGAAAGTGCGACGGGCGTCGGCACTGATATCAGCGAGCGTGCGATTTCGGTTGCCCAGGCGAATGCAAGCCGTCTCAAGCTGGATCGCCGCGCCAGCTTCATCTGCGGCCGCTGGCTCGATGCGGTGAAGGGTGAATTTGATCTGGTTGTTGCCAATCCGCCTTACATAAGAAGTGACCAGATTGCCGGGCTGGAACCGGAGGTTGCCCGTTTCGACCCCAGGGTGGCGCTGGACGGCGGTACAGACGGGCTTGAGGCGTATCGGCAGATAATCCCGCAGCTAAACGCCGTATTGCGACCGGGCGGATGGGCGGTGTTTGAAGTCGGCGCCGGCGAGGCAAGCGAAGTCGGCGACATCATGCGCGCCAATAGGATTTCGTTAACGCAAAGCGACACCAGGAGATGGCGCGATCTTTCCGGCCATATAAGATGTGTCGCCGGCCGTTTACCGAAAAAGGGCGGATAACAGGGAAAAAGGACTTGGCATATTTTCACGACCGCGTTAGGGTCGGTTCACGAAACTCGTTTACCGCATAGAGAACGGGTTGGCGTTAGCAAGCCGACAATAGGAAAATGTAAAGTGCGGTAGCGCGGCTCCGAATTGCCGCGTGACGTAGTGGAGCAATATTTTTCGATACGCTTAATTGTCCAGTGGAAAGAAACCACGCTCGCTTCAATGTTATGAGGCGAGGGGTTTTTTTGGGCGGGCGATGGGCTTTAGCCGCCCGGTCGACATTTCCAGGGTTGTTAAGTGAAACCAAGGGGCACGTCATTCCACATGATCGGGGTTAGGCAGGGTTTTGACCCCCGGTGGCGCTGCACAACAGAATAGGTTCGACTCCGATATGGCCAATGGGAAAAGAAAGCCAATGAGGCAAGGGCAGCAGAATCGAAGAGGCCGCGGTCGGGGTCGGAAAGTCCAGAATCCGCTTTCCCGCAACTACGAATCAAACGGTCCGGAAGTAAAAATCCGGGGTAACGCCTCTCATATCGCGGAGAAATATTCCGCCCTCGCCCGGGATGCTCAGGTCTCGGGAGATACGGTAACGGCGGAGAACTATCTGCAGCATGCAGAGCATTATTACCGCATAATCATGGCGGCCCAGGCACAGAGCGCCCCACCGGCCGGACAGGCTGTCGAGGGTGCCAACGGCTCGGGAAACCAGCGCGCCGCGCAGGGCGAAGAAGCGGACGGGTCGGGGAATACGCAGGGCGATGCGCCGGTCAATGGCAATGAGGCCGAGGTCCAGGCGGCGGCAGCATCCGGTGATGGTGACGCGGCCAAGGCGAACGCCGACGCCGATGCCGACGCCGAGGCCAAGGACAAGGACAAGAAAAAGGATGCGCAGTCATCCGATGAGGCACCGCCGGACAACGCCGCAGCCTGACGATTGCACGCGCCATATCAGTTTTTTTTAAGAGATCCTTTCGCACCGCTGCTTGGCTAGAGCGGGATCAGAAAAAGTGGAAACCGGTTTTTCGTCCGATCCCGCTTTTTCTCTGTAGATGGCGATCACGTTTATCGACCTAGGTGCAATCACCCAAGACGATCGTGATCTAAACGATCGCGAATTCATCGCCTGGCGCCAATTTCCCACCGCCAGAGACAATCGCGTAAACACCGAAATCGTGATGATCGTAGGCCCGCGTTAACGCGGCGGGCAGCGCCATGTCGCGCGTCGCGGTTTCGGGATTGACGTTGGTCGCCTCGCAGCGTTCGGTCCGGTCGCATACCTCAAATGTAACGCTGCCTGCTCTGACTGTCTCGCCGACCCAGTCAAACTCGACCCAGGGCTCTTGCGCATCAATGTAGATATTGGCTCGAAAACGCATGGGATCGACCGGCTTGCCGACCGCACGCTCCAGCTCGCGCACGCTAGCCAGATTGACGATATGGACGCATTTGATCCCGACGTCGGAAAAACTGTGTCCGGGTGCATGAACGATCCGCGGGGCACCGCGCAGATCCTCCGGCATATATCCGGCGATGAACTGCTCGATCAGCCGCCTGCCGATCTGTGTGTTGAGCGCGCCCCTGGCGACCTGGCGGCCATCTCTGGATAGCACCAAAACCTGTTCTGCCTCATCGAACTCGATACCAAGCGCTGCGAGGCGCTCGTTTCGCATCAGCATCAGGAATGAGATTTTCGGCAAGGGTCTGGGGTTCTGCGGATCGAAACGGCCGGGCCCGTTCTCGATCGCCCAGGCCCTGTCGAGCGGCATGGTTTCACCCTCCGCCAGCTCGACAGTATCGAGGCTCTGGCCGGCAAATCCCTTTACCGGATAGCGGTAGAGCGCGGTCACTGAAGCAGGGGTTGATGAAGTCATGAATCCGGCCGATGCGTTTGCGCTGGATCATGCCCCCTTTTGCTGCGCTGCGGCAACACTATATAACAATGTGGAACGCTAATAATTTCAGGTTCCACGAGCCGTTTATGGCTGATCCAAATGCTGACCGTGCATTTACGGTCCGACCCGAAACCGGGCGCGAAACCCGTGCTGATATTCAGGCGGCATCCGCGTGCTAGAAAGGGGTTACAATGGAGTTCGATAATTATACCGACCGCGCACGCGGTTTCGTTCAATCCGCCCAGAGTCTCGCGCTCCGCGAGGGCCATCAGCAATTCGCGCCTGATCATATTTTGAAAGTTCTGCTCGATGACGAGGAGGGCCTGGCAGCCGGGCTGATTGCAAGAGCCGGAGGCGATCCGGCGCGCGCGCTTGCCGACACCGACGCCGCGCTTGCGAAAATGTCGAAAGTTTCCGGCGGCGGTGCCGGCCAGCTCTATCTGACGCCGGCTACAGCGCGCGTTTTTGAGACTGCGGAAAAGGCCGCGAAGAAAGCAGGCGACAACTTTGTCACCGCGGAACGGCTTCTGCTCGCACTGGCGATTGAAAAAGAGTCGGATGCGGCCGGCATTCTTAAACAGGCCGGCGTGACACCTAGTAGTCTCAACGAGGCGATTAACGAATTGCGCAAGGGACGTACCGCGGATTCCGCCTCCGCCGAACAGTCCTATGACGCGCTGAAGCGCTACGCCCGCGACCTGACCGAGGACGGGCGGGACGGAAAGCTCGATCCGGTTATCGGCCGGGATGAGGAAATCCGGCGCACAATTCAGGTGCTGTCCAGGCGCACCAAGAATAACCCGGTTCTGATTGGTGAGCCGGGCGTCGGCAAGACCGCGATCGCGGAAGGGCTGGCGCTTCGGATAATCAATGGCGACGTGCCGGAGAGCCTGGCTAACAAGGCACTGCTGGCGCTCGATCTGGGCGCGCTGATCGCGGGCGCGAAATATCGCGGCGAGTTCGAGGAACGGCTGAAGGCCGTGCTGTCGGAAATTGAGGCCGCGGAGGGCAATATTATTCTGTTCATCGACGAGATGCACACGATCGTCGGGGCCGGGAAGGCGGATGGCGCAATGGACGCCTCCAACCTCCTCAAGCCGGCGCTGGCGCGCGGTGAGCTGCATTGTGTCGGTGCAACCACGCTTGACGAATACCGCAAGCATGTGGAGAAGGATGCCGCCCTGGCGCGGCGCTTCCAGCCTGTTTTCGTGTCGGAGCCAAGCGTTGAGGACACGGTCTCCATTCTGAGGGGCCTGAAAGAAAAATATGAGCTGCACCACGGCGTGCGTATCTCCGACAATGCGCTGGTGAGTGCCGCGACCCTGTCGCATCGCTATATCTCGGACCGCTTTCTCCCCGACAAGGCGATCGATCTGATGGACGAGGCGGCGAGCCGTCTGCGGATGCAGGTCGACTCCAAGCCGGAGGAGCTGGACGAGCTGGACCGGCGCATCATTCAGCTCAAGATCGAGCGCGAAGCGCTCAAGAAAGAGGAAGACAGGGCGTCAAAAGACCGGCTTGAGAAGCTGGAGAAAGAACTCGCCGAGCTGGAGGAGCAGGCCGACGCCCTGACCCAGCGCTGGAGCCAGGAGAAGGAAAAGCTCTCGTCGGCGCAAAAGCTCAAGGAAGAGCTGGAGGCGGCCAGGCTGGAAGCGGAGCAGGCGCAACGTTCAGGCGATCTGGCGCGTGCCAGCGAGCTTTCCTACGGGCGTATTCCTGAGTTGGAGAAACAGCTTGAGGATGCCGAAGCCGAGGATCAAGGCTCAGGCGCAATGCTGGAAGAGGCGGTGACGGCCGACCATATCGCCTCGGTTGTTTCACGCTGGACAGGTATCCCCGTCGACAAGATGCTGGAAGGGGAAAAGGACAAGCTGCTGCGCATGGAAGAGGCGATCGCCAGACGGGTGATCGGTCAGGACGAGGCGGTGCGCTCGGTTTCAACCGCCGTGCGGCGCGCGCGTGCAGGCTTGCAGGATCCGAGCCGCCCAATCGGTTCGTTCGTGTTTCTCGGCCCCACCGGCGTTGGCAAGACCGAGTTGACCAAGGCGCTTGCCGCCTTCCTGTTCGATGACGACAACGCGATGGTGCGTCTCGATATGTCGGAATATATGGAGAAGCACTCCGTGGCCCGGTTGATCGGCGCACCGCCGGGTTACGTGGGTTATGAAGAGGGTGGGGCGCTCACCGAAGCGGTGCGCCGCCGGCCCTATCAGGTGATCCTGTTCGACGAGATCGAGAAGGCGCATCCCGATGTCTTCAACGTGCTGTTGCAGGTTCTCGACGACGGCCGGTTGACTGACGGTCAAGGCCGCACGGTCGATTTCCGCAACACGGTTATCATCATGACCTCCAATCTGGGGGCTGAATTTCTGGTGGCCCAGAAAGAAGGTGAGGACTCACCCGCGGTTCGCGATCAGATCATGGAGGTCGTCCGGGCCAGCTTCCGGCCCGAGTTCCTGAACCGGCTGGACGAAATTATCCTGTTCCACCGGCTGCGGCGCGACCAGATGGCGGCGATCGTCGATATCCAGCTTGTGCATCTGCAGAAACTGCTTACCGACCGCAAGATCACGCTTGATCTCGACGATGCGGCCCGGGAGTGGCTGGCCGACAAGGGCTACGAACCCGCGTTCGGCGCGCGCCCCTTAAAGCGTGTGATTCAGAAAAACGTACAAGACCCGCTCGCCGAATTCATTCTTGCCGGCACCGTCAAGGATGGCGAGACCGTCAAGGTGAGCGTGGAAGCCGGCTCCCTGGCGATCAACGGAGAGAAGGTCCGGGACGCGGCCTAAAGCAGGGTCGGACGGCCGGGCGGCCTTCTCGTATGCCGGCCCGGCCCTTCCGCTTGCGGCCTTGGGCCGTTAGCGCATACGCTTCGGCGCGTTCGCGGCGAGGGGACCTGTCAGCATGAGCAGCAAGAGCGAAATTACCGCACGGTTCACCGCGCTGTGGCCGACCACGTTTCTGCAGGACGCGCTTCCGGGAGCGGAGAACGCCAACATTCTGCTCGCCGAGATGATCGAGGAGATGGATGCCCGGGCCGCGGATATGACCACCGACTACCTGCAGGGCAATTTCTTCGAGATCGATCACCCGGCGGTGCAGTGGTTGAGGGACTGCGTCAACCGGTGCGTCGTCCAGTATGCGCAAAATGCAGGCATCGACTACGAGATGGACTGGCATGTGCAGGCCTGGCCGAACATCAACCGGCTCGGCGACTATCACAATCTGCACAACCACCCCCATTCATGGTTGAGCGGCACCTATTATGTTCAGGTGCCCTCGGGCGAACCCAAGGTGGGCGGGAGGTCAGATCTCAATCCCGGTGCGATCAGCTTTTTCGATCCTAGGCCTCAGGCCAACATGCTCGCGGTCAAGGGCGACGGCCAGGTGGAAGCGGAGCACCGGGTCGTGCCGGAGCCGGGCATGCTGCTGATCTGGCCGGCGTTCATCCATCATCTCGTGCATCCCAACCTGTTCGAGGAGGCACGTATCTCGATTTCGTTCAATGTCGTCTTGAACTGGCGAGACAGCTATTTGCCGTGAGTTGAGGGCGGGACAAAAAAAGAGGCGCGTCCCGATCAGCGAGACGCGCCTCGCGCGTTTGTATTCCCTCGAATGCCGCTTTTACCGCGCGTCCTGCGTCGCCGCCGCGACCCGGGTGGTCACGGGCGAACGGCGCATCAAATCCTCGATCCGCGAACGTTCCTTGTGGAATTTGGTAAGCAGTTCACCTGTGAGCTGGCGACCCCGCGGCACGTGAATCGTCATCGGGTTCACATGGCGGTTGTTGACCAGCACCTCAAAGTGAAGATGCGGACCCGACGAGAGGCCTGTGGAGCCGACATAACCAATCACCTGGCCCTGGGAGACCTTGATGCCCGGGCGCAGGCCGCGGGCAAAGCGTGCCATGTGACTGTAGCTCGTCTTGAACCCGTTGGCGTGACGAATGCGGATATAGTTGCCATTGCCGCCCTTGCGCTTTGCAACCTCGACGATACCGGTGCCCGCGGCCAGTATCGGCGTGCCGTGCGGGGCGGCCCAGTCGGTACCGGTATGCATTCTGGTGCGACGCAGGATCGGGTGACGACGCATGCCGAAACCGGAGGTAAAGCGTGACCCCTTGACCGGCTTGCGCATCAGGAACTTCTTGGCGCTGTTACCTTCACGGTCATAGAAATCAACCGTTCCGTCCGGTGCGCGGAAGCGGAAGAAACGCCGGGAATGATTGTCGACAGTCATAGCCGTGTAGAGCAATTCGCTCGGCTCGGTTTCCTGACCCCGGTCGTCCTTCCTAAGGTCGAAGAAGACGTCAAAGTTGTCGCCTGCCTGCACCCGGCGCTTGAAATCCACGTCGTATGAATGGATCCGCAAAATCTTGGTGATCATCTCGCGCGACAGGTTCTGGTTGAGCGCCGCATCGTAAACGCTCGTATAGAGCGTCGCGCGCTTGGGGAACCTGTCTTTCCGCATGGCGTCAACCAGCTTGATCGGATCGTCACTGGCGACAAATTCACCGGCGCCGTTACGCGCCACGGTCACGTCATGGTTGCTGCCGGTGAACAGGCTCACCTTTACCGGCTCCATCTGGCCGGTGTCGCTCGGTGCCGGCGCGAGCGTCAAACGAAGTTCCTGGCCCTTCTGGAGCGACTTGGCCAGGAATACCGGCGCCATCGCTTCGTAAATCGCCTTTGCCTGCCAGCTCTCCGCCCCGTTGCGCGTCAGAATACTCATAAGCGTATCGCCGCGTTTGACGGTGACGGACTTGACTTCGGTATTTTGCAGCACCTCGTCGACGTAGGCGTCGCTTTCAATCCAGCTCTTTTCCACGATCGTCGTATTCGCCGGCGCTTTGCCTTCGCCCGGCCCCGACGTTGCGAGCTGTTCCGGTTTGTAGGCAACGCGGTGAAGTTGTCCGTCGGCCAAATTCTGATCCTGCGGGCCTTCAGGCAGAATGGCAGGGCGCATCGAGAAAGGCGCCTCGGCAAAGGTCTCGCCAGCCACAGCGATCAGCTTGACCACTTTCGCGGTGTTGAGCTCGATTGCATCCTCAACGGGCAAGCGGCCGCCTTCATATTCGACGACGTTGACGGTGACCTCACGTCCGGCCGTACCGTCTGCGGATTCGGCATTGAGAGAATCGGCAACCGATGTCGGGTTGGCATACAGCTTGAAGGGATTGAAGGCGGGAATGTGATCGCGATTGTCAGGTCGGGCGGTGGCCAGGCCGGCGATAATCCGGGCATAGGGCTTGATCGTAATATAATCATTGCCGGCTACCCGCTTCTCGACGGTTTCGTGAATGATCTGCCTGGTCGCCAGGCCACCCTCGGTTGTCTGGATCCTGTCGGTTTTCTGCCCTGCTACCTTTTGGTCTTCCTTGACCGCTTTTGTCCGCTGCTCCGGCTGCATCGCGGCCAGGCTTGCACTGCGAATTGCGGATACCACGCCGGTGCTGTCATCCACATTCATCGAGGCATAGACGGTCACCCCGATTACCCCGACGCCAACCACCCCGGCAAGGCAAGTGCTGACAAGCCACTTTAAGCGTGAACCCGCGCCGGAATCGCCGGACTCGGAAAGAAAAACAGCCGCCCGCGTCGTCTTGGTTTCCTGAAGATAAATCTGCGGCAGCGCCTTCTTCCCGAAAACAGGGACCAGCGCATTTACTTTTCTGCGTTCCGCAAGCCGGCGGCGTCGTTTGATCAAAACCTGCTTCCCCCCGTCTTCAGACTACCGCGCGCAGTGCCGTCTAGCCGGCAACCTTGTCGTTTTTGAAAAATCCGCGGAGCTGAATCTGGTGAATAGTTCCCTCATCCCGAAGCCCGTGAACTTGCCGGCCCGCCAACTGGCTGTCAACCACGCCGGGGACAATTGCCCCTTGAATTTGCATGGCCTCAGTTTACCCGATTGCGTTCCGGCCCGACGGGCCAGTTTGTGTCGAGCATTCCCTTCCCTTTATGCTTAGTTGACCAGTGTGGTCGAGAATAGCTTTCAACATTCTTAACGAATCGGGAGATTGCCGTTGTAATCGGGCAGGAATGTGACGCTGACGGGTCATATTTGACCAATTTTCCGCGCTCCGGTTCGCATCGGGCAATTTGTCGGAAAAAAAATGAAAAATGACGATTTGCAGCTTGACAGCCGGGCCCAGGAAACATTATCTAAACGCCTGCTGCGCGGGTGCATCGCATCACCTGCGGTTTTGTCGTGTCCGCGCGCACCTTATCACTCTGCAATGCGGGGCTGGCTCCGGAAGATTCCCGGAAAGCGGTCTAACTTGCGTTTGACTCCGGTCGGAGCATTTGGTTCCATCGGAAGCTGGTGTCACGGTGTGTTGCCGGGTCATCAGGGCTCTTTGACAATGTGGTTTAGAAGAAAGGGAAACGCGGACGGCGGAGTCCTGGCGAGTCCATCCCTTAAGC
>Ga0224508_10003323_pt1 | contig 13325 bp, 13 predicted proteins | sample SF_Jan12_sed_USG_4_FD_170157 | JGI IMG/M metagenome (GOLD analysis project Ga0224508, IMG submission 170157) | Sediment microbial communities from San Francisco Bay, California, United States - SF_Jan12_sed_USGS_21 | ecosystem: Environmental > Aquatic > Marine > Sediment | place: USA...
GCCGATTTGTCGCCCGATCGCCTTTCTAAAATGACGCACAAAATCGGCCTGAGCGAGGTACCGCGGCTGGCAGATTCAATCCTCAAAGGGCAAGTGCGGGGCCGGGTGGTGGTAGATGTGAATGCCTGATTGGGGGTTTGACACCCACGCGCGATGTCGGCGGAGACAAGTGGCCTTTAGAAGGTCTCGAGGCGTCAAAATGGGCTTATAAGTGTCGTTTTTCCGCAGTCCTACGTCGCCGCGGGATCAGCAGATGTCTATACTGCCGACTAACCTTCGGCTACCCTTCGAGTAGTGCGCTGCTGCCGGGTAGCGTCAACAGAGGTAAATAGGGGGCAACTATGTCCGATGTCGAGAAAAGTGGTGGCAACGAGGACGATATCGATCTTTCGTCACTGTCCGACGATGAACTTGTCGAACAGATGCACGACGATCTGTATGACGGGCTCAGGGAGGAAATCGAAGAAGGTACCCAAATACTACTCGATCGAGGGTGGACGGCCGATAAGGTTCTCAATGACGCTCTCGTCGAGGGTATGCGCATTGTCGGCATCGATTTTCGTGATGGCATACTGTTTGTCCCCGAGGTGTTAATGGCGGCCAATGCCATGAAAGGCGGTATGGCTATCCTGCGTCCGCTACTTGCCGAAACGGGCGCACCGCCTATCGGCAAGATGGTGATTGGTACGGTTAAAGGCGATATCCACGACATCGGCAAGAACCTAGTGGCCATGATGATGGAAGGCGCTGGCTTCGATGTCATTAATATCGGTATCAATAATCCGGTAGAAAACTACCTGCAAGCGCTAGAAGAGCACAAGCCCGACATCTTGGGTATGTCAGCCTTGCTGACTACGACTATGCCGTATATGAAAGTCGTAATTGATACCATGGTTGAGCAAGGTATTCGCAACGATTACATTGTGATGGTCGGTGGTGCGCCCCTAAACGAAGAATTCGGCAAGGCGATCGGCGCCGATGCCTATTGCCGCGACGCTGCGGTGGCGGTTGAGACCGCTAAATCGCTAATTGCCGAACGCCGCGCCGGTACGGGGGAAGCGCGCTCGCAAGAGGTTGGGACTTAGTGTCGAAGCGTTCTGGTGTGCTGATCATTGCTTGCGGGGTGTTGGCGCGCGAGATCGTAGCTTTGATTCGCGCCAATCAATGGCAACACATGACGGTACAGTGTTTACCGGCAGAGTGGCATAACACACCTGACAAGATTCCTAATGGGGTACGTAACAAGATCCGCGACGCGCGTGATCGCTTCGCGCGTATTTTCGTTGCCTATGCAGATTGTGGTACCGGTGGTCAGCTCGATCAAGTATTAAAGGAAGAGGGCGTTGAACGGATTTCTGGCGCGCATTGTTATGAATTCTTTGCTGGTGCTAAAACGTTCGCCGAACTCTCCGACGCAGAACCGGGGACTTTCTACCTCACGGATTTCCTCGCACAGCATTTCGATCGCCTGATATATCGTGGCTTAGGGTTAGATCGCCATCCTCAGTTGATGTCCGATTACTTTGGCAACTACCGGAAGTTGGTGTATCTAGCACAAATGGAGAAACCACGGCTGGTTGCTAAGGCCCGGGAAGTCGCCAAATACCTTGACCTTGAATTCGAATATCGTTTTTCTGGCTATGGTGATTTAGGACGAGCCCTCATTGATCTAAATGGTAAGACCACAGCGTGGCTAAGTTAATTACCGTCTTCTGGCGTGATATTCCGGCTCAGGTAGTTGCTAAACGGGGACGCGATAGTGCTAAGGTGCAGTTGTCACAGCGGTTCCAAGTCGCGATTGACCGGGCCGCCATGCGCGCCGGGAAGGGTAGTAGTGAGGCTTATCTTGCAGATTGGCGGCGTGAACCGCGTCAGTGCAGTGACGACCTCAAGCACGAAGCTGAGGGAGAGGCGGCACGCCTTGAGACCGAATACTCTGATGAAGAGTTAGAGTGTTTGATCAAATCGGGCGGTACAAGAAAAGCATAATAGCCAGCCGGAGACTAGCACGCATGTATGCGGTACGCCGTTGGTCGGTACGTCGGGCTCGCTTGCTTGAAGCGATTTATCATCACTTCGAGCCAATCATCGCAAGGCTCCATCCAATTTTCAAAACGATCGGCTACGCACGGCTGGAGAAGCCGGCGGCGGCGGCAGAGCGTGTTATCAAAGGATTCTTTTTTGACTGCCAGATGTGCGGCCACTGTGTGCTCAATGCCACGGGGATGTCTTGTCCAATGAATTGCCCCAAGGAATTGCGTAATGGCCCTTGCGGTGGTGTGCGGCCGAACGGTAACTGCGAGCTGATACCGGACATGCAGTGCGTGTGGGTCGCGGCCTGGGAGGGCAAGCAACGTATGCGCGAAGCGGCGAACATCCAGATGGTTCAACCACCCGTGAATACACAACTGCGGGGGACATCGTCGTGGCTACGGGTGGTGAAAGAGAAGGCTGCCAGTGAGCCCTTAATATGAAACTCGACGACGAACCACAAAACCCGGGAGATCCGTTACCGATATTGCCCGGGCACTCATCAGGTGGACGCCTGGAAAGGGTATTACGTGCGGGTAAATTTGCGGTGACGGCTGAGTTGTCACCGCCGGATTCGGCAGATCCCGAAGAAGTCTACGTACGCGCAAGTGTATTCGATGGCTTCGTCGATGCGATTAACGCTACGGATGGATCCGGGGCGCACTGCCATATGTCGAGTGTAGGCGTGTGTTCACTGTTGACGCGCGTTGGCTACGGAACAGTTATGCAGATTTCTTGCCGAGACCGTAACCGTCTGGCCATCCAAGGTGATGTACTGGGGGCCGCCGCCATGGGCGTCGCAAGCATATTGTGTCTGACCGGCGATGGCGTGGAGGTAGGGGATCAACCTGACGCTAAGCCGGTGTTTGATCTCGACTGCATGTCATTATTGGAAATGATTCGTTTAATGCGTGATGAGTCACGATTTATGACCGGGCGAAAATTGACCAGTGCGCCACGCGTGTTTCTTGGTGCTGCCAGCAATCCGTTTGCTCCCCCCTATGATTTCAGACCGATGCGGTTGGCGAAAAAGATTGCCGCTGGCGCGCAGTTTGTGCAAACGCAGTATTGCTTTGATGTTCCGCGGCTCAAAGAATTCATGAGTCGCGTACGTGATATGGAATTGCACAAGCGCTGCTTTATATTGGTCGGGGTTGGGCCGCTGGCCTCGGCTAATGCAGCACGTTGGATTCGAGGCAATGTGCCTGGTGTACATATTCCCGATGAGATTGTCGACCGTCTGGCCGGTGCAAAAAAACAAAAGCTCGAGGGCAGAAAGGTGTGCATGGAAATTATCCAGCGGATTCGTGAGATCGAAGGTATTAACGGTGTTCACGTAATGGCTTATCGCCAAGAGGAGGCGGTGGCGGAGATTATTGATGCCTCTGGCGTGCTTGAAGGGCGGGTACCATGGTATCCCAATCGGGATAAGAACTTGGGTATAAAAGAGGCGACCCTATGACCGATACAATAATTAGTTCCGCCACCAAAGAAGTCGCGATTGGATTTGGACGGCCATTTGTCATTATCGGCGAGCGCATCAACCCAACTGGTCGCAAGGTGTTAGCGGCGGAAATGACGGCTGGTGATTACAGTCGTGTCGAGTCAGATGCGTTGACACAAGTGGCAGCCGGGGCACACATGCTCGATGTGAATGCCGGGATACCGCTCGCAGACGAACCAAAAATGCTGGCCGAGGTGGTGCAGCTCGTGCAATCGATTACTGACGTACCACTTTCAATTGACTCTTCGATCGTCGCCGCCCTTGAAGCTGGACTTTCGGTGTATAACGGTAAAGCATTGGTTAATTCGGTAACCGGTGAAGAAGAGCGTCTGGAATTGGTATTGCCGTTGGTAAAGAAATACGACGCAGCTGTGGTTGCTATCTCTAATGATGAAACTGGGATCTCTGAAGACCCAGATGTGCGATTCGCAGTTGCAAAAAAGATTGTTGAGCGCGCGGCTGACTGCGGTATCCCGGCGCACGATGTCGTTGTCGATCCCTTGGTGATGCCGATCGGTGCCATAGGATCTGCCGGCAAACAGGTGTTTGACATTGTTCGGCGATTACGTAATGAACTTCACGTCAACACCACCTGCGGCGCATCGAACATCAGTTTCGGACTGCCCAATCGCAATGGTTTGAACGCGGCGTTCTTAAGTATGGCGGCGGGCGCCGGTATGACCTCGGCTATCACCAGTCCCCTACATACGGAGGTGATTCAGGCGGTCATGGGAGCCGACGTCATGCTTGGTCAAGACCCGGAGTGCCGTCGTTGGATCAAACGGTTTCGTGAACTGACGGCGGCCGAAGCCGAGGGCGCTCGGCGTCGACGCGGTGGCCGACGGCGTGGCGCCTAAGACGGCTCTCGTTGTATTTACCCCCTCGGGTCGACGCGGCCATTTTCCGGTTGGTACACCTTTATTGCAGGCGGCGCGCGCCCTAGGTGTGGATGTCGATTCGGTCTGCGGCGGCCGTGGCATTTGTGGGCGCTGTCAGATCTTGTTGAGCGAAGGCGAGTTCGCGAAACACGGGGTCACATCACGCGCCTCACACCTATCATCATTCAGTGATGTGGAACGTGTTTACGCAGCCGCCAATGGGCTTGAGGAGGGGCGTCGCCTTAGCTGTTCCACGCAAGTACTCGGCGATGTCGTGATCGATGTGCCGCCCGATAGTCAAGTGCACCGACAAGTGGTGCGCAAAAGAGCCGAGGTCCACACGATTGAACTCGACCCCGTGGTGCGCCTTCACTACGTAGAAGTACAACCACCTAACATGCACGACCCTGCCGGCGACCTTCAACGCGTGCAAGCAGCGTTGGAGTTCGAGTGGCGACTTAGCGATTTGCGCTGTGACGTGCGGGTTCTACAACACCTGCAAGAGGCCTTACGTGGCGGCGGATGGAAGGTCACGGTGGCGGTTCACGATGGCAGTCAGATCATAGCCGTGTGGCCCGGGTTCCGGGATAAGATCTATGGGCTTGCGGTCGACGTGGGCTCAACCACTATTGCGGCACACCTATGTGACCTTGCGAGCGGGGACGTGGTTGCCGCGGCTGGTGCCATGAACCCACAGATTCGTTTTGGCGAAGACCTGATGAGTCGCGTGTCCTACGTGATGATGAATCCAGGCGGCGAGAAGGAGATGACCCGGGTAGTGCGGTCAGCCATCAATGATTTGGTGGCGAGCGTCGCCGCCGAGGCGGGGATCGCTGCCACCGACATTATGGAACTCACATTTGTCGGCAATCCTATCATGCAGCACCTATTGCTAGGGATTAGTCCCATCGAGCTTGGTGGTGCGCCGTTCGCGTTGGCCAGCGACCATTCGCTCACGCTTTGGGCGACGGAGCTGGACTTGGAGGTCCACCCAAACGCGCGTATCTATGTCTTACCATGTATTGCCGGTCATGTTGGCGCGGACACGGCGGGTGTGGTCTTGTCCGAGGCGCCCTATCTGCGCGATGAGATTACGCTAATCGTAGATATAGGCACGAACGCCGAGATTGTGCTCGGCAATCGTCAGCGCTTGCTGGCAGCGTCGAGCCCGACCGGCCCGGCCTTCGAAGGCGCGCAGATAAGTAGTGGGCAACGTGCGGCACCAGGGGCAGTGGAACGGGTACGTATCGATCGAGCCAGTCTTGAGCCACGATTTAAGGTAATCGGATGTGATCTTTGGTCGGATGAGCCCGGGTTTGACGATGTGGTGAGTCCAGTTGGCGTTTCTGGTATTTGCGGCTCTGGCATCATTGAGGCGATTGCTGAGATGTATCTCGCAGGGATTCTTAATCGGGATGGGGTGATTGACGGTACATTAGCGAAACGCAGCGCACGTCTTGTTGCCGATGGCCGCACGTTCTCGTACATGCTCCACGATGGGGCAGTTAAACTTCGTATTACCCAAAATGACGTACGTGCCATCCAGTTGGCTAAAGCTGCTTTATACGCCGGTGCCCGGCTACTTATGGACCGGCTCGGCGTTGATAGTGTCGATCGTATTCGCCTCGCCGGTGCCTTTGGTAGCCACATCGATGTTATGTATGCGATGGTGCTGGGTCTTATACCGGATTGTGATTTGGCGCACGTCGATGCAGCTGGGAATGCGGCTGGCACCGGGGCGCGGATCGCGCTATTAGATCGCAAGGCACGACCGGAGATAGAAAATGTGGTGCGAGATATCCACAAGGTCGAGACGGCAGTGGAGCCGCGTTTTCAGGAACACTTCGTCGAGGCCATGGCGATACCGCATAAAACGGCAGCGTACCCCAACCTGGCGAAGGTAGTCGAATTGCCAGAGGAAGGGCCGACGAATGAAGCCCCGTCCGACCATAGCGCTGGGCGAAGACGCAAGCGCGCGCAACGGCAGCGCAACTGACACGCGAAAAAAGCCATTATGATATGATGGCCGATCCGACGTATTCAGGACCGGGCACGTGGTCGTAGAACAACACAGCCAGGGGCGAGATGAATAACGAGGTCATTATTACGTGTGCGGTGACCGGAGCCGGCGATACGGTTGGCAGACATCCTGCGATTCCGATTACGCCCAAGCAGATCGCGGAAGCGGCGATCGAAGCGGCTAAGGCCGGTGCCGGGATTGCTCATTGCCACGTACGTGACCCCGAAACCGGCAAGGGTGCTCGCGATCCCGCGCTTTATCGAGAAGTTGTCGAGCGCATCCGCGAATCGGACACGGATGTCGTGATCAACCTTACGTCGGGTATGGGTGGCGACCTTCAAGTAGGGCCTGGTGGCAACCCCATGGACTTCGGTGCGGATACCGATCTTGTCGGACCGCTAGAACGTTTACCGCATGTCGAACAGCTATTACCCGAGATCTGTTCGCTTGATTGTGGTTCGTTAAACTTCGGTGATGGCGCCATGGTGTATGTATCGACGCCGGATATGCTGCGTGCAGGCGCCAAGCGCATCCGGGAGTTGGGCGTCAAGCCGGAGCTTGAGATCTTTGACACCGGCCATCTGTGGTTTACTACGCGCCTATACCAGGAAGGACTTCTCGATGACCCGCCGTTGTACCAGCTCTGTCATGGTATCCCTTGGGGCGCGCCGCCGGATGTCGGGGTGCTGAAGGCATCTGTCGACCAATTGCCGGCCGGTGCTAACTGGACAGCATTCGCGCTGGGGCGCAACCAGATGCCGTTTGTGGCGTTGGCGGTGTTATTAGGCGGTAATGTACGCGTAGGCTTGGAGGATAACCTCTATCTCGAGAAAGGGGTGTTTGCCAGTAATGCTCAGCTGGTCGAGAAAGCACGTAAAATCGTTGAATTGATGGGTGCGCGGGTGCTTGGACCCGAAGAAACGCGTAAGAAGTTCGGTCTGACAAAGCGTTCCTAACTATAGGTTATTGATCGACGCGCATCGGAGGTATTCCATGATAGGTATTTTCGTAGATGAGGCTTTTTTGCGCGCACTAAGCCCGGAGACCCAGGACGAAGTTCTGGCGTTGGCGCAAGAACAAATCGCGGCCCTAAGGCGTCCATCGGCCAAGACGGAGTGGCGCGGCGACCGGGAAGAGTCCTATCCGCTTAGCGTGGAAGAAGCGAGAAGGCTCATTGATGCTCAGCCGGAGCCCATGCGCGACGCGCTACGGGTATTCTGCAGTAATTACGATGGACATTTCGCTCGCGCAACGCTGCAAGAGTTGATGTCAGCCGCCGGTTTTTCTGATCCCGATGACTTGAGTAAGGCCACCACTTCGTTCACCCAAAGTCTGCGACACATCACCGGTAATCATGACGCGTGGCTCTTGAACTGGCGCCCACAAGACTGGGAATGGAGCGAGAAGAAACAGCGCTACACCAAGGGTGAGTATTTCATTTCTGCCAAGGGTATCGAGCCGCTCAAGCAGGCATTCGGCGACTCCTAACCGCGAGTAGAGGAACGGCGATGCAGTGTATGGGTATCGTCGGCACCGGTGTGATCGGGGCTGGCTGGACGGTGCGTTGTTTGGCCCGGGGTCTCGATGTTTTAGCCTGGGATCCGGGGCTAAATGCCGAAGCCAAGTTGCGATCAGCGGTGGATACGGCGTGGCCAGCGCTTGCCAAGCTCGGGCCATTCCCAAATGCCGAGAAATCAAATCTCCGTTTTGTAAAGACGGTCGAGGACATTGCAAGGTCGGCTGACTTCATTCAGGAAAGTGCGCCCGAACGTGAAGACCTGAAGCGCGAGCTACACGCGCAGATCGATGCCGCCGCGCCGGCGAATACCATTATAGCGTCGAGCTCATCTGGTCTGTTACCCAGTCGTATCCAATCGGCCTGTACGCATCCTGAGCGTATTGTCATCGGACATCCGTTTAATCCCGTGTATCTGCTTCCCCTGGTGGAAGTTGTGGGCGGTGACAACACGTCTAACGATACGATCGAGCACGCGATGGCCACTTATACGGACCTTGGGATGCATGCTTTGCGTGTGCGCAAGGAGATCGAAGGCTATCTCTCCGATCGATTACAGGAAGCGCTATGGCGAGAGACGCTACACTTGGTTAACGAGGGCGTAGCGACAACCGAAGAGCTCGATGCCGCCATTGCCTATGGCCCGGGGCTGCGATGGGCGATCATGGGTACCTGCCTGACGTTTCACATGGCGGGTGGCGATGCCGGCATGCGCCACATGCTCGAGCAGTTCGGGCCAGCGCTAAAGTTGCCTTGGACTAAATTGAAAGCCCCTGAGCTGACCGAACAACTCATCGATCGCATGGTACTAGGGACTGAGAACCAAGCGGCGGGCCGAACGGTCAAGGAGCTGGAACAGCTACGCGACAATTGTTTGATCGCCATCATGCAGGCGTTACGACAATATGGGGTTGGTGCCGGTCAGACCCTAATCGACGATGAGATCCGACGAGGAAGCAAGCACTCTAAAGGGGGCGCCGATGTCGAATGAAGCCGATCATGAGAGCGCAGTAGTATTAATTCGATGTTGAACGGCTTGCGCAATAAGCGGGTTGTTGTTACCGCGGCTGCCAGTGGTATCGGCCGGGCAGTGGCGCAAGCCTTCATTGCCGCGCACGCACGAGTGCATGTGTGCGACATCTCTGCCGATGCCCTGAGCGAATTCCGCTCCAGGGAGCCAGGGTTGAGTGCTACCGTCGCCGACGTCTCCGACCTAACCGCGGTGGATCGGTTTTTCGATGAGGCGCTACGAGAACTTGGCGGGTTGGACGTACTTATCAATAATGCTGGCATTGCCGGCCCGACGGCACCGGTTGAGGATGTAACCCCAGAGGCGTGGAACCGTACAATGGCGGTGAATCTCACCGGGCAATTCTATTGCGTTCGTCGAGCAGTACCATTGCTGAAACAGGCGGGGGGTGGCTCGATTATCAACATCGCATCGACAGCCGGCATTATGGGTTACCCATTACGAACCCCGTATGCGACGTCGAAATGGGCAGTGGTGGGACTGACCAAGTCATTGGCGATGGAATTAGGGCCCTCTGGAATCCGTGTCAATGCAGTCTGTCCAGGTTCTATCGAAGGTGAACGTATGCAACAGGTGATCGCGGCAGAGGCGCAAGTACGCGGGACCGACCCCGTGAGTCTGCGCAAGAGTTACGAGAAACAGAATTCGCTGCGCACCTTCATCGCCCCAGAGGATATCGCCAACATGATCTTGTTTACCTGCTCCGATGCCGGCGCAAAGATCTCTGGACAGGCCCTGAGTGTCGACGGTAACACCGAAACCCTGAACAATTAGTGCAAGCGGCTATGCGTTTTGTTATCTCCTGTACGCTTATGTGTCCTCGCCTACGGTCTGCCAGCTCGCTGTAATGTCGGTTGCCGCTTTATCAGCGCGTAGGACCGAGAATCTTGGGCGCTTGTTTGCTCCCCGGCGAATCGCCATCATCGGCGGGCGCGACGCGGCGGTAGCGGTCAGTCAGTGCATCGACATTGGTTTTAGGGGCGACATCTGGCCTGTCAACCCTAGGCGAAAGGAGATGGCTGGGTTGCCATGTTTTTCATCAATCGCAGCGCTACCAGCCGCGCCCGATATCGCTTTCGTCGCGGTACGAAAGGAGGCCACGATCGAGGTCGTGCGCGAGTTAGCCCGGTGCGGTGCTGGCAGTTGCGTTTGTTACGCCGCCGGATTCGCTGAAACCGGCGATGAGGGCAGGCAACTGCAAGAACGATTAACAGCGGTGGCCGGTGACATGGCGTTAGTTGGGCCCAATTGTTATGGGGTCCTCAATTATGTTGACCGTGTGGCGCTTTGGCCATCGACGCATGGTGGTGAACCGGTTGAACGTGGCATCGCACTCGTATCACAAAGTGGCAACATCGCGATCAACCTGACGATGACCAGTCGTTCGATTCCTATCGCTCATGTGATTAGTGCCGGTAACCAAGCCATGCTAGAGATTGGCGATTACATTGTACCGTTAGTGGATGATCCGCGGGTCACGGCCATCGGCCTATATATGGAGGGATTGAATGACATCGAGGGCTTTAGCGTTGCCGCCGAATATGCCCTGCGGAAAGGCAAGCCGTTGGTCGCGATTAAGGTCGGTACTTCTGAAGTCGCGGCTCGCGTCACCATTTCCCACACCAGTTCACTCGCCGGCGCAGATACGTTCTATGACGCGTTGTTCGATCGCCTCGGCATAATACGGGCACACACCTTGACCGAGTTGATGGAGACGCTGAAGTTATTGTCTCTGTCAGGCCCACTCCAGGGTCGACGAATTGCGGCGCTGTCATGTTCCGGCGGCGAAGCTGCATTGACCGCCGATCTTGCGACAACACTAGGGCTTTCGATACCCGAACTGTCGCAGCACCAAACCGAGTCCTTACAAAAACAATTACCAGCATTTGCCAACGTTTCTAACCCACTGGATTACAACACCTCCATCTGGGGAGATGCGAAGGCGTTACAACGCTGTTTCGCGACCATGATGCAGGGAGATGTGGATGTGACGTTGGTGATCCTCGACTATCCACGCGTCGGCGCGCAAGAGTGGGATCCGACCATAGACGCTGTAATCGGGGCGCGTCGACAGACAAAATCGCGCGCCATGCTGGTCAGTACTTTTCCCGAGCTCTTGCCCGAGCAGATTAGAAAACGACTTATCGACGGCGGCATTGTACCGCTGCAGGGCTTAAGCGATGCATTGAAGGCGTTGGCAGCGGCGGCTTGGTATAACGATAAGCGCAACGCTGTGACAAGGCTTGTCGAGGGACGGCTGCGGGTACCGGCGTTACCGGGATTGACGAGTGCGCCGCAACTCATGGATGAGTGGCAGAGTAAACAGGCGCTAGCCGCCTGTGGCTTACGTATACCCGGCGGCCGGCTCGTATCGGCGGCAGAAGCGCCGAGGGCGGCCGCCGATATCGGGTTTCCGGTGGTGGTGAAGGCAGTCGGCTCCACGCTTGTGCATAAGACCGAAATGGGCGCGCTAGTGTTAAACGTTGCCAATGAAGCAGGTGTCGCTAGGGCGGTAGACCACATAGCTGCCGCGGTAAGCGGGGTCATAACGCATTTCCTGATCGAGCCCATGATTGTGGGAGCGGTGGCGGAATTGATTGTCGGCGTCGAGCGAGACGACCAGGTTGGGCTCGGGCTTGTCGTCGGCAGTGGTGGCGCGCTGGTGAATTTGGTGGAAGACAGTTGCACCTTGTTATTGCCGACCGATCGAGAGTCGGTCACCAGCGCGCTGGCTTCGCTGAAGGCCTGGCGCCTGTTAACCGGGTATCGAGGAGCCCCCCTCGGCGATTGCGATGCAGTGATCGACGCGGTCTTGATCGTCGCCGAATTTACGGAGCAGCATCGCGATCGCCTTACCGAGCTCGATGTGAATCCGTTGCTGGTGCTACCGCGCGGTCAAGGTGTAGTAGTAGCCGACGCCGCCATCTGTATGGCTGGTACTACAAGTGAGTGATCAGGAAAATAACGCAGTACCCCTGACGAAAGCGCCGGTCTTGTACCACACGCGGGTAAGGCCGGAGTGGGTGGATTATAACGGCCATATGAGTGAGGCGTACTATGTCTTGGTTTTTGGCCATACCACTGATGCGTTTCTCGACTTGATCGGCCTGGATGACATTTATCGCCGGCGCACGGACCATTCTCTCTATACGTTGGAAGCGCATATAAGTTACCTGCATGAAGTCGGGGAGGATCAAGCCTTGGCGATCAGTACCCAGATACTTGGCGCCGACGCTAAACGTGTGCGTCTATTTCACACCATGAAACACGCTGACGAGGGGCAGGTGTTGGCGACAGCCGAATTGATGTTGCTGCACGTTGATACCAGCCAAGCTCGCGCCGTCCCATTTGCGCCTGAAATACAGACCCAGCTGGCAAGCGTGGTCCAGGCTCATGCCGAGCTGTCGTGCCCGATGCAAGCCGGTCGGTCAATTGCCTTATAGATTATTTGCATAATTGTCACCACGCATGGCGACCGTTGCTAACGACAGCGTTACTCCTAAAGAGCACGCGCACCTAAAGGGCGTAGGCTTGGTGTTGCTGGCTGGTGTGTTTTGGAGCACGGCCGGAATTATTGTGCGTCTTATCGAATCGGCCAATGAATGGCAAATAGTTTTTTACCGCTCGCTGGCATTGGTGTTGACGTTACTCGTTGTACTTGTTGTCCGCAATGGTCGTACCACATTGTCGGCCTTTCGCACGGCTGGGGTTAATGCGATTGTCGGTGGTTTGTGTCTGGGATCAGGCTTTGCCTGTTGGATTTTCTCGCTCACCCATACCACCGTGGCTAATGCGCTGTTTTTGCTTTCTAGCGCGACATTCCTGACCGCCATATTGGCGCGTATCGTCATCGGCGAACGTGTCATGCGTGCGACCTGGTTAGCGATGACGGTGGCGTTGCTCGGTGTTGCGGTAATGGTGGCAGAGGGCATCGTTGTCGGCACATTGTTTGGCAACGTCATGGGGCTGACGGCGGCACTCGCGTTTTCCGGGTTTACGGTCGCGCTGCGTCGCGGTAAGGGCGTGGATATGCTACCAACCGTATGCCTAGCTGGTGTGTTCGCGTCGATCATCGCTGGCACTGTGATCCTCGCCACTGGCGTCGGGTTCGTTGTTTCGGCGTATGACTTATCTTTATGTGCCATGTTGGGGGTAGGACAAATTGGTTGTGGCCTTATCGTGTTCACCATCGGTTCACGCTATGTGCCAGCAGCGGAGCTGGCGTTGCTTTCCCTAACCGAGGTGGTGTTAGGCCCCGTATGGGTCTGGATGGGCGTTGGCGAAGTGCCCAGTCTATGGACATTCGTGGGCGGTGTAGTGGTGTTGGCGGCAGTGGCGGGGCGTGC
>Ga0224508_10003324_pt1 | contig 13323 bp, 15 predicted proteins | sample SF_Jan12_sed_USG_4_FD_170157 | JGI IMG/M metagenome (GOLD analysis project Ga0224508, IMG submission 170157) | Sediment microbial communities from San Francisco Bay, California, United States - SF_Jan12_sed_USGS_21 | ecosystem: Environmental > Aquatic > Marine > Sediment | place: USA...
TGCACATACTCCACCGGGTCCTCGATCGAAACGATGTGACCGCGAGAGTTTTCGTTACGATGACCGATCATTGCCGCCAGCGTGGTGGACTTACCAGAGCCGGTGCCGCCAACGACGATCGCAAGGCCGCGTTTGTTCATAACGACGTCTTTGAGGATCGGCGGTAACTCGAGATCCTCAAGCGTCGGAATCTCTGTCGTGATCGTTCTCAGAACGGCCCCGACATAGCCTTGCTGGATGAACGCACTCACACGAAATCGGCCGATACCCTGCGGCGAGATGGCGAAGTTGCACTCTTTGGTCGCATCGAATTCTTTGATCTGTTTGTCGTTCATGATCGAGCGGACCATGATGGCTGACTGATCCGCAGACAAGGGATTGTCGGTCGCCTTGTGAATCGTGCCGTCGACCTTGATCGCTGGCGGGAATCCCGCCGTCAGAAACAAATCCGAGCCTTCGCGCTCGACCATTTTTCTGAGCAGATTCTGCGTCAATCGTACCGCTTGTTCGCGTTCCATTTGCCTTTTCTCCCGTCAGAACGGCCTCGCGGCGTTCCTAGAAATTCTCTTTCTGTACCGCACGGAAGCGTGCTTCTTCCTTGTTGATCAGACCTTTCGACATTAATTCGGCGAGGTTTTGATCCAGCGTGTGCATGCCGGCGGCCTGACCGGTCTGAATGGCCGAATACATCTGTGCGATCTTGCCTTCGCGAATCAGGTTTCTGATTGCGGGCGTACCGATCATAATTTCGTGAGCGGCGATGCGCCCGCCACCGATTTTTTTCAGCAGCGTCTGAGAAATGACCGCGCGAAGTGACTCAGACAACATCGCCCGAACCATTTCCTTTTCTGCGGCAGGGAAAACGTCGACCACGCGATCAATCGTCTTGGCCGCCGAGCTGGTATGCAAAGTGCCGAACACCAGATGGCCCGTTTCCGCCGCAGTCAATGCCAGCCGAATTGTCTCAAGGTCACGCAGCTCACCAACGAGGATAACGTCGGGGTCCTCGCGCAGCGCCGAGCGCAGCGCTTCATTGAAGCCGAGCGTGTCGCGATGGACTTCGCGTTGGTTGATCAGCGATTTTTTCGATTCGTGCACAAACTCGATCGGATCCTCAATGGTCAGAATGTGGTCGGGCTTGTTCTCGTTGATATAGTCGACCATCGCTGCAAGCGTGGTCGATTTACCCGAGCCTGTAGGTCCGGTTACGAGCACGATTCCTCTGGGATGCATCGACACATCCTTGAAAATCGCCGGGGCACCCAGATCTTCGAGTGTCAGAATTTCAGAGGGAATAATTCTGAAGACGGCAGCGGAGCCGCGATTCTGGTTGTACGCATTGACTCGAAATCGAGCGAGTTTTGGAATTTCGAACGAAAAGTCGGTCTCGAGGAATTCCTCGTAATCCTTGCGCTGCTTGTCATTCATGATGTCGTACACCATGCTATTGACGTCTTTGTGGGTCAGCGCAGGCATGTTGATGCGTTTGATGTCGCCATCAACACGAATCATCGGGGGCACCCCGCCGGACAGGTGCAGGTCGGAGGCGTTGTTTTTCACTGTGAACGACAACAATTGGGCAACGTCGACGGCCATTCTTCTCCCTCATTATGGATAGCCGGACTTACCATAACCCGGCTCAGATCGAAGCCTAGTATAGCGAAGCACCCGGAGTAAAACGTGATTAGAGTCACGGAAAACTTGCGAAAAATCCGAGATTTGCTGGCGAAAGCTGCGGTGGATGCAGGCCGTGAAGCAGATAGCATCAGATTGCTCGCTGTGAGCAAGAAACAGCCCCGATCCAGTGTGATCGAGGCGGCGGCAGCAGGACAGCGGGATTTCGGTGAAAATCAGGCCGTCGAAGGGGTCGAAAAGATCAATTCCGTGGCCGACGATGCACTCATCTGGCACTTCATCGGCCACCTGCAAACCAATAAGACCCGGATGGTCGCCGAGCATTTCCACTGGGTGCACTCGGTCGATCGTCTGAAAACCGCCACAAGGCTCAGCCAGCAGCGGCCGAAAACTCTGGGCGATTTGCATATCTGTCTGCAGGTGAATGTCGACGCTGAGGAAAGCAAATCGGGAGCGCCGATTGATGCGGTGCGTGACCTGGCCCGCCGCGTTGTCGACCTTCCCGGGCTGCGACTCCGGGGTTTGATGTGCTTGCCGGCAATGCGCCACGATTTCGACGCACAGCGGATACCGTTCGCGCGACTGCGCCGCCTTGCTGAGGAACTTCGGGCCGATGGCATTGCCACCGATACCCTGAGCATGGGCATGAGCGACGATTTTCGTGCCGCAATATTCGAAGGCGCTACAATAGTTCGGGTCGGTACAGCAATCTTCGGTCCCAGAATCCAGTTATGAGCGCATACAAAGTAGGATTTATCGGCGGCGGCAACATGGCGCGCGCACTTGCCGGCGGCCTGATTTCGAGTGGTTATCCCGCAGAGAGCCTTCTGATCGCGGAGCCCGACGCGCAACGACGCAAGGTCTTGTCCGCGGAGCTGCCCGGCGTACTGATCGATGCGAGCAACAGCGACGTTGCCGGTCGCGTCGATTGTCTTGTGCTGGCCGTCAAGCCACAGCTGATGCGTGACGTCTGTGTCGGTCTCGCCGAGGTCGTACAGAAGCAGAAACCGTTGATCATGTCGGTGGCCGCCGGAACTCACAGTCGCGATATCGACAGGTGGTTGGGCGGCGAACTTCCGATCGTTCGTGTAATGCCGAATCAGCCGGCACTGCTGCTGCAGGGCGCATCCGGGCTCTTCGCCAATGACGTTACGAGTACTGAAGAGCGCGACAGGGCAAGCGACATCATGTCCGCTGTGGGTAGCGTCGTACATGTACCCGACGAGGACGGCATTGACGCCGTGACGGCTATTTCCGGTACCGGCCCGGCCTACTTTTACCTGCTGATCGACGTGTTGATTCGATCCGCAGAACAATTTGGTCTGGACCCGCAAGCCGCTCACAAACTGGTCATGGATACGGCAAAAGGCTCCGCCGCACTCGCAGCCGTAAGCGGTGAGTCGATGGAAGCGATGATTGCGCACGTTCGATCGCCCGGTGGGACAACCGCCGCAGCGTTCGAGGTGTTCGATGAGAAAAAGGTCCGTGATATCTTTGCAGCCGCATTCAGTGCCGCAAAAGACAGAGCCATCGAACTAGCGGAGAGCCCCGGTCAATGAAACCTGCACTGATTTTCATCATTACTACGATTGCTCAGCTGTATTTGCTTGTCATGTTATTGCGTTTCTGGTTGCCGTGGGTGCAGGCGGACTTTCGCAACCCGATCGCACAGGGAATTTTGCGGCTGACATCGCCGCTGGTCGTGCCGGTCCGGCGCGTCATACCACCCATCGGGCGGCTTGACACGGCGACGGTGATCGTGGCCTTCGCCCTGCAGTACCTCACGATTCTCGTGATACTCGCTATCAGTGGCGTCGCGCCCAGTATTCTGCCTGTTGCGCTTACGTCGCTTGTCGATCTTGTTCTGTTGTCATTGCGCCTCTTCACGTTCGCAATATTCATTCACATTATTCTGAGCTGGGTGGCGCCTGGCACTTACAATCCGGCGACAGCATTTATCTCGATGCTCGTCACACCCGTGTTGCGGCCTTTTCGAAATCTGATTCCTACGATCGGCGGACTTGATATCTCGCCGATCTTCGCGATCATTTTTTTGCAGGCTGCGGCGATATTTATTGCCACCTTGAAGCCAATCCCGATTTGAGCGGTGCTGCGAACTGGAATGGCAGCGACCTTGTATTGCGTGTCAGGGTCCAGCCACGAGCGAGCCGCAACGAAATCCTCGACGTCTGCAATGGTGCTTTACGCATTCGTACAATGGCGACCCCGACGGATGGCAAGGCGAACAAAGCGGTAATCGGCTTGCTGGCCGAGTACCTGCATGTGTCGCCGTCGCGCATTACGCTCACGCACGGTCATGCGCATCGCAATAAGCGCCTGATAATAACGGGCCCCGTGGAGGTACCTGAAGACCTGCATGTCGCAGGTGGAAGGACTAATAGTTTATAGTGGCCATATCGGGAGGGGGACAAATATCATGAAAACCAGAACCATATTGATCGCCTTGTCAGTGCTCGGACTCGTCGCAGGCTGTGGTGAACAGCGCGACTCGGCAGATGTTCCCGAGGCACAACCTGCCGGGGCGACAAGCGCCAATATCGGCGATCACGTGGTGCACTTCAGTGCACAGGCTACCGACCAGTTACCACCCGAGGTTGCGCGGGCATACAACATCGTGCGCAGCAAGAATCGGGCAATGTTGAACGTCTCTATCTTGCGCGCAGCCGACAACACGCCGGTCGCGGCAGCCGTAACGGTAAAGACCGTTAATCTTACTGGCCAGCTCAAGAATATTACGATGCGAGAAATCAATGAACAGGAAGCCATTTATTATATTGGCGAGACTCCTGTTGCGAATCGCGAGACCTTGATTTTCGACATCAGCGTAATTCCGGAGGGCGCCGATACAGCGTCGGATGTTCGCTTCAAACGTCAGTTTTTCACTGACTAGAATCGAGAATCGGGGTCGAACCGCAATTTTTCGAACCAGCGTCGGGCACCATTTGTCGAAAATTGCGGTTCGACCCCGATTCTACTAAATAGCGGCTAATAACGCTTACGCACGCGCCCTACATATGCTATCGTCGCGCTGCTTTTGACGCGGGCACACCCCGTTTTTTTGGCGCGGCGCATGCCCACTTTCGAATTATTAGGAGTCAGTTTTTCATGGCAACGAACACGAAGAAGCCACCAACCAAATCAGAAATTTATGCAAAGATCGTTGACGACACCGGATTGGCGCGCAAAGACGTCGCCGCCGTTTTCGAATCACTAAACGGTCAAATCAAAAAGAACCTCGGCGGTCGTGGCGCGCCAGGTACATTTACGATTCCCGGCCTGCTCAAAATGCGAGTCGTGAAGAAGCCGGCCAGGAAGGCACGTAAAGGTGTTAACCCATTCACCGGCGAAGAGATGATGTTCAAGGCGAAGCCAGCATCCAAGATCGTCAAAGCGTCCGCTCTGAAAGGCCTGAAAGATATGGTCTGACCCGGCGTACTTTGCCAACAGGAAAGCCGGTGCTTGCACCGGCTTTTTTTATGCGGTTACAGGGAAAGGCACCTTAATTGAGGCAATCAATGAGGGTGCGGGTGACTGCTTACGAAGTGCATCACGGCGTCGCGCAGCTCACTGAGCCGGCCGTGAAAAAAATGCTCTGCGCCAGGCAGGACGAGTAACTCCGGCCCTGGTTCGAGGCTATTGAACCACGCAATCGTTTCCTCGACGCTCACGAGTTCATCTTCATCGCCTTGAATGACCAGCCAGGGACACCGTGGCTGCCCGTCAAGCGCTCCGGCAAATCGGTATATTGCCGGCGCGACGCTGATAAGCCCGCCCACTTCCGTGGCGACGGATGCTCGGACCGCGATCGCCGCACCGAAAGAAAAACCGCTCAACCAGAGAGGCACGTCAGAGTATCGCTCGCGCATCCATTCGATTGCTGCGAGCGCGTCGTCGAGCTCGCCGACTCCGTTATCGAACTTGCCGTCACTGTCCTCGGTGCCGCGAAAGTTGAATCGCAACGTCACGTACCCGGAACGCGCAAATGCACGCGCCAGCGTGTGCGCCACTTTGTTGTGCATCGTGCCGCCGTGCTGCGGATGCGGATGACAGACGACCGCGGCACCCACCGGCGCCTCCTCGGCCAGCGGCATATCCAGTATCGCCTCGAGCCTGCCTGCCGGGCCGGGGATCGACAACTTTTGAGACAGGGGAATCTTGCTCATCTTCTCGGCTGGCGCCGCCTCCGTGGCGGGAAACGTACCGCAGGCGCTATTACTATTGGCTTAAGTGGATGTTATTGCTGTAAAATTTCAATATGACCGAACACATAGAGCTTGAAGCACGTTATTGTGCACAGAATTATCACCCTTTGCCTGTGGTTTTGACGCATGCGGAGGGTGCGTTCGTCTGGGACGAGTCGGGCAACAAATACCTGGACATGATGAGCGCTTACTCGGCGGTCAGCCACGGCCACAGCAACAAGCGGCTGGTCAAACTGGTGCAACAACAAGTCGAGCGGCTGAATGTTGTTTCGCGCGCATTTCACACCGACAAACTGGGCCCGTTTCTCGAGAAAGCCTGCACGCTGACAGGCCAGGACATGGCGCTACCGATGAACACTGGCGCCGAGGCGGTGGAGACGGCAATCAAGGCTGCGCGTAAATGGGCGTACACGGTCAAGGGTGTCGCGCATGACAAGGCCGAAATCATCGCTTGCAAGGGCAATTTTCATGGCAGGACAACCACGATCGTTGCGATGTCCGACGAGCCGCAATACCAGGAGGGCTTCGGACCATTCCCGCCCGGATTCCGTCTGGTAACGTACGGTGATATCGATTCGCTCGAAGCAGCGATCAACGAAAACACGGCGGCATTTCTCGTCGAACCCATTCAGGGCGAGGGCGGCATCGTCGTTCCACCCGACGGATATCTCAAAGCAGCGCAGCAACTGTGCCGCAAGCACAATGTGCTGTTGATCGCTGACGAGATCCAGACAGGCCTGGGTCGGACGGGCAAGTTACTTGCGGTCGAACATGAGGACGTCCATCCGGATGGCCTGATTCTCGGCAAAGCGCTCGGTGGCGGCATACTGCCAGTATCGTTGTTCCTGGGCCGCCGCGACGTTATGGCCGTCTTCCAGCCTGGCGACCACGGCAGCACCTTCGGCGGCAATCCACTAGCTGCCGCCATCGGTCTCGAAGCACTGAATATTCTGGTCGAGGACGATTTACCCGCCAGAAGTGCAACGATGGGAGACTACCTGATCACCGAATTACGACGCATTGACACCGCGCTTATCCGCGACATTCGCGGCCGTGGCTTGTTCATTGGAGTTGAAATCGACCCTGCCCTGTGCAGCGCCCGCAAAGTATGCGAGATGCTGATGTCACGCGGATTACTGAGCAAGGAAACGCATGACACCGTCGTCAGACTGGCACCGCCATTGATCATTGGCAAAGCCGAGATTGACTGGGCACTCACCCAGATCCGCGAGGTACTGGACGAGATCAATAAATTGCGCCTGGCATCATAGGGACAAGTACTTGCCTGAGATCAGTATCATTCACATCGCGTTGTTCTTCGTCGCGCTGATTATTGGAATCCCGATAGGCTGGGTATTTCGTGGCAGTCGTTCTGCCAGTGAAAAAGCTGCAATCAATGCCGGTTGGCAAGAGCAGCTCGCCGCACAACGCGGCGAGCACGAACGCCTGTCCGAGCAGAATAAAAGCCTGATGGAGCAAAACAGCCAATATCAGGCTTCCAACAAGGACGCCAAGATGCGCGCCAGCGAATTGTCGGACGCGTTGAAAGAGACATTTGAGAGACGCGACGAACTGCAGCGACAAATAAAGGACATTCGCGCGAATCTCGAAACCGTGATGACGGAACGCAACCAGCTACAAAATGACATTCAGCATCAGGAATCTCAGGACGACGACATCGCTGCAGTAATGCGGGGAAAAGACGAGCGCATCGAGCAGCTCAACCGGGAACTGGTGAATTGGCAAGATCGATTACCGCCGCTGATCCAGCGATTCCGCGAGCGCAATGCCGACGCCGAAAATCTCGAAGGGGAGCTTGCAGCAGCGCGCGAGAAGATTGCGGCACTCGAGGCAATGGTCGGTTCGGACCAGACGCGGGTAGAGCCGGTCGATCCGGCGGCTCTCAAAGACGGAATGGATGCGTCAAATGATCCGATTGATGAGCATGCCGTGGAGGACGACATCGAAGAGCTGCTGCCGGCAGAGGAAATTGGTGATGTCGATGACGACATGCCCGTGGAAATTGTCGACAACACGGCGGACGACGATGAGCTTGACGAGCCGCAGGATAACGCGGCTTATGCAGCTGGTAGCGACGACACAGCGCAGAATGGCGCACCGGCCGACGATCTGCAGCTGATCAAGGGCGTGGGCCCTGCGATCGAAAAGACACTCAATGAAATGGGCATTCTCCGATTCAACCAGATCGCTGAAATGAGCGAGTACGACATCGATCGCGTCGCTCATCGACTCAAGGGTTTTCGCAGCCGCATATACCGTGAAGACTGGATCGGTCAGGCAAGGGACCTGTATGACCAGAAGGTCAACGGTCAGCTGTAGCCCGTGCCCTGGCAGACCATGCCATTCTCACTCGCAGCGCTCCTGCTCTTTTGCGGCATCCTGTTGTCGGCGACGCTTGATCGGGGTATTGCGGACCGGACAAGCCTGCCTGACCAGCTGGCATCGCTTGACGCTCCGAGCTTTTCGATCAATTCGGGCCGCGGTCGCCTCCTGCTCGAGGGCGTGACCGCATCGGCCACGCACGAATCCGCGTTATTGCAACTCGCCGAAGAGCATTTCGAACATTCTCAGCCGCAAGCCAGTTTCAGACCGGGCATAGTATTGGCGGACAACTGGGAATCGACGATCAATCGACTCCTGTACACGATCGCTGCGACTGATTCCGCGCAAGCCATTATGCAAGACCGGACGATTGACATTCGCGGCGTCACAACCGATACCAAGACGTTCGCACGGCGCCTCGCATTTCTGCGCGAAATCCTGGCTGCGGAAACCGCCGTTCAGACGAACATCATTGTCGTTGATTCGATGGCGTCTGTTGACCAGTTGTGCGAACGGGCCTTTTCGCGACTGCATATCGAGCCGATCACATTCCGGCAATCGAGCACCGAGATTCGTACGTCGAGTTTCGCTGCGCTCGACCGAATCACAGATTTCGCCCACGATTGCCAGCGAGCGACTATCGCCATCACCGGGCACACGGATGCAGCCGGGAGCGAGACATGGAATCGACGGTTGAGTCGCTTGCGCGCTCAGGCGGTCGCAGACCATATCGCCGCCAACGGCGTCGATCCATCTCGACTGCACGTCAAGGGGCTCGGTTCATCGAAACCGATCGCCGACAACGATTCAGTACGTGGGCGCAGTCTCAATCGCCGCATTGATTTCGAATTGCGGTAACGCTTACTTCGAGTCGCTGGGACCCTCGAGTCCGAATAACTCAACTTCAAAAACCAACGTCGCGCCCGGAGGAATGACGTTGCCCGCACCGCGATCACCGTAACCCATCTCTGGTGCTATGGTCAGTTCGCGTTTTTCGCCAATCAACATCCCGGCAACGCCCTGGTCCCATCCCTTGATGACCTGCCCGGCGCCGAGCATGAAATGGAATTTCTCGCCACGGTCGACCGAGCTGTCGAATTTCTCGCCACGACTGCCTTCCGCCTGATCGTCATACAGCCAACCCGTGTAATCGACCTCCACATAGTCGCCCGCTTCCGCTACCCGGCCATAGCCCCGTTTGAGGATTGTTGCGCTGAGTCCCGGTGCGACCTGGATAATTTCACCTGCGTTTGAATTGTTGCCTGTCACGGCCTGCTCCTCGGTGCCCTGCGGGGCTTCGTCGTTGTCAGTGGGCTCACCACTTGGTTGATTGCACGCGCTGGCACTGGCGGCCAATACAAACGCAAGGATGGTGTGGCTGATTTTCATAGTGTGCTGCCTTTAGGTTTGCAAAACAGGAAAGACTTACTCGGAGTCTTCGAAATCCAATGAAGCTGAGTTGATACAATAGCGAAGCCCGCTCGGCTGCGGCCCATCGTCGAAGACATGGCCCAGATGTGCGCCGCACGCACTGCAGACGACCTCCTCCCGCACCATGCCGTGACTCGTGTCGGAGTTTGTCCGAACCGCGTCACCCGCAAGCGGCAACCAGAAGCTCGGCCAACCCGACCCGGAGTCGTATTTGTGAGACGAAGAAAACAACTCCGCATCGCAGCAGACGCATCGGTACGTACCGTCTTGTTTGTTGTCCACATACTTGCCCGAAAAAGCCCTCTCGGTGCCTTTGTGCTGCGTCACTTCATATTGCTCGTCGGTCAGCTTCGCTCGGAGGTCGGCGTCGGCCGGTTTCGAATTATTCATTTGCTGCTGCGCTTTCCCAGGGTGTCGGTGAATGGAGTGTTTTAGCCCGTGCCTGCATTCGAATCAAGCTCCAGCAACAGGGAATTCATCCGCTGAACGTATTCGGCCGGGTTTTCGAGCTGTGAACCTTCGGCCAGCAGTGCGTGATCCAGCACGACATGTGCAAGCGCATGGAAGCGGGAATCATCCGATTCAGCGGACAGGCGACTGACCAGTGGGTGCTCGATGTTGATCTCGAGAATGGGCTTCGAATCCGGCAATTCTTGCCCGCTTGCTTCGAGCATTCTCCGCAGTTGCGGGTTGAGTGCGTTTTCTCCGGCAACAACGCATGCAGGTGAAGAAACGAGACGTTGACTCACGTGCACTGCCTCGACCCGGTCCTTGAGGACCTTTTTGACCTTCTTCAGGAGCGGCTTGTGTTCGCCGTCCATGAGCTCCTGAGTCATCTGGCCATCGCCTGCCGGGAGATCCAGCCCTTCGCGGGCAACATCAACGAGCGACTTGCCCTCGTATTCGGACAGGCCGTCGACGAGCCATGCATCGATTCGATCACTTAACAGCAAGACTTCGATGCCTTTGTCCGCGAGACTTTCGATATGTGGACTGGCCGCCGCTGTCGCATGGTTCTCAGCCAGGATGTAATAGATTTTGTCCTGCTCTTTAGCGGCGCGGCTAATATAGTCGTCCAGCGACTGATCCTGCTTGCCGCCGCTGCTGTGTGTTGTAGAGAAGCGCAGCAATTTCGCCAGCTTGTCCTTATTCGCATGATCTTCAACAACGCCTTCTTTGAGTACCTGGCCGAACTCCGTCCAGAATTTGGCGTAGTCGTCGGCCGACTTCTTCGCCATCTTACTGAGCATATCGAGCACCCGCCGGGTGAGCGCACCACGCATCGCCGTCAGCTTATGATCTTGCTGCAGTAGTTCTCGAGAGATATTTAACGGCAGGTCCGAGGAGTCGACGACGCCTTTGACGAAGCGCAGATACAGCGGCAGGAACTGCTCGGCATCGTCCATGATGAACACACGCTGCACATACAACTTCAGGCCACGCGGCGCCTCACGGTTCCACAGATCGAACGGCGCATTCGTCGGGATGTACAGCAGGCTCGTGTATTCACGCTTGCCCTCCACTCGATTGTGACTCCAGCTCAGTGGGTCCGCGAAATCGTGTGACAGGTGCTTATAGAATTCTTTGTACTCATCGTCGGTAATCTCCGACCGTGACCGTGTCCAAAGGGCAGTCGCGGCATTGACGAGCTTTGCATCCTGCTCTTTTTCGCCAGCGGCGAGCGTGACGGGAAAAGCAATGTGGTCCGAATACTTTCGGATCAGAGTTTCGATGCGGATCGGTTCCGCAAATTCAGACTCGGAATCCTTGAGGTGCAGGGTAACGGCCGTGCCACGCTCGCTGCGTGCTATATTTTCTACGGTAAATTCGCCGGCACCATCAGACTCCCAGCGAACGCCATCATCGACTGTGAGCCCTGCGCGCCGCGATTCGACCACGACTTTATCGGCGACGATAAACGCCGAGTAAAAGCCGACGCCGAACTGACCGATCAGCTGGGCGTCCTTTTGCTGATCTCCCGTCATCTGCTGCAAAAACTCCGAAGTGCCGGAGCGGGCAATCGTGCCGAGGTGTTCGACGAGTTCATCGCGCGACATGCCGATGCCGTTATCGATGACCGTGATCGTGTTCTGCTCTTTGTCAGATTCGATCCGAACACTCAGGTCCGGGTCTTCGCTGAGCAAATCCGGTGCCGCGAGCGCTTCAAATCGTAGTTTGTCGGCAGCATCCGACGCGTTGGATATCAGCTCGCGCAGGAATATTTCCTTGTTGCTGTACAAGGAGTGGATCATCAGCTGCAAGAGCTGACGTACTTCGGTCTGAAAGCCGAGTGTTTCCCGGCCCGTTGCGGTGCTCACGCCTGCATCTCCCTCATATCAGTGATTTCGCGCGAACCGACGATATCGGCCGCGTCAGGTCAGACACGATAGGGGCTTGTCAGGCTATTTCAAGTCGGCGTGAAGTGACTAGGTGGTAAAGCAGCGATACGAACAGCAGCACGGCCATCGCCAGGGCGAGCGGTGGCAGGAACAGCGCCAGCAGTACACCGCCTATCTGAACCGCCAGCGCAGCGCCGGCGACCAGCAGTTTGATGCAGGCATTTCGAATCCGTTCGCTGACCAGGCCGGCCATTGAAACCAGGTCATCCAGGTCGTCGAGCCACTGGGCGAGTCGTTCCATGCTAGCGCACGATGGACAGCAGCGGTCCGCCGGCCTTGGCGTCCCCTGGTTTGCCATCCCCGTCATCGAGGGCCGCATCGTTCGACTGTTTCGCGTGGGCGATCGCCCGATGAAACAGCTCCCAACGTTGCCGTGCGGATTCATCCTTGAGAGAAACCACCGGCGATTCAGCATCCGTGCATTTGTTTGACATACTATTCAAATCGCAAATGTAGGCTCAGTAATGTCGACTATAGATAGCTCGTCGAAACGCCTCCGTGAGGCAGATCACAGCTTGATTTAGAATTTTCAATTTCGACCTTCGGATCACGAAAAATCAGACGCAGGTCCGCTGCAAAACCGTGCGCCGTGCGCCTGTTTTGATTAGTTCAGATAGCAGTGAGCACACAGGCGGCGCAAAAAAAAAGCGTCGCTGATTCAGCGACGCTTTTTGCTGCACATTATGTTCGGTAAAGACGATTACTCGTTTTCGTCACCTGAATCTGCTTCCCAGTTTCGCTTAACCTGCTCGGACCAGTTCCGGTAGCCCTTCCAGGTATACAGCGCCGGATCGATTCCGACTCGGCGTCCGCGAGGAGCGGGTGCTTTGGAAATCCACTGGCGATACTGCTGCCACCCATCCGCATCATTCGCGGCGGGCTCTTCCGGCGATACCGCTTTAGCTGGTTCGGCGGTTGGCGACTTCTCGTCCGTGCTGTAGTCGTCCACCCATCTGAGGTTTTTGCTATCCGGCATATCAATGCTCAGTAAATCCTTTGAACAAATGCTAAGTGTCGGACAGCACAATTCACAGGAACTGCATCACAATGCAGACCGGCCTTTTTCTTTGTTATTTCAGTAAGTTATCAGTTTCTTTTACTTAATCAGGGACACCAGTGAGACTTCAATCGACACGATTTGACAATAAGCAAGCCTGCTTGAATTAACGCATTCAAAGAACTCGATAACAAGGCGAGTAGTCATTGCCCGAGATTTTCATGCGCTTTTGTGCGACGAACGCGGCCAGCAAATCGTCAAGAAGGCTCATAATTCTCGCTGATCCATTGATCTC
>Ga0224508_10003325_pt1 | contig 13316 bp, 13 predicted proteins | sample SF_Jan12_sed_USG_4_FD_170157 | JGI IMG/M metagenome (GOLD analysis project Ga0224508, IMG submission 170157) | Sediment microbial communities from San Francisco Bay, California, United States - SF_Jan12_sed_USGS_21 | ecosystem: Environmental > Aquatic > Marine > Sediment | place: USA...
TCGGGGGACTGGCTGCCGCTGCCGCGTACGGGTGGTTCAACTCGGCCACGACCGGCGACCCGCTGACCCCCGGCTACCTCCGCCTGTGGGGTGCGTCGCACGGCATCGGCTTCCACCTGTCCCCCTGGGGGGACGTGCACACGCCGCTGACCGGCCTCCTCAACGAGGCGACAGACCTGTCTTTGCTGGCGACTTTCTTTCTCGAGTGGCCGATTCCTGCTTTGCTCCCTGCCGGCGTGTACCTGGCCGTGTCAGGAGGCGATCGATGGGACCGTCGCCTGATTGCGGCGTTCCTCGCCGTGCCCCTCGCCTACCTGTTCTACTGGCATCGAGATTCCTACCTCGGGCCTCGTTTCCTATTTACCGGCGTGGCATTCCTGATCCCACTGACCGCAAGGGCGCTGGCCACGATACCGACGCTCGGAGTGGTATCGACCCGGTTGCGGGACGGAGGTGTGATGCTGGTCGCCATGTGTCTGGCCTACACCGCACTCTATGCCGCACCAGGCCGGATGGAGGGGTATGCCGCGTCATTCGCGAGCATGAAGGTGGATCCGTCCGCGCTTGCGGCGGATCACGGCGTGGACGGCGGGGTCGTGTTCGTCGCCGTAAGCTGGGGCAACCGCCTGCTCGCCCGGATGCGAAACGCTGGCGTCGAGGCGGCCATGGCCGAGCGCGTGTATCGGCGATCCGATCACTGTGACGTCGAGCAGTTACTGAGGCGTTCGCGCGCAGAGAGTTGGTCGTCTGACCGTCTGCAATCGGCACTCCTCGACTTGCCGCGAACCGGCGTCCAGTTCGTACAACAGGCGCACCCCAACAGGGATCCGACCCTGCGCCTGACGCCCGGCGCGTCGCTGGCCGAGGTCTGTCGCGCCGAGCTGACACACGACCGGGACGGGTACACCAACTGGCTGCCGTTTCTTCTGCACAACGGACCAGCGCTGGACGCACCGGTGGTGTTCGTGCGCGACCTGCGTGATCTCAACCGGGATTTCATCCGAATGGGCAGGGATGAGCCGACATGGCTATACCGCCCGGGAATGCTCACACCAGATCCCCCCCGTTAGGCCGCTCCGATGATCTTCCGTTGATCGTTGACGCGTGTGTAGCACACGCGCGAGATCATTGCGACACAGCGGAGGAAGACCGATGCGAGCGCACGGTTTCACACTGCCGGAGATGCTCATCACCTTGACGGTCGTCGGGACGCTGGCCGCCCTGGGGATATCCGGGTTTGTCAGCCTTCGCGAGGCCGGCTCGCTACGAAGCTCGACCCGGGTGCTTCGTCAGCAACTCACCCTGGCCCGGCGGGCGGCGGTCAACGGCAGGCAGACCGTCCGCTTCCGCAATACGGGCGGCCAACTCGTCCTGGAAACACCTACGGGACGTGTATTGGCCGCGACATCGCTGGCGGGCGTCGATCCGCTCCCTGTGGACTCCGTCGTCCTCCGCCCGGCGTCCCTCCGTTTCAACGCGCGTGGCCAGGCGGCACCCGGGAGTGTCTACCTGTTCCGGGGAAATCGGTCCGTGAGGATCGTCTGCAATTTCTTGGGCCGCCTGCGCACCGAGCCCGTACGGAGAATCCCGTGAAGAACCAGACCCGCTCCGGCTTCGCTCTGGCAGACGTCCTCGTCGTGATCACCTTGATCGGAATCGCGGCCGCCGCCGCGGTGACCGCTCTGCATGCCACGGCCGGGCAGGCTCGACAAGCGAGTCGGCTGGGTCGACAGGCGACGGTCGCCGTTCGCGTTGCGAGTCGACTGAGGGCAGGTCTTGAACTCGCGGACTCGGTGACGAGCCGGATGACGATCGTGGGCGAATCGTTCGAAGCGACGATCGTTCGCCACGACAGTCTACTCGCGGGGGCCATCGAGATTCGGGTCGTGGCCGGGTTCGATCGTCCGGCCCTCGTTTTCGAACCCCCCCGGCTCGCCCCGTAATCGGGTGCCTTGGGATCGTTGACAGGCTCGCCCGGGAGTTCCTAGTATGCAACGTCCCGCCGGAAAATCCAGGTGTGTTTTTTTGATCGGCTCACCGAATGGCACTATTTGGACTCGGCCGCAGGAAGCGGTCGGTAGGTTTGGATATTGGCAGCGGCTACATCAAAGTGGCCGTGGTCAATCATTCCGGGCCGCTGCCCGTAGTAGAACGTCTAACAGCTCATCCACTCGGCGCTGATGCGATCGTCGAAGGCGAAATTATGGACCCGGGGCTCGTCGCCTCGACCATAGATTCCGTGTTCGAAGAGCAGGGCATCGACCGCGGCGCCGTGGCTGTGAGCGTAGGCGGCCGCGACGTGATCATCAAGCCGATCCAGATGGATCGCATGTCGAAACAGGACGCCCGCGAAGTCATCCATTGGGAGGCTGAGCAGCACGTGCCTTTCGACATGGACGACGTTCAGCTCGACTTCGAGATCACCGACCCCGAAGGTGAAGGCCTGCAGATGAGTGTTCTGCTGGTCGCGGCCAAACGAGAGCTGATCGAGAACAAGCTCGCGCTGCTTGAAGAAGCTCAGCTCAACGCTCGCATCATCGATGTGGATGCGTTCGCTCTCCACAATGCGCTCGAAGTTAACTACCCCGAAGCCATGCAGGGCATCGCCGGCCTGATCAACATCGGTCACGAAACGACGACGGTGAACATCCTGGACGAGGGTGTCCCCGTGTTGACTCGAGACATCAGCTTTGGGACACGCCGGCTCTCGATCGATCTTCAACGCGAGCGCGCCATGTCGGCCGAGGAGGCGGAAGTCGTGCTCCGCGGCGACAACACTGATGATCGGTTGCGAGCGTTCCTCTACGAACGAGTCCAGGAAGTGGGTCGAGGGATCGAACGGGCCACCGCATTTCTCGAAACGCAGGAAATGGGCGCGAAACTCGGGCGGATCTACCTGTGCGGCGGAGGCGTGCGAATTCCCTCGTTGACTGACGCGTTGGCCGAACGTCTGGGCGTTGAGACCCTGGTAGCGAACCCGTTGGAACAGCTCCAGGTCAAGCACGGAGGCGAAGAGGTGCAGGATGCGGACCTGCTGGCTCCGATGATGATGCTGTCTCTGGGCCTTGCCCTTAGAGTCGCTGCATGATCGAGGTCAATCTCCATCCCGCCGGTAAGAGCGGGCGCATTTCCGGCAAGAGGCTCTCCCTGCGTCTTCCCGCGATGCTTCGCGGGGGTGGTCGTGGTGGTGGCGGCGGTGGTTCCCGCGACCCGTTCACCACGGCTGCGATCGTCGTCCCCATTCTGGCCCTGCTGGCCGTGGGCTGGATGTGGAATTCGACACGTTCCCAGAGGTCGAGCCTGAATGAGCAACTCTCGGTCGCCGTGGCGGATTCCGCGCGGCTTGCCGATCTACGTGCCCTGAGCGACAGCCTGATCGCCAGAGACCGGCGCATCCAGGAGAGGCTCGGTCTCGTCCAATCGCTGGATGAGGGCAGATTCGTGTGGCCGCATCTGCTGGATGAGATCGGTCGAGCCCTCCCGGCCTACACGTGGCTCACGCTGGTACGCCGCGAAGCGCCACTTCCCGATTTGCGCGTTCAGGTGGATGGGCTGGCGGCGAACCCTCTCGCGATCACGAGATTTGTCCGCAGCCTGCAGGATTCGCCGTACATCAGGGAAGCCCGGATTCTGGGCAGCCAGCAGCAGGTAGTCGACAATGTGTTTGCACAGGCGTTTCAGCTCATGTTGACGTATGAGGCGCCGCCCGCAGACCTCGTGGAGACGGAACCCATCGTGAACGGGCTCTGAGCCATGGCGTTTCTTCCGCAGGATCCGCGCAAGCAGATGATGCTGCTGATCGCGATACTCGCGTTCGCCGGTGGCGCGCTCTACTTCATGTATGTCCACCGTCCGGCCGGTGACGATCTCCTGGTGATGACTGATCGCCTTGAGGATCTGAATACGCAGAACCAGGTCGCGGAGGCTCGGATCGGCAATTTGCAGGGATTGAGGGATAACCTCGCTCTCGCGGAACGCCAGTTGGATGCCCTCCAGCGGTTGGTCCCGGCAGGGTCCGAGGTTCCGGAGATCTACGAGGCGATCGCAGCCCAATCGCAGTCGCTGAGCCTGCAGCTGCTCAGCATCGATCCACTCGATCCGGTTGCGGCCGATAGCTCGGGGTCCCTGTTGAGGCAGGAATGGCAGATGGTCGTCGAAGGAGAGTATCACGCCGTCGGGCAGTTCTTTGCTCGGGTGGCGTCATTCGACCGGATTGTTCGCCCGCACCTCACGCAGATCCAAACGGCGGGGCAGACCGCTGGCGGACGCCAGCTGGTTCAGGCGACGTTCGGCCTCGAGACGTTCGTACTCGGTGCCGAAGACCTGTCCGCGGATGCCGCCCCGCCAGCCGACGACGGATCGGCTCCCGCGGGTGCGCTAATGGGAGGGACGGCCCCATGAGGATAAGAGCGCTGCTCGTTTTGTTCATCCTCGCGCCCGTCCCGCTGGTCGCGCAGGGCACGTCGGAAGCGCCGGTCATGGAACGCGAAGTTTTTGAATATCCGGTCGTCGGCCGCCGTGACCCGTTCGCCCCGCTTTCTGCCGGTGACGAGCTCGGTCCGCGGTTCGAAGACCTGGCACTTAGCGGGATCATTTACAGCCCCCAGCGGGGGAGCGTTGCCGTACTCGTCGATCGGGCGACCGAGCGCAGATATCGGGTGTGGGAGGGCGATGTGATTGGTGGCGCGCGGCTGCTGCAGGTAAGCGAATCCGACGCGGAATTTCTGGTCACGGTATTCGGCGTAACCCGTCGCGACACGCTGCGCCTGAAGGCGCAAGACAAGGAGTAGGGCGAATGATTTGGAAGCCGATCGTCGCTGCCGCGCTGGTCGCGCTTCCGGCGGCAGTCTCGCCGGGCGACGTGCAAGAGATCCTGATTCGACCCGCCGGCATGGATACCGAAATCGTGATCCTGACGGACGGCGAGGTCGATCCGCGCGAGTTCCTGCTCGCGGATCCGTCACGCCTGATCGTAGACCTCTACGGAGGGCAGGTCGGTGAGCTCCGGGGCAGCTACGAAGGCATTAGTCGCGGAGGCATCATCCGACTGCGCAGCAGCCAGCTCCGTCCGGAGGTGGTTCGCCTCGTATTCGAACTGACTGGCATTGCCGAATACCGCACCGACGCGACCCCTGGTCGATTCACACTTCGATTCGCCAACCCTGGCGATGGGTTTGCACCGTGGAGCACCGGCCCTGCCGGCGACGCGCCGTTGGCGATGGCGGACCGAAATCCGGCAGTCACTGCCATGGGTTCGGCCGAAGCGCTCCGGAGAGCGACGCAGGATGATCCGCCACGGATCACCGTCGCGTACGATAGCGCCAGCATGCTCGACGTCCTCGCCGGGTTCGCCGAGTTTGCCGGTGTCTCAATCGTGCCGAGCACCGGAGCGGCGGAGACGGTGGTGAGGGGTGTCGATATTCGGAACCAGCGCTGGGACGTAGCGCTCGACGCGATCCTCGCGTCCCAGGGTCTCGGCTGGCGGATGCAATCCGAGGGTATCCTGATCGTGGACTTGCTTGAGGGACTGCGCACCCGGGACACGCTGCAGACCGAGACGAGAGTGTTCCGAATCAACTACGCGAGCGCGGATTCGGTGGCTGCCACGCTGTTCGGTCTGGCTACGCCCAACCGCGGTCAAGTTGTCGCATACCAGGGAGCTAACTCGGTCATCGTGACGGATGTTCCTTCCGTCGTGGCCAGAATGGACACGCTGATCCGGAATCTCGACCGGAAGACGCCCCGGTTTCGATCGAAGCCAAGATCATCTTCGTGGACCGCACCGACGTGAACTCGCTGGGCATCGTGTACGACCTGAAGGATCGGACGGGCAACGCCATCAACGACGTGGTGGGAGTAGAGGATCCGCTGAACCCGGGGACGTTGACGAACGCGACGCTGGTAGACCTCTCGGGTGAGTCGATTGCCGCGCTGGCAAACGCCAATGACCGGGTGTTGGCGCCGTCGCTCCAGATCCTCGCGACAACTGCGTTTGGAGACTTCTCATTGGCGGCCTTCCTGGACGCCCTCGAACAGCATCAGCTGTCCGATGTCCAGGCGGCTCCCAGCATTCAAGTCGTGGACAATCACAACGCCAGGATACAGGTGGGTGAACGGACGCCGATCCGGGTTCTTGAGGCTGGCGGCCAGGTCGCGGGCGCTACGGTCAACGTGCAGTTCGAGGATACGGGAATCATCCTCGACGTTACTCCGCACATCACGAATAACAGCCAGATCCTCCTGGACGTTTCAGCCGAGCGCTCGGGGCTGCAGACCGATCTGCCCGACGTCGGTTTCAACTTCACCCAGCAGCTCGGGCAGACGCGCCTGCTGCTGGACGACGGTGAGACGATGGTGATCGGGGGGCTCACTCTCAGTCAGGTCGACCGGAACGAGAGTGGAATCCCGCTGCTGATGGACATTCCGGTTCTGGGTGGGTTGTTCCGCACGACGAAGAGCACGGAAACGAAGCAGGACTTGATCATTCTGGTGACGCCCCACATCGTTCCGTAGCTTCGTTGCTCCGGTCGCCGTCGAGCGAGAGGCGCCTGCAGGGGCCCGGGTAGTCCGGGCCCCTTGTTTTTTTGGAGGTACCCGTCGAGATGCTGCGTCACATTACGTTCCACACCGCCGGGGAGTCGCACGGCAAGGGAATGCTCGTCGTCATCGAGGGCGTTCCCGCAGGCGTTCCCATATCTCCGGCCGACATCGCGGCGGACCTGTCACGCCGGCAGTTCGGATTCGGTCGGGGTGGGCGCATGGCCATCGAACAGGATGCCGGTGAGGTGCTGAGCGGCATTCGTCTTGGAGAGACTCTCGGGTCGCCGGTCACCGTCTGGATCCCGAACCGGGACCACGAGAACTGGCGGATCGCCATGTCCGTGGAGCCGCAGCCGGAAGCCGAGGACGAAACCCTCCGCCGGGTGCACCTGCCACGTCCGGGCCACGCGGATCTGGTAGGCCTGCTCAAATACGGTCGGTCGGACGCGCGGGACATCCTCGAGCGATCCAGCGCCCGTGAGACCTCGGCTCGTGTGGCGGCGGGAGCCGTGGCCCGCCGCTTCCTCAGCGAGTTCGGAATCACGATCGGCAGCCATGTGACTCGAATCGGAGACGTGGAGGCGACAGGGCTGGACGCCGTGGGTCCAGACCTTAACGAACGGGCAGACAGCTCCGATGTCCGGTGCCTCGATTCGGAAGCGGCCGAGCGCATGCGCGCGGCGATCCGGGTGGCCGGAGATGCGGGAGATACTCTCGGCGGCGTATTCGAAGTGGTCGCGACCGGGATACCGGTCGGTCTCGGGAGCCACATATCCTGGGACAAGCGTCTGGATGCGAGAATTGGGGCTGCGATGCTCGGTATCCAGGCGATGAAGGGGGTTGAGATCGGACTCGGCTTCCGGGCGGCCTCACTTCGCGGATCCGAGGTACACGACCAAATCGAACGCCGGGTAGAGCGGCGCGAGTCGGGCGGATACCACAGGCGGCGAAACAATGCAGGGGGGCTCGAGGGTGGAACTACGACGGGTGAGCCCCTCGTCGTGCGGGTCGCCATGAAACCGCTCAGCTCGCTGACCCGTCCCCTCGACAGCGTGAACGTGCAGACCGGTCAACCCGCGAAGGCGGAGCGCGAGAGGAGCGATGTATGCGCCGTCCCGGCCGCGGGAGTGGTCGGCGAGGCGATGCTGGCCCTGGTCCTGGCCGACGCCGTGCGAGAAAAATTCGGTGGCGACACGCTCGGCGACATCCGCGCAGCGTGGGAGGCGTACCTGGCCCGCATAAACTCGGCGGCGTTCGAAGACGAATGACGGTTGGTCAGAGCTCCACACTGGGGGATGGGCCGATCGTGCTCGTGGGGCTGATGGCGGCCGGAAAGACGTCGGTGGGTCAGCGATTGGCCGCCGATTTCACGCTTCGGTTCGTGGATCTGGACACGGAGATCGAACGGCGGGCAGGGATGTCGGTGCCTGAGTTGTTTTCCCGACATGGCGAGCTCGCGTTCCGGGAACTGGAAGCACGCGTTTCGGAGGAACTGATGCCCGGATCGGACGCCGTGGTCGCAGTTGGTGGCGGCTGGATGGCAAACCCGGCAGCCCGCGGAGCTTGGCCGACGGCGCGCACGGTGTGGCTCGCCGTAAGCCCCGCGGAAGCGGCCCGTCGAATCGGCTCAAGCGCCGGGTCTCGACCGCTTTTGAACGATGAGGACACGCGTAGCGTGCTCGCTCGCCTCCTGGCCCAACGGTTGCCTGCATACGGAGAGGCAACGTATACCGTAGACACCGAAGGCCGCCGGATAGACGAGGTAGCGACCGAAGTGGCTCGTCTGGTGAGGCTTTCGAACGACCAGTGATCAAAGCTACGCGACAATGAAAACGGATACATGACGAACAAGAAACAGCTCGTAATCCTGGAATCGGACAAGAAGGCACGGTTGCTCGGCCCGTGGCTCGGCGATGACTACGTCGTCGCGGCGACCGGAGGCCACATCATCGACCTGCCGAAGAAGGGACTGGCCGTCGATGTCGATGGCGGCTACGAGCCTGATTACGAGGTCGTGCACGGCAAAAAAAAGTTGATCAGCGAATTAAAGAAACTCGCCCGCGACGCTGATCAGATCCTGATCGCAACCGACCCGGACCGTGAGGGCGAGGCGATCGGCTACCATATCGCGCGCCAGCTCGGGTTTGACAACGGCACCGGCGATCGCTTTCGGCGGATCACTTTCAACGAAGTTACGAGGGAAGCGGTGCTGGAGGCGCTGGCGGAACCTGGCGATCTCGACCTGGCACGCGTTGACGCGCAACAAGCCCGTCGCGTACTGGACCGGTTGGTTGGATACGGGCTGTCTCCTCTGTTGTGGAAGAAGATCTCGCCGGTTGACCCGATCAGCCGTGTTCCGCTGTCGGCCGGGCGCGTTCAGTCTGTCGCGGTACGTCTCGTCGTCGAGCGGGAGCGCGAGCGACGGAGATTCTGCACGGCCGACTACTGGGATCTCTCTGCTACCCTCATCAAGGACGACCGCGACTTCCAGGCGCGACTGATCGGACTCGGTGGCAAACGGGTCGCCACCGGTTCGGATTTCGACGCGGAGACGGGCGAGCTGAAGAATCCGGATTCCGTCGTGCTACTCGGCGAGCAGGCGACCGGCGATCTGGCCGCCAATCTGGCAAGCGCCCCGTTCGTCGTGGCCGAAGTCGAACGCCGCCAGAAGCCGACGAACCCGAAACCTCCGTTCAAGACGACGACGCTGCAGAAAGAAGCGAACGCGCGGCTGAAGCTGTCGCCGAGACAGACGATGCAGGTGGCGCAACGTCTATACGAAGCCGGTTGGATCACCTACCTGCGCACCGACTCCATCGAGCTGTCACCACGGTCGGTCGCCGCGGTTCGTAAGCAGATCCAGTCCCGCTACGGTGAGGACTATCTCAGCCCCAAACCGCGCACACATAAGACGAAGACGAAGGGTGCGCAGCTCGCCCACGAGGCGATCCGCCCCTCGGGGACCGAGATGAAGACCTCGGACCAGCTCGGCCTGACAGGTGTGGATGCCGCTGTCTACGACTTGATCTGGAAGCGTACGATGGCCAGCCAGATGGCGGCCGAGATCCAGGAGCACGTATCGGTGACGCTGGTCGCCGGAGAGGCCGAATTCAGGGCCAACGGGCACACCCTCGAGTTCGCGGGATACCGCCGTGCGTGGATGGAGGGAGCCGGGGACCCCGAGTCGGCTCTGGGGGAACGCGACGTGTTCCTTCCCGACCTAACGGCCGGGGATGAACCTGCCCTGCAGGAGATCGAGCCCAGCAGTCACACGACACGGCCGCCCGCCCGTTATACCCAGGGAGCGTTCCCTGGCATCCTGGAGGAAGAGGGGATTGGTCGCCCAAGCACGACAGCCACGATAATCAGCACGATGGAAAGCCGCGGCTACGTGCGTCTCGACTCGCAGCAACTGGTACCGACGTTCCTGGCGTTGGCGGTCACCGCGCTGCTCGAGGAGCACTTCGAAGATCTGGTCGATATCGGTTTCACGTCCGACATGGAACGGGGACTGGACCAGATCGCCGAGGGACGTCTGGACTGGCGCGAATACCTGGAAGGCTTCTATCGCGGTGATGACGGATTCGAGGCGCGTCTCGCGGATCGGGTCGAGGAAATCGACCCGCGCACTGCTTCGACGCTGGACTTCACCGACATGGAGCCGCGAGTCAGAATCGGCCGGTACGGTCCGTTCCTGGAGCACGGTACGGCCGATGACCCGGTCCGCGTGTCCCTGCCGGAGGATCTGGCTCCGGCTGATCTGACAGCCGAAGTGGCCGCGAGGCTGATCGAGCAGAAGCAGGCGACTAACGAGGAACTGGGCGTCGATCCGGCCTCTGGTAAGCCGGTGTTTCGACTGGTAGGGCGCTTCGGCCCGTTCGTGCAGCTTGGCGAGCAGGAAGAGGACGGCCCGAAACCGAAGCGCGCGTCACTCCCGAAGGGGATGACGATCGAGGAAGTGGACCTGGACGCGGCGCTCGCGCTGCTTGCGCTTCCGCGTGACCTCGGGACCCATCCCGATACCGGCAAGCCTGTGCGCGCCGGCATCGGCCGCTACGGCCCGTACGTCGTGCACGAAAAGGACTTTCGATCGCTACAGGCGGGCGATGACGTGCTCACCGTCGGCTTCGACCGCGCGATGGCCCTACTGAGCGAACCGAAGCGGGGACGGAAGAAGCAGGTGGCGTTGCGCGAACTCGGTCCGCATCCGGATGACGGAGAGCCGATCCGGCTGTTCGAGGGGCGCTACGGCCCTTACGTAAAGCACCGGAAAGTGAACGCCTCCCTGCCGAAAGGGGTCACGGTCGAGGAAGTCTCGGTGGAGCAGGCGATCGAGTTGATCGCCGAGCGGGCTGCAAAGGTGAAGTCGGGCAAGGGACCGCGAGGCGGCCGAAAGAAATGACCCGGCGCTGCGTCTCGGTCGTCGGTGGCGGGCTCGCCGGGTCCGAAGCCGCCTGGCAGCTGGCCGAGCTCGGATACGGGGTGCGGCTGTTCGAGATGCGTCCCGGACACAGCACCCCGGCCCACGAAACAGGCGACCTGGCGGAAGTCGTCTGCACGAACTCGTTCAAGAGTGAGGCTCTCGACACCTCGCACGGAATCCTGAAGGCGGAGATGCGACGGCTGGGATGTCTGCTTCTCACAATCGCCGACGGATGCCGAGTACCTGCCGGAAGCGCGCTGGCGGTGGACCGACGCCAGTTCAGCGCCGAGGTCACCCGCCGTGTGTCCAGCCACCCTCGAATCGAGCTTTGCCACGAAGAAGTGCGCTCAATCCCGGATGGCCCCACGATTATCGCGACCGGGCCGCTGACGTCCGATGCGCTGTCCGACAGTATCCGCGGTCTGCTGGGAGACGAGAGCCTTGCCTTCTTCGATGCGATCGCACCAATCATTTCGCGCGAGTCGATAGACGAAGACGTGACGTTCAGCGCCGCGCGATACGACAAAGGAGGCGCAGACTACCTGAACTGTCCGCTTGACCGGGACGCCTACGAGGCGTTCATCGACGCGCTCGTTGCGGCGGAGGTCCACGATGGGCATGAGTGGGACCAGGTTCCCTATTTCGAGGCATGCCTTCCGATCGAGGTCATGGCCGACCGGGGTCGGGAGACGCTGCGCCATGGGCCGATGCGCCCGGTGGGGCTCCGGGATCCGCGCGACGGTCGGCAGCACTACGCAGTCGTTCAGCTGCGGATGGAAGATCGGGCGGGCCAGATGTGGAACCTCGTTGGATGCCAGACTCGGATGAAGATCGGTGAGCAGCTCAAGGTGTTCCGGATGATCCCGGGCCTCGAGCAGGCCGAGTTTCTCAGGTTCGGGTCGATCCATCGCAATTCCTATTTGAACTTCCCGGCTCGGCTTACCGCACACGGTGCGATCGAGGGCCGCGACAGCCTGTTGTTTGCCGGCCAGCTGACGGGCGTTGAAGGCTATACGGAGTCGATCGCAAGCGGCCTGATGGCAGCCCTGAATCTGGACAGGATTCTCGACGGCGAGCTGCCGGTGATCCCTCCTCCGACCACGATGATTGGTGGTCTGCACCGGTATCTTCGTGAGGCCGATCCGAATCACTTCCAGCCGATGAACGCCAACTTCGGATTACTGGACCCTTTGCCGGAGCGCGTGAAGGGACGGCGGAAAGAGCGACGAGCAGCCTTGGGGCGACGGGCGATCGAGCACATCGAGGACTGGTGGACGGAGTTCGGCCCGCGAGAGGTACGGTCGTGACGCATTCGGTTTCGCAGCGCGATGAAGCCCGATCGGATTTCGAGCGCTGGATCGAGAGCGAGCGTCGCCTGTCGCCTCATACGATTGCCGCCTACCGGCGCGATCTGGATGAATTCGACCGCTTCATCCGAGTGTGGGTGGCCTCCGATGACTGGGATTGGGCCGTGGTAGACCGTCTCGTAATTCGTGCCTGGCTCGGAGACCTCGATTCAAAAGGCCGCGCGCCCGCTACGATATCTCGGAAGCTGTCCACCCTGAGAACCTTTCTTGGCTTTCTGCACCGAACGGGGCGGCTGGACGACAACCCGGCCCGACTCGTCGGGGCGGGATCTTCCCGGCGCCGTCTTCCGGCCTTTCTCAGCCGGGCCCAGGTCGAGGCCATGTTCGATGAGATGCCGGCGGATGATGTCAGATCTCTCCGCGACCGGGCGATCCTCGAGTTGCTGTATTCGTCCGGTCTGCGCCTGTCCGAGATCCACGGCCTCGATGTCGATGACGTAGATCTTGGGGCCGGGAGAGCGCGTGTTCTGGGCAAGGGGCGGAAGGAGCGCATCGTACCGGTCGGGCGCCACGCAGTTCTGGCCATCCGGCAGTACCTGGATGCGGATCGGCCGGGGCACCCGGGTGGGAGCGGAGCCTGTCTGTTCGCCTCCCGGGGCGGAGGGCGGTTGTCCCGGCGTCAGATCCAGCGCATCGTTGGACGCTGGCTCGCGTCGGCGACAGGTGGAGAGACAATGTCGCCGCACGCTCTGCGGCACACGTTCGCGACACACTTACTCGACGAGGGCGCTGACCTGCTGGCTGTGAAGGAGCTATTGGGGCACTCGAGCCTTTCCACCACCCGGATCTACACGCACACGTCCCGCGAGCGCCTCCTCGAGACGTACCGCCTGGCGCACCCCCGGGCCGATTGACCACGGTCGGAATCCGACCGCCAACTGCGAGAACCTTCGATGATGCACGCTACGACAATTCTCTGCGTTCGCCGTGACGGTCGCGTCGCGATCGGTGGTGACGGTCAGGTCTCAATGGGTGACCAAATCGTC
>Ga0224508_10003326_pt1 | contig 13315 bp, 12 predicted proteins | sample SF_Jan12_sed_USG_4_FD_170157 | JGI IMG/M metagenome (GOLD analysis project Ga0224508, IMG submission 170157) | Sediment microbial communities from San Francisco Bay, California, United States - SF_Jan12_sed_USGS_21 | ecosystem: Environmental > Aquatic > Marine > Sediment | place: USA...
GCATTGATTTGCATGTCAGCGCTGCTGAGATTGACGGTGTAGATGTCGTGCAAATCAAGGTCGAAGACAACGGGCACGGCTTCAAGGAGGGCTCGCTCAGTCAGGTATTCGATCCCTACGTGACGACGAAACCGAAAGGTACGGGTCTCGGGCTCGCTATCGTCAAAAAGCTGGTCGAGGAGCATCTTGGCTCGATCAGGGCTTATAACCATACGGAGGGCGGTGCCGTGATCAGTATACGGTTGCCGCTCAATGAAGCAGCGCGTGAGGCGATTATCACCAAGGCGCCAGCACGTGCTGACAAGAGGAGGGAAAGAGCGTGAGCAGTTCTCATGTATTGGTAGTTGACGATGAGGCCGACATTCGCGCCTTGATTCAGGATATTCTGTCCGACGAGGGGTATGGCGTAGTGGCAGCGGCGGACGCCGCCGAAGCACGCGAGGCTCGGGCTGAAGAAAAGTTCGATCTGATCCTCCTGGACATATGGATGCCGGATACCGACGGCATCACGCTGTTGCGAGAATGGTCTGAGGACGGTGAACTGAGTTGCCCGGTTGTCATCATGTCAGGTCATGGCACCGTTGACGCCGCCGTCGAGGCGACGCGACTCGGCGCTTTCGACTTTGTCGAAAAACCGTTGTCGCTTGCGAAGTTGTTACGCACCGTCGAGGCGGCGCTGGATTCGGGGGACAAGCAATCATCAAGCGCGCGCAGAATGCTACCGTCGTTGCTGGCGCCTGTCGGCCGCAGCGCGCTGATGCAGGCACTGCGTGAAAAAGTGCAGCAATACGCCGCGCACGATGAGTCCGTATTGCTGAGCGGTGAGCCAGGAACGGGGCGAGGGGCATTTGCGCGCTATTTGCATGCATTGAGTTCACGTGCTGATGAGCCATTGGTGAGTGTAACGGCCGCGTCGCTGACTGAGGGCAGCGCCGAAGAACAGTTGCTCGGACGCGAACGGAATGGGGAAATTTATGCAGGGGCGTTCGATCGAGCGGCGAATGGCACGCTGGTTATTGACGAATTAAGCGATCTCAATCATGCGGCGCAAAAGATACTGCTTGCAGTCATGGAAGACCGGGCTTACCGGCGCGTCGGCGGACAGGAGTCGGTCAGACTCAGGGCCCGGGTCGTGGCAACGGTCGGCACTGATTGCGAAGCGAGAATCGAAGAAGGCTCGCTGCGGCGCGACCTCGTCGCGCATCTGAGCGTCTTGAGCGTCAGGATCCCACCGCTCAGGGAGTATTCGGAAGACGTGCCCGAGCTATTGGCGCACTACGTCGACAAGCTCGTCGACGCCGAGGGTCTTTCGTTTCGTCGTTTCAGCGTTGCGGCGCAGAATCGACTGCGCAATTATCCCTGGCCTGATAACGTTCGCGAGCTGAAGAACATCGTGAGGCGTTTATTACTGGTCGGTTCCGACAAAGACATCGCGCTCGAGGAAGTCGAAGTCGAAATCACCGCAGGAGCGCCGGTAGACGAGCCACTGGTTAAGCAGGATCTGCTGGCATTGCCGCTTCGTGAAGCACGTGAGCAGTTCGAACGGGCGTATTTGCAACAACAACTCGTACTGTGCGAGGGCAAGGTTGGGCAACTGGCGAAGCGGGTCGGTATGGAACGCACACATCTGTACCGAAAGCTGCGATCGCTCGGAGTGGACTTCAAGTCCGTAGCGGCCGAGGACTAGCCTGCGGTGCGGCGCTTCGTCATCTTCATGGCTCGCTGCGCTGCGCTTTGTTTCCAATGACGGAGCTCCCTCCCACAGGCTCGCGCTCGACCGGAACGATCGTTCCGTCCGGTTCGAAGCGGAGGCCCGGGTTCTCGAAGTCCTCGGCGCTGAGCCCGCGCATCAGGTTTAGTGCGCGATGTCGGTCATCGATCGAGGGACCGTCGGGACGCCGCTGAACCGTTGAGATGATCTCGCCCTCGATAAAGCGTCCTTCACCATCCAATGTCGTGATGAGTATTGGTGCGATACCCTTGATACCGACAACACTGATTCCGTAGTAAGTGGCGAAGTTGCCGAGACTGTAGGCGATCAGACGATCCTTATAACGCTCTACGGCACGAACGACATGTGGACCATGGCCAATGACAAGATCGGCGCCCGCATCAACCATGCATCTTGCGAACAACACGACATCGCCGCGTGGCTCGCCGTAATACTCTTCTTCGGCGAATGGCAGGTTCGTGGCATCGGCGCCTTCAGCGCCTCCATGAAAAGAAACAATGACGATGTCATGCGTACTTGCATGCTCAGCAACGGTCGCTTCGGCAAGTGCGTAGTCGAGCATCATGTTCGAATCTTTTGTGACGGCGTAGGCGAGCACGGCCACCTTCAGGTCATTGACGACAAAGCTGGCAAAGTCGCCCTCTCGACCGGAATGATGAATACCGATCGAATCGAGCGCGTCCATCGTGGAAGTGCGGCCTTCTTCGCCAAAATCACGCGCATGATTATTAGCCAGGCTCAGCACATCAAAACCGGCATCGCGGAAGTAGCGCGCATAGCGCGTTGGTGAGCGAAACAGATAGCAGGCGCTCGGATTCTTGCATGTCTTGGCAGGCTCCCCACCATCGACAAGAACACCTTCCAGGTTGCCAAAGGCCACATCAGCTGCCGACAGTGCCGCTGTCACGCCAGCAAGAAAACTCACACCATCATCATCAGGCAGATGATTCTCGGGGAAATCTGTGCCCAGCATCATGTCGCCGACCGAGGCGATGCTGATGCGGAACGAACTCTTGTCGGGCTCCGGCGGTAGTATCGGTGCGGGCGGCTCTGGCGTCGCGGGCTCGACCTCCCTGGCCGGTGCCGGTGTTTCCGCCGGTGGGGCGGAGGCGCAGCCTGCCAGCGCCGCGAGCGCCAGCAAGACAGTGATCGCTGAAGACCTAGTCACCGAGCCTGATGCGAAGCACGTCAATTTGTGCGCTGCGCAGGCGACTTCGCAGCATATTGAGTTTGCCAAGATCGCTGGTTGGGCCAATGCGCACACGGTGATAGGTCTTGTCGTCGATCATGACGCGCTGTATTTGCGACTCGATGCCGTGCAAAGCGAGTTCAGCACGGCGTCGATCGGCATCTGCATAGGCGGAGAAAGATCCGGCCTGCAGTACATAGAGACCGGGTTCGAGCACGGCCTTTGGCTCCACGTCGGCAGCGACATCAGGTTCCTGTTCCGGGATGATGACCTCGAAGTTCGGCAACATGTCGTAAAACGTAAAGCGTTTTTCAGCAGGCGCGGCTTCCGTGCTGTCGCTGGCAACGCTCTCACCATTGTCGTCCAATGCACGCTGCAGGCTGGCCGGTTGCACCGCGGCCGGTTGTGCCGTGATTGCCGGCTTGCGGTCCTTAACGTAAACCGCAAATGCAACCGACAGTCCAAGTGACAGTCCGAACAACATCCATAGCCAGCCGGGATATCCCTGCTGCTTCGTCGAGCGGCTTGAGCGGCGACGTTTGCGCTTTGCCATCACATGGTCTCTGGTGCGGAGACACCAAGAATTGTGAGGCCGTTGGCGATAACGGTCTGCGTCGCGCGGATCAGTACGAGTCGTGCATTACGCAGCTTGTCGTCATCGACGATGAAGGCGTGTGCGTTGTAGTAAGTGTGAAAATCATTCGCCAGGTCCCGCAGGTAGTGAACGAGATGTTGCGGTGCGCGATTGCTTGCCGCGAGGTCAATGACCTCAGGGTAGCGGCTGAGCGTTGTCATCAGCGCTTTTTCCTGCGGCTCCGTCAGCAACGCAAGCTGTTGGCCGCCATTCTTCGCATCCCATTCAAGCGACCTTTCCGCGAGTTGCCGGAACACACTGGCGATGCGTGCGTGTGCGTATTGAATGTAGTAGACCGGGTTATCATTTGATTCCGATTTCGCGACGTCGAGGTCGAAGTCGAGATGCTGGTCATTCGACCTGGACACGTAGAAGAACCTCGCCGCGTCGTTCCCAACCTCGGCGCGAAGCTGTCGTAGCGTGTCGAACTCACCGGAACGCGTCGACATCTGCATTCGCTCATTGCCCCGATACAACGCAACGAATTGCATGAGTTCCACTTCGAGATCTTCAGCCGCATAGCCCATCGCAGCCAGGCCACCCTGGACACGAGTTACGTAGCCGTGATGATCGGCGCCGAGAATATCGATCAGGTGATCGAAGCCGCGCTGACGCTTGTCGAAGTGATAAGCAATATCGGATGCGAAGTAGGTCTTGTTACCGTTCTCGCGAACCACGACGCGGTCTTTCTCGTCACCAAAGTCGGTGGCGCGAAACCATGTTGCTCCTTCCTTCTCGTACAGCATGCCGCGCTCTTCAAGCACGGCCAGCGCGTCGTCAATGCGATTGCTGGTCGTCAGGCTTTGCTCGGAATACCAACGATCAAAAGTGACGCCGAATTCAGCGAGGTCATTCTCGATATCGGCCCGGATCGATTCCAGGGCTTGCTGTCGAATGTGATCGAAGCCATCGGCGCCCAGCGTCTCGTTCGCCTTCGTAATGAGCGTCTCGATCACAGCCTCTTTGTCGCCCTCGGGCAGGCCGTGCAAAAGATTTTCGGCATCGGCGGCAGAGCAGCCATCGGTATCTATGCTGCTGGCAATCTCGCGGATATAGTCGCCACGATAGCCGGCTTCGGGAAATGGAATGTTCACCCCCTGCGTTTCGAGCCAACGCAGCCAGACACTGACGCCGAGAATGTCCATCTGACGTCCGGCATCGTTGACGTAATATTCGCGTTCAACCGGGTAGCCCACCGCCTCCAGCAAGTTGCCCACCGTTGCTCCAAATGCCGCATGTCGGCCGTGGCCTACGTGGAGCGGGCCGGTCGGATTTGCGGAAACGAACTCGAGCAATATGCGTGGAGCTTTTCTGGCCGCCTGCCGGCCATAGCGAAACCCCTGATCGAGAATGGTGAGCAATTCACGATGGAATGCCACGGCGCTAAGGTGGAAATTGATAAAACCCGGACCCGCGATAGCAACAGTGTCGACCAGGGCGCTGTCAGCGAGATTTTCGATGATCCTCGCCGCGACGTCGCGTGGGCTCATACGCGCGGGTTTGGCCAGGCGCATCGCAATGTTGGAAGCAAAGTCACCATGGCTGGCGTCACGCGTGCGCTCGACTGTGCTTTCAATCGACAAATCGGCGGACACATCAGCAAGCTCTGGCAGCGCGGCCAGAGCGTTTTCAAGAAGGCGTGCGACTATGGATTTCATTAAAGACTTCCGGGTCAGAGCCCTTTTCGAAAAAAGGGCTCTGACCCCGGTGGTTTTTCGGCCCGGATTTGCGAGGCGGCAATTCTACAGTGAATAATTGATGCTGTCGGCTAAAAAAGCTCAATCGGATCCACATCAATCGACCAGCGCACCTTGCGTGCAGCCGGGTCGTTTTCGAGCGCAGGCCGCAGGCTGTTGAGTACGGCGTGCAATGCCCTGCGGTCGCCGCTTTGTAATAAGAGCTGGGCGCGGTAGCGGCCGGCTTTGCGGGCCATCGGTGCGTCGACGGGCCCGAGTACCCGAAGCTGCCCGACCTGATGCGACTCAATTCGTCGCTTCGCGCTTTCGAGAAACGCATGAGCATCGCGTTTTTGGTGTGCGGCGGACCGAATCAATGCGAGTCGCGTGAAGGGCGGCCAGCGAGTCGCTTCACGCTCGGCGAGTGCATCATTCGCGACCCGCCGGTAACCGCCATCGATCAGGCGTTGCCAGAACGGGTTATCCGGATACGCGGTCTGAATCATCACCTCGCCCTGGCGGGCTTCGCGACCCGCACGTCCCGCAACCTGGACAATGGACTGTGCGAGACGTTCGGCGGAACGAAAGTCGGTACCGAACAGCCCTTGATCGGCGTTGACGATACCCACGAGCGTCAATTTCGGAAAATGATGGCCCTTCGACAGCATCTGTGTGCCGACGAGTATGTCGGCACCACCTTGTTCGGCGAGCGCCAGCGCGGCATCCATGGCGCCTTTTTTCTGAGTGCTATCGCTGTCGATACGTTCGATTCGGTGGTCGGGAAAATGATCGCGCAGTGCCTGCTCAAGTCTCTGCGTGCCTTCGCCGAGCGGTCGAACTTCCGAACCACAAGCTGAGCAGCTCTTGTCGAGAATTCTGCTCGCACCGCAATGATGACAGCGTAGCCGCTCGTCTCTTGCGTGCACGGTCATGCGCGAGTCACAACGCTCACACTCAGCGATGTGCCCGCAGCTTGCGCAAATCAGGGTTGGTGCAAATCCACGACGATTCAGAAAAATAAGTACTTGTCCATGTGCGAGTAAATGTTGCCTTATGCTCTGCAGCAGGGCTTCGCTCAGTCCGTCGCTCGCTGCCGAGCGGTTCAGATCGACAAGCCTGAGCGTCGGTGGTTTTGCACCGCCGGCACGCTCCGGCAGTACGATGCGCTGAAAATTGCCCGCGGCGCAATGATGCAGCATCTCCAGTGTGGGCGTTGCCGAGCCCAGCACGACCGCAATGTCGTGATGCTTGGCGCGCGCAATAGCCAGGTCGCGGGCGGAGTAACGCAAACCTTCCTGCTGCTTGAAGGAATGATCGTGTTCTTCGTCGATGATGATCAGCCCGACATCCGGCAGAGGTGTGAATATCGCGGACCGGGTGCCGACGACAAGCTTTGCTGCACCCGATCGGGCACTGCGCCAACTCGCAAGGCGTGCCGTGTCTGTCAACCTGGAGTGCAAGATTGTTGGAGCTACACCTAGTCGAGTCGATAAGCGCCCGACCAGTTGCGGCGTCAAGCCAATCTCGGGCACCAGCACCAGCACCTGTTTGCCATCGTCGAGCACATCTCGCATCAGCTGCAGGTAGATCTCGGTCTTGCCGCTGCCTGTGACACCGTCGAGCACGAAGGTCTCAAAGCCTGCTGCCTTGCGAATCGAGCTGAGGGCCTGACGCTGATATTCGTCCAGTTCGGGACCTGCCACACCCGGACCGCTCGCAAGCGGTTCCGGATCTCCAAGAGTGGATTCAAAACGACTCATCAGGCCCTTTTCGAGCAGTGCCTTCGCGGCGCGCCGCCAGTTTGGTAGCTGCTCTGTCAGAGACTCAACATCGATGCCGTTGCCGCCGGCATCACGCAGCAAATCGAGTAACTCGGCCTGTCGAGGCGCCCGTTTCGCCAGGATTTCACTGTCCGTCGACTCGCCCGCATCCGTGATAGCGACACACACCAGGCTTGGATATAGCGGCTTGCCTTGCCGCAGCAGGGTCGGCAGGGCGGCGGCCACCACTTCGCCGATCGGATGGTGGTAATAGCTGCTCGTGAATCGGATGAGCCACAGGTCGTCGTCACCTAGCAGCGGCTTGTCGTCGAGCGTCGCAATGCTATGCCGCATCTTCGACGCCGGCAGCTCGCTGGCGTCGCTGTGAGCCATGACGACGCCGACCTGGCGACGTCGGCCAAAGGGCACGAGCACGCGGCTGCCCGGCGGCGCGGGAGCCCCGCGGTCAGTCGGCAAGTAATCGAAGTCGCGCGACAATGGCACGTTGACGGCAACCTTGAGGATGCAGGAACTGGTCACAAGCAGCTATTTGACATAATCAGTTGCGCTTTGCTGGTGAATCATGTCAACCGGGCGTCAGGCAGGGCGTTAAACATGTGTGACACGGTAGTTCACCTCGTGATGGAGTCAAGAGGACTTGGAAGATGGATCTTGTTGGCATGTCGACATGGAGTCATACCGCATGAACGCCGCAGTTGGTGTTTTTGCGGTATCGTGCACTCGCGAGCAATCGACGGGGGCAGGAACGCTGCAACGCGAACAGCAACTCAATCAGTTCTTGGCTGAAGTGGAGCGGCGTGCCCTGCGTATCGCGGAGATTGCAGTCCGTGACCGGGACGAGGCGCTCGATCTGGTACAGGAGGCCATGATCAAGCTGGCACGGAACTACGCAGACCGTCCGGGCGATGAATGGACGCCGTTGTTTTACAGGATATTGCAAAATGGGGTTCGTGACTGGCATCGCCGCCAAAAAGTAAGGAATCGTGTCATGGTGTGGTTTGGGCGTGGCACATCCAGCGAGGATGACTACGACGTCGCGGCGAACACGCCCGATCCGGCAAGCCGGCCACCGGATGTCGAATTGCAGACGCATGAGGCCATGCAGCGCCTGGAAGCATCGCTGCATGAGCTGCCGAACAGACAGCGTGAGGCGTTCATGCTGCGCACGTTTGAAGGGCTTGATGTTGCAGGAACCGCTGTTGCAATGGGGTGCAGCGCCGGCAGTGTCAAGACACACTATTCCCGAGCGGTACATGCGCTGCGGGATAAGTTGGGAGACCACTGGCAATGAATGAACCAGGAAATAAAGAGCAAGTCGCCAAACAGGCGAAGGAGCTCTTTGATGACAGTGTCGAGACCCTCGACGCAGCGACTTTGTCGCGTCTCAACCAGGGCAGACATAAGGCATTGGCAGAACTGCATAAACCCGCAGGCGTTAGCAGGTGGGGCGGTTGGTTGCCGGCAACGGCTGTTGCGGCTGCCGTGCTGGTGACGGTTCTGGTTATGCGCGGGCCTGACGGTGTCGCCGTGATCGAAGAGATGGTAACGGCATCTGACTTCGAGATGCTGCTCGAGGAAGACAGTCTGGAGATGTTTGAGGATCTCGAGTTCTTCGCCTTGCTCGACATGGTGGACCTGGAAACGAACGACGATGTCGGCTAGCAAGTCAGCATTGCTCGGTTCGTTGTTACTGGGCTGCAGTGTGGTACTCGCTGCGGACGATGAGGTTCCCGATGCAGAATTTCTGGAGTACCTGGGACTTTGGGAGGAGTCGGATGAGGATTGGTTGATTTTTGATGAGCCGATCACAGCCGATGCGGAGGAACGGAGCGATCCCGTGCCGGAAGGTAAAGAATCGACGGAGAAGACAGATGAGAGCTAGGACTATTTTAGCGATCGCAATGCTCATGTTTGCCAGCTTCGCTGTGGCAGATGAGGAAGGCATTGCGTGGGACAGCCTGAGCGAGGAGCAACAGCGCGTGCTGAGTGGCTTCTCGGATAACTGGGACAACCTGGCGCCGGAGCGGCAGGCACGGTTATCAATGGGTGCAGATCGCTGGGCGAGCATGACGCCCAAGCAACGAACCGCCGCCCAGGATCGCTTCAGGAAGTGGAACAGCCTCACGCCGGACCGCAGAGAAAAGATTCGTGAGCGCTACCAGGTGTATCGCGACATGGCACCCGCCGACCAGAAGCGCGTACGCGATAATTTTCGGCGCTACCAGCGTATGCCGATAGAGCGGCGCCAGATGCTGCGTGATCGCTATCGCGACATGTCGCCCGAGCAGCGCAAGCGACTGCGAGAGCGGCTGACGGACAGGCCGCGCACCACGACCCGGGATTAGCAGACCTCGCAAGCTTCTAAGTAGAAATCCCGGTTCGACCCCGAATACCGATGTTGTTAGAGTACGCCCGTCCTACGGGAGGCTAAGCAATGAAGATCGGTGTACCAAAAGAGATTCACGAGGGTGAACGGCGCGTAGCGACGACACCTGACGTCGCATCTCAATTGATAAAAATGGGTTTTAGCGTCGCTGTCGAAACAGGCGCCGGCGCTGCCGCGAGCTATTCGGACGCGGCCTTCGAGAGCGCAGGTTGCGAGATTGTGGCGACCGCCGCCGAGTTGTGGTCGCAGGCGGACCTGATTCTAAAAGTGCGAGCGCCAGAAGACGGCGAGGAAGAGCTGTTGCGGGCAGAGCAGACGCTGATCAGCTTTCTCGCTCCCGGACAAAATCCCGAGCTACTCAAACAGCTCACCGAAAGCGGCGCAACCGCCATGTCGATGGACAGCGTCCCGCGCATTTCGCGGGCCCAGAAGATGGACGCGCTGAGCTCGATGGCCAACATCGCGGGATACCGCGCGGTCATCGAAGCGGCGCAGCATTTCGGGCGGTTCTTCACGGGCCAGATAACGGCAGCCGGCAAGATCCCGCCGGCGAAGGTGTTGGTAATCGGTGCTGGCGTGGCCGGACTGTCGGCCATTGGTGCCGCAAAGAGCATGGGTGCCATCGTGCGCGCATTCGATACACGCCCCGAGGTAAAGGAGCAGGTCGAAAGCATGGATGGCGAATTCCTGATGCTCGATTTTGACGATGAGGACGGCACGGGCGAGGGCGGCTATGCCAAAGTGATGAGCGACGAGTTCATCGCGGCCGAGATGGCGCTGTTCGCTGAGCAGGCCAAAGAGGTCGACATCATCATCACGACCGCGCTGATTCCTGGCAGGCCTGCACCGCTGCTCGTCACGGCCGAAATGGTAGGCATGATGAATGATGGCAGCGTGATCGTCGATCTTGCCGCCGAAACGGGAGGCAACTGCGAGCTGACCGAGGCAGACAAGGTCGTGCAGCGGGACGGCGTGTCGATCATCGGTTACACGGATTTGCCAAGCCGGCTCGCTACGCAATCGAGCCAGTTATACGCGACCAACCTGCGCCACCTGATAAGCGAGCTTTGTCCGGAGAAGGACGGCAACATTGTTGTCGACATGGAAGACGAGGTCATTCGCGGTGCCACGGTGTGCAAAGACGGCGAGACGACCTGGCCGCCACCCGCGCCCAAGCTTTCCGCAGCGCCGCCGCAAGCGGCAGCGCCCGCGACCGCGCCGCCTCCGGCTGCAGCGGAGACCAAACCATCGGTCGCAGGCCCCATGATTGCAGTCGTTGTTGGTGCTCTGGCGCTGCTGGGCCTGGGTGCGGTTGCGCCGCCTTCATTCATGGCGCACTTCACGGTCTTCGTACTGGCTTGTTTCGTCGGGTATATGGTGATCTGGAACGTCACACCAGCACTGCATACACCATTGATGAGTGTGACCAACGCGATATCGAGCATCATTGTCATCGGCGCACTGCTGCAGATCAGTTCCACCGATACGGTGATCATGTGGATTGCTGCAGCCACGATTTTGATAACGAGCATCAATATTGCGGGCGGCTTCGCCGTCACCCGCCGTATGCTCGAAATGTTCAGGAAGTGAGATTGAGATGAATATCGCTGGCATCGTAACAATGTCGTACATCGCTGCGACGGTACTATTCATTCTCGCCCTCGGCGGTCTTTCCAATCCGGAAACGGCGCGCCGCGGAAACTGGTATGGCATTGTAGGCATGACGATCGCACTGCTGGCGACCATCCTCGGTGTCGTTACGCAGCAGTACGTAATCCTGATCGTCGCGTTGCTGATTGGCGGCAGCATTGGTCTGGTTCTGGCGCGTCGCGTACAGATGACGCAAATGCCGGAGCTTGTCGCTATCTTGCACAGTCTCGTCGGCCTTGCCGCTGTCATGGTCGGATTCGCCAGCTTCATGGATCCGTCCGCGCATTTCGACGGCGTGGAACAGACCATTCACAACATTGAGGTTTACCTCGGGATCCTCATTGGTGCGGTTACCTTTTCGGGTTCTGTCATCGCGTTCGGCAAGTTGAGTGCCCGTATCAGCGGCAGTCCACTGACCTTACCGGGCCGGCATTTATTCAATCTCGGCCTGTTGATTGCTGCGATATGGTTTGGTCGTGAGTTCGTGCTGCAGGCGGCGGCAGGCGGCGGACTCCAACCGTTGATCATCATGACGGTCATCGCGCTGATCTTTGGCATTCACATGGTGATGGCGATCGGTGGTGCAGACATGCCTGTAGTCGTGTCGATGCTAAACAGCTACTCCGGATGGGCTGCGGCCGCGACGGGATTCATGCTCAGTAACGATCTGTTGATCGTCACGGGTGCGCTGGTCGGCTCGAGTGGCGCGATTCTTAGCTACATCATGTGCCGGGCGATGAATCGAAGATTCCTCGCCGTTATTGCGGGCGGTTTTGGTACCGGTGGTGGCGCGGTTGCAGCCGGTGATGTCGCGGATCAGGGCGAAGTCGTTGCCATCGAAGCCCACGAAGCGGCAGCTCTGCTCGCCAATGCGAAAGAGATCATGATCGTTCCGGGCTACGGCATGGCCGTGGCGCAGGCGCAGCACATCGTCAACGAAATCACGGCTACACTCCGCACGAAGGGAGTCAATGTTCGCTTCGGCATCCACCCTGTTGCCGGCCGTATGCCGGGCCACATGAACGTGTTGCTGGCTGAGGCAAGAGTGCCTTACGACATCGTCTTCGAGATGGACGAGGTCAATGAAGATTTTCCCGATGTCGACGTTTCCATCGTAATTGGTGCAAACGACATCGTGAATCCGTCGGCGCAAGAGGAGCCTGATAGCCCGATTGCCGGAATGCCGGTGCTCGAGGTGTGGAAAGGCAAGACGACAATTGTGCTGAAACGCAGCATGGCTACGGGCTATGCGGGTGTGCAGAACCCTCTGTTCTTCAAGGAGAACACGCGGATGTTATTCGGTGACGCGAAAGACAGTCTCGATGCCGTATTTAAAGCACTGTGACGAATCGTGTTGCTTTTTGACGCGCGATCGGCAAACTAAGTAAGCATGCAGTCGCGCAGGGCGCGATGGGGTAAACCGATGCTCGCAGGAATCGCTTCCGATATCTCGCAGCAGGTGTTGCGAACGGATGTAGCTGGGATGCCACTCGAGTGGATTGACTACCGGGAGGCGGTCCGGCTGTATCATGCCGATCAGGTTGCCTATCAGACCGGAACGCTCCTCTACACCGTCTTCGGCGGATACAGCAGTCTCGACGGCCGCCGCAGCAAGGTCGACGTCAATTCGATCATCGCCACGCACGGCACGAGTAAAGGACTTTCCCGCAACCGTGACAAGTACGTCCCGCCACTCAATAACCGCACGCTGTTCAAGCGCGACGCAAACCTGTGTCTGTATTGCGCGATGCGCTACCCGACTCGTGACCTGACTCGCGATCACATCACGCCGATCTCACGGGGGGGTGGCGACACCTGGAATAATGTCGCCACGGCCTGTCGCCGGTGTAACAATTACAAGGGCGGGCGCACGCCAGAGCAGGCAGCAATGCAGTTGATCGCCGTTCCGTTCACGCCGACTTACGCTGAATATATCTATCTCAAAGGGCGCCGTGTCCTCGCTGATCAGATGCAGTACCTGCTCGCTCACATTCCGCGCTCGAGCCCGCTACACGCACGCCTGAGCGGCCATCTCGCCGACGGCAAAGAAATCGTCGACGTCCACTTCCACGAATAACGACGTGGATCTCGAGCAGGGGCGTTTGCTGCGCGAAGTAAAGCGCAGCGAAGCAAGCCATGAGTGAAGCAAAAACCCCGCTCGGGTATCCGTGTGGCTATACTTGGGTGTCATGCAATACTTAATCGACGCGAGTGTTTATGTGTTTCGGGCTTACTACTCGATGCCCGACGACATGGTCGACAGTAAT
>Ga0224508_10003327_pt1 | contig 13315 bp, 11 predicted proteins | sample SF_Jan12_sed_USG_4_FD_170157 | JGI IMG/M metagenome (GOLD analysis project Ga0224508, IMG submission 170157) | Sediment microbial communities from San Francisco Bay, California, United States - SF_Jan12_sed_USGS_21 | ecosystem: Environmental > Aquatic > Marine > Sediment | place: USA...
GTCCCTCGCTCACCCACGGTGGTCCAACAACCAAGGGCATTACGGGCGCCGGGCCGCGCCGCCGGGGTGGAGCATGCTCCACCCCGGCAACACAACCACATCTACCCGATTCCCAAGACACAAGGGCCAGTTGGTTCGGGCGGATGGCGCGTCACGCCGGTGCGGCCCCGGTATACCGAGAAAGCAACTCGCCCTCACCCTCGCGCGCGGCCTCACTTCCGAGTCAGGATGAGCAGGTTGCCGAGCAGGACGAGTCCGACGCCGAGGGCCGCGAGCAGGGTCCACTGGAAGCCCTCGAACCAGGTCGAGAGCGCCAATGCGACGACCGGGAAGAGCACCGTGGCATAGGCCGCCCGGTCGGCGCCGATCCGGCCGATCAGGGTGAGATAGCTCCAGAACCCGACCACCGTGGCGAAGACCGCGAGATAGAGCAGCGAAAGAACGTAGGGCCAGGCCGGATCGAAGGCGAAGGGGCTGCCGCGCAGCAGGGTCAGGAAAGTCACGAAGATCCCGCCGTAGAGCATGCCATAGGTGTTGCTCTGGATCACCGGCAGGGCGCGCCGCCCCTGGTTCCAGGCCGAGGTCAGCATGCCGAGCGAGGCCGAGACGGTGCCGGCGAGCGACAGCACCAGGCCCAAGGTGCCTTCGCGCGACAGGTCGAAGGCCGCGACCTCGGGCCAGAATACCAGCGTGATGCCGGCAAGGCCGAAGGCCGCGCCGGCCACCACCCGCGGGCGCAGGGCCGCGCGGAACAGCAGGGAGTGGCCCAGGATGTTCATCACGACGATGGTCGAGAAGGCGACGGCCACCAGGCCGGTGGTCAGGTACTGGCTGCCCAGGTAGATGAGGAAGTAGTTGGTCGAGAACAGGCAGACCCCCTGGAGCGCCATGAAGCCGTGGTCGGCCAGGGAGAAGGCCATGCGGCGCCGGGCCAAGAGGCAGAAGCCCAGCATGATCGCCGCGGCGAGCGCGAAGCGGTAGACCACAGAGACCTCGGGCGCGACGACGCCGAGCTGGAACTTGATCGCCAGCCAGCTCGTGCCCCAGAGCAGCACGGTGAGCGCATAGAGCGAGAGATCCACGGGCCGCGGCTCAGCGGGCCGTCAGCGCGGCGGCCGGCCGTAGCGGACCGACGCCCGTCTAACAAACATATTCACACCGGACCAGTCAGCCATCTGTACTCGACATCGTCCGCCTCGATCAGCCACCGGCCAGTTTCACCAAAACCATCCCATTCGATTTCATGGAGCAAATGGCCGGACTCGGACAAACGAAACTCGTCGTAGCGCCAATCACGGTGGCCCCGGTCGATACGATGACCTCTGAGGTCGCACTGAAACACCTTCGAATAATGGAATTCGATAAAGCCGTCGTGATAGGCCCCCAATAATCGAATTCTGATGGAAGAGGTTCTGATCTCATTACGCTCGCCCTTCGAGTTCTCGATGATCGAGAGTTCTTCCAGCCATGCGTCGTGGGGGCATTTGTGGTCGGTGAAATCGAAGTACCAATCGGATACAGCCAATTCGTAGGCACCGCGAGGAAACCAATCCTTCAAGCCCTCGATGTACTGCCTGTAATTCTGAAAAGCCGCAACAACGTCGTCATCTCTCTCTCCAGCCAAAATGAAAGACATCGGTTGCGGTCTACATTCGAGTGGCGGACGGAAGGAAAGGAGGAAACCGTACAGCGCGGAAACAGCCCCCTGCCCCTCCCTGAATAGTTAGATCTCCGCGAAGACGTGGGTCTCGGCCTTGGCGCCGGGGTGAGTGACCGCGCCCTTGCAGGCGGGGCCGACGGTCTGGGCGTAGCGCCAGAGGGCGCCGGACTGGAAATCCGTCTGGCGCGGCTGCCACTTGGCGCGGCGGGCCTCGAGCTCGGCCTCGGAGAGCTCGACGTCGAGCGTGCCCTTCTCGGCGTCGATGACGATCGTGTCGCCGTCCTCGAGCAGGCCGATCGGCCCGCCGATCGCCGCCTCGGGCCCGATGTGGCCGATGCAGAAGCCGCGCGTGCCGCCGGAAAAGCGCCCGTCGGTAATCAGCGCCACCTTGCCGCCGGTGCCCTGGCCGTAGAGCGCCGCGGTGGTCGAGAGCATCTCGCGCATGCCGGGGCCGCCCTTGGGGCCCTCGTAGCGGATCACGAGCACGTCGCCTTCCTCATAGTTGCGCTCGAGCACGGCCTTGAGCGCGTCCTCCTCGCAGTCGAAGACCCGCGCCGGCCCGCGGAAGGTCAGCTCGGTCATCTGGGCGATCTTGACGATACCGCCCTCGGGCGCGAGGTTGCCCTTGAGGCCGACCACGCCGCCGGTCGTGCTGATCGGGTTGGAGACGGGCTTGACCACGTCCTGACCGTCGGGCAGCACGACACCTTCGAGGTTCTCGGCAATCGTCTTGCCGGTCACGGTGATGCAGTCGCCGTGCAGGTAGCCGCCGTCCAAGAGGGCCCGCATCAGCACCGGCACGCCGCCGATCTCGTAGAGATCCTTGGCGACGTACTTGCCCGAGGGCTTGAGGTCGGCGATGTAGGGCGTGTCGCGGAAGATATCGCAGACGTCGTCCAGGTCGAAGTCGATACCAGCCTCGTGGGCGATCGCTGGCAGGTGCAGGCCGCCATTCGTCGAGCCGCCCGAGCAGGCGACGATCCTGGCCGCGTTCTCCAGCGCCTTGCGGGTGACGATCTGGCGCGGCCGCGGCCCCTCGGCCACCAGGCGCATGACCGCCTCGCCGGAGGCCTCGCAGTAGGCGTCGCGCGACTCGTAGGGCGCCGGCGCGCCGGCCGAGCCGGGCAGGGCCAGGCCGATCGCCTCGGAGACGCAGGCCATGGTGTTGGCCGTGAACTGCCCGCCGCAGGAGCCGGCCGAGGGGCAGGCGACGCATTCCAGCGCGTGCAGGTCCTCGTCGGACATGTTCCCGGCCGAGTGGCTGCCGACCGCCTCGAACACGTCGACCACGGTCACGTCCTTGTTGCGGAAGCGCCCCGGCAGGATCGTGCCGCCGTAGATGAAGACGGACGGCACGTCGAGGCGGATCATGGCCATCATCATGCCCGGCAGCGACTTGTCGCAGCCGGCGAGGCCCACCAGGGCGTCGTAGCAGTGGCCGCGCATGGTCAGCTCGACCGAATCGGCGATCAGGTCGCGCGAGACCAGCGAGGACTTCATGCCGGCGTGGCCCATGGCGATGCCGTCGGTCACGGTGATCGTGGTGAACTCGCGCGGCGTGCCCTGGGCCGCCTTGACGCCCAGCTTGACCGCCTGGGCCTGGCGGTGCAGGGAGATGTTGCAGGGCGCGGCCTCGTTCCAGCAGGTCGCCACGCCGACGAAGGGCTGGGCGATCTCCTGCTCGGTCATGCCCATGGCGTAGTAGTAGGAGCGGTGCGGCGCGCTGGCCGGCCCCACGGAAACATAGCGGCTCGGCAGCTTCGACTTGTCGAACTTGGGCTTGTCGTCCAGCGGCATGGCTCTCTCCCCTCCTGTGTCTTCTGTCCTTGTTTGCCGGGCAGGATACCGGGGTGGTGCCCGGCGCACCAAGGTTTTTCGCACAAGGCTGGCCTGCGCCGGCGCGCCCGGCTATCGTCGCTGTCCGAAGGCGGTGAGGGGAGTCGATGGGAGCGCTGAACGAGTACGGGCCGATCCGCAGGATCGCGCTACGCCACGCGAAGGACGCCTTCGGCAGCCGCGCGGCGGTCGAGCGGCAGTGGCGGGAGCTGGGCTACAAGGCCGCGCCGGATTTCGACCAGGCGGTGGCCGAGTACGACCGTTTCGCGGAGACCATCGCGGCGAGCGGGGCCGAGATCGTCTTCCTGCCGGGCGGCAAAGGGCTGTCGCTCGACAGCATCTACCTGCGCGACGCGCTCCTGCCCGGGCCCGAGGGCGTCGTGCTCTGCAACATGGGCAAGAAGGCGCGCGAGCCGGAGCCCGAGGCCGCCGGGCGGGTGTTGGCCGACCAGGGGCTGACAGTGGCGGGCGCGGTCACCGGCCAGGGCCGGATCGAGGGCGGCGATGCCGTCTGGCTCGACGAGACGACCTGCGTCGTCGGGCTGACCTACCGCACCAACGCCCAGGGCACACGCCAGCTCCGGGGGATCTTGGGCCCGGGCGTGACGGTCGAGACCGTCGACCTGCCGCACTATAAGGGGCCCGGGGACGTGTTCCACCTGATGTCGATCCTGAGCCCGCTGGACGCGGACCTGGCGCTGGTCCATTCGCCGCTCATGCCGGTCGGATTCCGCCGCCGGCTGCTGGACCGGGGCCTCACGCTGGTCGAGGCCGCGGAGGAGGAGTTCGAGACCATCGGCTGCAACGCCCTGGCGCTCGGTCCCCGGCGCTGCCTGATGCTGGAGGGCAACCCGGAGACCCGCCGGCGCCTGGAGGCGGCGGGCTGCGAGGTGCTGGTCTACCGCGGCCAGGAGATCTCGGTCAAGGGCGACGGCGGCCCCACCTGCCTCACCCGGCCGCTCGAGCGCGGCTGAGCGCCGGTCGCGGCAGGCGCGCCATGTTCGAAGGATTCGGCCGCGAGTGGATCGAGACCGGCGAGGCCGAGATCCATCTGGTCCGCGGCGGCGACGGCCCACCGCTGCTGCTGCTGCACGGCTTCCCGCAGAGCCACGTCGCCTGGCACAAGGTCGCGCCGGGGCTGGCCGAGGCCTTCACCCTGGTGATCCCGGACCTGCGCGGCTATGGCGACAGCAGGGGGCCGGAGCCGGACCTCGGCAACGAGGCCTACTCGAAGCGGGCCATGGCGCTCGACATGGTGGCGGTCATGGCGGCGCTCGGCTTCGAGCGCTTCGCGCTGGCCGGCCACGACCGCGGCGGCCGGGTCGCCTACCGCCTGGCGCTCGACCACCCGGAGCGGGTGTCGCGCCTGGCCGTGCTCGACATCGTGCCGACCCTGGAGATGGCCGAGACGGTCGACCTCGGCTTGGCGATCGGCACCTACCACTGGTTCTTCCTGGCCCAGCCGACGCCCCTGCCCGAGCGCCTGATCGCGGGCGACCCGGAGTTCTATCTCGACTTTACCCTGGACAGCTGGGCCGGCGACCCCGAAGCGATCGACCCCGAGGCACGTGCCCAGTACCGGCGCTGCTTCCAGAACGACAGCGTGATTGCGGCCGCCTGCGCCGACTACCGCGCCGGCCTCACGACCGACCTCGACCACGACCGGGCCGACTGGGCAGCCGGACGCCGGATCGCCTGCCCGCTGCTCGCGCTCTGGGCGGCGCAGGCCAGCGACGGCAAGGAGATCGATTTCGAGGGCGTCTGGCTGCGCTGGGCCGAAGAGGTCGCGGGTGTCGAAGTCCCGTCCGGGCATTTCCTCATGGAAGAGGCGCCAGACGATACCGCCAGGGCGTTGTCGCGATTCTTCCTCGAGCCCTGAACCGACCTCTGGACAATCTCGGCAGTCGACCCACATAGAAAACCAGGGGGCCGGAGGAGCCGGCATGGGGGTAGGATTTCATGTGGTTTCGCGGGCCGTGGCGGTCCTTGTCGTCGCGGCTCAGGTCGTTTCCGCCGGCCCGGCGTCGGCGCAGGGCGCGCCGGTGACCCTGCTCGCCGCCGGCGACATCGCCTACTGCAAGCCGACCTGGGCGGACAAGCTGTTCTACCTGATCACCAAGGGGCGAAAGTTCAAACGCGGCAACCACAAGACGGCCCGGTTGCTCGACCGCCTGGAGGGTACGATCGTCGTGCTCGGCGACCTCGCCTACCGGGAGGGGTCGGCCGAACAGTTCGAGCACTGCTACGATCCGACCTGGGGCCGCCACAAGGAGCGGACCTACCCGGCCCCGGGCAACCACGAGTACCGCAGCAGCAGCGACGCCGCGCCCTATTTCGCCTATTGGGGCGAGCGCGCCGGCGGCAAGAAGCGCGGCTACTATAGCTTCGACCTGGGCGCCTGGCACATCATCGCGCTCAACAGCAACATCAAGGCGGGGCGGAAATCCAAGCAACTGCGCTGGCTGCGCGCCGACCTGGCAGAGACCACGGCGCGCTGCATCTTGGCCTTCTGGCACCATCCGATGTTCAGCTCGGGCGGCAACGGCGACCACCCCATGATGCGCCACGCCTACCGGGCGCTCTACGAAGCCGGCGCCAGCGTCGTGCTGGCCGGTCACGACCACATCTACGAACGCTTCGCCCCGCGGGACCCCGAGGGCCGCCGGGACGAGCCGCGCGGCATCCGCAGCTTCGTCGTCGGCACCGGCGGCGCGCCCTTGGGCAAACAGCGCCGCACCAACAAGACCAGCGAGGTCGTGCGCACCGGCTCCTGGGGCGTGCTCGAGTTCACCCTCCACCAGGACCGCTACGACTGGGAGTTCGTGACCCTCGACGGCCGCGGCAAGGGCGATACCGGCAGCGCCGCCTGCGTCGAGCGGGCCCCGCTCGTCCAGGCCGCGAACTAACCGCTCAGGCGCTCCAGCGCGGCGGCTAGGCGGTCGCTCTTCTCGGCCTGTTCGGCGCGGCGCTCGCGCTGCTCCTCGACCACCTCTTCCGGCGCCTTGGCGAGGAACTGCTCGTTGGCCAGCTTCTTGTCCAGTTTCGCGAGCTCGGCCGCCAGCTTGTCCTTCTCGCGCGCCAGGCGGGCCTTTTCCTGTTCGACGTCGATCACCCCGGCAAGGGGCAGGATCGCCGTGGCCTCGTCTATGACGATCTGGGCCGAACCCTTGGGTACCTCGGCTTCGGCGACCTCGATGCCGTTCAGGCGCGCCAGGCGGCCGACAATCTCGCGGTGCGCCTCCAGCCGTCCCAGGGTCGCCGGGCCGGCGTCCTTCATCAGCAGGCCGATCTTGGCCGCCGCGGGCACGTTCATCTCGGCCCGAACCGCGCGGACCTCGCCGATCAGGCGGATCGCCCAGTCGATCTCGGCCTCGACCTCCGGGTCGATCAGGGCGGCGTCGAAGGCAGGCCAGGGGGCGGTGATCAGCCGGCCCTCCGTGCCCGCGCCGACATGCTCCCACAGCTCCTCGGTGATAAAGGGCATGACCGGGTGCAGCAGGTGCAGCAGCCGGCCCAGCACCCAGGCCATGGCGGCGCGCGTCTCGGCGGCCGCCGCCTCGTCCCCGCCGGCCAGGACCGGCTTGGTGAACTCGATGTACCAGTCGCAGAACTCGCGCCAGGTGAAGTGGTAGAGGAGGTCCGCGATGTCGTTGAAGCGGTAGGCCGCGTAGGCCTCGTCGAGCGCCTGGCCGGTTTCCGCCAGCTTGCCGACGATCCAGCGGTTGACCGACTGGCGGCACTTGGCCGGGTCGAACTTGGGATCCAACGCCGCGCCGTTCATCAGCGCGTAGCGCGCCGCGTTCCACAGCTTGGTACCGAAGTTGCGGTAGCCCTCGATGCGCGATTCCGCCAACTTGACGTCGCGGCCGGCCGGCGCCGAGAGCGCGGTCAGGGTGAAGCGCAGCGCGTCGCACCCGTAGCGCTCGATCAGCTCCAGCGGGTCGACCACATTGCCCTTGGCCTTGGACATCTTCTGGCCGTGCTCGTCGCGCACCAGACCGTGGATGTAGACCGTGCGGAACGGCACCTCGCCCTTGAAGTGGAGGCCCATCATCATCATCCGGGCGACCCAGAAGAAGATGATGTCGAAGCCGGTGACCAGCACGTCGCCCGGATAGTAGCGCGCGAGCTCCGGCGTCTCCTCGGGCCAGCCGATCGTCGAGAAGGGCCAGAGCGCCGAGGAGAACCAAGTGTCGAGCACATCGGGGTCGCGGGTGAGCTCGACCGCCTTGCCGCAATGCTTCCGCGCGGCGGTCCCGGCCTCCTCTTCGGTCATCTCGACGAAGATCTCGCCGTCCGGGCCGTACCAGGCGGGCACCTGATGGCCCCACCAGAGCTGCCGCGAGATGCACCAGGGCTGGATGTTGCGCATCCACTCGAAATAGGTGTTCTCCCACTGCCTGGGCACGAAGACGGTCTGCCCCTGCTCGACCGCCGCGATGGCCGGTGCGGCGAGCGTCTTGGCGTCGACGTACCACTGGTCGGTCAGCCAGGGCTCGATCGGCACGCCGCCGCGGTCGCCGTGCGGCACCACGTGGAGATGGTCCTCGACCTTCTCGATCAGGCCCTCGGCCTCGAGGTCGGCGACGACGAGGTCGCGCGCCTTGTAGCGGTCGAGGCCGCGGTACTTTTCGGGCACCTCGTCGTTGAGCCGGGCATCCCGGTCGAAGATGTTGATCAGCTCCAGGCCGTGACGCCGGCCCACCTCGAAGTCGTTGAAGTCGTGCGCCGGGGTGATCTTGACCGCGCCGCTGCCGGTCTCCGGGTCCGCATGCTCGTCGGCCACGATCGGCATGCGCCGGCCGACCAGCGGCAAGACCGCGTGCTTGCCGATCAGGTCCTTGTAGCGGTCATCCTCAGGGTGCACGGCCACGCCGCTGTCGCCCAGCATGGTCTCGGGCCGGGTCGTGGCAACCACGATGTAGCGGCCCTTCTCACCCTCGATCGGATACTTGAAGTGCCAGAGGTGTCCCTGGGTCTCGACCTGCTGCACCTCGAGGTCCGAGATCGCCGTGTGCAGCTTGGGGTCCCAGTTGACCAGGCGCTTGTCGCGGTAGATCAGGCCCTGCTTGTGGAGGTCGACGAAGACCTTGCGCACGGCCAGCGAGAGCCCTTCGTCCATGGTGAAGCGTTCGCGCGGCCAGTCGGCCGACGCGCCCAGGCGGCGCAGCTGGCGCATGATCGTGCCGCCGGACTGCGTCTTCCAGTCCCAGACCTTCTCTACGAAGGCTTCGCGGCCGAGATCGCGCCGGTGCAGGCCCTCCTCCGCCAGCCGCCGCTCGACGACCATCTGGGTGGCGATGCCGGCATGGTCCATGCCCGGCTGCCAGAGCACGTCGCGCCCGGTCATGCGGTAGTAGCGGACCAGGATGTCCTGGATCGTGAAGGTCAGCGCATGGCCGATGTGCAGGCTGCCGGTTACGTTGGGCGGCGGCATCATGATGGTATAGGGAGCCGCCGTGGAGGTCGCGTCGGCGCCGAAGGCGCCGGACGCCTCCCAAGCGGCATAGTGCTTCGTTTCGACCTCGGCGGGCCGAAAGGTCTTTTCCAGCATCGCTGGCCTGTCCTCTGATTCGCCGGTTTGGGGCACGAGTGGCCCCGGGCGTCGCCTAGACGTTCTCCGCGCGGCGGGCCATTCGCTTGATCTCTTCCCTGAGGACCCGTTCCACCAAGGTCTCCAAATGCTCGTCCAGCCAGCCTCTCAGGTAGGGCTCGAGCGCCGCGCGCACGAGCGAGTCGAGCGCCTGGTTGTCGCCAACCGGTCCGTCCTGGCCTTTCCCCTGCTCCATGAGAGCGCCGGCAAAGTCCGACAGCGCAGCGGTTACCGCCGCGTCCGTCTCGGGGGATACGAGCCCCCCGGACCTGGCGGCCCCGGTGTCCCTATTTTCCATCTCGTCGCCCCCGCCGGTCACGCTGGCAAGAATTGCATCGATCTCATCTTCCTCGGTCTTGCCCGCTTCGTCCTCGACCCGTTCGGTGAGTTCGAGCACGTCGTCCGGCGCCGCTTCCTCTGCGGTGGAGACTTCCTCCGCCCCCGCCTCCGGGTCGTCCTCCGAGATGATCTTTCGGATGGAGGCCAGGATTTCCTCCATGGTCGGCTCGCCCTGGTCGCTGGGGTCACTCATGAATCAAGATTCCGGTAGCTTTCCTGGTTTCATGGTCTATTTAGTCGGGCCATATCCAATCGTAAAGTGATAGTTGCCGCCAAGCGGCGGTCCCGCGCCGGGACGGGCGGCGGGACGGGGCGCCCAATCGCGATCCCTGCGGCCCTCATTCACCCGGAATCCCAATGCCGAACCACTTGTTGCGGATCGCCTCGTAGTCGCTCGCCGGATCGTAGACATCCACCGGCAGCTTCAAGTCGGCGGCGGTCAGGCGCCCCATGGTCGCAAGCTCGGCGTAGCCGGCTACCACATCGTTGCGGTGGGCGCGCACGAGATTCACCTCTGAGTCCAAAAGCTCCTGTTCGGCATCGAGCACATCCAGAACTGTGCGGGCTCCGACCGCCTGTTCCTGGCGCACGCCCTCGAGCGCAATCTTGTTCGCCGCGACCTCGGCCCTGATCGACACGATCTGCGCGCGGGCGGTCTGGTAGGCCTCCCAGGCCCTAATGGCATTCTGTTCGACGGTCCGCCGCGCCGCGTCGATCTCGAGGCGTCGCTGGTTCGCGAGCTGCTTGTCCTCGCGCACCTGGCTCGAGACCAATCCCTGCTGATAGAGCGGGATGGTGACCTGGGCCAGGATCCGGTACTGGTCCGTTTCGCCGTTCTCGACGACGCTTTCCTCGCTGTGGCTGATGTCGCCGGTCAGCGAGACCTCGGGCAGGAACCGCCCGAGGTCCTCGCGTACCCTGTGCCGCGCGGCGCGCGCGCTGAACTGGGCCGAAGCGAGGTTGGGATTCCGGGCCAAGGCGATATCGACGACAGTCTTCTGTTCGGCCGGCAAACCCTCCAGGTCCGGTGGCTGCACCAGGATGCCCGGGTAGATGCCGATCACCCGTTGATAGATGGCGCGACTCGACGCCAGGGCGCCCTCGGCGTCGATACGTTCCGCTGTCGCGCGCGCCAGGCGGGCCTCCGACTGGGCCACATCGGTACGGGTGATCTCGCCCACCGTGAACCGGTCGCGGGCGGCCTCGAGCTCGCGGCTGAGCACCTGCTCGTTCTTGCGAGTGAGTTGCAGCACCGACTGGTCGCGCCAGACATCCATATGGGCGACGACGGCATCCAGCAGTACGTCTTGCTCGGTCGCCGTCAGGCGCGCACGCTGGGCCTCGACCTCGGCCTCTGCGCGGGCCGTTTCGGCCGTGGTCCGGCCGCCGCGGTAAAGCGACTGGGTCACGCCGACCCCCACCTCCCAGGGCTCGGTCGTCTCCGTGTCGGAGCCCGAGTCCCCCTGGAACTCGCGGCGCTCGAGGCCGGCCGACCCGCTGACAGTGACCTGCGGCCGCCAGTTCGACAGCGCCTGCGGCACCCCCTCGTTGACGGACCGGAGCTGGGCGCGCGCAGCGAGCAGGTCCGGGTTCGAGCTGTAGGCCGTGGCGAGCGCCTCCTCGAGCGACTGCGCGCCGGCGGGAGGCGTCACCGAAACGGCGACGGCAAGACCCAGGAGGATGCCCGGAGCGAGGCCCCAGCGGAGCGGACGGCGATTGCGACGAGGGATCATAAGGACCGGTTCCGGCTTGCCGGTGGCGGTCTGTCCAGTCAACCAATCAAGCATGGCGGTGCCCATCCTCCTTGACGCCTCGACCGGCGCCGCCGTCCGGCACGCGGTCCACGGCCGCGATTCCGGCTCGCTGCCCGGCCGGGCGAACGCTGCGCTGATGCTTAGAACACAAAGCCGACCTCGCGCGTGAAGCCCGGCAGGAACGGTGTCGCCGCGTCGAACAGCACCCGGTGCGACGGCACGCCTGCGATCCGCTGCATCAGAGTCCCCCGGCCAAGGCCCGCCTGGTCGCGAACCACGGCAACCAGACGGCCGCCCTCGGCCAACTGGTCATAAATTGTCTGCGGCACCTCGGCCACGCTTCCGCCGACCAGTATGACGTCGTAAGGCGCCTGCTTGGCGTATCCCTCGGTCAAGGCGCCCTCGACCACGAGGACGTTGTCGACGCCGAGTTCGCTCAAGGTCCGCCCGGCCTGCTCGGCGAGGCCGGCCTCGCTCTCCAGCGCCACCACGGTGGCGGCGAGCTGCGCCAGAATCGCGCTCGCGTAGCCAGTACCGCAGCCGATATCGAGCACGACGTCGCCGGGATCGACGGCAGCGGCTTGCAACAGCCGGGCCAGCACCCGGGGCTCCATGAGATAGCGGTCCTCGGCAATGCTCACGTCCTTGTCGACGTAGGCGATGCCCCGCTTGACCTCCGGTACGAAGAGCTCCCGCGGGACGGATTCAAAAGCCGCCACGATCTGCGGATCCGAAACCTTGTTGGGCCGCAGCTGGCTCTCCACCATGTTCGCGCGCGCGCCAGCGTAGTCCACGATTGTTCCCCAGCTCCCCTTGTTCGGCGGCGACCTTCGCGCCGTCGCCGTGGCCAACCAAAGGCAGAGTTTTACGGAGGAACAACGGGAAAGACAAGGCGCGACGAAGCGTCCGGACCAGCCCCGCCCGGGGACCGGCCGCGCGCGCCGCGCGGCGCTTGACCCTCGCCGATGCGCCTCTTATATCTCGCGGGCCTCGCGGCGCGCCTTTCGCCCGCCCCCGGCCCGGTGGCAGAGTGGCTATGCAGGGGACTGCAAATCCCCGTACGTCGGTTCGATTCCGGCCCGGGCCTCCACGAAATCGACCGCCAAACCATCATTGGCCGCGCCCGGCGCCGTGCTCGGCTTGCAACGCGCCTGCACTTCGCCGCAAAGTGTCCCGGGAACCGTCGCGGGGGAGTGTCTTTATGAAACTCACGCTGCTGGGGACCGGCTGTCCGGCCGTGCACACCGAGCGCTACGGCCCGGCCCAGGTGGTTTGCCACGGGGGCGCGGCCGTGCTGGTCGACTGCGGCTCGGGAGTGACCCAGCGGCTGCTGGCCGCGGGGCTCTCGGGCCGGGACCTGGACGCGGTGCTGTTCACCCACTTGCACTCGGACCATATCGTCGATCTCTTTCAGCTCGTGATCTCAAGCTGGCACCAGGGTCGCGACCGGCCGCAGAGTGTCTACGGACCGCCGGGCACCCGGCGCTACGTCGAGGGCCTGATGGCGCTATGGCGCCCCGAGCTCGAGCAGCGCATCGCCCACGAGCGCCGCCCCTCGACCGCGGCGCTCGAGGTCGAGGTCGTGGAGTTCGGCGCAGGCGAGGTGCTCGCCCTGGGTGGCCTGAGAGTCGCCGCGGTCGAGGTCGACCACCGGCCGGTCGAGCACGCCTACGGCTTCGTCTTCGAGGCGGACGGCACGCGCCTCGTGCTGTCCGGCGACACCCGCCCCTGCCCGGCCCTGACCCGGGCGGCCCAGGGCGCCGACATGCTGGTCCACGAGGTCTTCGTGCACCGCGAGCTGCCCGTGGTGGGCAGCCTGCGCAGCGCCGAGACGGTGGCGAACGTGGCCGCCTACCACACCCTCTCCGACCAGGTCGGCAAGGTCGCGGCCGAGGCGGGGGTCGGCGTTCTGGTGCTGACCCACTTCGTGCCGCCCGGCTGCGACCGCGGGGCGCTCCTAACCGAGGTGGCGGCCGACTTCGACGGGCCGGTGGTGCTCGGCGAGGACCTCATGACCCTCGACTCGACCCGGCGCAGCCTCGCCCACGGCGGCGCGATGCTCGGCCTTGGCCGTCGCGCGTTCGCAGAGACTGGTGGTGAATCAAAGAGTTAAGAATTCGAATGATTTTACAC
>Ga0224508_10003328_pt1 | contig 13315 bp, 11 predicted proteins | sample SF_Jan12_sed_USG_4_FD_170157 | JGI IMG/M metagenome (GOLD analysis project Ga0224508, IMG submission 170157) | Sediment microbial communities from San Francisco Bay, California, United States - SF_Jan12_sed_USGS_21 | ecosystem: Environmental > Aquatic > Marine > Sediment | place: USA...
TGTTCGAAGGCGCCAACACCGGCAAGATGATGGTGAAGGTCTAGACGGCCGACTCTACTCGAGGGTACCCCCGAGCGTTTTAACCTGTTCCGCGAACGCGTCGATCTGCGCCAGCACATCGTCTAACGGCGCGGGCGTGAGCCGAAGAATCATCCGGTCGATGCCGAGTGTTGTGAACGTCTCGTAGGCGGCGCCGTCCAGCCCCATGCCGGTGATCGTTACGGTGGGCCGCGGTCGCCCCGCTTCGGCCGCCAATCGGTTCAACTCCGGTACCGTTTCCGCCAGATCCGCCATGGAGGTTACCCGACCCTTCATTTCCGGCGGCGCAACCGGCACCACGGAGGGAATCCAACCGTCGCCGTAGCTCAACACCCGTTTCATCAGGTTCGCGCCACCGCCGGCGATGATCACCGGCGGATGGGGTTTCTGCACCGGCTTGGGCCACTGCCAGGTTGGCTCGAAATCGACGTGCCGTCCGTGGTACTCGGCCTCGTCGTTGGTCCACAGTTCCTTCATGGCCTCCACGCGCTCGCGCATCAACCGGAACCGGGTTGCCGGATCGGTACCGTGATTGCGCATCTCCGGTTCGTTCCAGCCGGCGCCAATGCCGAGCAGCATTCGCCCCCCCGACAAGTGATCGATGCTCGCAACCAGCTTTGCGCAGTTGATCGGGTCGCGCTGGGTCAGCAGGCAGATGGCGGTGCCAAGCTTGATCCGTGAGGTGACCGTGGCGGCGGCGCTCAGCGCCACGAATGGGTCGAGCATGCTCGAGTAGTCCCGGGGAATCGGCCCTGGCAACGGAAACTCCGTCGACAACGGCATGTTGGAGTGCTCCGACACCCAGAACGATTCGAACCCGGCGTCCTCAACGGCGCGGGCGACTTCTGCCGGAGTGGCGCTTTCGTCGGTGGTGAACATGCTGAGACCGAAATTCATGTGCATTCCCTTTACGTGCTATTCATCGTGAGCCTTCCCAGCATTTGATATGGCCCAATTTCGGCTCGAATACAAGCCCGCCGCGTGGCACGATGTTCGGCGGAGGAATTTTTAATGCCCGAAACCACCGATGGCGATGACAGCTGGCTGCATCTGGAAAGCGTCGATCATGTTCTGAGCACGGCCCGCTCGGTACGACGCAAGCTCGACTTCTCACGCCCCGTGGAGCCCGAAGTCCTCTTCGAATGCATCAATGTGTCTACCCAGGCGCCGACGGGCATCGGCGGTGAAAGCTGGCGCTTCGTGGTGGTCACCGAGGCGGAGAAAAAGCAGCGGCTCGCAGAGGTTTATCGAACCGTCATCACCGATATGGAGCGCGAGCGCGGCCTGGTGATCAAGGCCACCCAACGGGCGCTGATGGATCGCCTGCACGAGATTCCCGCGATGATCTTCGTGTGTACGATCGGTGTGCCGCCCGGTCCCGAGATACCTGCCCAGGTCGGATTCTATGGATCGGTGCTGCCTTCGGCGTGGTCGCTGATGCTGGCGCTGCGGGCGCGCAATCTGGGTTCCACCTGGACGTCGCTGCTGGCCTCCCGCCAGGAGGAGGTTGGCGCAATACTCGAGGTGCCCGACGGCGTGATCCTGACGGTGATGTTGCCGGTAGGTTACATGAAGGGGGCGAAGCTCAAAAAAGCCGACCGGATGGACGCCCGCCAGGTGACGTTCTGGAATCAGTGGGGCAACGACCAGCCGCTCTAGTGAACGTCGGTAAGGCAAAGTCGCTCGCGCGGCAGTGGGTGATCGACGAGGCGAGCCGATTGCCGGGATTCGCCGGCGCCTACACCGCAGGATCGGTGAACTGGTGCAGCGATGAGTTGCCGCAGCCGGCTTCCTCGGACGTCGATGTGAAAGTAGTGCTGGATGTCGATCCGCTACCTCCGAACCCCGGTAAGTTCAGCTATGGCGAAGCACTCCTGGATGTCAGCTTAGTGCCGCTGGAGGCCCTGCGCTCCGTGGATGACGTGCTCGGCCACTATCACATGGCGGCGGCGCTGAGCCGGCCCAGCATCGTCGTCGACCCCACGGGTTACCTGGCCCAGCTGCAGCAGGCTGTCTCCCGGGACTACGCACAGCGACATTGGGTGGCGCACCGGCTCGAGCATGCAAGGTTGAGTGTGTTGAACTGGATCGGTGGGATTCAAAAAACCGAGCTGTATCACGACCAGGTTACCTGCTGGTTGTTCTCCGCCGCGGGCATGGCGCACGTGGTTCTGGTGGCGGCGCTTCGGAACCCGACCATCAGACGACGCTACCAGGCCGCACAGCGGGTGCTGGCCGAACACGGGTTGTCCGACTACCACGAGTCCCTGCTCGAGTTGATGGGTTGCGCGCATATGGACTGTGGCGAGGTCGAAGGACATCTGGCGGCGGTGACCGACGTGTTCGATTACGCAAGCCGCATCATCAAGACACCCTATCGATTTGCCGCAGACATCAGTGCAATCGGCAGGCCCGTGGCCATCGATGGGAGCCGTGAGATGATCGAGCAGGGGTTTCACCGCGAAGCCATGTACTGGCTGGTTACGACCTTTTCGCGATGCCAGGCGATCCTCGTAAACGATGCGCCGATGGAGATGCGCGAGCATTTTGGTCGCGGCTATGCGCGGTTGCTCGAGGGTGTGGGTATCCGTGGCGTCGAGGATCTGGTGCGCGGCGGTGAGCGCATCCGCGATTCGCTTCCGCGACTGATGGAAGTCAGTGGCGCGATTGCCGCCGTCAACGCGGAAGGCTGACCCAGGGCCAGGTCAGAAGTTCTCCTCAGACCTTCTTGGTGGCGCTTGCGATGTTGTCCAACGCAAGCTCCACCAGCTTTCTCGACGTGGCCAGGTTCATGCGTGTACAGGAGCTGCCGCCGTAGCCGTAGTGAAAGCCGTCGTTGAGGTAGATGCCGGCGTTGTCCAGCAGGTATTTGCCCACCATCTGTGATGGCACCAGCTCCGGCGTGTCGGGTTCGCGTGCCTTGTTCGCTTCGGCCGCCAATTCCTCGGCGCCGATCTTCTGCTGCAGTTGGCTGGTATCGAGCCAGGCCAGATAGGTGCCTTCGGGTTTGACGAAGTCAATCAACGGCACGTTGGCTTTGATGAAATCTGCTGCGAACTGCATGTTGCCGTCGATATAGGCCACCACCTCATCGAGCCACGGGCCGCCTTCGTTGTACGCGGCCTCGGATGCCACGACACCGAGGGTGTTTACCGAACGGTTGTGTCCCGTGGCCTTGATCTTCGCCAGGAGGTCGGGGTTGGTCGAGAACATGTAGGCGCACTTGGTGGCAGACAGGTTGAACGACTTGCTCGTCGACTTGAACGTCACGCTGTTTCGTACCACCGTTTCATCATCGATGCTGGCAAAAGGAATATAGCGGTGACCGTGGTTGACGAAGTCACAATGAATCTCATCGGCGAGCACAACCACGCCGTGCCTGGCGCAGATCTCGCCAACCGTTGTCTGGTCTGCCAGCGACCAGCAGTTGCCGGTGGGATTGTTGGGGTTGCATAGAATGAGGGCTTTCGCCTGCGGGTCGGCGCAGCGTCGTTCCAGGTCTTCGAAGTCGAACGAATAGCGGCCGTCGCTGAACTTGAGCGGGTTTTCTTCGGCGACGCAGCCCGCATTCTCGATGTTCGAATAGAACGCACTGTAGGTGGGCGCGTGTACGACTACCTTGCTGCCGGGTGGTGCGAAGGCGCGCATGGCGCTCAGCATGGCCGGATTGACGCCGTTGGCGTTCATTAGCCAGTCGCTTTCGATATCCAGCCCGTAGCGCTGTTTGTTCCAGTTGATTATGGATTCGTTGTACGAATCGGGGATGTCGAGGTAGCCGTAATTTTCGTGTTGAATCCGTTCAGCCAGCGCCTCGGTGATGCACGGGGCACCTTTGAAATCCATGTCAGCCACGCCCATGGGCACGGCCAGGTTGTCCCGTCCGAACTTTTCGATCTGCTTGTCCCACTTGGAGCAGTCGGTGCCAACACGGTTGTAGACGTTATCGAGATCGAACTTGGACTTGCGCGCGCTTGCAGCCGGGGTTGCTGCGATGGTCGGTGCGATGCGGGTTCCGGCGGCCCCGGCCAGGGCCGTGGTTCCCGCACTCTTCAGAAACGCTCGACGGTTGAGGCGTGCAGGCATGATTTGCTCCCCGGATTCGAACGATTTCTAAGGTAACACCGCTTTGGTTAGTTGTCCCCGGCCTTGGCGGCCGCGTCCTCAGCCGCGAGCTGCGCATAGGCGGCGGCGGTGCCTGCGGCCATCTTGTCGCCGTCGAACGGAATGGACATCTCTGGAGTGAATTCCAGCACCACGCGCTCTGGCGTATCGAGGAAGCGGACGAAAAGATCGGGATCGAGCCCCGCGGTGAACGCGTTGCCTTCATCGCCCGCCATGGCCATGCCGGCGGCGAGGATCTTGTACATCCACATCTTGGTTTCCGGATCGTCGTGAATCACCGTATGGCCCTTGTAGGTTACGGTCTTGCCGCCGCCCATAGGCGTACCCTTACTCGTCATCACAACAGAAGAGCGTGGGTCTCGGGCAATGGCTTTGATGCGCACCCGCTCCCGGGTGGCCGTCATCCAGATCTTGCCGTCCATGGGAACGTAAGCGGTGATCACGCCGATGGGGTGGCCCGACTTGTTTGCCCAGATGAACACGCACTCACCGGCGGTGTTCACCAGCTCCTGCTCACGCTCCGGGTCAAGCCGGTATTGCTTCACGTCGTCGTAGTTGGTCGCTTGTTCGGTCATGATTTTCCTTGTGGTTCTGATTTGTTGGTTGTGGTGTTCAGCGCCGCTCGTAGGGAACGGCCGTTGGCTTACCCGATGACATATCGAGCATCCGCACGGGGTCGGTTTTGCCATCCCAGCTGTCAGCCGCCTGTTTGAGCAAGCCGAAAAACAGGTCGTAGAAATCGCTGCGGGCCATCAACTGCATCATCACACCGGGGTGACTGGTGCTGTCGATGTAGGCGTGAAGAGCATAGTCGGGCGCTTCGCCGTAGCGTTGCCAGACCCGATAGTTGTGACCGGCGGCTTCAAGTTCGGCCAGCTTGTCGTCGATGTTGTCGACCCAGAATGCCAGGTGCTGCAACCCGCCTTGCGGCGTGTGGGCGAGATAGTCCTTATAGATAGAAGGATGATCACCACCGGGGGTGATCACCTCGATCTGCTGATCGCCGCTGTAGGCAAATCCCGCACGCATCTCGGCCATGATCGGCTGGCTATCGTACTGACCGGAAAAGCCGCTGATGTCGGTCAGAAAAAACGGCCCGACGCCCCTGGCGATCCAGTGGGCAATGGCTGCGTCCACATCGGGTACCACATAGCCTTGCTGTACCACCGGTCCAAACAGGGTGCTCATGTCGGGTCTCCAGGTTCTCGCCGAATCAGGGCGTCAGGATAGAGGTTCTACGTCGAAGGCGACACAGATACGACGCTGATCGCTGCGAAACGGAATTGTCCCGTGGTAGAAGTACGACGGGAACAGAAACATCTGCCCGTAGGCGGGCTGATAGTGACGCAGTGTCAGCTCAGATTGTACGTGCAGGTCGGGCGTGGGTCGGCCGAACTCCAGCCAGCCTTCATGGTTTTTGCTTGGGTCGCTGATGAGATCGGGCAGGCTGAGATAAAAAACGCCAGAGAGCCAGCCGTTGGGGTGGATGTGTGCTCGCTCGTGCCCCCTATCGAACATCACCACACCCCAACTGGTGAGCTTCCAGGCTCGGGGGACCCACCTCACGGTCGGGTGCCCCGGATCGTCGGGGAGATTCTTGATGTACCAGACGATAGCCTCGTGGATGCGCTGCTCCATGGCTTCCATGGGGCCCTTCGGGTCGACCAGCAGCTCGCCCGTGTGCTTACCATGCTCGGTGGACATTACGTTTCCCTGCAGGGTGGGGTGGGTCTTGATGTGTCTGGCGAGGGCGGCGTTGAAAGCTTCGATGCCTGGGTAGCCGTCAGGTACTTCGAACGGATACGCCTTCACGTAGTCGTCGAAGTTCAGCAGGTAGCGGGCGTCATCGTGACGATGCGCATCGTCCAGTGCATGGGCCTTGTAGGCCAGGGCATGGAACTCCCGGCCGATTGCGTCCATACATTGGTCAAAAACCGCGACGGCATCTTCGGCGCGATCCTGACGCAGGTACAGGTCACCCAGGTTGTAATACGGATCGGCGTAAGTCGGAGCCAGGGCGATGGCGTGGGCATAGCTGGCAGCGGCGTCATCGAGCAGACCCGCGGCATCGAACACCGCGCCGAGGTTCATGTGGTAACCGGGATTATTGCCGTTTGCTGCGATCGCCGTTTGTAGCAGCTCGATGGCGCGGGGATAGCGCTTGGCCTGGAACTCGATCATGGCAAGGCTGCCCATGGCGTCCGCGTGGTCCGGTTGCAGAGCAAGCACCTGCTCGTAGATGCGCTTGGCCTTTGCGAACTTGCCCGCGTGGTGCAGCTCGACCGCCGTGTTCATTGCCTGACCGAGGCCTGCACGGGTTACCTTGGCGACCACAGTTTTGCGCACGGTAGTCTGTCTGGAGCGGCGTTGTCCCCGTTTAGCCATGGCTCGATGATAGTGCTCATGCAGTGTCGGAGGAACAGCCAAAAAGAAGGGGGCCGAAGCCCCGTGTATGGATCACTGATCGAAGAATTCAGCGTAGCAACCTGCCCACGTTCGTTGTGGCCTGGTCGTACAGCTCGCTTCTGATGTTCTTCACGAAGAACGCTACCTTCTAGTTCTCCTTTGCGCTGCGCCAAGTGGCGGATACATTGAAGAGGCTGATGCCTTTGCGACTACCCCTTCAACCCCCTGCGGTCCTAGACCTTCCCGACGCAGGGGTACCCCCGCGATAAACTGAAAACGTGTTGCGCAATATTCTGTAGAGAACCGCCCGTCCCCTGAAGTCGTCGAAAGGGGGGTACGGGCGGTCGTCGTGAGTCTCAACTCAAGGGGAGAGAAAACTCACGGCTAAACTGGCGCGACGCAGATTGTCCGATCTGTATCGGTGCCGGTCTCACGGACAAACCGCAATTAGAGCGGTCATTTGTAAAACATCGTTCGCCCGTCACGATCGGAAAAACAATTTCTTCGTTTGCCGCTCTTCCCCACTTTCATCCTGAACTCATAGCCTCTCTTTGCGCTAATATTCTTCTTCCTTGCCTTTGATGCTATTTCTCCAGAACCATATCTTTTTTCAGCTTCTGCAACACAAGCCTGGAGGGCAGCTTGTTTCGCCGCCTCCACATCGCTTTCTTCGGCAGCGAAGGCGGCGCTGCCGAAGCTCAGTGCCAAAGCTGCAACTGCTAAGTGCTGTACCATGTTCATGTTCGTTACTCCTATGAATAAAAAGAAGGGCACCCGCCTTTGTCTTAGAGTGCCCAAAAAAAGGCGATCTTCCGGATGGATCCTGATCCTGCAGCGACGCATCGCGTCTCAACCGAATCGACCGCTACATACTAATCATGATTAACTGAATAAAGCATATGATAACTAACATTAAATTAATATAGGTTCATACATATGGCCGCCCAATCAGACAAGGTTATCCAGCTCCGTGAGCGCCACCTGAATGTCCTGATTCATGAGATCAGCCTCATGGTATCTAGGACCTTTAATCGACGGGTCAAAGAGGCGGGATTGACCCGGTCGCAGTGGCACGTGCTCTACCTACTCCATGAAGGCGATGGCCAAACACAAACGGAAATCGCAGAGCACCTGGCGATGGCGAAGCCGCCGGTTGGCAAGATTGTTGATCGGCTTGAGGGAGACGGGTGGGTAGAGCGCAGAGATGATCCGAGGGATCGACGCGCGAACCGTGTGTTCTTGACCGAGAAAGTCATGCCGCTCATCAGCCCGCTAGAGAGCGTGGTCGATGAAATCGGCGATATCACGACTCGCGGTCTAAATAAGGCTGATCGCGAAGCGTTCGCCAGATTCCTTCACATCGCACACCAGAATTGGACCGGTGAGACGGGTGCAGACAACGACTGAGACGGTTCCCAAGCGCGCTAGTTACTCAGGCATTAACGGCGTGACGATGGTTGCCGACGTGTTTGGGGAAAACGCAAACTCTCAAATTCTATTTGCGCACGGCGGCGGGCAGACTCGTCATGATTGGCGGCGCACCGGGATGTTGCACGCCGAAGCAGGATTTCCGAGCATCTGCCTCGATTTGAAAGGACACGGAGCAAGTGGCTAGTGCCGGCTGACGGCCGATACCGCTGGCATTGGGATCCCAAATTTGATCTCAGGAGACAATCGCCCTTCGGTCAGTCGAGACCCAGAAAGGCTTGAAAAAACGGTCGGGAATATTGGTGAGAGGCCAGATGAGCGAACTGGCTAGCGAAGAATGCGTTCAAAGGCTCCTCAAGCGGAAATCGAATGCCAAGTTCGATGTGTTCACCGAAGCCATCACCGAGCTTTTACTAGACGTATAAGACGATGCGAAACAGTCGCTCAACTTGGATTCCGGGGATGATCATCTGCATCCTTCTCGGATCAGGCTGTGCGTCAACACCTCAGTCATCGTCACTTTACGCAACAGAAAGAGAAACGATCAAGAAACTCTACCGTAAGTGGTCATGGACACTTCTGATCGCTTTCCGCACGAGTTTCTCGACGGCGCTGAGGTAGATCTTGCGTGTAGGTGATGGGCAACAGCAGTTGTGCGATAGATATTTTTCGCATGCGCCCGAATGATCGGCGGTTTCCCGTCGGTGATAGACGTTGCTGGGAAGCGATCCAGGAAAGGGGGGCGACCCCCCTTCTTCCGTTCTCCTCGATTCTAGGGATTGCCTAGATTCACACGGAACTCGAGCGCCCAGTGCCGTCGGATGTTGGGCACACGAACTTCCAGCAGGCCGGCCACGTTGGTGACCGCCTGAACGTACAACTCGTTGGTGAAGTTCTTCACGAAGAAAGCCGCCTCATAGCGTGCTTCGGGGCTGCGCCAGATCGCCGACGCGTTGAAGATATCTGTTGCTTTGCGGAAGTGACTGATCAGGTCGCCGTTGAATTGCACCACGCCAGGCAGTTCGTTGACTCGGGAGCCTGCAATCGTTTGCTTGCCCTGGTGCAGCCAGTCGGCGCTGATCATGAGATTGCCCAGATCGTTGAGGTTCCATTCGTATGCGAATCCGGCGGACGCGGTAAACTCCGGCGAGCGGCCCGTGGGGTTCAGATCTGCCAGATCGTTGGGCACCAGCCAGCCTTGGAAGGTACCGAGCGAGTCGGTGATTCTCTCAGCGGGGCCGCAGACCGGTAATCCCTGGGAGAATGGGCCGCCTTCGGTGGGCGGGTTGATCGGGTCGGTGCCGTGGGCGCCGTCGGGGTCGGTGCAGAATCCCTTACGCGTAGTTTTCAAATAAGAAAGGTTGGTCCACAGGGTCAGCCCTGGTGTGGGTGCGCCGGAAACCTCCAACTCCACCCCTTCGGTCTCCAGACTGCCGAGGTTCGATCCAACCGTCTCCTGACCTCCGCCGCCAGGCGCAGGACGAATGAATGCTGTCTGAAAGTCGTCCACCGTGGTGGAAAATGCCGTGACATTGACGCGCAGGCGATTATCGAACCAGTCGGATTTGATGCCGAGTTCGTAGTTGTCGGCTTTTTCCGGTTCAAACGGTCCGACCGTAGATGCTGAGCCGCCGCGGCCGTTGAAGCCGCCCGCTGTGAATCCGGCGGTGTAGGTGAAGTACGCCATGACGTCGTCGTTGATCTGGTAGGTGATTCCGGCCATCGGCGTAAAATCGGTCCACTTCTCTTGGGGAGGCGTCAATCGATTGTTGCAGAGTATGGGTGCGCCCGCGGGGTCCAGCACCGGACGGCAGCCGTTCTCGACGCCACCGCTGGAATCGAAACCGATGGCCGCCCTCAGTGGAAGCTGCGGTGTCAGCCCGCCTGCCCCCGGAAGTGGTGCCCGGGTTGGATCGACCTCGTACAGCGGAGCATTGTTGCAGCCTTCAGCGTTCTTGGCAGCGCTGAGCGGCAGCGACGGATCGCCGGAGCCGATCGAGCAATGCTTGAATTTCTTCTTCTCCGACGTGTATCGCCCGCCGACAGTCAGCGTCAGACTGTCGGTGGCATGCCAGTTAGCCTGGGTGAAAAGCGCCCATGCCGAGTTGGTCTGGTTGGAGAATCCGGCTTGACCTTGCGTATCCTCGTTTGCGAACGTGAGAGGACCGGTGAAGGTGGTTCCCCACAGGACGTTCGGTGCGAACAGTTGTCCCCACGATTCCTGCTTCATCGTGTATTCCTGTTCGAAGTAGTAGGCCCCGGCTACGAAATCGAACTGGTCGGAGAAGTTGGATGCGAAGCGCAGTTCGTGGGACATCTGATCATGGTCCTGAAAACGCTCCCCGGCAAAGAAGTCGTGGTTTGCCGGGTCGAGGGTGAAGATGAGGTCTTCCTCCACCTCCCGGTAGCCGCCGACGTAGGTCAATGTGCCCAATTCGGGCAGGTCGTAGTCCGCTTGCCAGGTTATGCCCCAAACGTCGTTGTTGGCCCGCTGTCCGTGATGTTCGGGAACGGTTTCGGTGTACTCTCCGTCAGACCCACCGGTGCCGATGGGCTTGGCGCAGATCGACGCCGCATTGGCTGCCGCGGTGACCGGATCCTGACCGAGTATCACTAGGTTGAAGAGAGCCTCCGATGTGACGATCAGGTCGTTGTCGTTCGGTGCACCGGGAATGAAAGTGTTGAACGGATCGTTACGACAGTAGTGATGCGACTGCGCCATGTATGTGTCATCGCGAGTCTCGCTCCACTCCCCACGCACGACGATGTCCAACGACTCGTTTGGTTGCCACTTGATGCTGGGGTTGATTGTGAGTCGGTCGGTGCCACCCCGGTCCTTGTCGTTGAATGAGTTTTTCCAGTATCCGTCGTGGTGAGTGTTTTTGATCGCGATGCGTCCAGCCAGGGTGTCGTCGATCATGGGCATGTTGACCACGCCTTTCACGTCGAGACGTCCGAAATCGCCGGCTTGCACCGACACACTGCCGCCCCACTCGTTCATTTGCGGTTCGTTGTGCAGGATCTGCACCGCACCGGCGACGGTGTTGCGCCCGAACAACGTACCCTGGGGTCCGCGCAGGATCTCAACCGATTGAACGTCGAGCATGTCGCTCATGGATGTGGAAACGCGACCCTGGACCACTCCATCGACGAAGATCGCCACCTTGCTGTCGGCGGCGGATTCGATGTCACCGGTGCCCTGGCCGCGGATGAAGAATGATGCAGAATTCTGAAAGATGCCGACTGGTTCCAACTGCACGTTGGGTGCCGCATTGGTCAAGTCGCGCAGATCCTGTGCGAATTTGCGCTTCAGGGCGTCGCCCGAGACTGCGGTCATGGGAATGGCGACATCCTGCAGAGACGCTTCACGACGGGTCGCCGTGACGATGATCTCCTCCAGCACCGCGCCTTCCGCCGCGATCGCAGCACCGGATGTCAGCCCGATGACCGAAGCGGCCAGCATGGCGGTGGTGTGTTTGATGGGCTTTGCGAGATGGACTGCCGGTGCGGCCGCCGTGGCAATGGCGCGCCGCAGCGATCTGCCAGCGAACGTTCGGTCGTGCATGAGTTCTCCCCCTTGAAGAAAGTGTGCAGAGCTAAGGATTCGTAGTGCGGTGCCGGTCCCAACCCGGACGGTCTGACATTGCCTTCTCTCCCAAGCGATCGACAATGCCAGCGATCGTGATTCTTTTAGTGGATCCGCGAGCCAGAGTCAATGCCCGTATGGACGGCGGTGTGTGATTGGCAACCGCACCGCCATCCGCAACAAGAAGCTGGGGCTACACCGCAGGCCTAATGGCGGTACGTCAGCTCCGCGGCATAGGTTCTCGGTGCTGCCCAATCCTGGAAGCCGGTGAGGAACCCGCCAAGAAACAGTGCGCTCTGTCGATACCGTTTGTCGGTCAGGTTTTTGCCGTAAACCGAAAAGGTCAGACTGTCGCCGCTGTTGAGTTGCCACTCATAGGCGATTCGAGCATCCAGGTTTTCGTCGTTGCCTTCGACAATTTTCTGGTCTGCACCGCCGCCCGTTTGCGTCAAAATGAACTCACCGTTGTACCTATAACCGACATTAGCACTGAAGGTTCCCTGGCCCACCGGCTTATCGTAGGCAAGGATAACGCTGACAGTCCAGTCGGGGGACGCAGCATTAGAATTGCCACCCAGCACGCGCAATGTGCCCGACGGATCGGCGCCAAGGACTCCATCGACGGTGCAGCCGTCGAGGATGTCACAGGGAATGGTGAACTCTTTGTTGTCAACATCGATGAAACCGCCATTCACCGCTAACGTGAACTCGTCGTTAATGCGCCACTGGGTTTCCAGCTCCAGCCCTTGAATTACGCTCGTGCCGCCATTGTTCACGAGCGTCGTGGTACCTGGAATAGAGCCCGGGGGTAGCGTGATGACCGAGCTGAACTGGGAATTGTTTCGCTCCAGGTAGAAGTACGCCAGGTTGGCGCGCAGGGTTCCGTCCAGGAAATCGTTTTTGACCCCCACTTCCAGCTGCCAGCCGTCCTCCGGCTCATAGGCTGCCTCCTCCGGCTCGCGAGCGGAGCGAATGCTGAAGCCGCCGCTGCGGAATCCTTCCGAGTAATTGACGTACGCTCGATTGTTGTCGGTAAACGCCCAATTGGCCGACGCGGTGATGATGACGTCGTCCCAGGAATCGTCAATGGCATAGCTGACTCCGGCGGTTTCGGCGAACGCGCTGAAGTCGAACTCGTCATAGCCGGGCACGGTCTTATCATCAAAGGTGCCGTTGCCGAAATCAAAATACGCGTTGGAGTCCTTTTTCTCTTCGTCGATGTACCGCGCGCCCAATGTGAACTCGAGTTCTGCTGTGGGACGCCAGCTCACCGAGCCAAAATAGGACCAGGACTTCACGTCCTCGCTGGCGATCTGTATGCTGCGCGCGTTCGCGAACTGGCACAGCGCGTTGCCGATCGCCGGATTCGGGTTGTCGCGCAAGATGGGGCCAAGACCGGGAACGGCGCTGCAGGGAACGCCGGGCGGCAAACCGAAAGGCACCTGAATCACGTTGTTGGTGTTCTGAGTGAACCGCAACTCCGAATCGAAGTAGTAAACACCCCCCATGACGGTGAAGTTCTCGTTGATGTCTGCCGACACGCGTAGTTCCTGGGTAAACACATCGTAATCCTGGTCGCGCAGGGTATGCAGCTGGGCAAAGGGGCTGGCGGCACCGTCCAGCCCGGCAGAGTCAAAATCCTGATTCACCTTGTCGGCGCTGTCGTGCCAACCGGTGATGGAGTTCACTGTGACGCGATCGTTGAGATCCCAATCTATCCGCAACCCTAACTGA
>Ga0224508_10003330_pt1 | contig 13313 bp, 11 predicted proteins | sample SF_Jan12_sed_USG_4_FD_170157 | JGI IMG/M metagenome (GOLD analysis project Ga0224508, IMG submission 170157) | Sediment microbial communities from San Francisco Bay, California, United States - SF_Jan12_sed_USGS_21 | ecosystem: Environmental > Aquatic > Marine > Sediment | place: USA...
TTCCCCGCCTTGAGGGTCATTCCCAGCGCGCCGCCCGGCCGGCGCAGCAGCGCGTTGATGCGGGCAATCAACTCTTCCATCTCAAACGGCTTGAGGACGTAGTCGTCGGCGCCTGCATTGAGGCCGCCGACGCGGTCGGTCAGCCCATCGCGAGACGTCAATATCAGAACCGGCGTCGCGTTGCCGCTCCGGCGCATCTCATGAAGCACAGTCATTCCGTCGCGATCGGGAAGCCCCAGGTCAAGAATGACGGTGTCGAAAATTCCGCTCTTCAGGGCACAACAGGCCTCGTCGGCGAGTTCGCAGGTATCAACGGCAAACCCCGTCCCCCGCAAGGCCTTTGGAATGAGTTCCGAAAGATGCGGGTCGTCCTCGATAAGGAGTAATCGCATGAAATCCTCTCAGCGACCGCCGTGGGACTGCGTAATTGATCGTTTGTCACGATCTCCTTATTGCGGGTGATGGTAGTGGATTTCTGAGCATATTTCTATCAGTCCTCCCCAGCACCCCTGAGGCGTGAATTTCCAAAGTGTTTGAACCGGCGTTCTCACGGCTTTCGCTGCCCATACGAAATTGCTTTAGCCGTGCGATCCGGAATCACGCACTATGGGAACCGGATGTGCAACGCAGGCGGCAGAAATCGTTCGAATTCAATTCCGGTTTTCTACATGTGAACGCTTGAGAAAATATAATTAAAACAATGAATAACACTCACAAATGGGATTTCTGGATCGACCGGGGCGGCACCTTCACCGACGTGGTGGCGCGGGCGCCCGACGGCCAGGTTAGCGCGCGCAAGCTGCTGTCGGACAACCCGGAAAGTTATGACGACGCCGCATTGCAGGGCATCCGCGAGGTGCTCGGCATTGAGACCGCTGCACCGATCCCGGCGGAACAAATCGGCGCGGTGAAAATGGGCACCACCGTCGCCACCAACGCCCTGCTGGAGCGCAAGGGTGAACGCACGGCTCTCCTGATCACTCAAGGCTTCCGCGATGGCTTGCGTATCGGCTACCAGGCGCGGCCGGATATTTTTGCACGGGCGATCATCAAGCCGGAAATGCTCTACGCGCGGGTGGCGGAGGTGCCCGAGCGCGTGCGGGCCGACGGGACGCTGGAACTGGAACTGGACGAGCAGGCCGCACGGGCGGAACTCGAAAACGCTTTCGGTGACGGCATTCGTTGCGTGGCGATCGTCTTCATGCATGCCTACGCTTGGCCCGCTCATGAACAACGGGTCGCGGAGATTGCGCGGGAGGTCGGCTTCACGCAAGTTTCGCCCAGCCACGAGGCGAGCCCGCTGATCAAGCTGGTGGGACGCGGCGACACGGCGGTTGTGGATGCCTATCTCTCGCCGATCCTGCGGCGTTATGTGGACCGGGTTGCGGGCGAGCTGGCTGCCCCCGCGGTGGCGTCTCGCGCAAGCGAAACCGCCGCGAGCGACAAAGGACCGCGGCTCATGTTCATGGCGAGTTCCGGCGGGCTGACCGCGGCCACGCTGTTCCGGGGCAAAGACGCGATCCTGTCCGGCCCCGCCGGGGGCGTGGTTGGCGCGGCGGAGACAGCGAAAATCGCGGGTTTCAAAAAAATCATCGGTTTCGACATGGGGGGCACCTCCACCGACGTCTCCCATTTCGACGGGCGTTACGAACGCGCGTTCGAGACAGAGGTCGCCGGCGTGCGCATGCGCGCGCCGATGATGCGGATTCACACGGTTGCCGCGGGCGGCGGGTCGGTCCTGCAGTTCGATCGCGACCGGTTTCGCGTCGGCCCGGACTCAGCCGGCTCCAATCCCGGACCGAAATGCTACCGGCGCGGCGGCCCGCTCACGGTAACGGATGCAAATGTGATGACGGGCAAGCTGTTGCCCGCACACTTCCCCGCGATCTTTGGGCCCGAGGGTAACCAGCCGCTCGACGCCGACGCGGTGAGACAAGCCTTTGCCGCGCTTGCAGCCGAGATCGGCGACACCCGCGCGGGCGAACAGGTGGCGGACGGGTTCCTGCGCATCGCGGTTGAGAACATGGCCAACGCGATCAAGAAAATCTCGGTCCAGCGCGGCTATGACGTAACCGGTTATGCGCTTGCCTGCTTCGGCGGCGCGGGCGGGCAGCATGCCTGCATGATCGCGGATGTACTGGGCATGGAAACGATCCTTATCCATCCCCTGTCCGGCGTGCTCTCGGCCTACGGCATGGGGCTTGGCCGTATCCAGGCCAACCGGCAACAGGCGATCGAACACGCGCTCGATGACAAGGCCTCCGATCTGATCAAGACGGTTTCGAAGCGGCTGGCAACTGAGACCCGCGCCGAACTGGCGGCCCAAGGCATCGCGCAGGGCGGGACGGACACGGAAACCCGGGTCCATCTGCGCTACGCCGGCACAGACACCGCGCTCGCCGTTGCGGCCGGAAGCCTCGACGCGATGCGTGGCCGCTTTGAAGCCGCGCACAAGCAGCGTTTCGGCTTTACCGACCCGGCCCGCGATATCGTCATCGAAGCGCTGGAGGTGGAGACGTCGGGCGGCGGCGCGGATGCGCGCGAACCCGATTTCGCTCTCGCTACTGATGAAACCCCTGATCCCCACGACACGACACGCTTCTTCTCAAGCGGGGCATGGCACGAGGCCGGCGTCTGGCTGCGCGAACAGCTGGCGCCTGGTCACGGGGTCGCCGGCCCGGCGCTGATCATCGAGCCAAACCAGACGGTGGTGGTGGAACCCGGCTGGGCGGCGCAGGTCTCGCCCAAGAACCACCTGCTGCTCACACGCAGCGAACCACGTCCCAAGGCGGAAGCGATCGGCACCGACGCCGACCCGGTCATGCTTGAGGTGTTCAACAATCTGTTCATGTCGATCGCAGAACAGATGGGCACGGCGCTGCAGAACACCGCTCATTCGGTCAACATCAAGGAGCGGCTCGATTTCTCCTGCGCCGTATTCGATAGCGACGGACAGTTGATCGCCAACGCGCCGCATATGCCGGTACATCTGGGCTCGATGGACCGCTCGGTTGAAACGGTCATCCGCGAGAATGCCGAATGGATGCGTCCCGGCGACGTCTACATGCTGAACGCGCCCTATAACGGTGGCACCCATCTGCCTGACATCACCGTGATCACACCCGTGTTCGACTCCGATGGCAAAAAAATCCTGTTTTATGTCGCGAGCCGCGGCCACCACGCGGATGTGGGCGGCATCACGCCCGGATCGATGAGCCCCAACGCAACGGTAATCGAGGAAGAAGGCGTCTATATCGACAATTTCAAACTGGTCGAAGGGGGCCGCTTTCGCGAAAAAGAGACCCGCTCGCTTCTGACCAATGCCCCCTACCCGGCCCGCAACCCGGACAACAACATTGCGGACTTGAAAGCGCAGGTCGCAGCCAACGAAAAGGGCGCCCAGGAGCTCAACAAGATGATCGCCCATTTCTCCCTCAAGGTGGTCCGCGCCTATATGGGCCACGTGCAGGACAATGCGGAAGAAAGCGTGCGGCGCGTGATCGACGTGCTGACAGATGCCTCTTTCGAAGCGGAGATGGACCAGGGCACAAGAGTGCGCGTGGCGATCCGGGTGGACAAGAAAAACCGGCGGGCGACGGTCGATTTCACCGGCACGAGCCCCGCCCAGCCCAACAACTTCAATGCGCCGGAGCCCGTTACCCGGGCCGCCGTGCTCTACGTGTTCCGGGTGATGGTGGATGACATGATCCCGATGAATGCGGGCTGCCTGAAGCCGATCGACATCATCTTGCCGGAGAATTCGATGCTCTCGCCCGCCTATCCGGCCGCCGTCGTCGCCGGCAACGTAGAGACCAGCCAGGTGGTCACCAATTGCCTGTTCGCCGCGCTTCGTGCGCTCGGCTCGGCACAAGGCACCATGAACAACCTCACTTTCGGCAACGCGCGCTACCAGTATTACGAGACCCTGTGTTCCGGCGCACCGGCGGGGCCGGGTTTCGACGGCGCGGATGCGGTCCATACCCATATGACGAATACGCGGCTGACCGACCCGGAGATACTCGAGTTGCGCTATCCCGTCTTGCTGGAGGATTTCCACATCAGGAAAGACTCAGGCGGCGCAGGCAAATGGTCGGCCGGCGACGGCGTCACACGCAGGATACGGTTTCTGGAGGAGATGGACTGCGCGATTCTTTCAGGCTTCCGGACGGTGCGGCCCTTCGGGCTTGAAGGCGGTGCGCCCGGCCAATGCGGCGCGAACGCGGTGCGGCGAGCGGACGACACGATCGAGAAGCTTGAAGGCTGCGACCACACGGTGCTGCGCCCGGGCGAGGCAGTCATCATCACAACGCCAACCGGGGGTGGCTTCGGCAAGGCATGAAAAAGGGCGCGAGCCGTTACGGGTTCGCGCCCTTCTCAGTCAAGGAGGAAGGTGTGACGGTGGCAGGCTAACCGGTTTGCGGCACAGCCCCGGTATTCTCATCAGGCTTGTCTTTGCCGCCCTTGGAACTCGGCCCGTCTTGACCGCGCTCGGCCATGAACTGGTCGAACTCCGCCTTGTCGCGCGCTTCGCGCAGACGGTCCATAAAGGCGCGGAATTCATCCGCCTCGCCTTCAAGGCGCCTCAGCGTCTCTTCACGATATTCATCAAACGCCTTGTTGCCCGTAGACCGGAAGGTCGACTGAGCGCGGTGCCACCGCTTTTCCGCATCGCCTTTCCAGTCACGACCAGCCCAGCTACGTGATTTGCATCCCATGCGTCCACTCCATATCAGATATGCCAGGATCCCCAGCCCGATCGGCCAGAAAAGGATGAAACCCACGATCATCAATGTGATCCAGGCCGGCTTGCCATAGTCGTCGATTGTCTGAACAAGCTCCATTCGAGGACCTCTTGTGCCTGTTGTTGTGAATGTTATTAACATTTACATAAATGGGCATTCAGCGTCGGGTGTCAATATGGGGGGCAAAAAAAGATCTGCCATGCGGCGATTTGGCATGGGGCCAGAGCGGGATAACGTCACGCGCGCCTGGCGCGCCCTACCCCTCGCCGGAGATCACACCAAGGCCCTTGAGATAGATCAGCATGCCCGCCTCGAGCACTTCTTCCGGTTTCATTGGCACCTTGCCGCGCCCGGGCTTGCCTTCCGCGAACAGGGTCGCGATGCCGTGGCTAAGCGCCCAGACATGCAGGCTCATCAGATCGCCGGGGGGTTGCGCTTTCGCCGGAATGCTCTCCGCCAGCCGGCTCGAGGCTCGCCGCAGCACACCGAAGGCCCTGTCGGCGGCGGTCTGCAACTCAGGCAGCTTGTCGACCGACAGCCCGGCCTCGAACATCGCCGCGTAGCTTGCCGGCTCATCGCGGGCGAAGGCGAGATAGGCACGGCCCATATTTTCAAACGCGGCGATGGGCGTCGGCCGCCCGTCGTCCCAAGCGACATCGAGCATGCCGGCAAAGCGGTCGAACCCGGACCGGGCAACCTCCGAGATCAGCGCTTCACGATCGCGAAAGTGGCGGTATGGCGCGGCCGGGCTGACGCCGGCCAGTTTCGCGGCTTCGGTCAGCGAAAACCCTTCCGGGCCCCGTTGCTCGATGAGCTGGCGCGCCGCCTCGATCAGCACCTCGCGCAGATTGCCGTGGTGGTAACCGCGGCGGCGGCGCCACTGATTCCGTCCGGGACCTGTCATGTTAAGAGGTTTTACATGAATGCGCGCCGCTCGGCCAGCCCGGCCCTGCTGCCGGCAGTGGCGGACAGGGTTCTTCGCAGCCTGGAGCGTCCGCCGGCGGCCGCCAAGTGGTCGTTCAGCTATGCCGCCTCGACGAGACGGACAGGCGGGCATGCAAAACTCGCAGCCGCTGGCCCGAGCAGCCTCTTAACCGCTATAACCGTTGCGTTCCGCGTTTTCGCGGGCCGCCGTGCTGGAGGAATAGCCTTCGCAGGATGAGCCGACGATCTCGCCGTTGCTGGCCGCCCGGCGCCAGCGATGCTCGCCCTTCTTGTCGGTGTAAAACTCCCAGCTGTCGCCGCCGCCGTGGCCTTGCGGGTTGCCGTTAAGCCCGTGGCGTTCGGCGTTGGCCTCGCATGTGGCCTTTGAGGAATAGCCCTACGTCGCCGCGCCGACGATATTGCCGTTCGAAGCGGTCCGGCGCCAGCGGTGCTCATCTTTCTTATCGGTATAGAATTCCCACTTGTCGTTTTCACCTGACATGTTCGATCCTCCTTCTTCGATATCGGTTCGATCCACACCCGCTCATCGCTTCACAAGTGCATCCCCGTTCTCCTTAACCGCCATGCAGCCAAGAAGGCAATGGTCATCGTCCATCTTGCGGTGACTGCCGACCAGACACGACCGGGGGTTTTCCAGTTACAGAAATAGTGCCCGTTGCCCCTCTATGGTGGCACACCCCCGGACAAAGCCTTGGCCCACAGCCACCATCTTTGAGGAGACTTCTGATTCGCGGCGAAAATTAGCCGGAACGCCGGAGCCTTGACCGGGCGCGAAAGTCGCCCAACTTTCGCTGAAAGAGCTCTAACGATAGAAGCTGAGTTCGCAGACCGCTAAATCGGCGTGAAACGCACGCCCGATTGCAACCAGTCCAAGACGCTTCAGTCGCTTTGTATCCAAGGGCGTGTCGAGCCGGTGGGGCTTGAAGTTCGCGAACGGAAGATCGACTGTTTTCCATGTCCGGTCAGCAATGAATTCAGCTCTGTAGGATTGCCATGGACGGCGATTGTCGGGCGTGCGCAAGTGCACCGCGTAGCGCTCACCATTTCCGTAAACGACAAGACGCACGCCGGTGTAGGCAGATGCATCAAGCGTGTTACGCGAAGGGCCCAGGTCCAGTGCCGCCTGGATAAATCCGCCATCATTTTCCAGGCGGACATCGCCTGAGAGACGCAGGCATGAACGACCATCGACCGTGTCGCGCGAGACGGAGGCCCTGGAGACTCCGCCCATGACCTGGTCGCTGACGCCACGCCATTGCGTCTTTTGCCTGGAGATCAGGTCAGGGGCGGAGAAATCGTCAATCAACATGTCACCAGACTCCGCCTGCGCGACCAACACCGGAAAAACTGTCACGACCAGAGCACCAAGCCAAAGCAGGCACCTGGAGACGGATACCGGTTGGGTGCAAGTGGCGAAGCATCGTTTGCTCAAAAGTCTCGCTCCGATCGAGTGAATGGCTGGCCCGGGTCCAGACCGGAATTGCGGCGTTGGCAGCTGAACCGGGCGGCTAGAAAAACCTGCCGTTTTGTTAAAGAAGCAGCGAGGAGGATTACCCCCTCGCTGCCCTTCCAAACGCTGGCTGTAGAGCGTCGGTTATTTCGGGAGGACAACCGTATCGATAATGTGGATGACGCCGTTCGACGCCTTGACGTCGGCGGTCACCACTTTCGCGTTATCAACCATGACGCCCGATGTCGCATCGACCGACAGCATTCCGCCCTGGACTGTCTTCACGTCGGTCTTCTTGCCGGCGATGTCGGTAGACATGATTTTACCGGGTACGACGTGATAGGTCAGGATGGCGACCAGCTTCTCCTTGTTCTCCGGCTTGAGCAGGTCTTCCACAGTTCCCTTCGGCAGCTTGGCAAATGCCGCATCAGTCGGCGCGAACACGGTGAAAGGCCCTTTGCCCGTCAGGGTATCGGCGAGACCTGCGGCCTTGACCGCAGTGACGAGGGTGTTGAAATTGCCGGCGCTGACGGCGGTATCGACGATATTCTTGTTTTGGCTGCCGGCGTGAGCGATTGAAACCGGTACCAGCAGCAAAACAAACACCATCAGGTGACGAAGAATTTTCATTGGGGGACTCCTCTGATTTGAATTACGACTTCACGTAAGTCAGTGCTTGGTACGCCAGAACGACAGGAGCGGATCACCCCGGTGTCCGTTACGCGCCGGGCGAACCCGTGATCAGACCGATCACGAGGAGCAAGGAGACCCTCTGTGATGCAATTATTGCAGTGCTTGCACCGGGCGGCATTCTCATGCCCGCCTTCTCCCTCGCGAATTCAGACATTCAAAGTCCCGCTTTAGTCCCAGCCCCGGTCCCACATCTTCTCGCCAATCAGGCAGTCCATCTTCGCGCGGGACTTGTGCTGGACGCGGAGCACCCGCGGGTGCCGGTCCGACATCTCGAGGATTAGCTTGGAGCGGATTGCCTCCGGAAACGCCGCCTTGCCGACGACCGAAATAAAGAACGAGCCGAAACCGCCGATCACGCAGTCTTCGTAATACCAGGCGAGCTCCTCATTCCGTTCGAACCCGGCCATGACACTGGGGCTGAGGATCAGCGGCAGGCCGTTGATGACAATGCCGCGGGCGACAATTTCGTCGCGCATTACGTGCACCGGCGAACCCATATTGTTGGGGCCGTCGCCGGATATATCGATTACCCGGCGCAGACCCTGATAACCGTTGCCCTTGAATTGGTCTGCGGCGAATTCCAGCGCGCCGGAGATCGAAGTGCGCGCCGCCTCCTCTAGCGGGAGCGCCGCCAGCCGGTCGGCAAAGGCTTCAGCCCCACGCTCGCTGTCGATCAGCGCCCAGGGAACCCTCAGAAAGAAACGGTTGGTCCCGGCCCATTCCACGAAGGCGACGGCGATGCGCCGGTAGCGGCCTGAAAGGATAGCCTGCTGTATCTCGGGGTGGCGGAATGCGGCCACATAGCCGTCGCGCTGCAGCCGCTGCTCCTCGTCATCCATGGAGCGGGAAATATCAACCGCCAGCACTAGCTCCAGATCGACGGCCATGTCGGCCGCAGACGCCGTTGACGGCGCGGAAGAGGAGAAAACGGCCGCGACCGCGGCGTAGATAAATGATCGTATCACGTCCAAGCTCCTAGGGACCTGAGTTGTCGAGCCACCGCTCCCACAGCTTCTCGCCGATCAAACAGTCGACACGCGGGCCGCGCGGCGCCAGCTGGGCTCGCATCAAGCGCGCGGGCTGAACGCGCACGGGAGGGGCCGCCATTTCCAGGATCAACTTGCGGCGGATGGCCTCGGTGAAATTGGCCCGGTTGCGCACCGGCACGATGAACGATCCGGGCCCGCCGATCACGCAGTCTTCGTAATAGACATCGAGATTTTCCAGATCGAAAAATCCCGCCGGCTCGCCCGGGCGTAACAAGACCGGCAGGCCATTGATCGTGATACCTTTGGAAACGGCGGCGTCACGCGCCAGCGTCACCGCGCTTCCCTGGTTGTTAGGACCATCACCTGAAACATCAATAACCTTTCGCAAGCCTTTGAATTTGTTTTGTTCAAACAATGGAACAACCCGGCTAATCGCATCCGTAATCGACGTGCGCGGCATGAATGCAAGCGGCTGTTCGGCAAGCCTGTCGGCAAAGGCGTAAGACGCATCCGCCCCGTCGATCAGCGTCCAGGGAACCTTGACCCGTTGAAAGCCGACACCGCCCCACTCGACGAAGATGACGGCGATACGGCGATGCAGGCCCGACTGGATGGCGGCGATGACCTCCCCATGCCTGAACGCGCTCACATAACCGTCAAGCTGCAGCCGCTGTTCGTCCGCGTCCATCGAGAAGGACACGTCAACCGCCAGCACGAGCTCCAGGTCGACGGCCGTGTCGTCGGCGCGTGAGGCCGATATACCGATCAGGCCCAACAGAAATACAATAGCGGCAGCCCGGCATATCCATTCCGGATCGATTTTCATGGGGACCCAGTCTTGCATGGCGCCGAATTGGCGAAAAGAGAGCTTAACGAGCTAACTGCTATTGACCCGGACGGGTAGCGGCCTCACTTTCGGCGCAATCGCAAGGCCCGGATATCAACGCCGAGGCACGAGGGAATTAGGTTTGAAACTGACGACTGTTATTGGCCCCGACGGCCTGCCGCAGATCGGCACGCTGATCGACGACGATAGCGCTGTCGCGCTGCTGCAGGACGGAGCGGTTGCCTTTGAAGGCGCGCCGAGCCCTCATTTCGTCTCGATGCTCGACTGGCTGCAGGGCGGAGACGAGGCGCACTACAAGGCGCTTGCCGTGCAGGATTTTGTCACCAGCAAGAAACCCGACGGAACGGTTGTGCCGCTCGACAAGGCGACCCTTCTCAGCCCCCTGCCCGTCCCTGAATCGATCCGCGATGCGATGGCGTTTGAGGATCACATCATCAACGCCATCCGCGTTGCCGGGCTCGGGCCCGTCGGCTGGCTTGATGAGCAGCTGGAGCGCCGGCTCGGGCGCAAATATACCCTCGCGCGGGCGCTCAACCGGACCTGGTATCGCCAGCCGGTATATTACAAATCAAACCGCTTTTCCGTAGTCGGCCACAAGGCGGACGTGCGGATGCCGGCTTATACGAACAAATTCGATTACGAGCTCGAATGGGGCGTGGTGATCGGCAAGGGCGGCCGCGACATCACGGCGGACAAGGCGCGCGACCACATCGCCGGATATACGCTGTTCAACGATTTTTCTGCCCGCGATGCGCAGTTTCGCGAAATGGGCGGCCGGCTGGGCCCGGCCAAGGGCAAGGATTTCGATACCGGCAACGCAATCGGCCCGTGGCTGGTAACGCCGGACGAGATCCCCGATCCGTATGCGCTGACCCTGACCGCGCGGGTCAACGATGAGGAATGGTCGCGCGGCAGCACCGGTGACATGTATTGGAAATTCGAACAGATCATCGCTCACATCTCGCAATCCGAGACGCTTTATCCAGGTGAATTCATCGGCTCCGGCACCTGTTCAGGACCGAAGGGACGCGGCAGCGGCCTGGAGCTCGGGCGGTATCTGGAAGCCGGCGACGTGGTGGAGCTCGAGGCTGACCGTATCGGCACCCTGCGCAACACCGTTGTGGCCGCTGCAAAGCCCAAAGCGCTCAAAGGGCCAAGGCAATGAGAGCCAAATGCATTGCCCCGACCGGTGCGAACGCGACCCGTTACAAGGAGCCGCAGGCTTACCGGGAAGGCCTCTACGATCTCGGGCAGGATCTGTTCGCCTGGATGGTGCCGAACGGCTCCTGGGGCGAGGCCAATGCAGGCCTCGTTACGGGCCGGGGCGAGTCTCTCTTGATCGACACGCTCTGGGACGTGCCGAAGACCAGCAACATGCTGGAAGCGATGAGCCCGGTTCTTGAGCGCGCACCGCTGGCTGCATGCGTCAATACCCATGCCGATGGCGATCATTTCTGGGGCAACCAGCTCCTGGGCGACATCGACACGGTCACCTCGGAACGCGCGCGGACCGAGATGAACCACCACAAGCCCGCGTCCCTGCTCGCCTTCGAACGGTTGGGCCGCGTGCTGGCGCGCCTCCCCGGCAAGAAGACCCGCGCCGCCGGGCGCTACTTCAAGGCCATGTGCGCGCCGTATGATTTCGCGTCCGTTACGCACACGCCGGCGGCACGAAGTTTCACGGGCACGCTCGAGCTCTCTGTGGGGGGGCGGGAGGTGCGGCTGATCGAGGTCGGCCCGGCGCATACCCAAGGCGACCTGATCGTGCATGTGGCGGATGCAAAAGCCCTGTTCGCGGCAGACATTCTGTTCATCGACTGCACGCCGGTGATGTGGGCGGGGCCGGTCGCAAACTGGCTGAAGGCACTCGATCTTATCCTCGATCTCGACGTGACGACGATCGTGCCCGGACACGGGCCCATTACCGACAAGGACGGTGTGAAGCAAGTACGCGACTATTGGGACTTTACCGCCCAGGCGGCCAAAAAACAGTTCGACGCCGGAACGAACGCCACGGCCGCCGCGCACGCAATCGTCGCAAGCGCGGACTTTGCGAACAAACCGTTCGCCGCCTGGGATTCGCCGGAGCGGATGATGACCAATGTCCACATGCTCTACCGCGAATTCGCCGGTCAAACCGCGCCGCTCGGCGTGCCGGCAAAGGTCAATCTGATGCGCAAACAGGCCGTCCTCGCGCATAGCCTCCGCGATGCCAGCCCCGTCGTCATGCACGGGTAATAATCTTGCCCGCCACTTGAGGAAAACAGGCACATGCAAACCAACACGATGAAACAAAAAATTCTCAACCGCGAGCCGGCCTTCGGCCTCTCGATCATGTTTGCCTCGCCCCAGCTCGTCGAAATGGCGGCCGGATGCGGCTTCGACTGGGTGCTGATCGATTGCGAACATGGCGCGATCTCGCTGGAAAGCGTGGAAGTGCTGTGCATGGCGGCAAAGGCGGCCGGTATCACACCCATCGCCCGGCCGCGCTCCAAAGACGCGCTGGAAATTCTGCAGGTGCTCGACCGCGGCGCACTCGGCGTGCAGATACCGCATGTGAATACCGCAGACGAGGCCCGGGCAGCGGTGAAGGCTTGCAAATTTCACCCCGACGGCATGCGCAGCCTCGCCGGCGGCACGCGCCCGCAGAATTATGACCTCCCTGCCCCGTCGACGAGCTATTACGACGACGCCAACCGGGAAATCCTCGTCTGCGTGCAGCTCGAAGACAAGATCGCGATTGACAATGCGGATGAAATTCTCGCCGTCGAGGGCATCGATGTCTTCTTTATCGGGCCCTCCGATCTGTCGCAGACCTACGGGCATCCGGGCAACCCGAAGGCGGAGCCGGTGGCCAAAGCGGTCGATGAAACGCTTGCCAAGATCGTCGCCGCCGGCAAGGCGCCCGGCATGCCGGCGGCCGCCGCAGCGGTCGAAGATGTGAGGGCCAAGGGCGTGCTTTACATCTACACCCATGTACCGCGCCTGCTAGGCTCCGCGGCGGCGGACTATTTCAAAGCGACAAAGGGTGGATGATATGAGCCCTGTTTCCGGACCTCTCGACACCGAGGCCGTGGCAAACGTCCTCGCCCGCGAGCACGAACGCGCGGGCGCAGACGAGGCCCGGCTTGTCAAGGTCCGGCCTCAAATCGACGCGGCCAAGGCCGCGGGCAAATCCGCAAACGAGCTGTATCCGAAAGACGTCTACCTCGCGATCGAACCGGCCATGGGCCGTTTCCTCCACCTCGCGGCAACGTCCATAGGCGCCCGGCGGATCGTCGAGTTCGGCACCTCGTTCGGCATCTCAACGATCTATCTGGCGGCGGCCGTAAAGGAAGCAGGCGGCAAAGTCATCGGCACCGAGATGGAACCGGCCAAGGCCGCGCGCGCTCAAGCAAACCTTGCCGACGCCGGACTCTCAGAGAGCGCCGAGATCAGGGTCGGCGACGCGCTGGAAACGCTCAAAGGACTCGAAGGCCCGGTCGATCTGCTGTTTCTCGACGGCTGGAAGGATCTCTATCTCCCCGTCCTTGAGATGATGCAGTCGGTGCTACGGGAAGGCGCGCTGGTGCTGGCCGACAATATCCATACCTTTCCTGACGAGCTCGCGTCGTACATGGACGCCGTCAACGCCAGTCCGTTTCGCT
>Ga0224508_10003331_pt1 | contig 13311 bp, 12 predicted proteins | sample SF_Jan12_sed_USG_4_FD_170157 | JGI IMG/M metagenome (GOLD analysis project Ga0224508, IMG submission 170157) | Sediment microbial communities from San Francisco Bay, California, United States - SF_Jan12_sed_USGS_21 | ecosystem: Environmental > Aquatic > Marine > Sediment | place: USA...
CGGCACCTCGGGACCCTGGGCCGATCGCCCGGCCAACGACTTCGTGCTCCAGGCCCTGGTGGGTTCGACAGCGGCGCGCGGCATCCCCGGCGATGAGCCCTTCGCCGTGGGCGGCGACCTGGGCGACTTCGTCCTGGCCGCACTGACGACCCCTGCCATCGTGGCCACCACGCTGGCCGCCGCCGCCACCGGTCGCGGCGTGCACATCGACGGGTCGCAGTACGAGGCCATGATGCACGCCTTCCAGACGTATCGGCCCATTTACGACGCCTTCGCCCCCGAGCGATTGGGCGGTCCGCAGATCGAGATTCCCAGCATCGAGCCGGCGAGCGACGGTCTGGTCGGCTTCTGCACGCTCACGGGCCAGCAGTGGCAGGACTTCTGCGTCATGATCGGCCACCCCGAGATGGGGGAGGACCCCGAGCTGGCTGGCTTCGGTGAGCGCATGCGGCGCCGCGACGAGGTGTGGCGCAAGGTCCGCGAGTTCACCTCGCGCCACACCGTCGACGAGCTGGTGGCGATGGCCACCGACTTCCGCATCCCGGTGGGGCCGATCGGTACGGGCGACGTGATCGTCGACATCGACCACTTCGCCGAGCGGGGCGTGTTCGTGGCCAACCCCCACGGCTTCATCCAGCCCCGACCGCCGTACCTGTTCTCGGACAGCTCGCTGGCGCCGGTGCGGGTCGCCCCTGCACCTGGCGACGAGGGCGAGCGGCCGCCCGACGGTGAGCCGCCGGCGTTGGGTGACGATCCGACGAGTCCGCTGGCCGGACTGCGGGTCGTGGATCTGTCGGCCTTCTGGGCCGGGCCGATCGCCGCCAACAACCTGCGGGCCCTGGGGGCCGACGTGGTGAAGGTCGAATCGCATGTTCGCCTCGATGGGATGCGGTGGGCGAGCGGATTGTCCAAACCACTGCTCTGGGAGTGGTCGCCCGTGTACCACGGCGCCAACGCGGGCAAGCGGGTGATCAACCTCGACCTGAGCCGGGAGCAGGGACGGGCCGTGCTCGAACGTCTCATCGCCGGCGCTGACGTGGTGATCGAGAATTTCAGCCCCAGGGTCACCGAAGGCTGGGGGCTGACCTGGGAGCGCATCCACGAGCTGAACCGGCGCACGATCTTCGTGCGGGTGCCGGCCTTCGGGCTGGACGGACCGTGGCGCGATCGCGTGGGCTTCGCCATGACCATGGAACAGGTCAGCGGGCTCGCTCAGCGCACCGGTGCGCCCGACGGACCGCCGCTGGTGCCGCGCGGCCCGGTCGACACGATCGCCGGCATGCACGCCATCTTCGCCACGCTGTTGGCCCTGGCCGACCGCGAGCGCAGAGGCGTCGGGCAACACGTCGAGGTCCCACTCATCGAGGGGGCACTGCAGGCGGCGGCCGAGCAGGTGATCGAGTGGTCGGCCTACGACAACCTGCTCACCCGCACCGGCAATCGCTCGCCGAGGGCCATCGCGCAGGGGGTCTACCGCAGCGTGCACCCCGATCGGTGGCTGGCCGTCAGCGTCGAGCACGAGGCGCAGTGGGAGGCGCTGGTCGAGGTGGTGGGCGAGGCGCTGGCCGGGGTCGACCCGGCCGACCACGACACGATCGACGAGGCCCTGTCGGCCTGGGCCCGCGACCTGCACGCCGAGCCGGCGGCTGCGCTGTTGTGGACCGCGGGTGTGCCGGCGGCCCCGTGTGTCGACCCCGAGCACAGCGGGCGCACGGCGCAGCACGGCCAACGCGGGTTCTTCCAGTGGCATCACCACGCCGTCACCGGGTGGACGCCGTACTTCAGCTTCCCGTTCCAGCTCGAGGGCGCCCACCTGCCGCTGGGCGGTCCGGCGCCGCTGCTGGGTCAGCACACCGCCGAGATCCTGGGCGAGCTCGGCTACGACCAGACGGCCATCGATGACCTCGAGCAGGCGGGGGTCATCGGCGACTGGCCGGCCATGGTGCCCCGGCCCGACTGACCGCCGGCTGCACCCCGGGGACGAAGGGCCCTACTGGAGGCTGGTTGGGCGCCGTACCGTTCGGAGTCGTGACCCGTTCGATTGCCATGCCCATGTGGGTTCGAGACGAGCCGCACCCGCGTGCGGTGGTCGAAGCCGCCGACCCGGCGAAGAGGCATGCGCTGGTGCGGGTGTTGGCCGACCACGGCTACTCGGTACGAGGCTGCGGTGGTCCCGAAGAAGCCGACGAACGTTGCCCCCTGGCCGACGGCGTGGACTGCGTCGGAGTGATCGGCACCGATGTCGTCGTGCACGCGATGCGGCACACCGACCCGCGCAACCGTGAGGTGCTGCGCCGGCTGCGACAGCGCTACCCCGAGACGCCGGTGGTGGTCGAGGCGCCCGGACCCGAGCTCGATCGTCATCCCGAGGACTTCGAGGGCTGTCATGTCGTGCGCCAGCCGATCACGTCGGCGTCGCTACTCGAGGCAGTCGGGTCGGCGTGTGGTGAGGGTGGCGTCGTCAGCTCGGGATGAGACCGGTCGAGCGGGCCCACGTCTCGATTCGGGCCATTCCGTCATCGAGGTCGACGACCGGTTCCCAACCGAGCAGCGAACGGGCCTTGGCGTTGGCGTAGGTGCCCTGGCGCAGGAAGTAGTCGGCCGTCTCGGCCCCCACACCTACGCTGTCGAACAAGGTGCGGAGCTGGTCGGTGGGTAGGGCCAGCAGCTCGACGCCCAGCATGGCGGCGTAGCGTCCGAAGAACTCGGCGTTGTCGATGGCCACGCCGTCGGTGACGGTGATCACCTGGCCGGCCGCCTCGGGCAGACGGGCCGCGGCCACTACGGCATCGACCAGGTTGTCGACGTAGACCGGGCTGAACAGGCCGGGTTCGGCCGGAATGGCGAACATCGCCTGCTGCATGCCCATCAGCGGCCAGATCGTCCAGGGCATCGATCCCGGTCCGTACACGTCGCCGGGCCTGATCACGGTGACGTCGACCTCTCCGGCGGCGTGGGCCTGGAGGGCGACCTGCTCGCTGGCCACCTTGGTGTCGACGTAGCGGTGACCGTCGGTGCGCACCGGGTGCTGCTCGTCGACGCCGTCGGGGAAGTCGAGATCCGAGAAGGCCCGCACCGACGAGAAGTGCACCACTCGGTCGGCGCCACCGGCGACGGCCGCGTCGATGGTGCGCCGCAGGCCCGCCACGTTGACGGCCCAGCACTCGTCCCAGGGCGAGGTGTTGTTGACGAGCGCCGCAGTGTTGATCACCAGCTCGCACCCGGCCACATGGTCCTGCCAGGGACCGGATCGGCTCACGTCGCCGGCCACGATGTCGTTGCCCCCATCGGCGGCCTGGTCGACCCCGCGAACCTGATGGCCATCGCTGCGGTAGCGGGCGGCCAGCGTGCCACCGATGAACCCCGATGCTCCGGTGATGAACACCCGCATGGGTCAGGCCCGCCTCTTCTTGGTCTTGTCGGGTGCGGGCGTCGCGGTGTGGGCGGCGGTCGCCGGCCATCCTCGCGCGGGTGGTGCGGCCGGCCCGAGGCAACGATCCGTGTTCACGCGACACGATCCAACTCGACGCCCAGGGCCTGGGCCAGCACATCGACCTCGGCCACGCAGTGGTCGGCGAGGGCCCACAGATCGGGCACCAGCTCGCGGCACGACACGAGGCCGAAGTCGAGGCTGTCGACGTAGCTCTGCACGGTGATGTTGAGCCCCTGCCCGTCGACCACAGTCGACACCGGGTAGTAGTGCTTGAGCGGCGCGCCGCCGCGCAGATGCAGCACCGATCGCGGGCCCGGAACGTTCGACACCACGAGGTTGGCCGGTGGGCTGGTGCGGTCGGCGATGCGGGTGCGCGCCGCGATGCGGGCTGCCCGCACCGACAGAGCCGGCGGCGCCAGCTCACTCATGTCGATCAACATGTCGGCCGGCATCAGGTCGAACTGGCTCTTGGCCGTCACCATGGCGTCGTGGACCCCCGCGAGTCGATCGAGCGGATCGTCGTCGCTGGTGGGTAGTTCGGCGAAGATGGCCGAGACCCGGTTCGACCACTTGTCGGACTCGTCGCCGGTCCTGATCGACACGGGCACCATGGCGATGAGGTTGTCGTCGGGCAGGGCGTCGCGATCGGCCAGATAGCGGCGCAGGGCACCGGCACACACGGCCATCACCACGTCGTTCACGGTCGCCCCGGCCGCGTTCTTCAGGGCCTTGATGTGGGCCAACGGCACGCTGCGATAGGCGAAGCGCCGGTGCGGTGTGATGGTGGCGTTGAACGGCGTACGGGGACCCCCGAGGGCGGGCAGCAGCGGCGGCTGGTCGGGGTCGGTGGTGCGCTCGGCGCCGAGTACGCGGCGCGCCACGGTGCCGGCCGGGCCGGGTAGACCCCGGCGGAGCTGATCGGCGAGATCGTCGAAGCCGCGAGCTCGGGTGATGCGGCCCGCCTCCCGCAGCACGCGGACCTGCAGCCGCAGCGCCTTGACCGGGGTTCGGGCCAGCTCGATGGCGGTGCGGGTCAGCAACTCGATGTCGGATGGTTCGGACTCGGGCTGCCAGTCGTTGTCGTCGTCGATGTCGGACGGGTCGAGGATCATGGCCAGCAGCTCGGCACCGGCGGCGCCGTCGATGGTGCTGTGGTGCAACTTGGTGAGCACGGCGAAGTCGCCGCTGGCCAGACCTTCGATGACATAGGCCTCCCACAGCGGTCGGGCGCGGTCCATGGGTCGACCGATGAGTCGACCGACGAGCTCGCCCACCTGCTGGTCGTCGCCCTCACCGGGAACAGCGATGTGGCGCAGATGAAAGTCGATGTCGAAGTCGGGATCGTTGATCCAGTAAGGACGATCCAGCCCGAACGGGACCTCGACCAGACGACGACGGAAGGGCTCGAGGGTGCCCAGCTTGGACTCGATCTGGGCGCGGAACGCCTGGTAGGCGTCGAAGGCCGGGTCGTCGGGCCGGCCGTACACGGCCAGGCTGCTCACGTGGCCGAACGAACGACCCGTCTCGAGGTTCAGGAAGCTCACGTCCAGGCCTGACAGCTGTTTCATCCCTGGCTCCTCGGCGGCGGTGGGGTTCTCAGCCTGGCACGACCGGTCCCGATCTGCCCGGCGTCGATCTTGCGGCCCCGAGATCGTAGGATCGCCGCACAGGGAGGTCACGATGCTGCCCGACGACCACTACACGATCATCACCGCCGACAGCCATGCCGGTGGCAGCCACGCCGACTACCGCGAGTACCTCGAGGAGAAGTACGTCGCCGACTTCGACGAGTGGCGAGGCGAGTACAAGAACCCGTGGAAGGATCTCAAGGACGATCGCCGCACCCGCAACTGGGACAGCGAGGTGCGATGGGAGCAACAGGAGGCCGACGGGGTCGTCGGCGAGGTGATCTTCCCCAACACGGTGCCGCCGTTCTTCCCCGGCTTCGTGCTGTTCGCCGGGCCGCCCCGGCCCGAGGACTACGAGCACCGGCTGGCCGGCGTCCGCGCCCACAACCGATGGCTTGTCGACTTCTGCGCCGAGGCCCCCGAACGGCGCGCCGGTGTGGGCCAGATCTTCATCAACGACGTCGACGACGCCATCGCCGACGCCACGTGGATCAAAGAGCACGGTCTGCGGGGCGGGGTGCTGTTGCCCAACGTGGCTCCCGACGCCACTTGGGTCGATCCGTTGTACAGCTACAGCTACGACCCCCTGTGGGCTGCGCTGGTCGACCTCGACATCCCGATCAACATCCACGGTGGGACCGGCGCGCCCGACTACGGCAAGCACCCGTCGGCCATGATCATGTACATCAGCGAGGTCGGCTTCTACTCGCAGCGGCCCCTCGTGCACATGATCATGTCGGGGGTGTTCGAGCGCTTCCCAGGTCTGCGGGTGGTGCTCACCGAGACGGCTGCCTCGTGGCTGCGCAGCCTGTTCGAGCAGCTCGACGGCACCATGAGCCGCATCACGCGCACCGGCGCCACCGGCGAGATCCGCTACCGACCCGAGGCGATGCTGCCCCAGCTGCCCAGCGACTACTTCCATCAGAACTTCTGGATGGGGGTCAGCCAACCCCGGCCCACCGATGCCGCCGCGCTTGACTTCATCGGTGTCGACCGGTTCATGTGGGGCAGCGACTACCCCCACGACGAGGGCACCTATCCGTTCACGCGCGAGCACCTGCGCCAGGTGTTCCTCGATCGCACCACCGACGAGAAGGCCGCCATTCTCGGCGGCAACGCCGCCGCGTTCTACGATTTCGACCTCGAGGCGCTCCAGCCGCTGGCCGACCGCATCGGGCCGACGGTGGCCGAGCTCGAACAGCCCCTGCTCGAGCTGCCCGCCGAACCCAACGACGTGCTGCTGGCCGGCGCCGCCGGCTGAGGGTCAGGCAGCCAGGGCTGCTTCGGCCCGCGGGCGCAGCTCGGCCAGGGCGCGGGTCACACGGCGACGCACCGACTCGGCGCTGAGGCCGAGCCGCGAGCCGACGTCGGCGTAGGTGGCCGGGCCGCCGCCGTCGAGACCAAAGCGCAGTGCGATGGCCGCAGCCGTCACCTCGTCGAGCGATCCGAGCAGCTCGGCGATGGCCTCACGCTCGAGCGCCTCGGCCACCTGCTCGTCGGGCCCGGGGGCCTCGCTGGCGGTGACGTCGGCGATGGTCTCGGTGGTGTCACCGAGGGTGCGGTGGAGCGAATCGACGGCGCCGATGGCGGCGACCTCGGCCAGCTTGGGGGACAGGCCGTGCCGATCTCCCTCGACCTCGCGGAGGGCGGCGTGGAGCTCGCTGGTGCGGTGGGCCGGGATACGGATGGTCGATGCCGTGTGCTCGAGCCCGCGCTGGATGGCCTGGCGGATCCACCAGCTGGCGTAGGTAGAGAACTTGTAGCCCTTGCGCCACTCGAACCCCTCGATGGCCCGCTCGAGGCCCACCATGCCGTCCTGGATCATGTCGTCGCGGTCCACGTGGGCCGGTGCCTTGTAGGCGTTGGCCATGCTCAACACCAGCCGGAGGTTCGACAGGAAGAACTGTCGCCGTGCGGCGGCGCCGTCGGTCACCACGTCGTGGTCGCCCCGCTCGGCTCGGCCCGACTGGATGCGAGCGGCGGCATCGCGGCCGCGCTCGATCGCTCGAGCCAGCTTCTTCTCTTCGTCGGCGGTGAGCAGGCCGGGATCATCGATGGGCTGGTAGGGCACTCGCGTCCTCTTCGTCGATGGAGTGGCAGGCCGCGGATCGACCCGTCAGAAGGTGATTCGTCGCCCGGAGCATGGCTGGATGCCCCCGCCCAGCAACTTCTGGGCCCGCGACTTCTCGGCCGCCCCGTGCGTCAGTTCTTCGGATGGGAGACGACACGACGTGGCCACCATCGACGACATCCCGAGCATCGTGCCCGCCTACGCCACGATGTTGGCTGAGGTGGGCATCGTCACCACCGACCAGCTGCTCGAGCGAGGGTCCGACCGAGCGGCCCGTCGCCGGCTCAGCGCCGAGACCGGCATCGGTGTCCGCCTCATCACGCGGTGGGTGCAGCAGGCCGACCTGCTGCGGATCGAGGGCCTCGACGGCGCCGACGTCGACTGGCTCATCTCGGCCGGTATCGAATCGGTCGAGCGACTCGGGCGATGCCGGGCCGATCGTCTGCACCAGCTGTGCATCGACCTGCGCGATCCGCCGCCCGATGCGGGCGAGGTGCAGCGCTGGGTGGGTGAGGCGAACCGGCTCGAGCCGGTCGTGCGCCCCTGAACCGGAATCGGCCCCTTCGTCACAGATAGCGGCTCACGTCGACCTGGTCGGTGGCCAACGCCGCGCTGAAGCCACCGTCGATCACCAGGTTGGCGCCGCACACGTAGCTGGCCGCGAGCGGGTGCGAGAGGAAGAGCATGGCGGGCGCCATCTCGCGGGCCTCGGCGAGGCGACCCATGGCCGCGTCGGCGGTCATGTCGATGGCCGCGTCACCCATGGCCGCCCGGAAGTCGACCATGATCTTGGTGTCGGTGGCGCCCGGGCTGATGGCGTTCATGCGTACGCCGTCCTTCACCGTCTGCGCCGAACGCCAGAAGGTGAAGTACTGCAGCGCCTCCTTGGAGAAGAAGTAGCCGTCGCCCAGCAGGTCGGGCCGCGCCTCGCACCAGGCCAGCCGGGCGTCGAAGTCGGTCGCGGTCATGAGCTCGGCCAGCTCGGCGGTGTGGGCGACCCAGCCGTTGCCAGCGACGCTGGCGATGTTGGTGACGGCACCGCCTCGGGGGATGCGGGCCACCAGCGCGTCGGTGAGGTGGCGGAGGCCGAGGAAGTTGACCCGCATGATGTCGAGGGCCGACCAGTGGGTGCCGTTGGGGATGCCGGCACAGTTCATCAACACGTCGACCTCGGCCGGCAGCTCGGCGACCGTGGCATCGATGGCGAGGGGATCACCCAGGTCGCAGCGGTGGGCTCGGGTCACGTCGATTCCGACGTCGGCCACGTCGACGGCGTGGACGTCGGCTCCGGCATCGAGCAAGAGCCGGGCGGTCTCGTGGCCCATCCCGGTGGCGGCGCCGGTGATCACCACGGTGACGCCGGTGTAGTCGAGCAGATCGGCCATGTGTTCTCCCTGGTCGGTGCGCCGCGCACTCTACGGCCGACCGACGATTCGGGCAGGACCGCACCGGGCAGGTAGCCGGCTACTCAACGAACGTTCAGTAAGTTAGGGTTGCGGTCATGGATGCCATCGACTTCTGCGACGCCGCCATCTACGACGACCCCTGGGACACCTACCGGTGGTTGCGGGCCGAGGCGCCCATGTACCGCGACGAGGCCAACGACCTGTGGGTGGTGTCGCGTCACGCCGACCTGGTGCAGGTGTCTCGCCACCCCGAGCGCTACTGCAGCAGCGAGGGTGTCCGGCCCAAGGGCGCCAGCGAGCTGTCGCTGCTGGCCATGGACGACCCCGAGCACACCCGGGTGCGGCGACTCGTCAACAAGGGGTTCACCCCCCGGCAGGTGCGCCAGATCATGCCCCACGTGCGCGAGCTCTCGGCCCAGCTGGCCGACGAGATCGCCGACCGGGGCGAGGTCGAGTTCGTGGGAGACGTGGCCATCCACGTGCCCCTCATCGTGATTGCCGAGCTGCTCGGCCTCGACCCCGCCCAGCGGGCCCAGCTGTACCGCTGGTCCGACGACATGATGGCGGGCGACGGCCGCACCGAGCCCGACGATCCGGTGATGCTGGCCGCCGCCACCGCGTTCGGTGAGTACGCCGAGCTGCTCCAGGGCCTGATCGAGCAGCGCCGGGCCGACCCCACCGACGACCTGATCAGCGTGCTCGCCCAGGCTCACGACGATGGGGCGCTGGCCGAGCTGGCCGAGGCATCGACCGAGCACCTCGCGGGCGAGGACGAGGCCCTCGAGGAGCACGAGCTGCTGCTCTTCCTCGTGGTACTGCTCGTGGCCGGCAACGAGACCACCCGCAACGCCATCTCCGGTGGTCTCGCCGCGCTGAGCCGGTTCCCCGACGAGCACGCCCGGCTGGTCGAGCACCTCGACGACGACCAATTCACGGATCTGGCCGTCGACGAGCTGATCCGCTATGTCTCGCCAGTGTTGAGCTTCACCCGCACCGTGGTCGACGACCACGTCTACGAGGGTGAGGACTTCACCCAGCAGCTCCGGGCCGGCGACCGGATCCTCATGCTGTACCAATCGGCCAACCGCGACGAGCGGGTGTTCGACGATCCTGATGTACTGCGGCTCGACCGCGACCCCAACCCGCACGTCGCCTTCGGCATCGGCACCCACTACTGCCTGGGCGCCAACCTGGCCCGCATGGAGGTCAAGGTGGTGTTCGAGGAGCTGTTGCGGCGCCTGCCCGATCTGCAGGTGGCCTCGGGCGCCAGGCCCGAGCGGGGCGACTCGACGTTGGTGCTGGCCCTCAATCGGCTGCCAGCCACGTTCACGCCGGTGGCCGCGTCGACGTGACTGCGAGCGCCGTCACCACCCGAGACCGCATCCTCGACGCCGCCCTCGTCCTGACGGCCCGCAAGGGCGCGGCCGGCACCAGCATGCGCGAGCTGGCCGATGCGTGCGACGTGAACGTGGCTGCCCTCTACTACCACTTCCCGTCGAAGGCCGACCTGTTGCGGGCCGTGATCGAGGAGCGCCGCTACGACCTGCAGATGGGCCTGGTCGAGGTGCCGTCACCGTCATCGGGATCCGACGCCGAGCGGCTGGCTCGCCTGCTCGTCGAGGTGTGGCACGGCATGCAGCGTGAGGAGCAGGTGTGGCGTCTGCTGCTGGCCGAGAGCGCCCACCACAACTCCGATGCCCAAGAGGTGGCGGCCAGCCTGGTCGGCCAGTTCGAGGACCTGGCTCGACACTGGTTCGACGCCGCCTTCGAGCACTTGCGGGTGGGGCCCGAAGTCGCGGCGAAGCTGGTGGCCGACTTCCTGTTCGCCAGCGTTGTGCGGACCGTCATCGCCGCCACTGACGACACCCAGGTCGAGGACCGGGCGGCGGCGCTGGCCGAGGTCATCGCCGGCGCCTGAGACGGGGCCAGCCTGGCGGCGAGTGAGAGACAGCCTGGCGGCGAGTGAGCCAGAGACAGCCTGGCGGCGAGTGAGCCAGAGTCAGCCTGGCGGCGAGTGAGCCAGAGTCAGCCTGGCGGCGAGTGAGCCAGAGTCAGCCTGGCGGCGAGTGAGCCAGAGTCAGCCTGGCGGCGCCTGAGCCAGAGTCAGCCCTCGGCGGCGATGCAGAAGCGGTTGCCCTCGGGGTCGGCCATGATCTTCCACCGGAAGCCCATGATCTCGTGGTCCTCGAGGTGGCTGCCGCCGAGCGACTCGATGGCCGACTGAGCCTCGTCGAGGTCGGCCACCGCCGTGTCGAGGTGGATGCGGCCCATTGCCGGCCCGGGGTCGGGCGATCCCTGGAGTGCGATCGAGATCCCGCCCTCGTGCTGGGGCTCGAGCCAGCAGAAGCCGGGAAACTCACGAGCCACCCCGACGTCGAGGAACGCCATCCAGAACGCCTTTTCGCCCTCGTAGTCGGCCACGTTGATCACCACCGACCCCACTGTGCCGATTGCACCCATGGTCGCTCCTTCCGGTGCCCGGCGCGCGTGGCCGGGCGTCACCTCAGATCCTGTGAGCGGCCGACGGTGCCTCCCAGAGACCAACGTCCTGGCCCGGGCACTGGTGCGGTCAGTCCGGACGATTGTTTCGCGGTGGCGTGCGGGTCCGTGACGCGACGGTGCGGATGGGCAGCACCGAGATCTCGTACACCGCGCCCACCAGTTGAGCAGGTGTCCGAGCTGCCTCGATGAGGCCCCGCCCGATCGTCGCTCCGGTCGCTCGACCCGATGGGCGTCGGATCCAACCGGTCGCCACGAATATCCCCAACGAGGTCGATGCCATGACCGCCATGACCGCGGTCACCGCCACCCAACCCCAGTCCTGCCCGATGGTGGGGAGATTCTGGTGGTTCATGCCGAAGAAACTGGCGACCAGCGACAGCGGTAGCAGCACCGCGGCATACACCGTGAGCATGCGGGTGACGTCCGTGGCGCGACGGGCCTCCGCGCCACGGTAGGCCTCGAGCGTTTCGGTTAGGGCGGAGCGGGCCCCATCGAGATCGACGACCGCTCGGGCTGCTACGTCGAACACGTCGGAGAACCGGCGACGAGCTGCGTCGCTGAGCAGCGGGGATCGAGTGTGGCGGAGCTCGTCGAGCGTCTCGCGCTGGGGGTGGGCGACTCGCCGAATGGCAGCCAGATCTGCTCTCACGGCAGTGAGGTCGCTCAGCAGTCGGTCATCGGCGGCGAGGGCCTGGGCGATCAGTCCGTCGAGACGCTCGTCGAATGCGTCGACGACGCTGAGCAATCGGCGCGTCAACACATCGGCGAGGCGGGCGGCCAGTTCGTCGACGCCACCTTCGGCCAGATCGGTGCTGCGCTGCAATGCGTCCCACAGCGTGTCGATCGAGGCTGAGTCGTGTCGGCGCACCGTCACCAGCACGCGGGCGGACACGAAGCAGTCGAGCTCGTAGCTGGCGATGCGGTCGTCGCGAAGGCCGTGCAACACGACCAGAAGGTGATGCCCGAAGTCGTCGAACTTGGGCAGGTCTGGATCACCGCGCGCATCGTGCACGGCTACGCGGTCGAGCTGGAAGTGGTCGCCGACGGAGTTCAGTGCGTCCGCGTCGTCGTTCTCTCCGAGCGTCACATCGACCCACGACCAGCCTCTGTCGGGTGGATCGAGGTCGTGTGATGACACGAGTTCAGCCGGCCCGTCGCCGGGCCTCCGGAGCACTCGGGTGCGCATGCGGCCATGATGGTGCAGAGTCCAAGCTCGGTCGTGGACCGGTCGTCGGTGCAGTCGGGGCGGCACCGTTGTCACGTCCGGCGCCGATCCCACCATCGCCGACCAGAGGAGAGAGGTAGGTCCCCATGATCGCCGTCCTGTCGCTGCTGTTCGTCGCCGCGCTGTTCATCAGCGCGGCGAGGGTGGCGACCATTGCGCTCGTGGGCACGGGCATGTCGACCGATGCAGCCAGCTTCCAGGCTCGATCGGCCCTGATGGGGGTCGGCTACACCACCGCCGAAGCAGAGGACGCCATCAACCATCCGGTCCGGCGACGGATCATCCTCTGGCTGATGACATTCGGCAACGCCGGGATCATCACCGGCGTCGTGACCCTGCTGCTCGGGTTCGTCAACGCCGAAGCCGACCAGGCTGTCACTCGGGGCGTCATCCTGGCCGCGGGCCTGGCGCTCCTGTTGCTGCTCACCCGATCGACCCTCCTCGAGCGGGTCCTGGGACGGGTCACGCGCTGGGCGCTCGCCCGGTGGACGAAACTCGACACCCGCGACCTGGCGAGCCTGCTGCGCTTCAGCCACGACTATGGGGTGATCGAGCTGCTCGCCCGGGGCGAGGATTGGCTCGTCGATCGGCCACTGGCCCGACTGCACCTCCCCGAGGAGGGGATCGTGATCCTCGGTGTGCACCGTGGTGACGACTACTTCGTGGGCGCGCCGACCGGGCAGACGGTGATCCGGGCCGGCGACACGGTGATTGCCTACGGCCGGCTCGATCACCTCGACGAGCTCGACAATCGCCACAAGGGCCTGGGCGGTGACTGGGCCCACGAGCAGGCCGTGATGGAGCAGTCGGAGCTGGTGGCCGAGGACGGGAGCGACGATCCATCTCGATGAAGTAGCACCTCCACTGATGATGAAGAATCTTCTTGACTGAAGATGCATCACTGAAGTACAAATACGCGTATCTCCACCAGGGGAGTCGTCGACCGGCGGGCGAAGGGAGCATCTCCGGTCGGCGACCACAGCCCGATCAGCCACATCCACCTGTCCGGCCCGGGTCGATCCGACCACCGACCGGCATCACGATGA
>Ga0224508_10003332_pt1 | contig 13310 bp, 7 predicted proteins | sample SF_Jan12_sed_USG_4_FD_170157 | JGI IMG/M metagenome (GOLD analysis project Ga0224508, IMG submission 170157) | Sediment microbial communities from San Francisco Bay, California, United States - SF_Jan12_sed_USGS_21 | ecosystem: Environmental > Aquatic > Marine > Sediment | place: USA: California...
ATCTGATTGACAACGGCGGTGTTGTTATTGCGACAACCACCACGAATGCAAATGGTGACTACGTGTTCCCAGATATTGCAGACGGTGTCTATACCGTTGCGGTGACCGATACGGCCGGTGTGTTGAATGGATCGACACTGACTAGTGGCCTGGATCAGCAGACCATTACTGTGGATACAGCGGCGGACGCAGCCGACAGCGGCGGGTCAGACGGTGTCGTCAGTGACAACAACTTCGGTTATGTTGCCGAACCGGCCACGGCCTCTATTGTGAGTACCGTTTGGTTAGATGCAGATCGCGACGGCGTACGGGACTTGGGTGAAGAAGGATTATCTGGTGTAACCCTCACTTTGCTCGATGAGAATGGTAATCCGGTGGATGCCGATGGCGACCCAAGCAATGGTGTGCAGCCGTTGACGACAGTTACTGATGCGAACGGTGATTACATCTTCGATGGATTGCCAGCGGGTACATACACAGTCGATATCGACGAAACCACATTGCCGGCGAGTGTTGATACTACGACCTTTCCAGCGGGCGTTTCTGACCCGATTTTGTTGAGCGAAGGCGAAACCAATACCGATCCGGCGTTTGGTTTTCAACCGGCTACCGGTACGGTGGCACTCAGCGGGGTATTGTGGACGGATGCTAATAGTGATGGTCTGCAAGATTTGGGTGAAGTGGGTATCGCGAACGCGGATGTCATCGTGTATGACACGGCTGGTAATGTGGTGACGACGACGCAAACGGCGGCAGACGGTTCGTGGATTGTGACGGGGCTTGCACCGGGTGATTACGTGATCGGATACGATGGTGCTGATATTCCGGCGGGGTTGGACGCTGTCGAGCCCACTAATTTACCGGATTCGAGCGGTGATGGTTTACGTGATGATCAATATGTTGTCGCGCTAGCAGCGGACGAGACGATTAGCAATATCGATTTTGGATTTGGGCCGACCGACCCGGCCAATCCGCCGACGGGAAGCGTCAGTGGTACGTTCTACTTTGATGCTAATGGCGATGGCGGGCAAGACGCCGATGGCGCTGACAATACGCTCGGTACACAGGATGACGAACCCGGTATAGGGGGTGTCACTCTCAATCTGGTGGACAGCCTCGGCAATGTGGTGGCGACCACGACGACTAATCCTGACGGGACGTATAGTTTCGATGGTGTACCGCCTGGCGACTACAGCATTGCAGTCACCGATTTGAATGGCGCACTCGATGGGTTAAATGTCACAGAAAGCTTGCCGGTCACCGTAACAGTGAGCGCCGGTGCGACGGCAACGGCAGATACCGGCTATACCACTGAGACCAGTCTCGGTTCGATTGGTAATCTTGTCTGGTTAGATGTGAGTACCGATGGTGTTTACGATGCTGCCAGCGGTGATGTTGGTATTGCGGGTATCACGCTGGAAGGCTGGTTAGACGTCAATGGTGATGGTGTCATTACACCTGGAATTGACAATCTGGTGCGAACCGCAACCACCGATAGCAATGGTGAGTACCTGATGGTGGGCTTGCCTACAGGCGACTACTTGGTGGTCGTGACTGACGAAGCCAGTGTGCTCAATGGGTTTATGGATGCACCGCTGGGCGCCTCGGGTGCTGACAACAATAATCAAGCCTTGATCGGAGACCCAATATTCTGCCCAACCGCATCATCGAACTTGGGTTGTGATACAGCGGTCATGGGTACCAACAGCATTGTCGGCACCGTGTTTGAAGACACCAATAGCGACGGTCTGCTAGATGCAGGTGACGACGGTGCCGAGAGCGTCACTGTCACCGTATTCCAGATACTGCCGGACGGCACTAAACAAGAATTAATGAGCGTGACAACTAACCCGGATGGTACCTATGCCTTCCCCGGTCTGCCGGATGGTACATTTGAGGTAGTGGTCGATCCCACGGGTAGTGTGCTCGATGGCATGGCCGAGACAACACTACCGGGTGGACCGCAAACGGTGACCTTGGATGCGGCCACACCGGTAGTGACCGATGTCGACTTCGGTTTTGGTGAGATCGTGCTGTTCAATCCAATCACCTTATCGTATTTTTATGCACTATCGGGCGTTAATGCGGGCGAAGTGGTGTTTGAGTGGCGCACGGCGACGGAGACATCAAACATTGGGTTTGATCTGTACGCGCGTAGTGAGGGCAAGTGGCGCAAAATAAACGGTGACCTCATTCCGACACTAGTGATGAACGCACTGACCGAGACGGTTTACACCTACAGTGCGAGAGGTGTCGAGGGCAAAGTCTTTGCCATTGCTGACATCGACATGTACGGCAAAGAAACCATTCGTGGCCCGTATCGCCTCAACAAGGAGTATGGAGCGAAGGCGGAACGCCGTAAGACCGATTGGGATGCGATACAAGCGCAACATAAGGCGAAGAAAGCTAAGCGTAAGGCCACCAAGCGCACGAAGTTAGAACGCCGTCAACGGCGCATGGAGCAACACCTGGATGGTGAAGAGAAGCGGATTCGGCGACAAATGAAACGGGAGATGAGTATGAAACGGAAACAACAACACACTAGTGCGTTGGAATCAAACGACACGATTAAACCGGTCGAGGGTAAAGACTCATCCCCTACCTGGTGGCAGCGTGGGGCCATCGCAGCCATCGCGTGGTTAGTACCGGCCGCCCATGCCATGGACGTCGTGAATCTCGAGGTGAGCGAACCGGGTGTGTATCGGGTGAGCTACGAAGAACTGGTCAGCGCCGGGGTTGATTTGGCCGGAACGCGAATTGACAAAATCGTTCTGCGCAATCAGGGTGATGACATTTCGGTACGTATCACTGACAGCCGATATTTTGGGCCCGGTAGTGCTCGATATTTTCGGCCCGGTAGTGCTCGGTATTTTGGGCCCGGAAGTGCTGTGGAGTTCGTCGGTGATGCCTTTAAATCCCTTTACACTGATACCAATGTATACACCTTGGCGGTGGAGGGTAGGGGCTCGAATGTAAGTGTCAATCAGGGCCGCAGCAAAGTACCATCAGGGGCGGCGCAAGCGTATTACATGGAAACGGTGATACAAAACCCAGCAAACGATTATGCGCCCACCGCGCCGACCGATGACCCGTGGATCGCAAGCTATGCTGTTGCGACCAGCAATCCTGTCAGCCGAAACTTCACCATTGACGTCGACGGGTTCGCGGGTGATGTCGCACCGGTGGATGTCACCTTCAATCTATGGGGACTGACTGAATTGCCTGAATCACCAGACCACCACGTGATATTAGAGTTAAACGGTGTTCAGGTGGCCGATGAGTATTTTGATGGCCATACAGCGTTAACGATAGACAGTCCGGTAGCAGCCGGTACGCTGCAAGAAGGTAACAACACCTTTCGCGCCACCTTGCCAGCGGATTTGGGGCTGGGCTTTGAGTTAGTGGTATTTGATGCATGGAGCGTGACTTATCCGCGCCACTTCATTGCGCGTGATGATGAGCTTCGCTTCACCTCATCCGGCAATAAGTTTACCGTGAGCGGATTTACATCAGACAACATTGCTGTGTATCGCACCAACAATGATGGCAGTGTCGAGTATCTAACGAGGGTGTCCGTGAGCGGCGATTGCGCACAAAGCGCGCAGGCAAGTTGTAGCGTAAGCTTTGCCGGTACAGACCAACTCGCCACCTACCAGGTGAGTGCGCAAGTCCGCACCGCGGCTTTAGAGATTACCCCTGATATCGAAGACATTACCAGTGGTAGTGCTGAATACCTAATTATTGTGCATCCCGATTTTACCGCCGATCCGGCGATGGATTTATTTATCCAGGCTCGTCAAGGACAATACACGGTAAAAGTGGTGGATGTCGAACAGATCTATGCCCAGTTTGGTAATTATCTATTTGGGGCGCAACCGATTAAGGATTACATTGACTATGCGGCTGCGAATTTAGGCACACAATATGTGTTGTTGGTAGGCGGGGATACCTACGATTATCTGAACCACCAACCGCAATTCAATGCCATCAGTTTTATTCCATCGTGGTATGACGCGACCGGGCTTGGGATCTATCACAACCCGGTGGATGCGAAATATGCCGATATAGACGATGACAACGTACCGGATCTCGCCATCGGGCGCTGGCCGGTGCGCACATCCGAAGAGCTGGCAGTGGTGGTGAACAAAACCCTGATCTACCAAGCCCCGACCGACTATGAGCAGACAGCATTATTTGTAGCCGATACTGTTGATCAAGCTGCGGGGTACTCCTTTACCACCGATGCCGAGGAGATTGTGCAAAAGCTACCCGTGGCATGGCAAGCGAATGTGACGGATGAATTTAAAGCCTATGCTGAAGTCGATGGTGTCCCAGCTGCCAAACAAAAGCTTTTGGATGCCATTAACGGCGGTGTGGCGTTGACGAGCTTCTCAGGGCATTCGGGTACCACGACTTGGAGTTTTGACGGGTTACTCTCTAGTGCCGACGTGTTTGGTTTAACCAATTATGGGCGGCCGACCATCGTGACGCAGTGGGGTTGTTGGAACACCTGGTACACCAGTGGTACCGAGGACAGTATGGGCCACGCATTTATGCTTAGCGCACCAGAAAACGGCGATGTGACCTTAGCCCCGGGCGCGGTAGGCGTGGTTGGAGCGAGCACCTTAACCGAAGCGCACGCTGAGCGTGAGCTCGCATTGATCCTCTATGATCAACTGTTTATCCCCGGCAAGACGTTGGGTGACGCGATACGCGATGCCAAACAAGCCTATGCCGTAATACGACCCGATCAACTCGATGTGATATTGGGTTGGACAACACTTGCCGACCCCGCATTGGTGATCGCTAAATAACCGAGCAGACTCTATAATCTTTATCATAGAAAGCCGCATCATTACCGTGATGTGGCTTTTTTGGAATCTATTGTTTTCAAATTGCTGTAGATGTCTCTTAATCTGTTTCGTTTACAATTGATTTATTTAAGTTATTCAGACTGTCTTCAATGTGAGCTTTAACTACTTCGTAGCCGGGTTATGTGTCAAATCCCAGAGTGAAATACCGGGTCTTTCTCGCGACGGCAATGCTGACTCAGAAGTTGATGTTGTATTAGTCGACCATCACGATACTGATCTCTACTCATCGGAATTGACTGAGTGGATAGCGTTGCCAGTTCAATTAGCTTTACCTGTATGGTGTAAGTCAAACGGAAAAGAGCTTCATATTCTTCCAAATCAGGACGTGTGTAATACGGCGGCTGTGGTCCGCCAATCTGTACCATTTGCATCCGCCCTGCAAGGTTGCGTCATTCTGCACGCATCGGCTATTGAAGCATCAAATGCTGGCATTGTTTTTATAGGTGCCGGTGGCGTTGGTAAATCGACGATTGGGGCATTTCTTAGTGCAAAAGGATATCGTCTGTTAGTAGATGACTTGCTGCCTTGCAGGTTGTCGCCAGAAGGAAAACCGCGAATATTTATAACAGATAATAATGATTCCGATGAGAAGCTGCTTCGGTTTAAGTATCTGTTTTTTTTAGAGCGAAGCCTCGAATTCGAATCAGTTAAATTGTCGGGTTTGACTAAAATTCAAACTCTGCAAAGACTGGTTCAACATGGATTTGGCGAGGTAGAGAACCGAAATATCTGGAAAACCCAGTTTGACATGTATCATCTTTTAGCGACAACGGTGCCGTCATTTGATATGGGAGTTCCTGACGATAAGGCGATAATTTCGGGAATAGTGAACCAGATAGAAAGCAAAATCGTGCAAGGTTTGCCGTAAAGCGGTTTGGGGTGGATTGAGTGAGCCGAATAGCAGGCATGATTAATTGGAGTGGCGACGACGTGCCGGCTGAGATGCTTAGCCATGTGCTGAACGTTACAGCAGGGACCACAACTAAGAGCAAGGTATTATTAAAAGAAAATGTCGGATTCGCTTGCAATTCGGATTATATCAATGAGCAACACGAGTCGGTCTTGTGGAATTCTGATGGAAGTTCATTAATCGTCGCCGATTTTAGGCTATTCAATATAGTAGAAATCGCTACCCGGCTTGGTATAGGACAGTATGAAGATTCAAACTTTAGCTTATACGTGTTATTGCGGGCGTATGAGTGTTGGGGGGAAGGGATGCTTGACTATCTGGACGGGGAATATGCTTTTGCAATTTGGGACACCCGACAAAAAAGGCTATTTGCTGCTCGTGATCCATTTGGTATTAAGCCATTGTTCTATTTTTCTGATTCGAAACGCTTCGTTTTTGGGTCGGAGCCAAAACAGATTCTTATTTTACCTGGTGTACCTATTGAACCTGATCATATTGTCATTGGTGAGTTCTTATTCAATAACTTTGAAGATTTAGGGCGTACATTTTTTGCGGGTGTCCGAAGGCTTAAACCAGGTCATTATTTAACTGGCTCGATCGGAAGCGTTCAACAGAGCCGTTATTGGGACCCCAATCCAGATCAGCAGTTGTACCTAAATAATCCATCGCGGTACATCGAACAATTTCGAACACTTTTCAATCGGGCAGTCGAAAAACGTTTGAGATCCAAATACGCTATCGCTGCACAGTTGAGCGGTGGTATGGACTCAACATCTGTTGTTTCCGCGGCCGCAAATGCCTATCGAGAAAAATCAAAAAACCAGGCTAGCTTTGAAACAATTTCCGCAGCCTTTCCAGATATGGAGTGCGACGAATCTTCATATATCGATGCAATTTGCAAATGTATTCCATTTGCTAATCATCGTCTGTTTCCTATAGATGAACCCATACTGGGTGACCTCGATTCAGAGTTTTGGTGGATAGACAGCCCAATGGTTGATCTGCAACGCGGTTTGTTTAAGGCGTGTATAAACGTGTTGTCAGATTCGAATGCGCGCTTGCTTTTGACAGGGATAGGCGGGGATGAATTAGTACACGAAGAATATTATTTGCGAGACATCGCTAAAAGTCATCGGTATTTTCGTCTTATCAAAGAGTGTTTATTGTCTAGCCGAAATTCCTGGAATTCAATTTGGTATTTGCTAAGCGATGCGTTGCGCGCGAGTATACCGACCGGATTAAAAAGCCAATACCGGGAGTTTAATCCGCCGAAACAATGGATGCCCCCTGTGTGGGCTAATTCTGAATTCGTACGGGAATACGGTACGTTTCCGAAAGTGGAAGCTTACCCGGATCAGGAATACCCATCGTTGACACAAGCATTAATAGTGCGTTCCGTTACACACCCTCATCTTTGCTGGGGCCTGGAAGGGGTCCGTGCACGATATGCACATCATGGAGTGGATGTATCGCATCCATTTCTAGATCGGGAACTAGTAGAATTCGTGTTGCAAATACCGTTTGATATGAGAATGCCAGGTGGTCAATGGAAATACTTGCTAAAAAGCGCTTTTAAAAAGGAATTACCACCCGAGATTCTGAATCGGCGTAAAAAGACGCGATTTGATAGTTTTAATCAGGTCGTGCTCAAAAAAAATTGGAAAGATTTGGAGCGCATCTTGTTTTCTAACTGTGAGTGGGAGTCTGGGTACTTCGTTTCTTGCGAGCTGGCGCGTCAGCAATTCCAGTCATTTTCCGGTGAGCGGCTTAAAGATATAAATTTTGTTGCAGATACATGGAAAATCACGTGTCTTGAGTTGTGGATGCGCCAACTGCCGCGCTATACTAAATTATCAAAATAATCGGAGTTTTCGATAGTGACATCAAAAATTCAACAAAGTGAACGGATTCGAAAGCCATACTTCAAACCGAAGTTACAACGCTATGGACATCTAGCAAAGGTGACTCAGAAAACTGGGCTTAATATAGACAGTAATAATGCGTTTAAGCCGGGTGGTGGAGGCGGTTAAATCATTGTTTCATTTCCATTTTTGATAGAATGTTCAGACTTCACTTCCTCGAATCAAAATTATTTCCGTTAAAAATCCGAATTCCTGCCTGAATGAATCTTGATGGCATCGTCATTAAGAATTTTCGAGTATCAGAACGAGCACTTATACTTGTAGCGAACGCCATAAGTGCAGTTTACCAAGGTGTTTGGTTGGGATTGCTAAACAGACGTCAGCTAAACCAAATTTCCGAACTCCAATATGCAGACTGGAAGCAATTCCAACGACTGGAATGGAATATATCTGGATTGCATTTCTGGGAGGAGAAAGTTTTCGGTGAGTATTTTTCAGAATGCAAGAATTTGTTGGTCGGGGCAGCGGGAGGAGGGCGTGAGGTTTACGCTCTTATGCATCGAGGAGTTACTGTTGATGCTTTCGAATGTAATTCTCAACTGGTTGACTGTTGCCGCGAGCTATTACTCAGTAAGGAATTCAAAGGTAAGGTAGTTCAGGCAAGGCCTGATGAATTTCCTGATGGTCTAGGTATTTATTCAGGTATGATTTTAGGTTGGGGAGCCTATATTCATATTCCTACTCGACTCAACAGGATTCAGTTTCTAAATCAGTGTCGCAAACACATTGATTCGGGCGGCAATATTCTGCTGTCATTTCTGATTCGTGATGGCGAGACAAGATCGTTACGTTGGACCTATGAAATAGCCCGGGTTATTCGGAAGATTTGTCGATCTCAAGATAAAGTAGAGCTCGGTGATAGGCTCGATGGAACCTTTGATCATTATTTTACCAAAGCCGAAATTAAGGCTGAGCTGGAAGAAGCTGGTTTTGAGATGGTGTACTACGCGAACGCACCTTACGGACACGCAGTGGGGCGCGTCGCAGTTTCTGAGAGCGAGAGGGTTCCAGGAATAGAATCTTGAATTGAGATACTAACTCGCTAGTGTAGTTTCAAAATGCCGAATCTGGATTTCTTTGCTAAGCTGGGATTGTTCGTAGCAAAAGAATTTCTGAGTTTGGAAGAGTGTCGAACCTTGTGTGATGATGTTCGTGAGGCTGAACATGCACCCGCGACTATCGTTACCGATGGCCGATCATTCGTCGATACGTCAATTCGTAGTGCTTCTGCAGCCAAGGCATCTGGCAAGATCTCGCCGTTACTCACGAGCCGATTAGCGCAATTAATGCCCAAGATCGAGAATCATTTTTCGATTCCTTTAACTCAAATAGAGCGACCAACTTATCTGCGTTATGGGGTAGGAGATTATTTTAGCGCACACGCTGATGTGGATGTAAATCCACCTGAATCTTCGAGTATTCCACACCGTAAGATCAGTGTAATACTTTTTCTTAATGATCAGTCAGAGGAAGAATCGAAGTATACATATTCTGGAGGGGTGCTCATTCTGTATGGTGTTATGAATAACCCCCGAGGCAAGCACTATGGCTTTCCGGTTGACGCGTCGCACGGACAGCTTATTGCTTTTCCATCGTCGACTTTACATGAGGTAAAGCCAGTTACCGGTGGTGAACGGTTTACCCTTGTTACCTGGTTCAATTGAATAGTGGCGCCAACCGTTTGCGCCAATTAAGAATTCGGGTAATGCGATGATCCACTCGCTATTAATTCTAATAGGGCTCACGGGTTTATGGGCGGGCACGGAACTGGTCATCGGCGGCGCGGTAAAGATTGCTCATCGCTATGGATTATCAGAGTTGTTCGTTGGGTTGGTGGTTCTGTCCATTGGCAGTGATTTGCCGGAGATTGCGGTCGCGGTAGATTCAGGAATTCGTAATTTACAGGGATTGGATGCGTCTGGAGTCGTTGTCGGCAGTAGTATCGGCAGTGCGTTCGGACAGATAGGGTTGGTTCTGGGTATCGCGGGTCTAGCCGGGTATCTCGTGGTGCCGCGCCGGTATGTCTACCGCCACGGCGCCGTGTTGTTAGCTTCAATCGTTGTTTTGGGTGCCGTGGGGTGGAACGGCGTGGTCACCCGTATGGAAGGGGTTTTTCTTGTGCTGGCCTTTGCCGTTTATTTGGTATTCGCCTACCGCGAGGAGAGGGGAAGATCATCCGAACACCACGTCGAATCAACTAAGACGGGTCTGGCCTGGCTAAGCTTGGGCGTCGGTATGGTGCTGGTCATCGGTGCTTCGGACGTAACGGTAAATGCCGCTACTCATCTCGCCGAGCAATGGGGCATTGCGCAGACATTGGTTGCGATCATTTTAATCGGCATCGGCACCAGTTTGCCTGAGTTGACCATTTCTCTGGGTGCTTTGTTAAAGAAAAAGGTTGGGATGTCTGTCGGCAATATAGTTGGCAGCAACATTCTTGATACCTTGGTGCCGATTGGATTAGCGGCGGTAATATCGACGCTTTCATTTGATGTGTCAATATTGCGATTCGATTTACCTGCATTGTTTTTGCTGTCGTTAATCGTTCTTGTGTTTTTTGTCGTTGAGCGTGGTTTGCAAAAGTGGGAAGCGATAACGATAGTAGGTCTTTACTTTACTTACGTTGTCCTCAAGATCAATTTCTTTGCATGATAGTGCAATTGATTTTGCCCTACACTGTGAAATGGTTTACTTTAACCTCGTATCCAGGTTCTTCCGGTTCGTCATCAACGATTTCCGCAGGAAAGCCCGGCGCGAGCACAGAAATATTGCATGCTTGTTCAAGGCGCTTGATAATATTCGGCGACCATTCTCGGCTGCCATAGCGTTTTTCACCATCTTTAAATATGTTAACCAGTAGTGGCGAAACCTCCAGTGGCAAATTGGCTTTGTCAGCAATACTTTGAAAAAGACCAATATCCTTGCTGACCAGATCCATGGTGAAATTAATGTCTCGGCTGCCATTTAGGATGACCTGACTCTCCGTTTCATGCACAAACGAGTTGCCTGATGAAATACGAATCGCTTCGTAGGCGGTATTCAAATCTATGCCTGCGGCCTTAGAAGTGACTAACGCTTCGCACAAGGATACAAGGTTGGCTGTTGCCAAATAGTTAGTCACGACTTTTAATATCGACGCCGAACCTAGCGGACCGGTATGTAAAATTCGCCGACCCATAACCGTGAGTACCGGCAACATGCGCTCAAAAGTCGATCGTTTGCAACCCGCGAAAATGGAAATGTTGCCGGTTGCAGCGCGATGACAACCGCCGGAGACGGGACAGTCCACCGGTTCAGCACCGATGGCTTTTAGTTTCTCGCCCAGCCGTTTGACTTCGGCTTCGTCCGTCGTGCTCATTTCTGCCCAAATTTTACCTTCGGATAACCCGGCCAGAATGCCGTCGTCTGCTTCCATGACTTGCGCAATTGCCACCGGATTTGGCAAACAAGTGATTACCAAGTCTGCACCTTGGGCCATTGCCTTGGGGCTGTCCGCCCATTTTGCGTCTTTATCAAGAAAAGGTTGCGCTATGTCTTTGTCGAGATCGCGAACGGTTAAATCAAAGCCGTTGCGTAACAAGCTGCCAGCAAGTTTGCCACCCACATTGCCTAGACCGATAAAACCAATTTTCATTTTGTAGCCCCGCGTAGTTTCTGTCAGACCTGCGGGCGTTACCCGCTGGGAAAAGTGATATATGCAGTCGCTCTATATTCAGATTGAATAATCCTGTCAATCATTATTGTGTCTTGTAGGGTTTCGTCTTAATGTAGCGCCATAAAAAATTACAAAAATTTTGGCATGTCATGACATGAAGCTTCGAGGTCAGGTTTGTGTTGCGCAGTGGGTGCACGTCTTTTAAAGGAAGTTCTGCGCAAGTCATCCAGGACTTGGCAGAGCGTTATAATGATAATTTTATTCTTAATGAAAATTCAATCCCTACGGGTTGGATTCCCCGCCCCTTGGGACGAGATTAAAAATAACGTTAGTAATACCACACTGCTTGCGGCGAGGTAGTTTATTAGTCTGGCAGAGATTGATTTTATGCACGCCTCCTTGTGTACGCAAAGCCTGCGCTTTTGCAAAGGGGAGAAACGCGGTTCTCCCCTTTGGTTGTCAATTGGGAATCATAATACGGCGGCAAAACAATTCCTGATTCTGATGACGTCAGTCGTTATTCTTTTTTCGGTAAGGTCGTCATGTAAGACATGACATCGACAGCAATTTGCCGGTCAAGTGCTCTAAATGCGGGCATCTGTTCACCCGGGTGTCCATTCATAATCTTGTGCATAACTTCCCATGGGTTGCCCATCTGGTCTCCAAATGGTTTCATACCGGTCGGTTTGGTGCCGGATTTGTCGTGACAAGTCGCACAAATGGTATTGAAATACACCTCCCCTTTGGTTTTATCGCTGTTTATTGGCATTTTCGCGCCACGATCGATGTATTGGTCCGTGTCGATCTGTCCTTGTGTCACGAAATTGGCAAGATCCTGAAAATCAGTTTCCTCCATCTTGCCGGCATAGCCATGGGGTTCTCCTTTGAGTAGCGCGATAACTGTGGCCGGATCGGCGCCGGCAATACCGTTTATGCCCTTAATTCCTGAAAAATGTTTACCTTCAGCATACGCGCCGTCTTTGCCAAGGTAGTCCCATCCGTGACACTCTTTACAACGCCAATTATCCTTAGCTTTATCTGCATACTTTTTATCAGTGGGGTACAACGGATGCGATTCCGTGGGGTCGTCAGCATCGATCACTGCATACCATTTGTCGTAAAGTCGCCCGCCCCTTGCGATAGACGATTCAACCTCGTCACTCAATACTATCTCAGGGATTGCAATTAGCGATACGATTGCGAGAGTGGCGCTGACGCAACGTATAAAACCTTTGCAGTAACAAGTTTTAATGATCATTATTAATATCCTTTGTTCATTGAGAATGGCATAGTTCAGGAAACAAGGTAATGAGCACAACAGAAAAAACGTTTGTATATATTGATCTGAATCAATATCGTTAAACTTTTTTGTTTTCCCGGATTATTGAACGGCTTGACCCGGATCAACAGTCGAGTAAGGCGCCACAGGCATGATATTGCATTGATGACACTTGACGATGTACGGCTAGCGCTTCCGGGCAGCGCCCAGGAGCTGGATCAATTTGCCGAGCTACAGCAACGGCTCGCGCCGCTGTTTCGTCGCGTATTTCCAAATCCACGCGAACCCCGCACTGTATTTGTTAACCCGAGCCTCAGTCTGGATGCAGATGTCATTGCAAATATCACCGGCATAGCACACTATGAGGAACGCTTGCTTTGCATGCTGTTATTGTTGCGTCTTCCCCGCACACGGGTGGTCTACGTTACCTCTATGCCGGTAGACCCGGCTATTGTCGATTATTATCTTCACCTATTGCCGGGTATCCCCGGTATTCATGCACGAAAACGCCTGACGATGCTCAGTTGTCACGACGATTCGACGCAACAGATTCTGACTCAGAAGCTGTTAGCACGACCCCGTTTGCTCGAGCGTTTGCGCGATGCTATTGGCGATCCAGAGCTTGCCCACATGACGTGTTTTAATGCAACAGCCGCCGAACGCACACTCG
>Ga0224508_10003334_pt1 | contig 13302 bp, 11 predicted proteins | sample SF_Jan12_sed_USG_4_FD_170157 | JGI IMG/M metagenome (GOLD analysis project Ga0224508, IMG submission 170157) | Sediment microbial communities from San Francisco Bay, California, United States - SF_Jan12_sed_USGS_21 | ecosystem: Environmental > Aquatic > Marine > Sediment | place: USA...
CTATGGAAGTTACACGCAAACGTATAGGGCCCGAACGTTAATAAAGTCTTTACAATTAGTACTCGATCAGCACGTTCCGCATGGTCGTGAGCTCTTCCAGGCACCGTCCGGTGCCCAGTGCGACGCAGCTGAGCGGATCGTCGGCGATCGAGATCGGCAGCCCCGTCGAGGCCCGCAGCACGAAGTCAAGGTTGCAGAGCAGCGCGCCGCCACCGGTCAGAACGATGCCCTTGTCGACGATGTCCGCGGCCAGCTCGGGCGGTGTGCGCTCGAGCGCGACCTTGACGCTCTCGACGACGGCGTTGATCGGCTCCTGGAGCGCCTCGAGCACCTCGTCGGACTTGATCTCGAGGGTCTTCGGTACACCGCCCACGAGGTCGCGACCCTTCACTTCCATCGTCTCGAGTTCGCTCGTCGGATAGGCGCTGCCGATCGTGATCTTGATGAGTTCGGCGGTGCGCTCGCCGATCAGCAGGTTGTACTTGCGCTTCACGTGGTTGATGATCGCCTCGTCCATCTTGTCGCCACCGACGCGCGTCGAGTTGGAATAGACGATTCCAGAAAGCGAGATGACGGCGACCTCCGTCGTTCCGCCACCGATGTCGACGATCATGTTCCCGGAAGGCTCGGTGACCGGCAGGCCGGCGCCGATCGCTGCGGCCATCGGCTCCTCGATGAGAAACACTTCGCGAGCACCCGCGGAGAGCGCGCTCTCCTTCACTGCGCGCTGCTCGACCGACGTGATGCCCGACGGAACGGCAATCACGATGCGCGGGCGAACCAGGCTCGCCGAGCGGTTGTGGACGCGCTCGATGAAGTAGCGGAGCATTGCCTCGGTGACTTCGAAGTCGGCGATGACGCCGTCCTTCATCGGCCGGATGGCGACGATGTTGCCGGGCGTCCGGCCCAGCATTTCCTTCGCGTCCTTGCCGACGGCGCGGACCTTGTCCGGACCGCCCCCGTCCTTGACGACCGCCACCACGCTCGGTTCGGATACGACGATGCCCTTCCCGCGCGCGTACACGAGGGTATTGGCAGTACCCAGATCGATCGCGAGATCGTTGGAGAACCAGCCCAGAATTCGCTTCAAGGGCACTCTGACATCCCCCGGGCACCGCCAGCAGGCACCACCGCAAGTACTCGTTTTTCGGGGGTTTTGCGAACACACCCCCTGACGACGGAGACTATCAGCCCCCCCGGTGGGGAGCAAGCAGAACAGCGTCCCGTAAGCCCGATCGAGGGCTCCACGCCCCAACGACCACCGAGGCGTTTCACTCGGCTACCCTCCGCCGCCCTAGGGGGTTCCCATGCTTCAGATCATGCGGCGCGGTCAGCGCTGGATCATGTGGTTCGTCATCGTCGTCGTTGGCGGTGCGTTCGTGTTCTTTCTCGGCGGCGGAGGCGGCCTCGGTCCCGGGGGCGCGCCCCAGTACGTCGCCGTCGAAGTCGATGGCCGGCGCTACGACATGCGGGACGTCGATCGCGTGCGCCAGCGCCAGGTCGCGGAGTATCGCCGAACGCTCGGCGACGCCTTCGATCCCGAGACCGCAGCCGACTTCCTCGACGAAGCGGCGGCGCGCACGCTCGTGCGCCGCGCCATTCTGGCTCGGGAGGCCGAGCGGATGGGCCTCCTGGTGACCGAGGCCGAGGTGCGCGACTACCTCCGATCGATTCCCGGGGCCGCCGACGAATCCGGCCGCATCGATCGAGACGTCGTCACCACCTACGCCGAGCGGGAGTACGGCACCGTCGCGCGGTTCGAAGCCTCCCTGCGCGACGATCTCCTCTCCCAGAAAGCTTCGCGCATCGTGCGGGAGTCGGTCGCGGTCTCCGACGCGGAGGTTCGCCAGGTCCTCGAGTACCGCCAGGAGGAGGTGGAGATCGCGTACGTCGCTTTCGATCCCTCGACGCTCGCCGCCGAACAGGAATTCGAGGACGCGGAGGTAGACGCCTTCCTCGCCGAAAACGACGAGCGGGTGCGCGCGGTGTACGACGCGCGAGAGAGCGAATTCGATCAGCCCGAGCAGATTCGAGCACGCCACATCCTGATTCGCATCCCCTCGGGTGATGATGCCGAGGCGTCGGACGCCCTCGCCAAGACCCAGGCCGAAGAGGCGCGGGCGCGCCTGATCGCAGGAGAAGACTTCGCCACGGTGGCGGAAGAACTGAGCGCCGATCCGGGCTCCAAGGCGCAGGGCGGCGATCTCGGTTTCTTCCCCCGCGGCCGGATGGTCAAGCCCTTCGAGGACGCCGCGTTCGCGCTGTCGCCCGGCGAGATCAGCGAGCCGGTGAAGACGATTCACGGCTGGCATCTGATCCGGACCGAGGAGCTCCGACCCGCGAAGCTGATCCCCTACGCGGACGCACGGGCCGGGCTCGCGCGCGAGATGTTGCAGGAGGAGAGCGGGGAAGCCGCCGCCCGAGAGGCAGCGGAAAAGGTCGTCACGGCCATCGGCGAGGGCGAGTCACTCGTCGACGCGGCCCGCGAGCGGGACCTCGTGATCGGTCGGCCGGACCCGCTCCGGCGCCGCGATGACGGAGTCATCCCGGGTCTCGGCGTCTCCCGAGAAGCCCTGACGGCAATCTTCGGACTCACCGACGAGGCACCGACCTCGACCGAGATCTTCGAGGTCAGCGGCAAGCTCGTACTGCTCGAGCGCACCGGCGGCAGCAAGCTCGACGAAGCGGAGCTCGAGGCCCAGGTGCCGACCACGCGGCAGCAGCTCCTGGCGGACCGCCGCAACCGGTACGAAGCGGCCTGGGTCAGTGCGCGTCAGGAAGAGCTCACCGAGGACGGCGCCCTGATCTGGAATCTCCAGGCGGCGCGCGGGAGCTGAGACGAACCCGAGGCAGAGCTTCGGGCGGGGGCCTGAAACCCCCGCCCGGCTCCCTGACTAAGCCTGGGTGTCGAAGACGAACGCCTCGAGCCGATCGCGGTTGTCGGAGTTGCGGAGCTTGGCCAGCGCCCGCGCCTCCAGCTGCCGCACCCGCTCGCGAGAAAGACCGAGCTTGCCACCGATCTCCTCGAGAGTGTGCTCGCGCTCGCCCTTGAGCCCGAATCGCCAGCGCAGGATGCTGCGCTCGCGATCGCACAGCTGCGAGATCGACGTATCCGCGGCGCGCTCGAGGCGCGCGTGGTCGAGCCCGTTGACCGGCGAGATCGGATTCAGATCGGCGACGATGTCCTTGACCTTCTTGGAGTCCGTGCCGGGCACGTCCTTCTCGAGGCTCACCGGCTCGCGCACCATCCGCTGCAGCTGCTCGGCCCGCTCTTCCTCGATGTCCATCGTCTTCGCGATCTCGAGGGTGGTCGGATCCCGTCCGAGCTTCTTCTCGAGCGCGTTGTAGGCCCGGTAGTACTTGAGCAGCGTGTCGTGCACGTGGCTCGGAATCCGGATCGTCCGCGAGTGGTTCTGGATCGCCCGAATGAGCGCCTGACGGATCCACCAGACGGCGTACGTCGAGAACTTGTGGCCCCGCTCCCACTCGAACTTCTCGACCGCACGGATCAGGCCGATGTTCCCTTCCTGGATCAGGTCCTGGAAGGTGATCCCCATGTTCCGGAAGTCCTTCGCGATCGCGACCACCAGCTTCAGGTTGTGCTGAACGAACACGTTCTTGACGTTGGAGAGCCGCTCGTGGGAGTCGGCGATGCGACGCACCTGCGTCTGGAAGTCGCGCGCGCTCATTCCCAGCTCCACTTCGAGCTCGGCCATCGTCGCGCAGCGCTTCGCCAGATCGTTGTCGCGCTTCTTGCGCCCAGCCTCGGTCCGGGGCGCGCGGCGCGGCGATTCGAGCGAGTCGATCTCGCGCAGAAGTCCGCGGACGCGGCGCGACAGAGCCAGGAGCTCACGGCGCAGGCGCCCCATCAGCTGCATCGAGAGGTCGGCCTCCTTGATGAGCCGGGCGGCGCGAGCCTCGAGCTTGACCACCTGGTCGAGATTGCCCGCGGCGACCGCCTTCTCGCGCTTCAGCAACGCAGCCTGGGTCTTGCTCAGCAGCCCGTCGACCTTGGCGCCGAGGTCTTCCCCCTCAGGCGAACCACTGCCGAAGGACTCGCACATCTTTCCGGTCGCACGACCTTCCGACTGAAGCTTGGTCCAGATCCGAACCGCCTCCATCGCCGTCCACGGAACGGAGATCATCGAATCGCGAAACTCTAGGGTCGCGACCTGGATTTCCTTCGCGAGGATGACTTCCTGCTCCTTGACGAGCGTCGGGATCTCAGCGATGTCGCGGAAGTAGGAGACGAGAGTCCCCCGCTCGCTCGAACGCTCGCTTTCATTCTGCGTGTTCAACCGCTCCGGCCGAACCTTGTTGCTGTCGAGGCCGCTCGGCCGGCGAACCGCCTGGGCGTCGGTGTCCGCTCCGAGCTCTGCGACCGGTCGGCCCGCGCGGCTCTTTGTGGAAATTCCCTGCTGCTTCTTCACGTTCTCCCCCTCGCCGTCTTGCGGCTTGAGATTTGGCCCGTGCTGGGCCCCGGCTTCAGCTCCGGGACCGCCCATCTCTCTCGGCCTCGAGATCGCTCCCCGGTTTCTGACCTGTCCCGGCTCGGCTGGCACACGCTGAGCATCCGGGTGAGTCTCGAAACTCGAGGGCGCCCTTCGAACCTGCGACGCTTCCGTCGCCCTGGGCTTTCTGGTCTCATCCTGGACTTGGCTGATACCGTTCCCCGCCTCGCCGGGGCTTTTGGGCTGGATGCCCACGAGGCGGATCCCGTCACGACGCGCTGCGGCAGCGGAGGAAACCGATTCAGTGTCGAGACGTTATCTACGGTTCAACCGGATGTAGAGAGGCGGCAGGCCGCCGCTTCCCCAACCATCGAAATCGAGGGTATTCCGCTTTGGGCAGCGAGTCAATGCTTCAATGCGCTGCTCAATGAATTTCTTTAATGATTGAATTCAAGGGGTTAGAGCCGTTCAAGCCGATTTTCGGCGCACCGCGTCGACGCGGTGCGCCAAAGAGCGAAATCAGCCACTCCGACCAGACGGTCGGGAAGCACTGCGTCACGTGAAACGCCCGTAGACGCGGCTAGCCGACTTCACCGGAGCGCCATCGGGGGCCGGAGAGCCGCGAGTCGCCAGGGACTACACTTTCCCAATGGCGGACCGAGCTCGCAGCGCCTCCGGCGGCCAGGCCTCTCTGGTGCCCGCGGAAAGCCGCTACCTGAACCGCGAGCTGTCCTGGCTGGAGTTCAACCGGCGCGTGCTGGCGCTCGCCCTCGACGAACGACTTCCGCTGCTCGAGCGCGTCCGGTTTCTCGGGATCTTCGGTTCCAATCTCGATGAGTTCTTCCAGGTCCGCGTGGCAGGGCTGCTGGACCAGGTGGACGCCGAGGTCGGCCCCTCGGCGGACGGACGAACGCCGGCCCATCAGCTGACGGAGATCCGAGAAATCGTGCTCGGCCTCCTCGAACAGGCTCACGTTGTGTGGGCGAAAAGACTCGCACCCGAGCTGGAGGACGAGGGCATCCGCGTGTTGGGGTGGCACCAGCTCTCCGCCAGCAGCCGCGCCGCGATGACCGAGCACTTCCGAGACCACATCTTCCCGGTCTTGACCCCCCTCGCGGTCGATCCTGCCCATCCGTTTCCCTACGTGTCGAACCTCTCGGTCAATCTCGCGGTCCTCGTTCGTGCGGCCGACGAAACCGAGCCGAGGTTCGCGCGCGTGAAGGTGCCTCCCTTCCTTGCTGCGCTGGAAGAGCTTCCGGACGGCGAGGGCTTCGTGCCGGTCGAGCAGGTCATCGCCGCGCACCTGGACGAACTCTTCCCGGGGATGTCGGTCCTCGCGCATCACCCGTTCCGGGTCACCCGGGACGCGGACCTCGGCCTGAAAGAAGGCGAGGCCGAAGACCTTCTCTCTGCCATCGAGACCGGGCTCCACCGGCGCCGGCGTCACAGCGATGCGGTGCGACTCGAAGTCGAACAGGGCACGGCCTCGGCCATCCTCGAGCTCCTGATGGAAGAACTCGAGCTCGACGTCGCCGACGTGTACCCGAGCCAGAGCGCCGCCTCCCCGAGCCGCCTCTCGGCGCTCTACGACATCGACAGACCCGATCTCAAGTTCGAGCCCTGGACCCCTCAGAAGCTGCAAGGACTCGGCGGCGAGGGCGACCTGTTCGCACGCATGCGCGCCGGCGACCTGCTCGTCCACCACCCCTACGACTCCTTCTCATCGTCCGTCCTCGCATTCCTCGAGCAGGCCGCCCGCGATCCGAACGTCCTCGCGATCAAACACACGCTCTACCGGACGACGGGCGACGAGAACTCGATCGTCGAGACGCTCACGCGAGCCGCGGAGGCCGGCAAGCAGGTCGTGACGCTCGTCGAGGTCACGGCGCGCTTCGAGGAGCAGCGGAACATCGAATGGGCGCGGAGGCTCGAGCAGTCGGGCGTGCACGTCGTGTATGGCCTGGTCGGCCTGAAGACCCATGCAAAGGCCGCGCTCGTCGTCCGCCAGGAGGGCGATCAGATCCGACGCTACTGCCACATCGGCACTGGCAACTACAACCCGGTGACCGCAAGGCACTACGAAGACGTGGGCATCCTGTCGTCTTCCCCGGAGCTGGGGGCCGACCTGGCCGAGCTCTTCAACTACCTGACCGGTTTCAGCCGCCAGCCGGCCTACCGGCGCATCCTCGTGGCGCCCGACTCCCTGCGACCGCGTCTCCTCGAGCTGATTCGTGCGGAGATGTCACACGAGGACGGCGAGATCGCGCTCAAGATCAACAGTCTCTCCGATCCGGAGATCATCGACGCCCTCTACGAGGCTTCGACGGCCGGTGTCGAGATCGACATCGTCGTCCGCGGAATCTGCTGCCTGCGGCCCGGCGTGCCCGGACTCTCGGAGAACATCCGCGTACGCTCCATCCTCGGCCGATTCCTCGAACACTCGCGAGTCTTCCGCTTCGGAAGCGCCGCACGCGGTCGAAGCCATTTCCTCGGGTCCGCCGACCTCATGCGTCGCAAGCTCGAACACCGGGTCGAGCTCGTCGTCCCGCTCGAAGACGAAGCCGTCGTCGAGCGGCTGGAAGAGATGCTCGAGCTCGGCTTGCACCCGCGCGCGCACGTCTGGCGTCTGGCTCCCGACGGACGTTGGACTCCGCCGAGCCGAGAGTGTGACCTCGAGGTGCAGACCGAACTCCAGCGGCGGGCACTCGAGCGCGCGAAGCACTTCATCGGCGAAGCGACGGGTGTCGCGGACGCGGCGGTCCGGTAGCCTCGTGGCGATGTCCCAGACCCCTTCTCGCGGCATGCGCGACGCGTGAAGCTACTGCTGTTGCGACATGGCAAGGCCGAGAAGCGGCGCGATTGGGACGGCCCCGATCGCCTTCGGCCGCTCACTGCGCGCGGTCTTCAGCAGGCCGAAGAGCTCGTTTCCCAGCTCCGCAAGGCGCCGCCGACCCGGATCGTCACCAGCCCGTATCTGCGCTGCCGCCAGACCGCCGCGCCTCTCGCCCAGTCGCTCGGGCTCGTATCGGAATCGCAGAGCTCCCTGTCGAAGGGCGAGAGACCGGACAAGGCGCTCGCTCAACTCGTCGAATCCGACGGGGGCACCCTGCTCTGCTGTGGCCACGCCGAGCAGCTCGAAGAGATCCAGGGGCTCGCCGAGGAGCGCGGGATCGAGGCCGAACGCCTCCTCCTCGGCTCCCCCGAAGCACCGGCCGAGCAAACGGCACGCCTCGCCGTGCTCGATCTCGGCAGCACCTCCTTCCGCCTGCTCGTCGCCGACGTCACCCGTGCCGGCAGGCTGACGCCGCTCGCCCAGGAAGGGCGCATGCTGCGGCTCGGCGCCGTCATCGCGTCAGGCGCGAAGATCCCGGACGAAATCTGCGAAGCGGTCGTTCAGGCCGCCCGGGAGCTGGCGGTCGCCGCCGCGGCAGCCGGCGCGGAGAGGATCCTCCCCGTCGGCACTTCGGCCCTCCGAGAAGCCCCGAACGGCGCCGAGCTCACCGCCCGGATCGCGGCAGGAGTCGGGGCTCCGGTGCGGATCCTCACCGGCGAAGAAGAGGCGCGGCTGATCTTCAGCGCGTTCCGGAAGCGGATCCTGCTACCCGAGAACGCGGCGCTCGGCATCGACCTCGGCGGGGGCAGCCTCGAACTCGCGATCGGGGACGCGCATGCCATTTCCCTCGAAGCGACACTCCCTCTCGGTGCCGCGCGACTGCACCGGGAGCTCGTCTCCCGCGACCCGATGCGGACGCGCGAAGTTCGAGCCGTCGTCGAACGGGTCGAGGAGCACCTGACCGCGCTGCCTCGGGATTGGGCGGAGCTCCGTCCTGAACTCGCGATCGCGGCGGGCGGCACCGCCCGCGCGCTCGGCCAACTCTCGGCCGGAATGCGCGGGATGCGGCCCGCCGCCAGCGTGAACCGGCTCCGGCTCCCGCTCGACGAACTCCGCGCACTGACCGAAGTGCTCGTACTCGCCAGTCACGACGAGCGACTCCAGCTGCCGGGGATCCAGCGCAAGCGGGCCGACCTGCTCCCGACCGGCGCGCTCGTGCTCACGACGCTCGCCGAGACCCTCGAACTCGACGGCTACACCCTGTGCGACTGGGGCCTGCGGGAAGGCGTGCTGCTCGAGGCCGCGGCCGGGAATTCCTGAACGATCCTCGCCGCGAACGGGAGGGGGCTTTCAGCACCCTCCTAGGCGAACGACTTCTTCGTGTGCCGGATCAGCTCCATGAACTCGGAGCGCGTCTTCGAGTCGGACTTGAACGCGCCGCGCATCGAACTGGTGATCGCGAATGCGTTCTGCTGCTCGACCCCTCGCATCATCATGCAGAGGTGGATCGATTCGGCGACGACCGCGACGCCTTTCGGCTCGAGGATCTCTTCGATCGTCTCCGCGATCTGCATCGTGAAACGTTCTTGCACCTGCAGGCGGCGCGCGAACATCTCGACGAGGCGGGGGATCTTCGAGAGCCCGACGACACGGCCGTTCGGGATGTACGCGACGTGGACTCGACCGAAGAACGGCACCATGTGGTGCTCACACAGGCTGTAGAAGTCGATGTCCTTCACGAGCACCATCTCGTCGTACGTCACATCGAAAAGTGCGTCGTTGAGAATCGTGTGCGGATCCTCCCCGTAGCCCTGCGTGAAGAAACGCATCGCACGGGCGACGCGAGCGGGCGTGCGCTCGAGGCCGTCCCGATCCGGGTCCTCGCCCAGCTCGACGAGCATCGAGTGAACGACGTCCTCGAGGGCGTCTCGCTCTTCGGGTTCGTCGCTCATCGAAGCTCTCCATAGTCGAACGTGTTGTTCGCCGTCTCGCGGACGCGTACACGACGCAACTCGGCGTCGGTGGCCTCGGACACCGGCCCCTCGAGCAACCCGTGGGCCGCTCGGGCGATGTTCTCGGCGGTCGGAACGAGCGCGCCGAACGTCGGGGCGTCGTTGAGCATGCGATCCGCGAACACGTCGAGAACGTGTTCGCCCACCAGCCGGTCGAGCACGACCGGATCGACGACCCGGCCGGACCGGGGATCGAGGGCGCCCGCGACCGTCACCTCGAGGGCGTAGTCGTGCCCATGGCCGGCGGCGTTCGCGCACTTGCCATAGACGGCCCAATTGCGGTCCTCACTCCAGTCGTCGCGGCGCAGCGCGTGAGCGGCCGAGAACCGATAGCGGCGGGTCACCGAAATCACGAGTCGGCGCCGCGCTCCACATCGACCCAATGATCTGCGCCCGCAAACAGCCGCACTCGATCGAGGACCCCGCCCGGGAAAGCCGCATCGAGCAGGTCCCACAGGACCGCTGCGACGTTCTCGGGCGTGGGCGGACGCTTCTCGAAGAAGTCGGTGTCGTCGTTGAGATCGCGATGATCGAATCGGTCCATGACTTCGCGCTCGAGCAGATCCTTCACGTCCTTCAGATCGACGACCATCCCGGTCTCCGGATCGGGCTCGCCGACCAGGCTCACCTCGAGCCGATAGTTGTGCCCGTGCTTTCCGGCACGGCGGCCGAATAGCGCCCGATTCTCCTCTTCCGTCAGGTCCCGGCGGGCCAGGCGCAGAGAGGAAGAGAATTCGATGGCTCGGGTGATACGAACGGAGTCAGCCACAACGGATTGCCCTGCGGGGCTCCGTGAAGGTAGCCGGCGGGGGCGACCTGGCTAATAGCGGCGGAGGAGGCCCCGCACGACGCCCTGCACCTCGACCTCGCCAGCGCCCAGCTCGATCGGACGCAGCGCCTGGTTGGCCGGCTCGAGGATCACCTTGGGGCCGCGCCGATAGAAGCGTTTGAGCGTCGTCTCGGCCCCCCGGACCAGCGCCACGACCGTTTCTCCATTGCGGGCTTCGTGGCGCTTCTCGACGATCACCGTGTCGCCGTCCTGGATATGGTCGTCGATCATCGAGTCGCCGCGGACTCGCAGCGCGAAGGTCTCGCCGCGGCGCCTCACCATCTCGCGCGGAACCGAGACCCGCTCCTCGACGACCGGATTCTCGATCGGAGCCCCCGCCGCCACCAGACCGAGAAGCGGGAGCTCGACGCTCTCCCCATCGCCGTCGTCGAGAGGCTCGACGGAACGGGAGCGGTTCCACGCCTTGCGCAGATACCCCTTCTCGACGAGGTGGGCGACGTGCTTGTGCACCGTGGCGACCGAGCTCAGCCCGAACTGCGAGCCGATCTCCTCGAGGCTCGGCGAGTAGCCGTGCTCGGCGACGAAGCCGGTGATGAAATCGAGAACCTGACGCTGGCGCCGGGTGAGAGGCTGACGACCCGCCATGAGTTTCGCTCCTTGTTCGCCAAAGACTGCCGCACGCGAGACGAAAGTCAACCGAAAACGGCCTACAGGGCGGCGGTGGATCGGCCGAAGGGCGTGGGTGAGGAGGCTCGGCCGCGATGCCGGAAGGGGAAGAACGGCGCCACGACATGCTCATTCGCCGCCTTCGGGGGATGGGACTCCAGGTCGACCCGCTCGCCGGCGGGCGCTGCGCAGAAGTGACGCTTCCGCTCGGCCGACCCTCGCTGCCGACCGCCGAGGGCATCCGCCTGGTCCGGGAGATCCGGCTCGTGACCGTCGGCGCCACGCGTGTGAAGTGCGTCGAGCCCTCCTGGCTCTTCGTACTTCCGCTGATCTCCGTCGCCGGCTGCGACGATCCCTGCGCGATCGAACGGTGCATCCGCGACGCATGGGGCGCCCGGCTTCGCGCGGTCGCACGCGCCAACGCGCAGCTCTCACAGGGCGGTGTCGAAACGGAATTGGAGGCCGCAGGTGGGGTCCTCGCCCTGCCCCTCGATCTGGTAGACGGGCGCACCTACGCGCGAATGGTCGAACCCGGGTGCGTGATCCTGCCGAGCCGCGGCCCGCTGACGGGCCTGCCGCTCGACCACCCGAGCGATCGAACATTCGCGGTGGAACCGGATACGGCCTCCGCCGTCGAACTCGAGATCGCGATCACCGGGCGGCTCGAGCTCCTCGCGGCGAGCGAATCCCACGGCGCGGAAGCAGAACGAAAGCGCCGTCTGCGCGACGAGCCCCTCGAACGAACGGGGCCGTCGGCTGAACCCGTTCGGCCTCGGGTCCTGCTCGTCGGCACTCGCCTCAGTGCCGACGCGTCCCTGATCGAGGGGCTCCGCCTGAGAAACTACGACGTCGTCGGAGCGGCCACGAGTGCCGACGCGCTGCGCGCATTCTCGTGCCATAGCTTCGAACTCGTGCTGGTCGACTCCCAGCTCGGACGCGGCGAGGGCGTGGAGTTGATCCCGGCGGTCCGGGAGCTGGCCGGGGTCGAGCAGCTGCCCGTCGTCCTCGTCGACGACCGACCTCGAGACTCGCGACGAGCGACGGCGCGCAAGCTCGGCGCCGCCGGCTATCTGGGCCACCCGGTGGATCTCTCGCAGGTCGAGAACGGCTTCGAGCGTCTGGTGCGGTCCCCCGCGCGCCGACGGTTCTCGCGCTTTCCGCGCCACGTCGCCGTGCGCGGCTCGACGTTCACCGGGCCGGGACACACCTCTTCACTCGGACGGCTCGGAATGTTCGTCTGCACCGAGCGCGAGGCGACACCGGGAGAGGTCGAGCCGTTCGAGGTCGCGCTCCCCGAACTCTCGACGACCGTTCAGGTCGAAGCCCAGACGCTCTACACGCAGCCGACGACGGCCACTTCACTCGGCGGACGCGGGTTGCTCTTTCGCTCGTTCGCGGGTGGGGGCGAAGAGCAGTGGATCCGGTACCTGCGACTCCTGTCCGGCTAGCCCTTCGTACCGGGCAACCCACTGGGTCGCCGGAGTCGGCGGAGTCGCCGTGCGCAGGGGTCTTGCGCGAAATGGCTCGCGCGCGCCGACTCGGCTCTTCGTTCGCGACCTGGTGGGGCGCGCTGCGCTGAGTTTCGCTCCAGACCCCTGCGCACGGCGACCTCGCACGCGTGGCGTGTGCACGGATACGCGCTGAAACCCGGAGTCGCAGTACACGGAGGGGAATGGAGATGGCGGGGTGGCGGCCGCCCTCTCTCGAGGGCGGCCGCTCCCGGATCAGCCGATCTTGGAGCTTGCGGAGTCGATGTCTCCGTCCATGATCGTCTTGCGCTTGTCGGCGACGGCTGAGGCATGCGCCTCGCGCGCGAGCCGAGCCACGTATGCCTCGGTCGCCTCGACGGCCTTGTCGAGCGCCGAGCCAGAAACCCGGAGCCCTTCACTGTGCTTGGCCAGCAAGCGCTTCACGACTGCGTTGGGAATATCCGCCATGGTGGTCCTCTCTCCCCTTTCGGCACCCGCGGTCGCGGGCGCCGACTGAACGAGATGCTGGAACACGCGGGGGGCTCTCGTCAAGCGCCGTGAGCTGAATCCCGAATGGGGCCAAAACGCCTCAGTTGATTTCGGCGTGCAGCCGGAGCGCCTCTCGCTCCGCCGAGCGCGCGATCTCCGCGAGCGGCTGGCCCGTTTTCCGAGCCGCTCGCTTGCAGTCGTCGTACTCCGCGGATGCCCGAACCTGGTCCTCGGGTCCCACCGCGACCTTGACACGCACACGGCCGAAGGGCGTCGTCACCCGGTGAACCGAGCGGGGCAGCACCAGGCGGTCGGAGTCGACGACGCGAACCCCCAGCGTGGTCGTTTCGGAGAACAGCAGGCCGGCCAGCGCCGCTCGATCCGAGGGGCGCGCCAGCACGCGCAGCAGGAAGCCGGGACGATTCTTCTTGGTCTGCACGTGGGAGAGCGACACGTCGAGCGCTCCCGCAGCGAGGAGCCGCTCCATCACATGATCGAAGTGCTCGGGCACGAGATCGTCGAGGTTGCACTCGAGGCCCACCACCCGGTCCCAACGCGCGGACGACGCGCGGCCGAGAATCGCGCGGAGGAC